>Ga0209483_1000809_pt1 | contig 25541 bp, 30 predicted proteins | sample NGEPerA_FD_184508 | JGI IMG/M metagenome (GOLD analysis project Ga0209483, IMG submission 184508) | Arctic peat soil microbial communities from the Barrow Environmental Observatory site, Barrow, Alaska, USA - NGEE PermafrostL2-A... | ecosystem: Environmental > Terrestrial > Soil > Wetlands >... | reverse complement strand
ACCCCAGAACACCGAATAGCGCAGCAACAGCGCCAGCCCGAAGGTGCCGAGGATCTGGGCCAGCATCGGCCCTTTCATGACGTCGCGGATCAGGCCGAAATAGACGATGACGCCAAGGGTCGCCAGCACCAGCATCGCGATTGGCGCCCCGACCAGGGGGCCGGCGCCGAGCAGCGTATAGACGAGATACGCGACATACATCCCGAGCATGACGAAATCGCCATGCGCGAAGTTGACGACGTTCATCATGCCCCAGACCAGCGTCAGGCCCGAGGAAAACAAGGCGTAAACCGCGCCCAACAGCAGCCCGCCGACGATTACCTGGACAAGGACAAAGGACATCGGACCGCGCCGTTGCGATTTAAACGGTTACCGCCAGCTTCAACATCAAGAAGGCGGGATGTTGCATCCCGCCTTCGAAGCGCTCACCAACCCTTGAAGGGCACCACCGGTGCCTTTTCCGCGTAGGCCTTGGGCCAGACGGCGACATAGTTCTCGCCGTCCTGCAATTGAATGATGATGGCGGAAGCAAGCGTGTTCTGCCCCTTGTCGTCGAACTTTACGCCCTTGTAGCCCATCATCAACTGCTCGGGCTTGAGGTTGGTGGCCTTCAGCGCCGCCTGGATTTTCGCTGGGTCAGTCGAGCCAGCGCGATCGATCGCATCCACCAGGACGAAAAAGCCCTGCATCTCGCGCCCGGCGGTATCGTCCATGTCGTCGCCGGTCTTCTTCTTGTACATGTCGGCGATAAGGGCGGTCGGCGAACCCTTGGGTCCGACGCTCCAGGAGGAGCGGTTGAACACGCCTTGCGAGATCTTGCCGACCGCCTTGATGAAGGACGGATCGGAATAGCCGGAATCGTCGGCGATGATCATCGGCGGCTTGTAGTCCTGGGCCTGCATGGTCTTGGCAAACAGGATGGCGTCCGAAGTATAGGAGATCATGATCAGGACGTCGGGCTTCTTCTCCTTGAGCTGCAGCACCTGGCTCTGCAGGTCGGTGGCGTTGGAGGGATAGGCAACATCGAGCGCAATCGGGTGGCCCTTGGCCTTGAAGCCGGCCGTCAGCGTGTTGGCGACCGAGGTGCCGTATTCGGTGTTGTCGTGGACGAGCGCAACATTGTCGATCTTGGCGCCGGTGGCCTTCATGTCGGTCAGGAAGTCGTAATAAACGTCGACGAAGTCGGTTGCGATCGGCGTGGTGCGGAAAAACCATTTGAAGCCGCGCTCGGTCAAGTTCGACGCTACCGACTCGCCGTTGACAAAGGGAATGCCGTATTTCTCGGCGATCGCGCTCGTCGTCAGCGTGATGCCGGACTGGTAGGCGCCGGTGAGTGCGACCACCTTCGCTTCGGTGATCAGCCGCAGCGCCTGGTTCTGGCCGGTGGCGGGGCTGCCCTGGTTGTCGGCGAACTCGACCTCGACCTTGGCGCCGCCGAGCCCGGCAAGGCCGGCGTTCTTCGCAAGCGGGAAGTTGCCGAACTCCGGGTGCGCGTTGTTGATGATGTCCATCGCGACTTCGATCGCGGCCTTGGCATGGAGGCCGGCGCTGGCGGCATTGCCGCTCAGCGGAAATATCGCGCCGATCTTGACGGTGGACTGCGCGGACGCGCCCTGTACCGCGAAAACTGAAACCGAGGCGGCGCAAAGCAGCCCGAGGATATGCTTGAATTTCATGTCGAAAATTCTCCAAAACGCTGAGCGCTGGTGACAAGCAGGGGCATAACCCTGCAACTTCCGCGACTTAATGGCCTGCGGAGCATTGCATGCCCGGTTGGCCCCGGCAAGTTGCCGGCGGCGGGGCCAGTACCATCAAAAAGAATCAGATCGACGGCGGGCTTGCCGGATCCGTGGCCTTCGGCAGGCGCGGATCGGTCATGACCGCGACATAGACGGTATTGCTGGCGCCGGGTTCACCGAATGCATTGTCGAAGGTCAGGACATGCGAGGTCGCAGTAGCGAAGGCGCCGGACAGCATGCCCTCAAAAGTCTCATCCGGTGCGTCATTCGACCACAGCGCGAATACGCCGCCGGGATTGAGATGCGCGGCGAGCCCGGCCAACCCGGCCGGCGTATAAAGCGCGGCGTGGCGCGGATGCAGCAGCTTGCGCGGTGAATGATCGATATCCACCAGCACCGCATCGAAGCGGCGGCGTGGCACGTGGGAATCGAAACCTTCGGCGGAATCCGACATCGTGAAGAAGTCGCCATGGACAAAACGGCAGCGCGGATCGGCGGCAAGCTGCTCGCCAAGCGGCAGCAACCCTTGCTCGTGCCATTCGATCACCTCGGCCAGCGCATCGACCACGATGAGCGATTTGACGGAGGGATTTTCCAGCACGGCCAGCGCGGTGTAGCCGAGCCCGAGCCCCCCGACGACGACATCGAGATCGCCCCGCGCGAGCGCCGCGAGACCGACCTGCGCCAGCGCGCTCTCGGCAACCGTGAACGCACTCGACATCAAGAATTCGTCGCCGAGTTTGATTTCGTAGACGTCGAGCCCGGTGGTAAGCGACCTGCGTCGCCGCAGGCTGAGCGCGCCCATCGGTGTCGGGCGGAAATCCAGCTCCTCGAAATATGCGCTCATCGCCGCCCTGCCCTCGACTGCCGCGCCAGCCGCTGGCGCAACGGCGACGGCGTGCGCCGCGGCTCCCCGCAACAAGCCCATTCCCGCGCGCTTGCCAAGGCCGGGAGCAAGCGAGTAGAAGGGCGCAACATTTTCGCGAGAGGACACAGGAATTACGCCATCCTTCACGAGAATGGCAAGATTTTCCGTTAAATAGCTGATATCATTGGGGAATGGTGTAACGGTAGCCTATCTATTTATGGGCTAAGTCGTTGCGATTGCTAACGTGTTTTTCCAAATCACCCCCGGTTTGATCCGGTTGTTTCCGGCTGATACTGGCGCGCTTGGAAAAAACTTTCCGCGAGGATTCGCGGCTCGCGCCACGCCCCGATCCTTGGCGGAAAACGTCGATCACGCGCTCGTCGGCGCCAGGTGCCCCTGGCATGCTCGGGTGGGCGAAGACGAACGACGTGGCCAAGGATTCGGCGCATGCGGCGATCCCCACCGTGAATGGACCGTGCCTTTCGCGTTGTGCACACGGCGCCAACGACGTTGCGTTTCCAGAATCCTTGCGTGACCGACCTTCGCGATTAAATGTTCGGGACTGCGGCCTAGCTGCTGCTTAACTCTTGGTCTCAAAATGGAACAACCCGCGCCGCCCCGTTGCGTCCTCTGTGATTGTGAGATCGACGCGAACACCGATTCGTTGGAACATGTGATCCCCAACTCGATTGGGGGCCGCTTGAAGGTGCGCGGGTTCATTTGCGTTGGCTGCAACAACCGAACCGGAGAGACTTGGGACGCGGTGCTTGCCGGGCAACTCAACTTCTTTTGCCACTTTTTCGGCGTCGTTCGAGAGCGCGGCGAACCCTCTCCCCAACGGATTGAGACCACGGCCGGAGAAAAGTTGCTGATGCAGCCTGGCGGCGGCTTCAAGATGCAGGATCCAATCCTTCAAGTAACCCCGACGCCGGCCGGCAAACAGATCGCGATCAAGGCGCGGAACCGACGCGAGGCCAGAATCATGATCGAGGGCTTGGCGCGGAAATACCCAAATCAGATCGATGTCGCCGCCGAACTCGCCAAGGCCACAGAGGCCCACACCTATCCCGAAGGCGTAATGCATCATAGCCCGGATTTCGGCGGAGTCTCAGGCGGCCGTTCCGTCGTGAAGACCGCGACCGCGTTCGCTTTCCACTGCGGAGTGTCGATCGACCAATGCGACTTGGCCTTGGCATATCTACGGGACGAAGCAGCGGAGCCGGCCTTTGGATACTACTATGAGCAAGACTTGGTAAAAGGCCGGCCCGCGGACGTGCCGATTCATTGCGTCGCGGTTGTCGGTGATCCCGAAACAGGGATGCTACTCGGCTATGTCGAGTATTTCGGCATTCACCGCGTTGTGGTCTGTTTTTCGCAATCGTACTCCGGCCCGGCTATCGCGCGTTCGCATGCGCTCGATCCCACGACAGGCAAGATCGTACTTGTAGACGTTGATCTCACCTTCTCCGCGGCGGACGTCCGGTCGATCTACAGTTATGAACGGATTCCGGACGATGGGATGGCGCGCGCCTTTGCGCAGGTGGTGCCAAGGGCACTGGCCACCAGTTTCGAGCGGGAGAAGACTCGGGCGATCGCCGACGCGACCCGTTACGCCTTCGAAAACTGCGGAGCGAAACCCGGTGACATGCTGACAGACGAGCAAAAAGCGAAGCTGCCAGGGCTGCTCACTGAGAGGTTGATGCCGTTCATTCTACGGCACGCTGCCCGCCGGTGAAGCGCCGTCGTGCCCAATGATCCGGCATGTCCATGAACTTGGCCCAACCCGTCGCGAAAAGTTCTTGCTCGATCGCCAAGACGAGAGCGTAGGTTTTGAGGGCAAAGCCAGCGATTGTCGAATACAGGATTTTGTTGTCCGCAATGCCGCCGTTGATCTGCTTCGGCTACGTCACTTCGACCCGTTGCGGGGGCTATAGGCCGCGAGATCTGCGGCTGACATAGTGCGCTTTACGCCGCGCCGCTCGATAATGCAGGCGGCAATCGGTCTAGCCGATCCCCGACTACGTTCGGAGAGACTTTTGGCGTAAGAATAAGCATCTGCGCCCAGTGGCACGCTGTGAAGTTCGATGGGGGTCCGGTCGGCGCCGAGCGTCATAACCTTGTCCGGGATTCGTGCCGGCTCGATCATCGACGTATGAATCGCGCTCCAAAAATCACTCATGACGACGGCCACGTATTTCACAGGAACATCGACGATATCGGCGATGAACTTGTGGTCAACCTTGCCGTCCCTAACGGGCGCCATAAACAGGTCTCGAATTGCCATCGGGATCATCACGGCGATGGCGTGCAGGATGGCGACGCGATCGGAATTGGCGTGAACGCCGTCGTTAGCAAAATCAACGAGGTCCGGAGGCAATACGATCTTGTCGATCAGTTCCTTCACCTCCTGCAGGCTGTTGGCGCGGTACGCTTCGGGCTCGACAATGTGGAGAAGTTCCTTGACCTGGACGAAGCGTCTCTCGTCGTCGCTCAGCGATTTTGCCGTATAGATATCGACGCACCGTACGATGGTGCCGTTCTCATCGGGATATTCCCAGTGGTTGATTGTGCCGACAAGCACACCGGGATCAAAATCGTCCTCAAAGAAAAAGATATGATCCTTGATCCCAAGCCTGCGTATGAAGTCGACGACGTCGTCGACCTCGACAGGGGCGGTCTCCCGGACCGAGAACTCCAGAATGATATCGTAGATGCTCACGCGCGCCCCGATAAGAAAAAAGCCCGGGTAAACCCGGGCTCTTGAACAGAATCGATATAGGTAAGATTCTACATGCTCGCAACCAATTTGCGAACGTTTACAGGCTTTTTCCCGCTTTTCGCGGAGCCTGACGGCTGCAAGCCTTTGTCGCGTTTAGCCACAGCTCCGCACACGGCCGCGCGCAGAGCGTCGGGGGCGATCACTTCGGCGGTGCCGCGCATGAATTTGATATTCACGAGCTTTTTGTCCTGCCTTGAGAAGAGGCAGTCCATCAAGCCATCTTTCTCTAGAGTTGACATGGACTTAGACCTTCGATGCCCGTCTGACCAAGTTCCCATAATGCCGGCGGGTGAGACCAATATGGGGTTTCGCCGTATCTATACACTGAAGTCGTGCCATCAATACGACGGCCGACCTTTCAGGACGGTTAACGCCGTATTAATTTTTTACCGGTTCCGAGGATGATATGGCCAGATTATGACGTCAACCATTTTTCCCCGGAATCAGCCATTTCGACCCCTTTAAAGGGCCGCGGTGGCACGGTTGTCAATGCGGTACAAAGCCGTACGTTCCCACCCTCACGCGTCGTGGTGAAGGGGATACGACTTTATTCCTAGCATTTTTAGGTATCGCGTTTCAATTTCCGTTTCCCCAATGCGTCTCTTTGCGGGACGTGTCGGACACGCGCTCGACGTTCCAGTTAAGCGCCCGCAGCACGCCGATCCGCGCATGCATCACCGGCCCGCGCCCCTCCGCCGCCATGATCAGCACCTCGGTCGCCACCTGCCACTCGCGGGCGTTCTGCTGCGCCTTCGGCAGGGCCATGATGTAGGTGCCGGCGTCCTTCAGGGTGACGAGCTGGCGGCCATCCGGCAGCGGCACCGGATCGTCGAACCAGCGACTCCAGCCCTTACTTTTCATGCCAGTCCGTCTTGGGCATGACCGACCACTTTGCGCGGTCCAATGCGCCCTTGGTCGACCTTCTCAGACGTTTTCGTTCGGCCTTGGTCTTGCCGGGGTGAACCAACGGAATGTCGGGATTATTCTCGGCAAAAATCTCACCGCCCTTTAATAGAACCTGTCGCAGACGTTGAAGCTCCGCTTCGTCATACACTCGGGATATCGATCCCATTTCGCTAAATCGTCGAAGGACCGGACAGAGCGGGAACCACAGAACTTGGTTTCGGTCCCAGTGTCGCCGCACATGCCAAGCGAACAGGTCCGCAGCCTGGAGCGGCAAAAACATCCTATCGTTTTCGAACGTGGGTTCGGCACCGACGAAGTGGGCAAGGTCTGATCGTGCGGACTTGCCTACCAGGGCCTTCATATTCGACCACGCCATCTTAGCGTACCCGTCGAACCCTTGCTGCTGGTCGAACACAAACTGGCAGGCATTGTCTATGCCGACCCGATCTCCATAGGTCGCCATCGCAAGAATGATTTGCGTGAAGACCAGCACGTAGGGGCTATCAACCAACAGCGTGCGTTCAGGCGCTGGGATCGATTTGATGTATTTCGCGAAATAGTCGTTTCGCACCCCGGCCTGTACCGTGAGATGGGAATATCTCCGTATGACGCTGCATAGCGCCGCAACACGGTCATCTCGCTTGCTTTCGTCCCAGCCCCTCGGACGCGAGAATTGGCCGCCGAGATTTGCAGCCTCGGTCATTTTGAAATAGTCCAGCCTAGGCGGGAGATCGAGAACCGCTTGCCAGTCGGGCTCGAATTTTCTCCAATCGTCAGGGGTCCCGACGAACCCGGCGAGCACGAACATCCGGCTTTGAGGCTCACTACCGCTATCGTCTACGACGGCTAGGAACTTGGCCATTAAGCCGCAACCTTGTCTTCCTTGTCGGGACCGCGCGCGACAATCTTGATAGCATCATCATCCAACGGCCGCTGCAGTGCCTTCGCTTCATCCCACGGCGCGCGCATCCACACCTCGCGCTCCTCGTCGGTCGTTAAGATCACCGGCATCGCCTTCGCGTGTATCGGCTCCACGACGGCGTTCGGCGACGTCGTCAGGAAGCCATAGACCAGATGCGGGCCGGGAATCGGCTTGGACTTGGTGCCGCGGTCGCCTTTGAATTCGGTCCATATCCCGGCGAACGAGGCCAGCGGTCTGTCGTCGCTAAGTGCGAACCAGACGACGTCCTTTTTCTTGGTCTCAGGGTTCGGCTCCGGTGCGTACTCGGCGAAGCCGTTGAACGGGACCAGGCAACGGCTCTCCGGTTTCATCCAGCCTCGCCAGTGCGGTGACGAGGTGTTCCGGATGTTGGTGACCGGCGCCCCGCCGAACTTGGGCGGCGGTGGCATTCCCCACCGCATCATTGTCAATTCGCGCTCGGCGCCAGCGTTGCGCACCACCGGCGCCGGATAGTCCGGAAACACGCCCGGCATTGGTGGCAGGTTGCCGACGTACCGATTGACGACCCGAAACAGAGCGATGATGGCCGCTTGGTTCGTGGTGATCGAATAGAGGTTGCACATTGTGAGGAAAATCCTACGCGAACAGCTCGGCCCCGGCGGGGGTGAACTTCACGTAAGCTCCGGAATCGTGCCGCACCAGCCAGCCCAACGTGAGCGCGCAGGCGAGAGCGGCGCGGAATTGGTCCGGCGTGCCGCCATCCTTGAGGAGGGGAGCGTTGATCAGCTCGATGAAAATGCGACCGTCTTGGACCGCCTCGACCACGTTGGCGATCTGCACCAGCTTGCGGGCTGCGGCGTCGGGATCAGTGAAGTGGCTCGATTCGACGAATTTCATGAGCTGGGGATACCATGATCGGCGGCATCAGCAACCTTCGCAAGCCGCGCCTCTTTCTCCCAATGGAAATTCGGGCGGACATCAGCGCCCCTCTGGCCGCAGGCCTGACAGATGAAGAGCAGCTTGATGTCGGACAGCCGAACGTCATCCGGCCACCTATCGCCAGAGATAGCCACCCAATGGCTGCATTGGTAATCGCTGCAATAGATCAAGAGACCGCGAACGCCGGAGGCGCGCACCCTAATTGCCGCAAAACTCGATTTCATCTGTAACAATAACCCTTGACCTGTTACACCGAACATGGAACATATCAACGCTCGTTGAGATGTTCCAAAAAATAGGGTCAGGACCGATGAAAACGGCAGTCGCTTACACCCGCGTCTCGACTCTCCGACAGGGCAAATCCGGTTTGGGCCTAGAAGCGCAGCAGGCCGCGCTCGCCCGGTTCGCCGAGGTTGATGGGTTCGACCTGGTCCAGACTTTCCAGGAGGTCGAAACCGGAAAGGGTGCCGATGCGCTCAACCGTCGGCCGCAGCTCGCCGCGGCGCTGAAGGCGGCAAAAAAACTGAAATCCCCAATCATCGTCGCAAAGCTGGATCGACTTAGCCGCGACGTGCATTTCATCAGCGGCCTGATGACCCACAAAACACCGTTCATCGTGGCGGAGTTGGGCGCCGACGCGGATCCATTCATGCTGCATCTCTACGCCGCGCTGGCTGAGAAAGAGCGCGCCATGATTTCCCGCCGCACCAAAGACGCGCTGGCGGCCAAGAAGGCCCAGGGCGTGACGCTGGGCGGCCTTAGAGCCTATGGCGTTCAGGCCCATGAGGACGCGATCGAGCGCGCCGAGCAACTGCGCCCAGTATTGACCGAACTTGCTGGCCAATCGGCGCGCAAGATCGCTGCGGTGCTCAACGAGCGCAAGGTGGTCACCCCTACCGGGGGCGTCTGGCATGCGGCGACGGTCATTCGTGTGCAGAAGCGGCTCGCATAGCTATTGCGCGCCCGCCCAGGTTGCGAAATGATCGATTGGGGGGCGCAAATGCGGAAGTACCTTATTTTATTGACGGTCCTTTGCGGTGCCGGCTGCACGCAATATCCGCGCACCTCATCCTATCTCGCGCCACCGGCTGCGGACGACGGCTACCGACCGCTTGCAGGCTTTGAATGCGAGGACGGGTCGATCGGTCCAACTAGGGAATCATGCCGCGCACCGGTCGCCGAGGCCCCGCCGGTCGTATCCCGCCCGATCACGCGAGTTGCCACCGGGCCAGATCGGACGCCCGTCGCATATACGCCGCCAGCGCCGGCTCCGCACACGGCAGCCGTCGCCAGCGTACCGGAGCCGCCGCAGGAAGCCCCGCCCGCACCGAAATCCAAGGAGGTGAAGGCTGCACTAATGGCCGCGGGAATTGCCGCCCTGATCGTCCAGGAGAGTCGCGCCGAATATTACGCCACGGGTCATCCATGCGCTTGCCCTGATGACCGAACCCGCAACGGTAGATCCTGCGGTAACATGAGCGCTTATGTCCGTCCCGGTGGCGCGCACCCACTGTGCTATCCCAGCGACGTGACCGCCGCGATGATTGAATCATATCGGCAGCGGCAGGCGTCGCGCTGAGACAGGGAACAAAAATGGCATCGAAACGCGAGATCGTTAGGCTTCCCGGAATTCTGAGCGGACAGGGCCATGAAGCGACGTGCGTGATCGAGGCGCTTCAAGTAACGCTGCCTAGCGGTGGTACTTCTGCCCTCGCCCGGCAGAAAATCGTGAGCGTGTCGAAAACGCTGCCAGAGGGCGTCTATCAACTATCAATAAACGGCGGTCCGCCCTCCCCGGTGCGACACAGCAGCGGCCAATGGCTGGACGGTCAATTCTGAGCGCGACGAAAATGGTAGCGAGCGCATGACGCGAATATAGCACTTATTGTAGCCCGTCGGGTCCCATTGGTCTGTGCGGCTCTGATTCTCAGGCCATTTCTAGGTGAAGGTGACCTTCTTTTTCCTTTTTGGTCGCAACGACTTTGATTTCTACATCGTTGCCTAGCGCGCGCAAAAACCCGAACAGGCGTTCAAACGAATAGCCCGCGAAATTTCCGCGGAGCAGTTTTGACACATCAGGTTGCGCGAGACCGATTAGCTTCGCCACTTGAGCTTGGGTTAGGCTTTTCGTTTTTACTCGATCAGCGATGCCGAGAACGATCTCAGCTTTAACAAGATGCTCATCGGCGTTTGGAAGGCCGAGATCCGCGAAGACGTTCCCGCTGCTTTTTGTCACTTTGACGTTTTTCATCTTCTCTCTCCGCGTAGGCTGCTTTTGCGTCTTTAAGGCGACTTTCGATCTTTTCGATCTCGGGTTGGGGCGTCTTGATGCCCGACTTAGATTTCTTCTGGAAGGCGTGCAATACGTACAGAACGCCCTTCATTCTGACGGTATAAACCGCTCTAAAAGTATCGCCGTCGAAATCGGAGATGATCTCCAAAACGCCGGCACCCTTAAACCCCTTCAACGGCTTAGCATCAGGATGCTTGCCACCCTTTTGAGCGGCTCTCAGGGCGAACCCAATGCATTGCTTTACCTCGACTGGAAACGCACTCAGATCATCTTGCGATGACCCAATGAATTCCAACGGTGTATCGGTCTTTGCCATTTGCCGGTATAGTGAAATTACTATATGAACGTTGACGGGGTGTCAACACCAAATTTGCGGCTTTGTTCCGCCCTCGCTTCTTCGCGACAGGGCCAATTCTCAAAGCCGATCAGGGCGCAGCAAGCAACGTGATGGATCCGATAGACCGTTGAGGCGCGCGCTACCCTTTGTGTCTCACCCGCAGCCCGACGCCGTGAGCAGATTCCGGCAGGAACGTGATGCCGGCCTTCTCCAGTGCGTCGGCGAGTTTCTTGATACTCTCCTCACGTGCGTTCGTCCGGTACTCCCGCGTAGGCCCGAGTCCACCGCTGGCGATTTGCGCCGCACCGTTGTGCTTCTCGATCGAACGAATGGTAGGATCGCTTACTCCGGCCGCGGCTGACAGATCGCCTATCGTCCAATCTAGAAATGCGCGCGCCGCTCGAATCTGTGCCCCTGTAATTTTCATGTGCGGTACTCCAAGCCCGTACCGTGACACCAAAAACGTTTGATGTCAACGTTTATAGTAATGATATAATTTTTCCAATATGATTATGTTTTTCGTTGACATTATAACGGAGCGGTGTACGGTGCAATCATCCAACCCGAACCGGAGCAAGCCCCCAAATGGCCAGCCGCATCACTCGCAAGCCCACCGCCCGCCCCGTCGACAAGGGCCTCCGCGTCCGCAGCCTCCCCGGCGCGGTCTTTTATGGCGTCCCCCGCCGCTATACTCATGTGACCGACCGATTCGGCGCCACCCATGAGGTTGATGCAACCTCCATCACTGCAATCGATCGAGAGGACCTTTTATATGCCGCGCGTCTGCAGGAAATCCGCCGCGAATACGAAAACGACGATTGCCAGGCTATGCTGTGGCACGATCTCTCGCAGATGGGCTTCAGCAGTCGGGAAATTAGCGCCTTCGTGGCGAATCCGGCCGCGATCACGAATTGCGGTTACGGAATGCCGACAATCTCCCTGCGGTGATCTCACCCCCGCTCGCGGGCGGCCTTGCGCGCTTCGTAATCACGAATCCATCGCTGGCATTCTTCTTCCTCCTGGTCTTCCTTGGATGGCGGGCTCGGCGGAATGCCAGATACCTTGTCGAGTGCTAAATCGATCGCCTTGCAATCCCACCGCCGCGTGCCGGGCAGCGGCTTAGGAGCACGACCGTCGGCAACCCATTTGGCGAAACTGGTCGGCGTCAGGCCAAGATACGCCGCGGCTTCGGCTCCTGTCATCAGGCGTGGTTCGGTCACTCTGGTAACGCCTTTCTCGCGCTCCGGCTTCTTTTGTCGATATTTCGCGCGTGCCGGCGCCGCGCGGGCGCGCTTCGCACTCGCAACCTTGCTTTCGACCTCGGGTTGCGCTTGGATGCATACAGGTCGGGGGGCCATGACGTGCGAAATCTTCTTCGAACTGCGATCTGCCTTTCGTGTTTTTTGCTTGTCCAGTACTCAGCGGCAGTATCTGAAGAAATCCGCTTAGAGCAACTGCTGACGAAAGATGAACAATCAAGGCTTGGTGTCACGACCATGTCGCCGGAAGGCAAAACTGCAATGCACGATGCATTGATCAGAATGTACCAGCAGGGGTACCGAGCTGGTCAAATCGTTAATAAGCCCTCGCAGCCCAGCGTAATCGAAACTCAAGTGGATGGTGAGTTCAGCGGTTGGGAAGGTGAGACGATTGTAAAACTAATTAACGGCCAGATTTGGCAGCAGACGGAGTATCACTACGAATACCACTACGCCTACATGCCCAATGTGCTGGTGTATCCCAGCGGTGGTGGTTTCAAAATGAAGGTTGAAGGTACATCGCAAGCCATCGGCGTTCAGCGCTTGCGTTAGCTGATCTTCGAAGAACTAAACTCTTGCCATGTTGATCGGCCTTTGCGCGCACCGGCAACCGCGATCGTCAGCGCGATAGCCGCTGGGTCACAACACAAGACCATCAGGAGTATCAGCCACCGCACTGCTGTCTCGGAATCTGTGCCGACCATGACCGCCAGATATTGGACCGGTCCCGCCGCGGCTTCGACGCGCGCTGTTTCGGCAGTCAGGGCCGCGCGTTGCGCCTGCATCTCGACCAGCGTTGCCGTTGCCGCCTGCCGGCTCGCCACCAAGACGTCACGCCTCTTGTGATCGACTAAGTTCATCGCACCCGCTATCCGGCCGCGGCGGGTCAACTCATCCACGGCAGCGTCAATCTGCGATATCCGGTGATCCAGGTCCGCAACGGTTGCCGACTGCGATGTCATGCGGGCGTCGACCACCGCCATCCGCTCGAAGACGCCGGATCGCGCCGTCGCAGCCGCAGCGACGTGCGCCTCGACCAGTTTGCCGAACACGCCCGCGGCATTGATCAGGGCCAGGCCGGTCACCAGCGCCACTAGGACGGTTCGCAGCTTCCACCCCGCCATTTGCCAATTTGCCGCCAGCCAGCCGGCTATGATGAGTTTGCCAGCTTCCATGCTTCCGGCGAACGCCATGACGGCGACCGGAGAACCGGGAAACACCTCGACCATTCCCGTTATGCTGAAGAACGCCGCCACGCCGGCCAGTGCAACGGCCGCAGCGAGCGCAAAGGCGTTGCTGAAGGCGCTGGCGGGCTCCGTCAGAGGCGCAACGGCATTGGGGGCGATGGATGGGACCGCGACCATCGGCAGCGCCGTAGGCGCGTCCTGGCGGCTCTCATCTGCTTGTTTCGTGGCGCGATCGAGCGCGGTGAACAACTGCGCGCGGTGGCAGGGTGATTCAACGAATAAGTTTTCCATGGTGGCGGGCATCTAGTATTCCAGTTCAATTAAGTGTTGACGCCTCACGCGCGCGTAATGCGGGGAAAACGGCGCATTTATTGTTGAATCGCCTATTGAGATCAGCCACTTGTGGTACTTCCCGTTCGTGTGCGGGCCGCATGCCGTCCAAACTCAACGGTTATTTGAACAAACGCGGGCCGTTTGCGCCTTTGTTCGGTTTCCATGGAGTGCTTTCGCCTCACCTATAGGAATCCGGATGAGGCGAGGCGATACATGATGGGTGATAAATCACCCCCATCGTTTGTATGTCGCCTCAAAACGCCGCCTCGCATGAGGCGACTGTGCTGCAAGGGTTTCTTGAATCGTTGCCTCGCCATCGCCTCACGCTCGCCTCACGCGATTTCAGGGCCTGAAATCGGTGGAAACGGCATGGGTATCGCCTCACTACGATTTCGCTCCGATTCCAGTTCGTTCACTGCCTTTTGGGCGGTCGGAGTCAACGTCAATTTTTTGGTTAGTGCATCACGCTTGACCAGCTTTTCGGTTATCAGCGCCTGGACCATTCGCTCGGCTCTACTTTTATTTGTTTTAAACTCCGCGGCGATTTGAACGAAAGACGCCTTCGGGTTCGCGTCGATAAATCTGACAAGCCGGATATCCGCCGTGTCGCTTTCCATCGCCCGAGCCGCCGCGCCGGCCTCAGTGACAGGCTGCGCAACTACGGTCGGAAGGTGCTTGCCCTTTTTCTCGTTAAAGAGCGCCGGAACGTCGCGGATACTGTGCAACGCGAAATGTAGCGGCGTGAATTCGGGACCGCGAAACTTTCCGGTTGCCTGAATTCCGATCAAGCCACCGTCGCCGCGGGCCGCACCGATATTACCATCCATCTCCGCAATAAATGCACCGCCGCCGCGCGGGACCATTTCGTTAATTTCGTTGGCGCCCTTCGTCGGGTGCGCCAAAACCAAAACGCAGGGTTCGCCCGGAAGCTTGCAAAGTTCCCGTAGCTGCCGGGCATAGTTGCCCATTGCGGTGTTGCCATTTTCTTCGTCGCCCTCAAAATAGGCCGCAGCGGTGTCTACGATGACCAGGGACGGCCGCAAGTGCTTCGCCTCACATTCGTCGCTGATCTTGCCGGTGACCTTTGAGAGAGGCACCACGCCCGCTATAATGTGAACGTCGATCGTGTCCAGGTCCAATCCCATCACCCGGCAAAGACCGAAAAATCGCATATCTACGTCAACGGGGTTTTCACCCGCGAAGTAAATGACTGTACCCCTTTCGACGTCCAATCCGCAAAGCGCCTTGCCGATCGCGACGTGCGCGGCGATCAGGAGCGCTATCGCAGTTTTGCCCACACCGGTTTGAGCGGTCAACGAGTAGCAAAAGCGCTTCATTAGAATGCCGTCCCAAAGGTACTCCGGCAAAACGAAATTTTTCAGCCGATCGCCAAGGCGCTGGATGAACCCGCCGGCCGGCGCCGGGAATTCGTCGTCCTGCGATGGCAGCGGGCATGCCGGTTGCGTCGGCTGTAGCGGCGCCTCTCCGGATTGAACGGTCGGCATTCCCGTTGCGCCGACGGCCGCGGCGTGCTGCGCTACGCCGTCGAACATTGCCGCAGCGGAGGTTCGCACATTGAAATGTTTGCCGGTCATTTCCTTATATCGATGGATCATTGAGTTGATCCGGCATTTCGGGCGGCCATCGTCCACACTGGCCAGCCGCTTCCAGCGCGACCAAAACGCTTCCTCGGTCGCGTCGTCGGTTGTCATCTGCAACGCGACTTCGACCCCCTCCTCCGTGTCGCCGAGCGCCAGTTTGATCGCGCCCATATACCTGAACCAGTCAGGTTCGGTGCTAAACTCGCCAAACATATCGAGTTCGGCGACGAGCTTGGCGACGTCGGCCTTATCGCTTGTCCCAGTTTGGCCGCTGTAAGTCGCCTCGATCGTTTTGAGCTTGATCGCCTCAATGAAAGCTGCGGGCGCTTCGGGGAATTCCTCCGGCGGGTTTGCGGCGAACTGATACAGAAGGTTGCCGGTTCCGGTGGAAAGGCTCGAACCCGGCGCGACGCAATAGCCACGATTTTTGAACCCGATAACCTCGCCATCGTCCTCACCTTCGACCAATGGTCGAATATCGGAAATTTTGACCAACGTTCCGCCGCCGCGCAGATCGGTCGCGGCAAGATGGGCGGGACGTTTGAATGGAATGTGCCAACCGCCCCTTGCGCTATGCGTCATTGGATCAGCCGCGCCGGGGAGACCCCATGAGAGGCACAATGCGTAATATGCTCCCGATGCCTCTTCGAGGGTCACTTTCGATGAGTCCACGTCGACCGCAAGTAGACGGGACTTTGCGCAGTCGATCGCTAGGTTATGGTGCTCCGATTTCCACTTTTCCCATTGCGCGCGATCGTGCGTCGATCCGGTTTTCCATTTTAGGATCGGAGTCTTCGCGCCCTGTTTGCACGGAAAGAGTGCCAGGCCGTGACGCTGCGCGAAGTCGAAAAATTCGCTACTCATCTGCCACCTATATTCAACACATATTCGTTGATCAAAGGCGGGTCGCGTTTGCCTATTTCCTTTTCGATTTTGTCTGCGAGCCATCGAAGGTGCGAAGGAATCTCCTTGGCTTCGGCGCCGCCGCGAATCATCAATCGGCTTTTCTTCTCGCCGTTGTGTTCATCGAGCCCGATCATAAGCAGATCGTTTACTCCGCCCCACGGACAAGGCTGGATGATGAAGGTGACCGTTGTGCAGCCGCTTTCACGTGCGCCGTAGACGAGCGTTTCGCGCTGCGGTGGCGGCAAATACTTAACCGGTCCGCGCTGTGGGGGCGCGAGCGGCGGCGGTGGCGTCGAAGGCTTGTCAAAGCTCGGTGGATTCGTCTTACTCATTACTGGGTCTTATCTACCGCTCATGCGGTGGCTGGACCCGTCGTTTACATTGACAAAAGATCGAACATGCACTATAAGATTGATTGTCAGGTCAATTTAGAAATGCACGCTCGATCGCCGCAAACGATCGGGCGTTTTCTTTTTAGTTGCGGTGGGAATGGTGTTCGCTAATCTCGTTCGGTGATGCGCCTCCTATGATTTGATCGGTTGTTGACATGTGGTTCCTTTTTCAAGGTTTGATAATTTTCGCCGTCGCCGGATCCAACATTCACTGGCACTGGACGCCGAACGGGTACTTAGTTGGTTTAGTAGGTGTCGGCGCCGCTTACGGTGCTACGTTTCTGCTGGTCAGCATTCGTCATACCGTTCGATATTTGCGCCAAGGCGGGATCGGCGAGGATCAAAGTACGCAATCCTTGAATTGACTTAGCCGGCAGCGACGGTGCGAGTTGCGGATTTTGCGCAGCCAGCTTCACGGCAATCGGTGAACGTGTCCGAATCAAAAAATCGAGTTTGTTCACGGCCGCACGCGTCGAAGCGTTGCCGATCATTTTCAAAGCGCGTCCGGTTAAGGCTCCGGCTAGTGCGCCCGGCACCCCGCCAGCCTCATAACCCGCCGCACCGCTGGCGAGCATTCCCAAACCGCCTCCGCCGCCGAGCACATTCCCCACGGCCCGCGCCGCGTGGCCTGTCCATGTTCCGCGAACAATATTGTTGAGCGCGGACTTTTCGTCGTCCGTCCAAGACGCGACCTTAGCCGCGACGTTTTTCAGAAGTGGCTTGAACGCCTGTTTTGTGGCGTTCTGAATGTTCGCGCCAGAATGCGAAGAGGCCGCGTTGAGTTCGGCATTACCGGCGAGATTTTGCACCTGTGACGATTTCTTATAGGCCGCCCAATTGGTGCGTGCGTCTTCAAGAATGCCGTTTGCGCGGGCCGCGTCGCCGGCCAGCAAATCGGACTGCCGAAGGTTCGGCAAGAAATCGTCAATATGGTCGATCGCCTTGGAAGCGGCTACCAATTGACGTGTTGGTTGTCCAATAGCATCCTTTTCTTTTGCCAGGCCGTTGAGCACTTGACGAACGTTATCCAGGTCTGCGATTTTGGCAGGACGACCTTCGTTTGCGGCGGTTCGCAGTTCATCAACAGCATTGAAAACCTTTGGCTCATTTGCCGGTCGAAAGCCGCTGTTTGGACCATGCTGCAAATCGCTGGAAATCGAATCGGCTAGATCGGAAACCGCGTCAGCATGTATCTGCACAGCGGCGACATCTGGATGTTGATATGACGCGCGCGAAGCGGCCTTTATGTCATCCGATGTCGGAACCAATCTCGCGGCGTTGCGAGCCGCCGCCATTTCCTGAAACTTGCGTACTGCGGCCGTTGCACCGCCAGCGCCAACAAGCGCGCCGCCAACTTCGGCCCAGGGCTGCGCCGCCGTTCCTTCGGTAAGTTTTCCGGCCGCTTCGCTCGCCACGGCGGGCGCAACAACTCGCGTCAATGCTTTGGCCGCCAGGCTCTCGGGACCGCCGATCATTGCAGGCGCAAACTGTCCGATCTTGTTTGCGATATCTTCGGCCGCATCTTGGGGCTTGTAAAAGTCTCCGGTCACACCTTCGACGTTCTTTTGCAGGCTGTCCGATGTCGGGAGGCTGGTTTCACCTGTCGGAGCCGGGCCGTAATGGAAGCCGCTGTTATCAAGCCGATAGTGGTTGCCCTTCGCCAGCAGATTGTCGAGATCGCCAGGAATGCCAGCAAGACCGATCACGCCTTGCGCCAGCCCGGTCCCGAGCGACTTTACCACGCCGCCCGCAGAACTGCCCTGCGGTGCGGGCGGCGGCGCACCTATCTTTCTGGCAAATTCGTCCGCGGGCATATCGGAGTAAAACTTAGCATGAAGTGCGGATGTCAAATCGCTGTCTGACATATCGTGATATTGCGGATATTGCGTGCGGAATTCTGCAAGCGTCGTGCCGGCTGCGGGTGCGGGCGCAGCAGTGAATGGTTTCGATGGATCGAACGGCGGCTTGTCGACTGCCTCGAATGGCTGCGATGGATCGAATGCAGGCTTGGCCTGCGCCGCGGCGCGCGCGCTGGCGTCCGGGTGAAAATTTTGCGTCATGACGGTGTTGACCGTGTCGTATGACGTTCCGTCCGGAAATTCGACCGTTGCGCCATTCGGCGCTGAAACTGTGACTGTCATTGTGCGCCAACCAGTCCGGCGTCACGCACGATGGAAGTGGATTGTCGCTTGCCGGCCTCAAGCCAAGCATCCAGGTCATTGGGATCATATCGGACCAAGCCATTGCGCTTGATAAAGACAGGTCCATCGCCATTGCAGCGGAGCTTTTCAAGGTAGTTGGGTTTTGTGCCCGTGTAGATGGCCGCAGCGTCGGTATCGAGCGGCGGCCGTCGCTCTTTCATTTCGGTTAACATTTAGAAGCCCTCGGAAGTGTTGAACATCCTGGGACAATACAGGCGCCCGAAAAGCGCCCAAAACATTCATACAGAAATTAGGTCGGCTCACGCTCCAGACGCTTCATCATCGCGGAGAAAGTCTCCCGACAATCCTGCGCCCTTCGTCGACTAATTGTCTTGCCATACGTCGCGGCGCACCACTCGATCGCGGCGTCCAAGATTTCGATACGCTTTCCATATGGCCGCTTTACGCGAATAGGCTGTGTTTCAACATCAGAAAGAATCTCAGCGATTTCGGAGCGTGCATGCCTTACTGCATCCCGCCAAATGCGAGAGTTCCTAGAGGCCACCGGGACTGACGCAAATTGGGATTGAATTTTCTTCACATCGCGCAGATGAGGTTGGGTCCGATGGGTTGCCATTGCTTGTTGCTCGGCGTCGACCTGCAAAAGACGCTCGCACTCACCACCGACCGCTACCTTTTCGTGTAGCGTGAGAACCGGTTTTCTACCGCGACCCATGAAGCCCCTCCCCGCCGAACCTAGCCGCGGCTCACGCGAGACTCGCCAGCGCTTCTTCGTCCGATTTCCGGAGTGCGTCCGCCAGACGTTCAAAAACGCGGGGGCCAACACGGTTAATCCGGGTCAAAGATGACATCGCCGAAGGGGCGTGCCAATCAGTCACCTTTCGCATCCTCATCTGGAACATCGGATCAACGCGAACAAAATGCATCGACGATCTTCGAACTTTTCCGGTGGGAGTCGGCTTCGATAAATGCAACGAGACCGCTTGGCCGCCAACGACGAATTCGACTACAGCGGTGGGACGGAGAATTCCAAGATGCCAACTTTCGGAAGATGTGGGCACCGCGACAGGTCTTTGCCCTTGCCACCGCTTGAAACGACCATCGATCATATCCCAGATCAGGAATTCGATCGCCTCACCCGCAGTCTTGGCATTCGCGACCTTCAGCCCACGAGATACATCCTTCAAAACCGCGCTCGTCATTGGGTCGAACGCGGCCTCGCGGGTAAGATTGACCTCCGTCGGAGCGGTCGCGGCCGTCTCTGACACACAAAGAGCAAGCAGCCAGTTACTTACATCGATCACCGTGAGGTGAGCCGCAGCAAGTCCGCGACCACCTTTTGTGAGCAGGCCGGCATCCCGCATTGTCTGGGCGTAATATTGAACGGCGCCCATCGTCATTCCCAGTTCCTGGGAAAGGATTTCTGCGATTTCGCCAGACGTCGCCATGCAGCCTCCCCGTTCAGTCCGCGATGCTTAACGGGAAGCGGTGAACAAATCAAGCCCATAGATAATAGTTAGTTATGGTCGTTGACTCTCATCGCCATCGATAGTAGCTAGTTATGTGGCGCAACACCCCTGCTTAGTTCGAGGGAACGACAGTGTACGCAAGCGTGAGTGAGGATCACTAGATGACGTTGTGCAAAGCCGATAACTTGCTCCGCGGTGATCGCACGCCCGCCTATGTCAACCGTGAGACCGGCGCAGGGGAATTGCTCATCTCGCCGGATACATGGGACCAGTGGGTGAAAGAAGGTCTCCTGCCCCCGTCTTGCGACACGTTCCCGGCCGGGACGCCGCGCTGGCGCTGGGAAGACGTTGACCGTAAGCTCTCGTCGAGCCAGAAGGCGACGGATACCGACGCGGCACTCCGGGGAGCGCTAAACTTTGGCAAGAAAACGGGACACCGGCGTGACGCTGCCTGAAGGCGTAGAGAAGAAGGTCGTGCGTAGGCGCGGCAAGAAATACAGCTATTACTACTGGAATCCAGGGCGCAACACCAACCGTGAAGGTGAGCGCATCCCGCTACCAAACGCGGAGACCCAGCCAGCGAGGTTTTGGGCGGAAGTACAGCGCCGACAATCGTCAGCACCGACAGCCTACCCCGTCGGATCGATTGGAGACCTTGTCGCGCGCTACCGCGAGAGCGACGAGTTCAAGCGGCTGTCGGAAGGCACGCAAACCAACTACGGAGTGCATATGCGCCGTTTTGAGGCGCACGACACTTGGGGCATCGTGCCGGTCCGCGATCTGTCTCCCCTCGCCGTGACGACCGCGCGCGATGCGATGAAAGACATACCAGTGATGGCAAACCAGATGTTGTCGGTCGGACGTACGATATGGGATTGGGCCATCCCGCTTGATCTCGCCAAGATCAACCCCTTCGACAAGGTGAAGGACTTCGACATTCCCGACCGCGGGCATGTGCCGTGGCCGGAATGGGTCATCGACTACGTGCGCGCGCACGCACCGCCCGACCTGGTACGGATGGAGAGGTTGGGCATCATGACGTGCCAGCGTGTGAGCGACCTGGTTCGCATGGGGCCTGAGTTTCGCGATGGCAAGGGGATATGGTGCCGACCGAGGAAGACCCGGAAGAGCCGGCGCGCGTTTCACATTCCGCTTAGCACCGCAGACGCGCTCGAACTCGATCGCTGGGCCGAGACGCCCGTGACGTTCACGAACAGCCGTTGGCTGCAGCCCATCGATCGCTTCCGCGAGGATCTGTACCTCTATTCGCCGAAGGCCGCGCAATACACCACTGACGGCCTCCGTGCTCGCTACGGCCGATGGCTCGCCGACACGCCGGAAGGCCGCGCCCTCCGCCGCCGCTGGAAGGAATGGGTCACCGCCCAGGTCAAAAAGTACGAATGGGACATCGAACCGGACGACGCCGACCATCCGACCATACACGGCTTGCGCGGCACGGGAATCCTTGCGCGCGCCGAGCAAGGGTATGACATCGACCAGATTGCCAACGACATCGGCATGTCACGTCAGAACGTCCAGCACTACATGCGGTTCAAGGATCAGATGCGGGTCGGCGCAGATGGGCAAAAGCGGCTACGACTAGTGAAGGGCGAACATTAATGAGATTTTTACCCTTACTGGTCTTGACCGTTTTCGCCGCCGCCATCTGGGTGAGCCGGGTCGCTGGTCAATCGCCCGCGGAGCTTCCGCCCCGCTTGCAGCGATCTCTTGAGCAGGCGCAAAAGGATTCTCACGAGGCTTTGAATGGTCCACGCGGCGATGAGGCCCGGCGAGTCTGCATGAGGATCGCTGGAGTGTCGTTTCCCGCTCGAACCGGACTAGAGTTGATCCGAGCAGGCTATTCTTCAGATGTTGCGATCAAATACACCGACTGCGTCGTGAACTATCTGTTTCCCGTGGATGCGAAGAACCGGTGACGCGGGCAAGGACTAGACCGCGAACGCCGACGCGGCTATACGAGCCCCACAAACCGCTCGATTTGGAAAACTCCTAGCCGACATTGGAAAACTTACGAATAAAGTGTAGTATTATCAGTTACTTCGGTGGGGAATGGTGTAACGGTAGCACAACAGACTCTGACTCTGTTTGTCTAGGTTCGAATCCTAGTTCCCCAGCCAACCAGAGTGATCGGCGAAGCTTGCCCCGTTTGATGAACCGCCGCCGGAAGTAAACTTCGCCATTTCAGCAATAAATCCAAATGGTTCGCGTAAGTTAGCATTCAGCTCTCCATTCGCCCATGTGGAGTTCGAAACAACGAAATTGAGGAGCCGTCGCTTCTGCATCGGTTCCTCGCTATCGAACAGGTGTTGGGCGTTCCTCGCCATCTCAAGGATGGTAACGCCTTCCTCTAGGTAGTGCTGATCGGCTGATTGGCGCCGCTCGATCTCGCGCAAGCACCGGTCCTGCTGCTTGCGCCAGTCGGCAGACAGGTGCTCGAACATGCCGGGGTCCACTTTTGCGTCCAGCTTATCGACGTACATCGCCTGAATGCGCGACTGGATGCGGTCGTATTCTGCCTGCAGCCTCTTGATCGCTTCCGCGTGCTCCTTGGCTTGATCCACGTGGCTGGACTTAAGGCCTTCCGAGACAAGCTGAAGAGCGGGCCCGCCAATGTCGAGTTGGCGCAGCAATTCCGAGAACTTCCTAGACAGAACGGCTTCCGGGACATAGGGCTCCGGACAGCGCCCTTTGTAGCCCGTGCAGCGATAGTAGATGTAGCGGCCTTTCTTGATGTCTCCGGTCAGGGCGCAGCCACAATGGCCGCAGCGCACGAGCGTCGAGAACGCAAAGTCATTCTTCACACGGCGGAGCTTCTTCTTCCGGCGGCTGTTAAGCGCGTCCTGAACCCGCTCGAATAGATCCACAGAGATCAACGGCGTGTGGCGTCCCTTATAGATGCGGCCTTTCCAGACAAACTCACCAGTATAGATGCGATTGTGCAGCATGGTATGCACGGCGCTCACGGGAACGGTGGCACTCGTCCGCCGATACGAAAGGCCCGCCGCGTGAGCCTTGTCGGCAATTTCCTCCAGCGAGAGGACGCCCGGCGCGTACCATTCGAACATCTTGGTGATGATGGATGCGACGGCGGGATCGGGCGCGATAATGCGCTTGCCGTCCGCGCCCAGTACGTTGAGATAGCCGAGCGGGGCCTTGGTCGGCCAGATGCCCTGCTCAGCTTTCTCCTGCTGGCCTTTGCGAGCTTCTTCCGAAAGATTGTCGATGTAGTTCTTTGCCATCAGAACCTTGATGCCGTGGAAGAATTTCTCAGATGATTTTGAATCTTGCGAGAGAACAACACCTTCCTTCACGAGGTGGATTTCGATGTTAAGCTCGTCGAGGAGCACCCAATCCTTAAGATTACGATAAAGACGGTCGGTCTTCTCGACCAGCAAAGTGCGGATGTCGGGATGCTTCTTGACGTAGTTCACCATCTCGTTGAAATTCAAGCGGCCGCTCGCCTTGGCCGTCTCCACGTCGATAAATTCTTTTTCAATGATGAGGCCGTTTCCGCTGGCATAGGCTTGCAGGAGCTTCTGTTGCGCGGCGATGGAAAATCCCTCCATATCCTGCTCTTTGGAGGAGACGCGCGCATAAGCCAGCACTTTATTTGACTTTGAAGCGCCGTTATTTGTGGTGCTGAGCTTACTCATGTGCGACCTCGTGCAACGATGGCGCACTGAATCAGCCCGGGTGCAAGAGAGCAAATCAATTCGGTATCAAGATTGCATTTTATCTCTTGCCGCAGCACGCGTGCGCGGTCTTCCACGCTTCCGTCGTGGAGGTGACGAAGCTCTCTCAACGACTCGGCATCTTGCACGCTCCCGCTCTCTGAGTGTCCACTCGCGCAGTACGATAAAAAAGCCAATGAGGTTGTGCGCCATTTCGCGGGCATCTTCGCGGGTGAGCTCGCGCTCAGCATAGGGCTGCCAGAACGTGCGGGTCGTTTCGAGGTAGTCGCGGGTGGGCCGGTCCTCGGCGGTTCGCTTGTCCTCTGCGGTGGCTTGCATCCGTGCGGGCATGGGATGGTGCTCTCCCCTTCGCACGTAAGGGGATCCCGATTCCGCGACAATGAGGCTATTGTCACGCAGCGCTGGAGATTGGGATTCCGTTCCATGAATTCCGCCATGAACGAACGCCGGAAAAATGTCCCTCGCTTTGCAATCTTCTTTCGGGGTTGCGCATCCAATCGGCAAGATTCGGGGATCGAGAGATACGCCGTTAGGCGATCCGTTGTCGTTGGCCGGACGAGGTCCCTGCTGTTTCTCTTCCTCTGCCATGCCCACGCTTCCTCGTCAGTATCCATCGAATGGAAACAGCGCGGAAACCCATGGCGGAAGTCAGAAATTCCAGTCATCGACTTGCGGCGTAGAATTGCTTGCGGACGGCGGATTACCCCATCTCTGGGGTTGGCAGTGACACGCTGCAAAGCGCGTGACTCCTAACCTTACCCGCATGGCGAGCCCCTGCCGGGCGGGCGGCATCCCGTCAAGGCCGCAAGCCGCGAAGCGGGGACGCGCGATGCGCGCCAGCCTTTACCGGATGGCGCAGGTCCGGCCCCATGGCGACAAGCGGGTGGCTGTGTCGGGGAAAATGATGTCCTCTTGGGGACTCTCATATCCCCAACCCCCGTTTCCTGCCGAAATCCCATTCGATGCCACCTGCGCTCCGCGTGATGCCGGTGACGTGCTGACCGATGCGCTTGTCGAGAACGGGCTGCCACGGCACGAGCTGGAAGCCGATGCCATCATCGATCATGGCAAAGCGGCCGCTCGCGAGCTGGGTGGAGCCGACAAGCGTGCCGCTGACATATTCGCCGGTCTTGGCGGCGGTGAACGTCAGACCGCGTTCGGCAGCCATGGCTTTGCCGACACGGGTCACCTCCGTACCCTCCAGATTGGCGATAAAATCCTTTGACACGCGGATACGGCCGCCATCCAGCCGGACGGCATGGCCCATGTTCACGAGGCTCTGCCTGCGCCGGTCCATTGCCTCAGTGACCTCCCAGCCGAACCCGGTATTGGCAAGCGTGGTAGGGCTGGACGAGGCCAGTTCCCGGTCGAGCCAGGTCGCGCCGTCATGGCCGATCTGCTGGTCAAGGCCGGTGGGAGATAGGATGCTGATGCGGATGTTCGCGCTGTCCCGCGCGAGATCGTAGGCGTGGCCGCGCTTGGGGAGGTCGGCTGGGACGCGCCAGTGATCGGCGTCGATCCGCTCGGCATGGCCGGCCCGACGCAGCGCCTCCAGCCGGTCGGCGAAGCACGGTGCCGGGTTGCTGGCCAGTCCATCCCACCGCCGCAGCATGGTGCGCCGGTTGCACCACAGCAGCACGCTGCACAGGGCCCCGACGGCGCGGATAAAATGGAACGGCTCGTCCAGGTCGATGTCGTAGGGATGGCAGTAGGTCCAGCAGGTCTGCTCGCCGACCGCCGCGGTCATCCAACGATAG
>Ga0209483_1000806_pt1 | contig 25571 bp, 26 predicted proteins | sample NGEPerA_FD_184508 | JGI IMG/M metagenome (GOLD analysis project Ga0209483, IMG submission 184508) | Arctic peat soil microbial communities from the Barrow Environmental Observatory site, Barrow, Alaska, USA - NGEE PermafrostL2-A... | ecosystem: Environmental > Terrestrial > Soil > Wetlands >... | reverse complement strand
CTCGTACCCCGCTCGTGCACTAGGCCAGCTTGCCGACGTCGCGGAGGCAGTTCGCCACGTGCGTGCATATTCAGGTCTTCGGCACGAGCTGTGGTGGTCTCATGGCGGTCGCCTGGAAGTCTGGGAGCTGTGGCGGCGCGATCGCCTCGTCGACCTCGCCGTGCAGATCTCGGCATGGGACCTGGCCCCAGCGGTCGACGACGAGTTGCCGGACGCACGGTTGCAGCACATCGTCGAGGTCGCCGAGGGGCTCCGCACCTGGCGGGTCAAGGGGCTGTCCACGATGAGGCTGAGCCCGGCCGACACGCAGACCTACGTCAGGATTTTCACCAGTGTCATCCTGCGGGACGACATGCTCAAGCCTCCTGACGAGCCCCCTGCGGATGACTGGGCGTCCGTGCGGGAACTTGCCGCTGAGCCGGTAGATCGCGTGTTGGATGCCTCGGTCGGCGGATCTCTCGGCGCCCTATTCGAGCGCGGCAGCGGCTGCTTCCACCCTGACGTCAGTCGTGGAGCTGCCGCTCTGGCCTGCGCCCACTACGTGCCTGCGCCCCGCCTTGCCGCCGCCATCCTGCTGGCCATGAACGAAGAACGGGCGACAGTCCTCCGCGACGCCGTCATCGCCTGGGCGACCCTCAAGGGGACGGCAGAACTGCTCCGTGAGCACCCACTCTTCGCTGTCCAAGCACTCCTGACATGGGAGCTCTTGGCCTCGGCGGATCACCGGGCTCTAGAGGCACCGACTGCCGCCGCCTGACGATCCCGACGTCGGTCCACGTTACAGCTGGCCACGGGCTCTGCAGATGCGGACGGCACGGGGTGGTTCGATGGCGGTGTGAACCGAGAGCACCTCCACCGCCCCAACGCTGGCCACGCCGGCGCGTCGGCTCCGCGGCGAAGCGGGCCAACGCCCCGGCATCTCGTCAGGTCACGGTGATGGCAGCCAAGCACCGGCCGCCGAGCCGGGCCAAGTACGACGCCGCCCACCCCACCATCGGGGTGCACACGAACAGGGCCACGTACGACAGGCTGATCGCGCTTCGCGAACGTACGGGCCTGCCGTTCGGCCAGTTGATCCTTCGGACGTTGGGCGAGGTCGAACTTCAGGTCGATGCTGCCCACGAGGCGGGGCGGAGGTCGGGGCGCCGGGATGGAAAGGCCGTCGGCTACGCGAAAGGCCGCGAAGAAGGCTATGCGGAGGCGGTAAACGACTTCCAGATTACCCTCCCGTGCCCAGGATGCGACGACGAGATGGTTCTTCGTGCAGGAACACCCATGGCCGACGCGGTCGTGGCCTGGCTGAAGGAGCGCGGATGGCGGCACACAAATTGTTGGCCGGCTGCCTGATGCACGCCGACGGTCGTCGAGCTGCCTCGGAGCTGATTGCTCGGCCCGTGTACAGCGGGGTGGCCATCACCACCTCCGCTGACGCACGCCACGCGTCGCTGATCACGGCCAAATGATCAGCCGCATAGCGTTCGACGAGGCATTTCGCCACGCGATACGCATCCGGGGACTGACGCTATCGGACGTCGCCCGACTCACCGGCTTTGCTCTGGCCACGGTGTCCAGGGCGGCGGCTGGGCGGCCCGTCAACATGAATACCGGGCGTCGGCTCGCGCAGGCGGTGTTTGCATGCCCGATAGTGCCGGAGCTCGAGGCATGGGCCCGAGACCCGGCACTCGTCCGTAAGGCACGGACCGGCGAGATGGATGTCACTTGGCCTGGGGGCGGCGAAGGATAGCCCCCAAAGCGCACGCAATCCCGTGTTCGAGCGTGGCTTGGGAGTTCGGCGAGAGGTGGACCGAACGCGGGACATTCAACGCGAGAGTCCCCAACATCCCGGGCTGGCCCTCTGCGGCCGGCCCCGGCCCAGCAAGCCGACAGATCGTTTGAGGTTCGAATCCTCTCTCCCCAGCACCCCGTTTGTCGGTGCTCGCGATCTCAATTCCAGCCGATTCGGTGCGCCAGCGCGGACCGCTGTGACAGCTACAGCGTTGAGTCAGCGTATTTGTTGCGCTCATGCTGAACGCCACCCCGGCCCCGGGCTCCGCCGCGCTGATCGACTCCTTCACGCTCTACCTCGAGGGCATGGGGCGCAGCCCCCGCACCGTCACCGGATACCGCAGCAGAGCCACGATATTCGCCGCCTGGTGCGCCGCCCACGACGGGCCGGCCGCGCCCGCTGACGTCACCCCGCCCCATCTTTCGGGCTTCTTCCGCGATCTCCTCGCCGACGGCTAAGTTGGAGACTCCATTCCTTGAGAGGATGGAGCGATGAGCAGACCAGGCAGGTACCCAGCGGCGCCGGCGGGGTCACCTTGGTGAGATTGCCGTGGCTGTCGTAGCTGTAGCTGACCACGTTGCCCTTGGGATCGGTGCTCGAGCAGAGCTCGCCCGGCTTGGCCCCGCAGGTGGTGCTGCCGTCACCCTGGTAGGCGTTGCTGTAGTGAGCCCCGCCGGTCATGCCTGAGCAAGCGCCGGTCTGGCCGTCGTAGACGTTGGCGACGTTGCCCGCGGTGTCGTAGGTGAAGGCGCGACAGTTGCCCGAGGGGTCACTCGTCGCGGAGGGGAGGAACGTCTGCCCTGGTGCGTTGTACACCGACGAGTAGGTGGCCGCACTCTGGCCTGGTGCGGCGGCGTGACTCTTGCGGGGATCGCCCGGCGCGGTGACACCCGTACACTCCCGGCGGAACCATTGCGCGTGCGGACGGCTCAACCTGGTGGTGCAGAGTATCTGCCGGGGGAGGTGCCATGACGAGCCCATACGGAGGACGCCGTGTCGCGTGAGCAGCAGCCGATCGGGCGAGGACGCATCGCACACGAGGTCCAGTCGGACCGACAAGCCGGCGTGCCGCGGTGACCGCCACGGCGCTCGGTGTCGAGGAGCTCCGCGTTGACGCGACAGGATCACGGATGCGATGCCTCTCGATCGGCGAGGGAAGGCCGCTCATCCTGTGTCACGGTTTTCTTAGCTCCGCGGAGGAGTTTGGCGGCCGGTTCCGCGCACTCGCCGAGCAGCGGCGACTGATCATCCCTGACCTTCCCGGCAACGGCGAGTCGGCACCTCTGGCCCGACCCCACACCGTCGACGCCATGGCGATGGCACTGGAATCGCTTCTGTCGGCCCTCGGCATCGACGAATTCGATGTCGCTGGCCTCTGCCTCGGCGCATCGGTGGCGTGTGCGCTTGCCGCGCGCTGCGGCGACCGCGTCGATCGGCTGGTGCTGCACACGCCACTGCTGGCACCTGCTCTCGTCTGCCGCTTCTACCGCGAGCAGGTGCGCGTCCTCACGCTGCCGCCGCTCTGGCAGGCGGTCGTCGCGCTCAGTCGCAATCGGGTGGTGAGCGACCTCTACAAACGCTACGTCATCGTCGAGGGAGAGGTCGACCAGCGGACGGCGCAGGTGAATTTCGACAACCAGCGCCGCGCGAACCCGGCCGCCGCGCGGGAATGGCTCCGCGACGGGCTGCGCTACGAGGGGCTCACCCCGCTGCTGCGGCGAGAGCGACAGACGCTGGTGATCGTCGCCGAGCAGGACCATGTCGTCGACGTCGAGAGGCTGCGTCGTCTGCTCGCCGGTCTTCCGAATATCCGCCTGTACGTCGACACTGAGCAGGGTCACGGCTGGAACAGCGCCGCGGTGCAGCGCCAGCTCGGCGTCATGCAGGACTTCTTCGCTGAGAGCGGCCGCGACGGCTGGTCGTAGTTTGGCCTCAGGTCTCGTCCTACCGGCGAAGGCGCGCACGCCGCGGCCTGGAGTCAACGGAGCCCAAGATGGCGACCACTTTGGCCACGTGGTGGTTCTAGAATGTTCGGTTGGCTCCGTGCGGCACAGACGTGCTCTGGGATGGCCTCGCGGCCAATTGCGGTCTATTGGTCCCGAGTGCCAGGGTAGATTGGGTGAGGCGCACCCGGACGCCTCCACGCTGGAGGAGGACACGGATGAGCTTTCTGACGCCGAGCGCCGATCGGCCGCCCGGCCCCCAAGCGATCCCTGGAGGTGTCGGCCGATCGAGCCTGGCCGTCGGGCTGCCTGTCCATCGCGCTGTGCGGGGCGAGGGCTGCTACGTGACCGACGAGACAGGCCGCCAACTGCTGGACCTCAACAACAATTTCACCGCCCTCGTCCACGGCCATGGTCATCCCGCTATCCAGGCGGCGGCCGCTGCGGCGATCGCGGAGGGCATTTCGTTCGGGATGCCAAACCCGCACGAGCTCGAGCACGCCGCGCTCCTAGCATCGAGGTTCACGCATGCCGACCAAGTCGTGTACGCAAATTCGGGAACGGAGGCGGTGATGCTCGCCATCCGGGCTGCGCGCGCGCAGACCTGTCGCCCCAGGATTGTTTTCGTCTCAGGCGCCTACCACGGCACTTCGGACGTGGCGCTCGTCGCCGCGGGCCACGGGATGGAGAGCGGCGTCCCTAGCGGCGTAGCGGCCGACACCATCACGGTGCCCCACAACGACGTCGACGCGCTCGCCCGGGCGATCGGTGATGGGGCGAACGTGGCTGCGGTCGTGCTGGACCTGATGCCCAACAAGGCCGGGCTGCTGCCTCTTTCCCAGGAGTTTGTCGATGCCGCGCGAGAGTTCACCAGTCGCCAGAATGCGCTGTTAGTCCTCGATGAGGTGATCTCTTTCCGCTTTGCTCTGTCTGGCCTCCAGGAGCGTTACGGAGTAGTCCCCGATCTCACCGCCGTGGGCAAACTGATCGGCGGGGGCTTCGCCGTCGGCGCGGTGGTCGGCACCACTCGCGCGATGAGCGCACTCAATCCCCTCGCCGATAACGCGCTTGAGCACGGCGGCACTTTCTCCGGCAACCCCGTGACAATGCGAGCGGGAATCGCCTCGCTGACACTCCTTGACCGGCGGGCCATCGATCGGCTCAACACACTCGGAGATCGTCTACGGTCCGCGCTCGAGCCCGCGGCCGAGCAAGCCGGGTGGGAGATCCGAGGCTTCGGATCCGTTCTCCGCCTCCTGCCGCCGGCGGATGACCCCGACCCGCGCGGTCGCGCTCGCGCCCTGTGGTGGGCCGCGTACAACCGAGGTTGCTTGCTGATGCCCACCGGCATGCTGTCGCTGTCCACCGCGATGCCTGACGACGTGGTCAACCGCATCACCTCTACCGTTGCGGACGCGCTCGACGAGATCACCGTCCGGAGGGACACGTCGCCGGCAGCTCTCCAAGTCCCGTCATGGAGTGCCTCCGCGTGACCAACCCCGAGGTGGTGATCGTGGGAGCCGGCGTGATCGGCCTCAGCGCCGCCCTTTATGCTCTGGAGAAGGGCGTGGAGCGCGTGACTGTCTTGGATCGCCACCACCCGGCCGCCGGTTCGTCGGGATGGGCCGTGGGCATCGTCACCCGTCAATATGTGACCCCGATCGAGGTAGCGATCCGAGCTCGGTCACTCGAGCGGTTCGCGCAGCTCGAGGCCGAGGATGGTCTTGGTATTGTCCGCAACGGATTTCTCCGCTTGGGACGTGATCCCGCGGCACTTGAGCAGTTCGCTACTGGCGTTGCGATACAGCACGAGAACGGTGTCGCTGATGCACGCCTCGTCACGCCCGAAGAGGTTGGGGAGATCGTGCCAGACCTCGACCTCACAGGCGTTCTCGGCGGCATGTTTGGTCCGAGCGATGGTTACGTCGACCCCCACCAGCTGTGCCAGGTGTACCTCAAGCGGATCCAGGCGCTTGGCGGCAGGGTGCACTCCAGCACGCGCGTCGTCGGCCATGGCCGGGGGGCGCGTCTACGTCATCGGGTGGTCACGGACGGGGAGCCGGTCGAGGCAGACATCGTGGTCAACGCCGCCGGTCCCTGGGCCGGCGAGCTGGGCGATCTTCTTGGCCATTCCATGCCGATCATCAACGAGCGTCATCAAGTGTGTGTCGGCCGCTTTAACCGGCCGCTGGGGTACGTCATGCCGTCGGTGATGGACTACGTCGTTGGTTCAGGAGCGCAGGGGACCTACTTCCGCCACGAAGGCTCTGACCAATTGATCGGTGGCCTGCATACCAACGAGCTGCTTGGACAGGCGTCGGAGAACCCGGAGAGCTACCGGACGTCGGTTGACGACACCTACGTGGCGACCGTCGCGGAGGAGTGGCTTCGTCGTCTTCCCGGGCTTGGGGACATGTCGCTAGTGCGCGGGTGGGCGGGTCTGTACCCGATGACCCCGGACGCCCAGGCCATTCTGGGACCGTACGAGAGCGACACCACGGTGCTCGCCGCCGGTGGCTTTGGAGGGCTGGGGATCATGCTTTCGCCGATCGCTGGAAAATTAATCGCCGAGTGGATCGTAGATGGGCAAGCCACGTCCGTGGCGGGTGCAGACCTCTTCCTGCCGCGACGTCTCGCCCTCGCATGACCATGCCCTCCCCATCCTCGTCACGGCTGCGGGTCGTGCTCACCGACGCCGCGTTCTCCCGCGGCAACTTCGACATCGAGCGTGAGCTCTTGGCGACCATCGGCGCCGACCTGGTCATCGCTGAGGGCTCTCGCGACGCCATCCTGGACACCGCCGCTGACGCGGATGCGCTGCTGACGACATTCTTCGTGCTTGACGCCGAGGCGATCAGTTGCCTGCGGCGATGCCGTGTGATCTCCCGGTACGGGGTGGGCTTTGACCAGATCGACACTCGTGCCGCGGCCGATTCTGGGATCGTCGTGACCTACTGTCCGGACTACTGCACCGAGGAGGTCGCTGCCCACGCCCTCGCGCTCCTTCTCATGCTGCTTCGCCGCATTCCCCAGGGCGACACCTTCGTGCGTCAGGGAGAGTGGGGCGCGCCGCGACTACGTCCCATCCAGCGGCTCTCTGAGGTTACGGTCGGAATCGTCGGCTACGGACGGATCGGCCGCCGCCTAGCGACCTCATTGCGCGAACTCGGGGTTACGGTCGTCATCAACGACCCGATTCGAGGTCGCGGAGAGAACGGCCTGGCAGCAGCGATCTCGCTCGATGAACTCTTGAGCACGTCCGACGCCGTAAGTCTGCACGCCCCACTCAACGAGGCGACCCGGGGCCTCATCGGCGCGCCTCAAATAGCGTCGATGCGGGAGGGTTCATATTTGGTTAACACTGCGCGCGGGGCGCTCGTGGTTCTTGAGGATGTCCTTGCTGCGCTAAAGTCCGGTCAGCTGCGAGGGGCCGCACTCGACGTGTTTCCGGTCGAGCCGCCGGACCCGAGTGCATTCCGCGGCGTGCCGAATCTCATCGTGACACCACATCTCGCGTACTACTCCGAAGCATCCGTGCAGGAGATGAAGAGGACCGCCGCCCGGCAGGTGGTTCAAGTGCTCAGCGGCCGGGCGCCCGACCACCCTGTTCCGCGGTCGTGATGCCAGGCAATCCCGTGCCCGGAGCGACGACGGTCTCGGCTAGCTGGCGGTCATGCGGTTTCGAAGCCAGCGGGGGTACCGTCGCCGCAGCATCGTCCGCCAGAAGCTGCTTCGCGTAGAGGGCGAGTCGTAACTCGATCAGGTCGTCGAGATGCGCCAGCTTCCGGTTGGTCAATCGCTCCACGGCCTGGAGCCTGTACGCCAGGGTGTGCTTGTGAATTGACAGCTCGCTCGCGGCGACGTCGAGCCGCCTGTCCAGCCTCAGAAAGGTCTGGAGCGACTTGAGCAAATCGGTCCCGCGACTCGCGTCGTAGTCCATGACGGGGCCGAGAAGCCGTGCTACCGTCTGCTGAAGCACCTGGGGGTCACTTGGCAGCCACAATGCGGGGACCTCTTCGCTGCTGTACTGCACGATCCGCCGCCGGCGCTCAAGTGCACGTTCGAGGCTCCACTCCGACTCGCGCTGGGCGACGGCAAGGGCGCCGTCGATGCCGACGGGCCTACTGGCGCCGGCGCTGAAGTCAGCGGAAAAATCTGCCAACGCCTGCAGCGCTCGGTCCTCCGCCGAAATGAGAAGACAGACTTCGCCGCGCTTCAGCATGAGGTGAGGGACGTGGAGGTCGCAGAGATGGTTATCCAGCGCCCGGTCGTCGAGCGGCGTTGAGCGGCCTCTAACCGAGACCAGCCGGACGGACTGACTCGCCTCGAATCCTAGCTCCGCCAAGCGAGCAGACATCTCCGGGGTCGCAGGCGAGCCGCGGAACAGCTGCGAGAGTATCTCGGCGCCCTCGCGGCGGAGCACTTCGCGCTCACGATGGATGGTCGCGAGCTCCAAGGCGACGACGGTGGCGATGTACTGGACGACGACCAGGCCTACCGCGTCGAGACCCCGCTTGATCGCCACGAGGTGCCCCACCCGCCGGTGTGACAACGTGATGGGTACGACGTAGCCGTTGGGGATGAAGGGACTCCGCGCCTCTGCCAGAGGGAACGAGATCTGGAAGTCTGACACGAGCTCGCGAAAGCCGAGGAAGAGCGGGCGGCCTTGGGGCGATAGAGCGTAGATGTCCAACGCCGAGACATCTTCGAGACGGGTCATCAGCTCGGGCAATCCATAGCCCTCTGCGACAGACCGTTGAAGCGTGTCGAAGATGCGAAGCTGCGCGAGCACCTGTCGCCGAAGGGGTCCGTCATTGGCGGTGGCCACGAGGCGGGTGATCGCGGTGAATGGGAGTGAGAACGGGATCTCCATGATCGGCAGCTCGACTCGATCCGCTGCGCGGAGCATGGCGGCAGTGAAGCGTGGCGCGCGGCCCCCAACGCCGATGGCCAGCGCAGCCGCCCCGCGCGCGGCCAGGCGTTCCACGTAGGCGGCTTGCGCTGACGCCGCCGACGGAAGCCCCAGCCCGGCCGTGACCACCAGTTCCCCTCCCTCGAGCCAGGCCCCCGGGTCGTCCATCTCGGAGATGTGGGCCCAGGCCACTGGGCGGCCGATGCCCTTCGCCCCGGCGCGCAGGGCGAGTCCCAGGCTGGGCGAGTCGAGGAGATCCTGCACCGTGATTCCCATGGTTTTCCCAGGCGTTGGACTCAGGCCCAACGATTCTCCGCCACGCTAGCACAGGTGCCAATTGTTTGACGCAAGCTCTGCGGTCACAGTAGCCACCGTTGCGGCAAGATGGCACGGTCGACGCCGTGCGAGGGAACGCGACGGAGGTAACCTGTGGCGCCGGTAGAGCGCGACCTGGACGCAGCGGCGTTCCTCGCTTGCGAGCAGGGTCTTCTCATCAATGGCGAGCGAGTCCCTGCCGCCTCGGGCGAGACCTTTGTCACCCTGAATCCCAGCAATGGGGAACCGCTGGCTGACGTTGCCTCCGCGGGTGCAGCGGATGTCGACCGCGCCGTGCGCTCATCCCGCCGGGCATTCGAGAGCGGTGTTTGGCGAACGAAGATGACGCCCCGCGACCGGGTCAACGCCTTGCTTCGCCTGTGCACGCTCCTCGAAGAGAAGCGTGAGGAGATGGCGCAGCTAGAGGCACTCGATGGCGGGAAACCGGTATCGAACGCGCGCAACGACGACCTTCCGATCAGCACGAACTACCTCAGGTACTCGGCGACCATGGCAGACAAAATCGTCGGCGAGACGAGGCCTGTGTCGGTACCGAACGTGCTCAGCTACACTGTCCGCGAACCTGTCGGCGTGTGCGGTGCCATCATCCCCTGGAACTACCCACTGATGATGGCGGTGTGGAAGGTGGGGCCGGCGCTCGCGGCCGGCAACTCCCTAGTTCTGAAGCCTGCTGAGCAGACGCCGCTGACCGCGCTCCGCCTCGGTGAACTTGCGCTGGAAGCCGGCATACCACCTGGCGTTCTCAACGTGATTCCGGGGATCGGCGAAGTGGCCGGAGCCGCGCTCGCACTTCATCCAGACGTGGACAAGATTGCGTTCACCGGATCCACCTCAGTGGGTCAGGAGATCGTGCGTGCCGCGTCTGGGAACCTGAAGCGAGTGTCGCTCGAACTTGGCGGGAAATCACCTCACATCATCTTCGCCGACGGCGACGTCAGCACCGCGATCGACCACGCTTCGGCAGGGATTTTCTACAACCAGGGACAGGACTGCACCGCAGGCTCACGTGTGTTTGTCGAGCGCTCGGCCTATGACCAGGTCGCCTCCGGGATTGTCGGCCGCGCTCGTGCCATGCGCATCGGTGACACAATGGATCTCGCGACAGAGCAGGGTCCGTTGATCACGGCGGAGCACCGTGAGCGCGTCGCGAGCTTCGTCGACGAGGCCGCGAGCGACGGCTTGGATGTGATCGCCGGCGGTAGTCGTGTCGCGGGGCACGGCTTCTTCTATGAGCCGACAGTGTTGGGGCCGATCTCAAATCTGGCACGCATCGCCCAGGAGGAGATATTCGGTCCCGTCGTGGTGCTCATCCCCTTCGATGGCGAAGACGATGCAGTCCTGCAGAGCAACCAGTCGAGGTATGGACTGGCCGCTGGCTTCTGGACCCGCGACCTCAACCGAGCGCTTCGCGTTGCCTCGCGTTTGAGGGCAGGAAGGATCTGGATCAACGGATGGGGATACGGCGACGCGACCACCCCCTTTGGCGGCTTCAAGATGAGTGGATGGGGGCGGGAAAACGGCCGGGAAGTATTCGACATGTACACCGAGGTAAAGAACGTGTGGATGCGCTTCTATGACAGCTGACCGGCTGGGCGCGGCGGTCTTCGGCACGGGGAAGATCGGGCGAGACATCATCCGCGGATGCGTCGAGGGTGGCCGCATCCGCGTCGTGGCGGGTGTGGTCACCAGCGCGGACAAGGATGGCCACGACCTCGGCGAATTAGCCGGAATCGAGCCGATCGGTGTGGCTGCGACCAGGGACGTTGAGTCCATGCTGGGCCGCCCCGACGTCGATGTCGTCTTCTACTGCGGCCTCGGGGACCCGCCCAGTGTGGCCGGCCACCTGGCCCAGTTTGCGGACTACGGCAAGGACAGTGTGACGTTGACTGGCCTGGTGCACCCTGTCACCGCGCTGGGTGCCGGCGGCGCACGCGATCTCCACGATCGTGCCGTGGCGGGTGGGGCGCGGATCGTTGGCGCGGGCTGGAACCCCGGTTTCCTGCTCGATGTCCTTCCCTTGACTTGGGCCGCTTGCTGCTCGCGGTTGGACCGCGTCTACGCTCAGCGGGTTGCCGACATGAGCGCCTGGGGAGACGGCGTGCACCTCGAGTGCGGCATCGGTCTCCCCCCTGAAGACGTCACCCCGAGCGCCAGTAACCGCCTCGACGAATGCGTGGGCTTGATCGCGGACGGTCTCGGCCTGACGCTTGACCGTGTGGACACCTATGACGAACCCTACGTGACAAAGAGCCGCCGGCGATACGAGCAGCGCGTCGTCGAGCCAGGCACAACCGCGGGGTTCCACAAACGGTGTATAGGCGTCGTGGGGGGTAAGCCGCTCATCGAGCTCGAGATGTACGCCATCTTCGCCATCGATGAAAGCGAGGATCCGGTGTCCGAGGGAGCCCGCGTCCTCATCGACGGCGATGTGACGGTGGAAACCGAGGTGCGAGGCAACTGGTTTGGGGACTCGTACCCCATCACCGCCGCCAAGGCGATCAACGCCGTGGGACCCTTGCGCCAGCTCGCCCCTGGCCTGTACCGACCCGACCAGCTACCGGCTGGCGTCTGAGACCCGTCATGCATCCATCCAGGAGAAGAAAATGAACCACAGCTCCGGTCGCACATTCTTGGTGGCCGCAGTGCTGTCGGTCGTCCTGGGGGCCTGCGGCTCAACGACTGGCGGCAGCGGCAGTCCGGGTAGTCATCCCACCGGCCCTGTAGTCATCGCGGCGTTCAATCCGTTCTCTGGGCCCGATGCCAGCTTCGGCCCGGAGATCCTGGTCTCCTGCAACGCCGCGGCACAGCTGATCAACAACGTCGGCGGCATTAACGGTCAACACCTGAACTGCGTCAGTTCGGACACGCACGGCGACCCGGCTGACGCGGTTGCCGCGGCCGAGAAGCTGATCGCAACCACCACCAACCTCGTGGGGCTCATCGGACCGAGCAGCGATGAGGCCCTTGCCACCTCGCCGATTTTCGAGCACGCGCACATCCCGATGTTTGCGGACACCGGTCAAGCGGCGTATGACAAGACGCCGCTCCAGTACTTCTGGCGGGTCACGGCCGCCGATGACGCGAAGGGTAACGCGATGGCCATCTGGGCGATCCGCCAAGGCTACAAGCATGCTGCCGCGGTGTTCGGCAACGACGCGGGGGCACAGGCGGACGTCCCGGCCCTCAAGGCTGCATACGCCAAGCTGGGCGGATCGATGGACACGAGCCTCAATGTCGCCCTCGATCAGGCGTCCTACAGGACGGAGATTCAGCAAATGCTGGCGCAGCAACCTCAGGTCATCTTCACGGAGACCGATCCGCAGACCGCCGCCACCTTCCTAAGCGAGGTCGTGCAGTTGAACCACACACTGCTTCCCACCATCGGCACGGAGACGAGCTTCCAAGCGCCGTATGTCCAGGCCGTGACCCAGTCGGTGGGGAACGATCAACTGTCGGCGAATTTCGTGGCCGTGCAGCCTTATGCGCCAGCAACAGGCGATGCATATCAGATCTTCAAGACCGCCGAACTGGCGGCCCCTGGCGCCTCGGCGTCCGACTTGTCAACTTATGCGGCGGACCCGTTTGCGATGAGCTACTACGACTCGGTGAATATCATGGCACTGGCTATGGTGGCCGCCGGGACAAGCGATCCCGCGACCTACAACAAGTTCGTGAGCAAGGTCACGGCATCAACCCAGGGCGCGACAAAGGTGTACTCCTTCGACCAGGGCCGCAAGGCATTGGCCCGAGGACAATCGATTCAGTATGTCGGTGCCAGCGGTGACATCACGTTTGACGCGTTCCACAACTCCTCCGGGTCGTTCCAAGTTGCCCGTCTCAACGCCGCTGCAGACGCAGCACCACTCGGGGTGGTCACGGCTGCCGACATTGCGAAGGTCAGGTGATGCCGGGCGTGGCTGCTCGAAACTGAACGATCACCCTGCATGAGCATTGTTGGCTCGTCGATCGGCTTCGGGCTGATCACCGCGTCGATACTCGCCATCGCCGCGGTGGGGTTCACGCTTCAGTTCGGCGTGACCAACATCCTCAACCTCGCCTACGGCGACATCATGACGGCCGCGGCGTTTGCCGCGTACTTTGCGACCAAGGGAGGCGCCCCGCTCTGGCTCGCGGCGGTGGCGGGGAGCCTCTCTGGAGCAGCACTGTCCGTGCTGCTCAACCGCTTCGTCTACAGTTGGTTCGCCCGGCGTGGAGCGAAACTCTTTGCGATGATTATGGTCACCCTCGGGGCGAGCCTGGTGCTCCAGAACGGGATGACGGCACTGTTCGGCCCGGACTTCGTAAGCCTGCCGACGTCCGTGGGCACCACCTACCAAGTGGGTCCGGCGATCTTCACCGGACCCCAACTGGCAATCGTCGTATTGGCGCTGCTGGCCATGGCCGGCGTGCACTCGCTTCTCCGCTACACGCGTCTTGGCCAGGCCATGCGGGCGACGGCCACCAATCCGGATCTGGCCCGCAGCTGCGGCATGGCCACCAACCGCATCATCGACGCGGCATGGTTGCTCAGCGGACTCCTGTGCGGCCTCGCTGGAGTTGCGCTGGCCCTTAACCTCAGCACCTTCACCACCGGTACAGGCGGCACGTTCCTCATCCCCGTCATCGCCGCCGCGGTACTTGGCGGCATCGGGCAGCCCTACGGGGCCATGCTTGGGGCACTGGTCATCGGGCTTGCCACCGAGGTGTCGGTGACCGTGGTCAGCCCCTCCTACAAGACGGTGGTCGCCTTCGCAATCCTGATCGTCGTGCTGCTGTTCCGACCTCAGGGCATCCTCTCGGAAGTGGCCACGGCGAAGGAGATTGCGACGTGAGCAGCGCCGTGCAGCTGTACGTCTCGACGCTGTTGATCTACCTCGGCGTGGACATCATCGCGGCACTCGCACTAAACCTACAGTTTGGTGTCGCCGGCATCGTGAATTTCTCGTTCATCCTGTTCCAAGCGGTGGGAGCGTACGTCGCCGCGGTGCTTACCCTGGGCCCATCGACGCCACCTCCGGCTGGGTTCCAGGATTATGTCCTCGGGGCAACTCTCCCGTATCCACTCCCGCTCCTAGCGGCCGCGGGGGCGGGAGGGCTGCTGTCGCTGGCGATCGGTGTGGTCGGGCTTCGCCGCCTCAGGACGGATTACCAGGCGATGGTGCTCTTGGTCTTCTCGCTCATCGCGACGATTGTGGTCACCAACGAAACCGGACTGTTCAACGGCAGCAACGGTCTCTCACTCGTCCCCAAGCCGCTGGCCGATGTTCTCGGCCTCTCCCCGTACGATATCGGGTACCAGTGGTTCTTCGTGGGCATCGTCGCTGTGGTATGCGTGATGGCCTACGGTGTTGTCCACGCGATCACAAGCTCGCCGCTCGGGCGCAACCTGCGCGCCATGAGAGACAACGAGCACGCTGCAGCAGCCTTGGGCAAGGACGTGACCCGGCTCCGCATGTTGGCCTTCGTGGTCGGCGGCGCGCTCGCCGCCGTCAGCGGTGCCCTGCTCGTGGAGTTCATCTCGGCGTGGTCACCCGGGAGCTGGTTCCTTCCCGAGACCTTTTCCTTCTTCGCCGCCGTTATCGTCGGGGGAGCCGGGAACAATTTTGGCGCCATAGTCGGCGCGCTGTTGGTCCCCGTGGCGTTCCTAGAGGCGACGAGCTTCATCCCGACATTCGGTCGAGCGGGGCTGGTCGAGTCACTGAAATGGGTCGCCGTGGGACTGCTGATCATGATCTTCCTCGCCTTCTGGCCTCGGGGCATGTTCCCGGAGCGACGCCGCCGGTTCCGAGCCAGTCGGACAGGAGCGGCGTCCTACGCGACCGCACCGTCGCCGTGCTTCGTCCGCGGCACCGATCAGCCGATCGACTCGACCCTGCTGGAGGCGCGTTCTCTCCGCAGAGAATATGGAGGTGTTCATGCGGTGGAGGAGGCGTCCTTCACTGTCCCCACTGGCCGGATCACTGGGTTGATCGGACCGAATGGCGCAGGGAAAACGACGGTCCTAGGAATGCTCGCCGGTGCGGTCGCGGTCAGCGCCGGTAACGTCCTATACCAGGGTGCAGTCATCACTCGTCTAGCGCCTCACCAGCGCGCGCAACGGGGACTGATCCGCACCTTTCAGCAGAGCAGCGAGTTTACCAACCTGTCGGTACTGGAGAACCTAGTTGTGGCCGTCCCGCGTGCGCGGGGTGACGGCCTCGCTGGAGCGCTGCTCACCAAGAGGTATTGGCGCGGCCAACAGGAGGCTGAGGTCGATCGTGCGCGGGCTCTGCTGGAGCGCTTTGCGATGACTCCTCAGCAGGACGAGCTGGCAGGTAGCCTGAGCGGCGGCCAGCGGCGGCTCGTCGAGATCATGCGAGCGTTGATGGCGCGCCCACAACTGCTGCTCCTCGACGAGCCCATGGCGGGTGTGAACCCTACCCTGGCTCGGCGCATCGAGGAGCACCTTGCGGACCTACGGGCTGACGGACTCACGATGTTGATGGTGGAGCACGAGCTCGGCGTCGTGGACCGCTTGTGCGATGCGGTCATCGTCATGGCCCGTGGTCGGGTGATTGCACATGGGCCGATGTCCACGCTGCGGGTCAACCAGGATGTTCTCGATGCCTACCTCATCGGGTAACGCCGGGCCTGCGGCGCAGGGACTGGAGGTTGCGGACGTTGTAGCTGGGTATGGCGGCGCGCCCGTGCTCAAAGGGTTCTCGTTGACCGTCTCGCCAGGCCAGGTTGTTGCGGTCGTGGGCCCCAACGGAGCGGGCAAAAGCACGTTGATGCGGGCGATCACCGGGGCTGTGCGGATCTCAAGCGGGATTGTGACGATTGGCGGAATGGACATCACCAAATGGAGCAGCGAAAGGCGGAGCCGCCACGGGCTCGGATACGTTCCCCAGTCGCGCGATGTCTTCGACAGCTTGACGGTCCAGGAGAATCTGTCGATGGGAGGCTACATGCTCCCCAAGCGGGAGGTTGACGATCGGATCACCAACGTGTTGTCGCTATTCCCCTCGTTGTTGCCGCTGAGAGCCCGTGTCGCGAGCAAACTCAGCGGCGGAGAACGCAAGCTCCTTGGCATTGGGCGGGCGCTGGTGGCGACACCGACGGTGCTGCTCTTGGACGAGCCAACAGCGAGCCTTTCGCCCGAGTTGTCGAAGGTGATCCTGACCGAGCACGTCCGGCGGCTCGCTGACACGGGAGTGGCTGTGCTGCTCGTCGAGCAGAAGGCCCTTCAGGCCTTGGAGGTTTCCGATTGGGCGCACGTCCTGGTCGGGGGTGAGACTCGCATTGAGGGTCCCAGTGGAGATGTTCTCGCAAGGCGGGACATCCGCGAGGTGTTCCTCGGCGCAGCGGCGCTGGCAATCGAAGCTTCGACGGCAGAGGACGGGAAGCGGAGCTAAGCTTGGCCGCCCATTCCGAGGCGAACGTGGTTGTTGGCGTGCTCGTCGTACGGGCAGGCTGGAGGATGTGTGGATTCCGTCGGTGACCCCGCGGGCACAGTGCCTCCGCACTCCGACCGCCCAGCCACCAGGAATGATCCTGGGACGCTTCCTGTCCCTTAGCGCATGGTGCTGGCGGCTTCGGGGACGAGCAATCCGACACGACCTCGACTTGGTGCCGCCTGCCGACAGCCCTCAATGAGACGCGGGAAAGGATCCGCCGCGGCTCGAGCGAGCTCCGGTCAGAGGGTATGCCGTCGGAAGGTCGAACGCCAGTTATTCCCCTCGTTGAGGCTGACCGTTCCGCGCGAGGGGCAGGCGCCCGGCTTCGGCCGGGTAGGTCAATGAAGGACCGTGCCCCAGGTGGGCCAGACACGACAGAATCGGACCTGTGGGAATCGTGCCGTTTGATGAAGGGTATGTCGCCGAGTTGGGTCACTTCATATACGTCGTGTCGTACTTGGAGTCGTGTGTTCTTGGTGATCTCCCCCATCTTCAAGGGCTGCCCAGCGAACTAGACGTGTCCCGGCTCGCCGGTAAGACCACAGGTGACATCGGCCGCAGAATCGGGGCGCACCTGGCGAAGGTTGGCGATCCGGCCATCCGCCTGTGGCTGGACGCGGCGGCCCGGAATCTTAAGGAAGTTGCGGACATACGGAACCACGTGCTTCACGCCCGTCCCGCCACAGTGGACGAACGACAAGTCTTATACAGGTGGCGGCCGCCGCACGACGCGTTCGCCATCACGGATCAATGGCTGTCCGAACGTACGGCGGAGGTCGAGGCGCGTATCACAGAGCAAAACACGCTTCGAGTATTCTGGCCGCAGTCGTAGGGCCCGATGTGGTGGGAGAGCCGGTCGGTTCCCTTCGACTCGAGCCTGTCAGCTCGCGCTCCTCCACTAGAGTCAGCCAGCGATGCGGAAGCTCCTCATCCTGGCGGCGTTCGCTCTGACGCTGTCCGCGTGCGGCACTCAGACGCTCACGATCCAGGGAGGCTCAACCACGAATGGCGGCGTTATCCCGATCGCCGCCGCAGCTACATACAGCTACCAGCTGACCTTTCCGTCGAACCGGACCGGCTGCGCCCCGACTTACTCTTACGCGCCACCGCCCGGCTACTACGGAATCGGCGGCCAGTACACTGCCCCACCGGCCAGCACGGTGTATTCGCCGCCCCAGCATTTCTACCTGGTCAGCGATTCGGGCAAGCATGATCTCCTGAGTGACGGCGTGCGGTCGGCCAGCAGCGGCTCCGTCTACCTCACCCCAGGCAACTGGCGCGCGGCGACTCCCGCCGATGGCAGCGACCCGGCAAGCGGTGATACCTCCTATCCCTGTGCATGGTCTGTGGTGCTCACGTCCAATTCAAACTGACCCAATACCTGCCGTAGACGAGAGTTTGGCTATGCGGGCGTCAGACGCCACCGTCAGTCGATTCCTGTCCATTCAAGCGGGGCGGTGGCCATTGCGATGACGAGGTCGAATGCGCCTTAGACCCCTCCTTGACCACGATCTCAAAGGATCAGTCGGCGTCGGGCCGCGCGTCAGCTTAAATCGCGCGGCAGATCGCGTTCTGCTGCTGCAAGGAACGCGTCATGGCCATCAGCAGCGCGTGTCCGCGCCGACTATGCGTTCGTCAGCCCAAGACCATGAGAGTTGCTCCGAGCAATGCGACACGACCTCGACTTGGTGCCGCCTGCCGACAGCCCTCAATGAGACGCGGGAAAGGATCCGCCGCGGCTCGAGCGAGCTCCGGTCAGAGGGTATGCGGTCGGAAGGGCGAATGCGCGTTGATCCCCTTATCAAGGGTATCGCCGGCGCGGCGGATGTACAGGCAGCGATAGTTGGGGCCGGCCGGCCCCAGGGCTCCTCGCTGGACAGACTGGCAGTGCCGCCGGGTTGGTGCCCGCGCCGCCAGCCCGGCTACCGGGGACGGCGGCGAGACACGGAGGGTGTGCTCTGTCTGACCAGCAAGGCGAGCACGCTCGCACCTGCTACCACCAGCAGCACTCCTGGGGCCAGCTGGGTCCCGATGGATGCACCCGCTGTGGGCACCGATATGCCTGTAGTCACTGTCAGCGTCACGGCGATGCCTAGATTGCCGCCGCACGCGCGTGCGCTGATCGTGTAGGCGCCCGGCGCCCGGTTCGCCGGGATCGTCACTGTCGCATGGAAGTGACCTCCTGCGGTGGACACCGCATTCACCGAGGGAACGCCGGCGAATTCACTGGTGCTGGGAAAGGCGTTCGACAGGAGGGTCACCGTGCTGCAATTTGGCGCCACCCCCGTGACCGTCGCGGAATGGCCGCGTTGGACCGTCGATGGGCTGACCGACAGCGACTGTCCGACTGGGCCGGTGACCGCAGCAACGGACCCGGCCAGAATTGCCGAGACCGCGAGGGCTGCCATGGTGGCGCAAAGCGACCTCCCAACCGCGCCAAGGAGGCGATGGCCACCTCGGTTCTCGACTCGGTGCGTCCTGGACATCATCCACCTCGATCTGTAGTGCTGACAAAGGCCAGGCCACCGTAGCATTGGCTCTAGACCGCCGTCATCCGCTCGAGCGGGACAGTCTCAGAACATCCGGTGTGGCCATAGCGACGGCGAGGTCGAATGCGCGTTATTCCCCCTATTTGGCGTATTGGCTCGTGTGCCGAGCGCCTGTAGCCATAGACAAGTGTGGAGACCAGGGTAGGGCCGGGTCCCCTCGGCAAGGGTCGTGAATGTTCCGGGGAGCGGGGATAGAGCTGCGGGTCAGGGGCGGCTCATCGGCTAGGGTTGGCGAAGTCGCCAAATTCCTGCAAGCCCACCGGAGGGATGTGGCGTGGCCGAGCGAACTTTGCTGACGGAGACCGTGGTCGAGGCCTTTGTGTCGCAGGCACTGGCCAGCCTAGTACTCACCTCAAGTATCAACCACCCAGGTGAGAGTGGACGAGCACGGGAGGAGGTCCTTCGTCAGTTTCTGGCCGCCCTGTTGCCCGCCGGCTTACGGCTTGACACGGGCTTTGTGGTCGACGCCCAGGGCAGCGTAAGCAGGCAAATCGACCTGATCCTGTACCGAGACGACTATCACCCAGTCTTCACCGTCGGAGGCATACGGCACGTGATGGTCGAGGCGGTGATAGCCGTAGTCGAGAACAAGGCGCGAATCACCTCGAGGAAAGTTCTGAGAGAGGCGCTGGCAAATGTCGCATCCGTCAAACGCCTCGACAGATCCAACGGCGGCTTCAATATGGCCTTTCCGCGCGGTGGCCCTGGAGTACCTGTTGACCCGGCCAGGTTTGAGCATCAAGTGTTGGGAATCATCGTTACCCAACGCTCAATGCGACGAAAGGCGCTCCTCCCTGAGTGGCACGCCTACCTAGCCTCGACTCCTCGAAGTCTCTGGCCGAATCTTTACGTCGACGTCCACGAATTCGACATAGCTTATGCAGGCGAGAGGTCATCTGCGACTACGACCGACTGCACCCATGCACAGACGACGGCGACCCGAATAAACGGAGTGCCGCTCGCTGACCTCGCTTTCGAGCTCGCAAACTGGACCCGGGTCTCGCCACTCATCGACTACCGGGCATCGTCTTATTTCGGACTAGCTGGCGGCCTGGGAGGAGCGGTGATCAATCGACCTATCGTCGAGGGCCCGATTGATGCTACAGCCGACCAGGAGTGATCGACCGGCCTAGCCGACTGGGTGTAACTCACGGAGAACCCGACGGTGACGCCACACGGCCCGTCCGAGGAGCCCCCAACGCCCGGCTTCGGCATGTAGGTCGGTGAAGGACCTGTCCCAGCTGGGCCATGTACGACAGAATTCGGACCCTGTGGGAATCGTGCCGTTTGATGAAGGGTATGTCGCCGCGTTGGGCCACTTCATATACGTCGTGTCGTACTTGGAGTGGTGTGTTCTTGGTGATCTCCCCCATCTTCAAGGACTGCCCAGCGAACTAGAGGTGTCCCGGCTCGCCGGGGAGACCACAGGTGTCATCGGCCGTAGAATCGGGGCGCACCTGGCGAAGGTTGGCGATCCGGCCCTCCGCCGGTGGCTGGACGCGGCGGCCCGTAGTCTCACGGAAGTTGCGGACCTACGGAATCACGTGCTACACGCCCGTCCCGCCACAGTGAACGGACGACATGTGTTGTACAGGTGGCGGCCGCCGCACGACGCCGTCGCCATCACGGATGAATGGCTGTCCGAACATACAGCGGAAGTCGAGACGCGCATCACAGAGCAAAACACGCTTCGAGTATTCCGGCCGTAGCTCTAGCGCCTAACTTGGTGGATCCGACTCGGTCGCGCGACCCGTTCGCAGCCGGCGACGGGATACAGCCGGGCCGCCGGTCCAACGTCGTGCTGTGATTGGTCGCGTCAGCCGGCTGGCGCTCCGGCCAACAGGGGTATTCGGTCGAAAGGGCGAAGCCGGTCCCCTCCTTGGGCATCCCCGCGGGCGCCCGTTGATCGTTAGGCGGCGCTATGGGAGTTCGAACCTGACGGAATGGATCGAGACGCACCCCGCCCACACGGCGCCGCTTCCCAGTTCCTCGAGCCGCCAGGCTGATGATCCTTCAGTTGGGCAGGCCGAAGCCCAAGACCCCCTGAGTGGGCTTCATGGGCCACGATGCTCGGCCACCCCAGCGTCCAATTAACACACCAGTGCTGATCTGAAACTCGGTCTCGCCGGGCCGCCCGGCTGCCGGTTGGACAGGGAGGTCCACGACACGAATCCCGGCAGGCCGAGATTCTCTCTAGGGCGGCTGGTAGCTGCTCTCAGCGTGGCCCAAATTCTCTCTAGGGCTGCTTGATCGTCGTCTGCGAATGGCACCGTCATCATGGTCGACGACGTGTACATCCACGGCCGTGTCGCCGCCGCGTGCTCGCACCTGCTCCTAGACTTGCCTAGCATGACCTCATGACCATGGATCTGTTCGCGGGCATTCCCGTCCGCGAGTACACCGCGGCGACAGCCTGGTACGAGCGACTCCTCGGCGCCCCGCCGTCGTTCCTGCCGAACGACACCGAGGCGGTGTGGGAACTCGCGGAGCACCGGTACGTGTACATCGTGGTGCGGCCCGAGCATGCTGGGCACGCTAGGCACACCCTCTTCGTCAGCGACTTCGACGCCCGCATCGCCCAGGTCGCTGAGCGGGGACTGGAGCCGGCCGAGCGCGAGACCTATGCCAACGGCATCCGCAAGGCCACTTTTCGTGACCCGGACGGCAACGAAATCGGATTCGGCGGCGATCCGGCCTGACCTAGACGCATCGCAGCCATCCACGGCCGCCGGGTCCGGTGCCCGGCGGTGCCCACCGTCCTTGTAGCGCGGGCAACGGAGCGACTACAGTCCGCCGGGAAGTCAACCGGCGCATCTCTCGCAAAGGATGTCGACATGTTCAAGGTTATCGTTGTGGCCACCGATGGGTCGCAAGCTGGAGATCTGGCGATGTCGTGCGCAAAGGATCTCGCCGTAGAGAACAAGTCCCGTCTGCAAGTGGTTTACGTCGACGAACTGATACCCGACCATGGGGGCGCCCACCACGCTCAAGGCCTCGGGCCGGAGACGAAAACAAAAATCGCGGGCCAGGTCTCGGAGCTGCAGGCAGCTGGTCTCGATGCGCAATTCGAGGTACATCAGGTGGTTATCCACGGCCCGGCGCATGCGATCGCAGACGCAGCCGTTGGCGCCGGAGCCGATCTCATCGTTCTCGGCAGTGTCGGAAGCGGTCCACTGAAAGGACTTTTGCTTGGCAGCGTTGCCCATCGGTTGCTGCAGATCGCACCCTGCCCTGTGCTTGTCGTTCCCCATCAGGATCGGTGAGCGGCGCATCCCCTGATGGCGTTGGGATGACCTCGACATCACCGGGGAGCATCACACCCTCGACCAGCGCAGCCCCACGCCGAGTCGACGTGCGTCGCATCGGCCGCTCATGCCCGTTCGAGCCGTCTAGGTCGTCGCGGACTCACATCGACGTGCTCCATTTGCGGTGCACTACGCCTCTGTCAACTGCCAGAACTCCTCGCTACCCTCCAAGAAGGTGTGCTCCCAAGCCTTTCGGCCGAGGTCGTTCATGACCGGGTCGACCTGCGAGGCGTAGCGAGCGGCGGCATCGCGCTTGACCTCCGCATGCGTTGGGCACTCAACTGTCACGGGCCGTACACGGACACCACGGCGTTGCAGACCGTCCAGCTGTGGTGTGACCAGTTGAGGATGCGCCAGCCCATACGGAAGGTCCTTGTACGCCCACATGGCCACAGCTGGTGCCGATTGCCGCAGAAGAACACCGGCCTCATGCGTCAGAACATGGTCGGGGTGAAGAAGGCCCAACGGAATGAGCACTCGCGTGGGCGTCAGCTCATGCACAAGTTCCACCAGCCGCCTCGCGATGTCCGTCGCGCTGATCGTGCCACCGGCGTCCGGGGCGCGCGTCTCGCGGTAGGGGAGGTCCAAGAAGTCCAAGTGCCAGGGGCGAGCGCCCACCAGCTCGAGCGATTCCCGGTCCTCCTCCCGGCGCCGTGCGACGGGATCATCGCCGGCGACGAAGCCGCACGCACGATCCCAGTCCGACAGCGTGCCGCGGGCGGGATGGCCTGCCATGACGGTGGCGACGACCGACCCTGGCTGAGTCAGCAGGAGATGGCCGCAGCTGAGCACGCCGTCGTCCAAGTGGGGAGACACCACCAGCGTTGTTACCGTCACCGTCGTTGCGCAGCCTCCTGGCCTTCGACCGACCGCGACGCGCATCGGCCAGCCCGCTGGGCGCCCCCATCAATACTCAGGGAGGGGCCGGTGCCACTGCCACCGGCGCAACCCGTTGTCGTCACTCGGGTCGATAAGTCGTCCTGAGACCAGCTAGGTGGCCATCGGGTCGGAGAAGTAGCCGGAGTAGCCGGAGGCGCTGCCGCAGGGCGGGCCTCGGATTGCGTGATCACGGCTCCGCCGGGGGCACGTACCTGGTCAAACGCCCTGCCGACGGCGCCCTCATGCTCCAGGTTGATTTGCCACAACGGAGACGCCCTCAGCGCTGAGGCGTCGACCACGGCGCTCAGCCAGCGCGTCGAGGGCAAGCTTGTCGCTGATCCCTTCAATGAGCACAATGGCGCGCACGGACACAGGTTGAGGGTCGTCCGTCCGGTCCGGCACCAATCTGTCGGCGACCCGGCCGCTGGCCGTAGAGCCTTGCTGAGACACCGCTTCGCTCCTCTGCATCCCGCTACCCACCTGCTGTCGACAGCAGTGCCACGGCGACCGCGGCGAGACCGGCCCCAAGAGTCTGGACCCGACGCAGCCGCTCGCGCAGGAAGCCCAGCGCCAGCAGCACAGTGGTGGCGGGATACAGCGAGGTGATCACCGCAGTCACTGTCAACAGGCCGTGGTGCGTGGCCACGAAGTACGCGACCGTGGCGCCACCTCCGAGCGCGCCGACGGCCGCGCTGCCCAGTGATATGCGCTGGATGCCGCGAACCTGCTCGTGGTTGCGCAGCACAGCGACGACCACGGCGATCAGAGCGAGAACCATCGCCATGAGCGTCGCGGCCGCAACCGGCCAGAGGCCGGCGCCGCCACCAGCGCGATTCAGGCCGACAAAGAGCACAGCAAAGCCGATGCCCGCGGCTGTAGCGTTGAACAGCGCGCGCCGCGCCTCACCCGGAGAAACGCTCCCGGTCGGCTCACTCATCGACACCAGCGCAACGGCGACGCACGCCAGGACGATGCCGGCGGCGGTGACCGGCCCGGGGCGCTCACCGAGGGCCACCCCTACCGTCGCTGAACCGGCGGCCGTGACCACCGCGCTCACCGGTCCGACGATGCTCATGCTGCCCCGGGCCAGGCCGCGATAGAGAAACATTGCGCCGCCGCCGCCGCCCAGGCCGGCGATGCCGCCCCAGAGCAGTGAGGTGCCGTCGATGACGCCGCCCGTGAACGGCAAGGCCGCGCCAACGACGATCGTGGCTGCCGCTTCAGAGATGAGCGTGACCAGGAACACGCTGGCCCTGCGCGCCATCAGGCCGGCGAGGAAATCCGAAACCCCGTACGCGATGGCCGCAATCAGAGCGAGAAGAACGGCCACCGCATCGACTTTACTTCCGCGGGCGACGGGACGAAGCAGCAGAACCGGCGCTCCGCGCGCGTCGGCGCCACCCCACGCGCGCTGAATAGCCGCCAGCTCATCCTCGCCCCGCTTGTCGCCTGATGCACTCCGCTGTGCTCAGCCCGGCTCGCGTCTCGTGCGCCGGCCCGCCGACGTGCCGTCTAGCGCTGCCGTCCCTCCTGGCCCGCGCCTGACTCACTGACACAGTTAAACCTGCGTGGTGGGACGTCGTCCGGTGTGTCCGAGTCGACGCCGAGCGTCTGGCACGCATCTGCGTCTAGCTTCAGCCTACCAAGACGCTCCTAATACCCCGGAGGTCGTCGCCCGAATCAGCCGAAGGACGAGAGGCGAAGTTCACGTCCCCGAGCCTAGATTCGGAGCGGCGGATTATCCCAAAGCACCCCGGATGGCTGGCCTGCCGAATAACAGCTCTCCCTTGCACCATGGCGTGCACCTTTGTTCCATGAGCCGCCCGCCAGACCGCGGGCGAATTTCCCCTGTGTGGTGGCACGACTACGCTGCTACCTGTGAACGACATCCGCGGAGCACGCGTCCCGAGCGCCTGCATGGGACGGGTTGGGTACGGGCCGGCCTCACCCTCGCCCAGCCGGATGAATCGACGCGTGTTGCTGTCAGCTCTGCTCCTACTCGTCCTCAGTGTCGCGGGCTGTTCCTCTAACTCGGCGCCGACGACAGGCCTGGCGCACCCATCGACGTCCGTTGCCCCATCCGTGCCGGCGTTGAATCTCGCCCAGTCCGACAACCCGCTGCCAGCGCCGACGACCTACTCGGCCGTCTGCGATCTGCTCTCGTCGACCTGCGCCACCCAGACCGGCCCACCTGGCGGCCTCCCGCCCGCCCTGGCGCGGCCGCTGAAGTTCCCAACGGTCTCACCCGGCACGCCCTGCCCCACCTCGGCGGGTGCCGAGGTGGATACGGGCGGGTCCGGCGGGTTCGGCGGGATCGCCCTCGGTCTCGGAGACCCCATCCGCCCCCTCGGGCCCTTCACCACCCATGGGATCGCGACGGGGAGCAGCGTGTCGATGGATCCCTCTTGGTTCGGCCCCAAGACCC
>Ga0209483_1000805_pt1 | contig 25571 bp, 21 predicted proteins | sample NGEPerA_FD_184508 | JGI IMG/M metagenome (GOLD analysis project Ga0209483, IMG submission 184508) | Arctic peat soil microbial communities from the Barrow Environmental Observatory site, Barrow, Alaska, USA - NGEE PermafrostL2-A... | ecosystem: Environmental > Terrestrial > Soil > Wetlands >... | reverse complement strand
GGAACGACCAAGCCTAAAGGTCGTCACCGATCAGATCGGATCGCCAACGAGCGCTGCCGACATTGCCGCCGCTATTGTCGCGATCACTGCACGCATCAGTGCCGGCAAAGGGTGCTGGGGCTTGTTCCATTTCACCGGCGCCGGCGCGGTCAGCTGGTACGGATTTGCAGAGGCACTCCTCCACCTCGCCGTGCCGTGGCGCGGGCCGCCGCCCGGTGTCGTGGCGATTACCACCGCTGAATATCCGACCCCGGCACGGCGCCCAGCCAACTCAGTCCTCGATTGCAGTAAAATCGTCGAGGCTTATGGCATCGTTCCGCGCCCATGGCGCGAGGCACTTGCGGACGTTATTGCGGAATTGTTGGCTGCGTAGATTCATGGTGGCCATGTCAACGAGGGAGCGATGCCGGTAGGGGGGTTAAACAAGTATCCTATCCCCCAGATCAAAGCCCCAGCGCCAGCACGCCTATAGCTCCGGATTGAACGAAGCCGCTCGGCGGCAAGAGGAGTGAGCTGGGGCTGAGGAGGCTCCTGTCTGAGAGGATTGCGGTGTCCAAACCCAATCGTCAGACAGGAGACCCCGTGATGGCTCAGATGACCGCGCTGCGTCGGCGCATGATCGATGACATGACGCTGCGCAACCTCTCGCCAGCAACCCAACAATCCTACGTCTACGCGGTCGCCAAGTTCAGCCGGTTTTTCGGCCGGTCGCCGGACCAGCTTGGCGTCGAAGAGGTCCGTGCCTATCAGATTCACTTGGCCGGCCGTGGCCTGTCGTGGCCCCACCTCAACCAGGTCTCCTGCGCCCTGCGCTTTTTCTTCGGCGTAACGCTCGGCCGCAAGGATGTCGTCGATCGCATCGTCAGCGCCAAGGAGCCAAAGAAACTGCCGATCGTGTTGAGCAGCGAACAGGTCGTGCGCTTTCTTCAGGCGGTGCGGGGTTTGCGCAGCCGGGCCGCGCTAACGACGGCCTACAGCGCTGGCTTGCAGGTGTCCGAGGTCGCAGCACTCAAGGTCGTCGACATCGACAGCAGCCGGATGGTGATCCGGGTCGCGCAAGGCAAGGGTGGCAAGGACCGCTACGTCATGCTGTCGCCGCCGCTGCTGGCGATCCTGCGGGCTTATTGGCGCCTGGCCAAGCCGGCGGATTGGCTGTTCCCCGGCCGCGACAAGGACCGGCCGGTCAGCACCGCCACCCTGCAGGCGGCGTGCCGTGTCGCGGCGCGGGAGGGCGGCTTGGACAAACCGGTAACCGTCCATACCCTGCGCCACAGCTTCGCCACCCATCTGCATGAAGCGGGAACCGACATCCGCATCATTCAGGTGCTGCTCGGCCATGGCCGGCTGTCGACCACCGCGATCTATACCCGCGTCGCCACAAACCTGATCGCCGGTACCCCGAGCCCGCTCGATGGCTTGCATCTCGAGGTGATGCCGCCGGGCTAAGCACCCTGATGCGCGGCATGCTGGAGGTGGCCGATGTCTTGCGCCGCCACGGTGCCGCTTACCGCGCCGCCCATGCCGGCCATCTGAGCGGCGGCCAACGCCGCGTAATGGGCGCGATCGAAGAAGCCTGCCGTTCGGCAACCCTGGGTGGGCACGTCGAGCAGTGCGACGGCTGCGGCCAGACCCGCATCGCGTATAATTCCTGCCGCAACCGGCATTGCCCGAAGTGCCAGGGGCTGGCCCGTGCCGAGTGGTTGGCGGACCGCCAGGCCGATCTGCTGCCGGTGCCGTACTTCCACGTCGTCTTCACCGTGCCGGCGCCGATCGCCGAGATCGCCTTCCAGAACAAGGCCGCGGTCTACGCCATCCTGTTCACGGCGGCGGCCGAGACGCTGCGCATCATCGCTGCCGATCCCAAGCACCTCGGCGCCGAGATCGGGTCGGTCGGCGAACGCTGTCCTTGTTGGCCGCCTGAGAGATCGCTGCATTTGCGCCGGTTCGGACTTGGCTGAGTCTGTTGACGCACCGATCGGGGTATGTTAGCCGAACAGCTCCAGCGCCCCCCGCCTCGCTGTTGCTCACGCCATCGGATACTATTTGTGGCCTCTTCTCGCAAGACTCGCGAAAGTCAATACCAAGTATTGATCGAGGCCGAGACCAGCGGCCTCGAGCGGCTTGGCCTGATGACGAGTGAAAGCTGGCGGCGAGACCCTAAGCATCTTGTATTTACCCTGTCGCGCTACAAATTCGTCGCGCAAATGCTGGCGGGGCGCGAGAGCGTGCTGGAGATTGGCTGCGGCGACGCGTTCGGCACTCGGATCGTGCGCCAGCAGGTCAAATCGTTGACTGCCGTGGATTTCGATCCGGTTTTCATCGAGGAGGCGGAGGCGAGACGCTCGGCGCCCTGGACGTTCGACCTGTTGGCTCACGACCTTCGCGACGGCCCGGTGCCGGGCAGCTTCCAGGCGATCTATGCGCTCGATGTGCTGGAGCACGTGCCGGCGGCCGAAGAAGATGGGTTTCTCCAGACCATGCTGGCGCCTCTCGAAGCTAGGGGTGCGGCGATCATCGGAATGCCGTCGCTAGAAAGCCAAGCCCATGCGAGCGAGCAAAGCCGCGTTGGCCACGTGAATTGTAAATCGGCGCCGGATTTGAAGAGCTTGCTCGAGCGGTATTTCGACAACGTCTTCATGTTCAGCATGAACGACGAGGTGGTGCATACCGGCTTCCACAAGATGGCCCACTACATCCTTGCGCTGTGTGCCGGAAAATCGAACGGGGTAAGCGCGGCAAGCAAATGAGGGACGCACCGAACCATAGAAAGCTGCTGGTTCTGGGAGGGTCTGGATTTGTCGGATCGAATCTGATCCGCGCCTGGCAGCCGCGCTCGTTCACCGCAACCTATCTGAGCCGGCCCCTGCATGACGGGGTCTGCTTCGATGTATCGCGGGAGCGCCTCGCCGATCGCCTCTTTCGGCGGGGCCATGGCTTTAGCCACGCAATCCTCGCTCAAGGCGTCACTAAATTGGAGGAGTGCGCCCGGTTGCGCAATTCCAGCGCGGCCACCAACGCCACCGGAACGCTGCGGGCGATAGAAGATCTGCTCGATGCGGGTATCCACCCGATCTTCCTGTCGAGCGATGCGGTGTTCGACGGCAGTCCGGGGTTACGGACTGAAGAAGACGAGCCAAACCCGATCCTCGCTTACGGGTGCGACAAGCAGGTGGTAGAGGCCTATTTGCGCGCCCAAGCCGGTCCCTGGACGATTTTGCGCCTGACGAAGGTCATCGCGGGGTTCACTGACCACCGCAACTTATTGAGCCAGTGGTTGGATGATATCCGCCGCGGAACTGCGATCCGATGTGCGACGGATCAGTTCATGACGCCGGTCGACATTGATTATGTAACGCAGGCGTTGCTGTTCGTCATAGCCACCGGAGCTCGGGGCCTCTTTCACATTGCCGGGTCGGAGACGGTCAGTCGCCACCAGTTGCTGGAGGTTCTGCTCGAGCGGATGCCTGCCGCGCTGTGGCGCAGCGCCGTCGTGCGGTCGTGCCTCCTGGAGGAGTTCGCCGGCCCCGAGCCGCTGCCGCATAATTGCACGCTGTCGAACGCGAAATTCGTGTCGGTGTCGGGTTTGCAGCCGCGCTCGATAGGTCGCGTATGCGATAACCTGTGTTCCCACGTTTTCGCAGCAGCATCACCGGCCGACACAAATCTGAGGTCGGCGGCCGCCGGGCTGAAGGGCGAACCATGAGCGAGTCTGGCGGCGGCAGACGCCATCGTATTCGGATGCTGATTCCACTATGGGGGGAGCAGTATTACGCACGCTGGCTTAGCCTCGTCGCGCCGGCTTTGTTGGCGCCCGGCAATCTCCTTCATCTTAATGAGCGCGCGGAACTAGAGTTGGTGTTCCTGTGCAAGTCCCGGGATATAGATTTTCTTCAGTGCGACGCGACGATCCGCCTCCTTGGCGAACAAGTTCGGCTGAAAACGATAACGATCGACGAGTTTTTCCCGCCCCACACGGCGGTCTCCTACGGTGTGCCTTTGACACTCGCCTACGCCAAAGGAATTCAAGACCTCGGGGAAGCGGGGCTCGGCACTTTCGTCATGTTGCTGAATGCGGATTTCGTGCTGTCCGAAGGCTCTCTCGGGCAGGTGCTGCGGAGGCTGGACGATGGTTACCACATCGTCACCGCGCCGAGCCTTCGTGTGGTCGAAAACGAGGTGAGGCCCATCCTCGAAGAGCGGCTGGAAAAGCACTCGGGCCCCGGCTGTTTTTCGGCGCGCGCGATGATGGCGATCGCCGAGCGCAATCTCCACCAGACCGTGCGCGCCCGTATCATCAACCGCGACCGGCCGATCGGTACCTGGTACTACCACCTGCTCTATTGGCGGATCAGCCCAGCCTGCCTCGCAGGCCGTTCCTTTCTGCTGATGCCGCTGTGTTTTCAGATCAGACGGCAGGCGCAAACCGTCGTATGTCCCGTGGACTATGGGTTTATCCAAGAGTACTGCCCGGGCGGACGTTACGCGGCGATCGGCGATTCCGACGAGTTACTGATGGTCGAACTGCAGGCGCGCGATTCCGAGGCCGAATTACTGGAGGTCTTTCCGCGCTTCGCGTCAGCTGCCGAGGCGATGGACTACCGCATCGCGACGATTGTAGCGAACGCCGCCGAGTGGAGCACGGCCGAACACCGGCGCGCTTTTTCCCATCCGCTTTTATTTCATTCGGAGGACTTGCCTCCTGACATCACCGAACAATTGGCAGAATTCGAACGCCAAATAGGCCGCGTCATTGAACGAATGCCGCCGCCGGCATCGGCGATTCGTCATTACCACTGGCTGGGTGCCTTGCGAGTCTACACCGCCCAATTGGGTGGAGACGGTGTTCCGTTTCTGCCGCGGTTGCTCCGCGACCAAGCTAACCGGATCTTCTTTACTCTGTACCAGATGCCGCCCGAACTGGCAGCGCGATCGCCACATGTATGGCCCATGTCGTCATCGGAACAAGAACTGCCAGGCTGCCTGGCCGAGACGATCCGGGGGGCGTCGGTGACGATCACGCTCAGCGGCCTTGTTCACGAAGTGTGGCGTATCAATCCGCATATAAGGATCTTTTCAGCAGAAGTAGCGGAGATGCACGGCCGCGACGCGACAATAGAGCTTCCGGCTGGCAGCGTCGCACCGGGGGAGTCGGTTCTCGTGTATCTATTGACCGACTCGTTACCGCATTGGCCTAATGTCAAGGAATTCTGCGACACCGTTTTGGCGGAGGGCGGGCAGGTAACGATCGTGTTTCGCGACCGGTTGTGGACCGCCTTCGAGGCGCAGCTCCAGGCGAATGCGTGGATGCTGTCACAGCTCGAAAAGTTTTTCGGTGAAGACTATGTTGCCAGCATCGAGCCAATCCCGGCAATGTTCGGGTTGGCCTCCGTCGCGTGGCAATCGGTGGCGGCACGGACGCTGGCCTACGGTTATATCGTAAGGCTCGATGGAAGGCTCGAAGTCCCGACCCTCACCTCGCTCTGCCCCCGACACGATATTCCGGACGACGCTTGACAGGCCCTGCGCCGCATGTGCGATAAGACCTTGGAAGCTGTACCCAGGTTTGACGGGCTCGCGCCTGCACGTCGAGGGCATACAAATTTCAAAGTTCGGCCCACTCGGGTTTTGGCCATTTGGCGGCTATACGCACTCAGCGGATTCAGTCCGAAGCGGCGAGGCCCCGGGGAGAATTTCCATCGTGCGACCGGATTTGAGTTTGGCTAATGCGGCAATCACCAATTGACCCGACCGCAGAGGGCGCCTTCAGCTATCTTCGCGGCAGGCGAGTTCTGGTGACTGGAGCCTGCGGCACTATCGGGCAGCAGTTGTCCCGGCAATTGCTCGAGCAATTTGAAGTCGAAGCTCTCATCGGGCTCGACCACAATGAAAGCGAGCTGGCTTTTTTGCAAGAACACTATGCCAGCAAGCGCAACGCCCGTTTTCGTCTGGGCGATGTGCGTGATCTCAGTGTCCTGATGCGAGAGACGCGGAACATCGATGTGATCTTTCACGCTGCTGCTTACAAACACGTCTACATTTGTGAGCACTCACCCCTGGAGGCAATTCAAACCAATGTTCTTGGAGTACAGAACGTGGTTCAGGCAGCGATGGAGAACGGAGTCGAGCGACTTGTCTTTACTAGTTCGGATAAGGCTGTGAACCCCACTAATGTCATGGGCACTTCAAAGCTGATGGGCGAGCGGTTGATCACGGCTGCGGCGCTCGATCCCAATCGCGCGAGGCCGATATTTCTGTCGACCCGCTTCGGTAATGTCCTGGGGTCGCGCGGTTCGGTCATCCCGATTTTCGCGAGCAGATACGCAACGGCGGGCCGGTGACGCTAACGGACCCTGAGATGACGCGGTTCATTATGTCGGTCGACGATGCCGTCAGGCTGGTCATCGAGTCGGCGGTGCTGGCACAGCCTGGGGATGTTCTGATCACCAAGATGGACGCCATTCGCATAGCCGATTTGGCCGAGGTGATGGTGCGGAGTTATGCGCCGGTTTGCGGGCGCCAACCGGGGGATTTGGAAATCAAGGTCATCGGTCCCAAACCCGGCGAGAAGCTGTATGAAGAGTTGATGAACGAGGAAGAAACTCGCCGCTCAGTAGAGCTTGAGCGCTATTTCGTGGTCCGGCCGGCTCTATCCCCGCCAGGCGAAAAACAGGCCCATTACGAGGGGGCAGTCAATCAACGGGTTGAATGTCCTTATAATTCCGCGAATATACCACCATTGTCGCAAAGTGAAATAGCCGCCTTTCTAAAGCACAACGGTCTGATTGAGGGCCATTAACTATATCGAGCTGTGTGAGGCCTCATGCGCATTATGGTTCTCGGAGGTGACGGCTACCTCGGCTGGCCGACGGCCATGGCGTTCCGCCGCGCCGGGCACCAGGTCTGCGCAATTGACAACTATCTGCGGCGCGACATCGCCGCCGCGACCGACTCAGACGCCCTCATGCCGAACCCGCGCCTTCCGGAGCGCGCGGCGATCTTCCGCCAGGCGTCCGGGGATATGATCGAAATCGCCGAGGGCAACTGCTGCGATTTCAATTTTTTGGTGGAACGGATACGCGCCTTCTCTCCTGACGCCGTCGTTCACTACGCGGAGCAGCCTTCTGCTCCGTATTCGATGATCGGATACGACGAGGCACGGAGGACTTTTTCGAACAACCTTGTCGCGACCTTCAATGTCATTTGGGCCGTGCTGAAAAACGCGCCCGACTGCCATATCATCAAGCTTGGCACCATGGGCGAGTACGGCACTCCCAATATCGATATCGAGGAAGGTTGGATCGAGATCGATTACAAGGGACGCAGCGACCGGTTCCTGTACCCAAGGCAGGCCGGCAGTCTCTATCACACGACCAAAGTGCTCGATACCGATTTGCTGTGGTTCTATGTGCGCGTATACGGCTTGCGAGTGACGGATTTGATGCAAGGACCGGTCTATGGCATCTCGACGGACGAAGCCGACTTACACCCGCAATTGACACCTAATTTTCACTACGACGACATCTTCGGTACCGTGGTGAATCGCTTTCTCGTCCAGGCCGTCGCAGGAGTGCCGTTGACGGTCTACGGCAAAGGCGGCCAGACACGCGGCTATCTTAATCTCCGTGACACACTGCAATGTATCGCGTTGGCTGCGGCGAACCCGCCGAAAAAAGGAGAGTTGCGTATCCTCAACCAATTCACCGAAACCTTTTCAGTGAACGAACTGGCCGAACGCGTCCGGCGCGTGGCGGCAGGGATGGGCTTGCCCGTCAACGTACAAAACATCGATAACCCGCGCAAGGAAATGGAAGAGCATTATTATAATCCCGCTCATCGCGGGTTGCTCGAGCTCGGGCTGGAGCCGCACCTCATGACCGATGACGTTCTGGCGAAGATGATCGAGCAAATTCTGCCGCATCGAGAGCGGATTGTTGTTGACCGTATTTTGCCGCGCGTCCGGTGGCGCTGACAAATGCGGTGGCTGATAACTGGCGGCTGCGGCTTCATCGGCCGAAATTTGGTGCGAGTGCTACTGCAGCGAACGAATGACCCCATTCGGGTGTTAGACGACCTGTCTGTCGGAAAGCGCGAGGAACTGGCTTCTATCGGACCGTTAGTCGAGCGCCGCGCGGCCGATCTGAACTGGGGGGCCTGCGGCCGGCTCGAACTGGTCGTCGCGGATATTCGCGACGCTGCCTCCATCAAGGCGGCGACCGTCGGCTCCGAGGCAATCGTTCATCTCGCCGCCAATACCGGCGTGGGTCCGTCGACCGAGGACCCCAGCGGCGATTGCGTCACCAACGTGTTCGGCACGCTCAATTGCCTGGAAGCTTGTCGTGCAAATGGAGTGCGGCGTTTTGTTTTTGCCTCCAGCGGCGCGCCGCTGGGTGATTGCGAGCCGCCGTTGCACGAGGAATTACCGGCTCACCCGGCGTCTCCCTACGGCGCTAGCAAGCTGGCTGGCGAAGCCTATTGCTCTGCTTACAAGCTGAGTTTCGGGGTGGACACAATCGCGTTACGCTTCGGAAATTGTTATGGCCCGCTCTCTTCACACAAGAGTAGCGTTGTGGCGAAGTTTATCCGTCAGGCGTTCGCCGATGAAGATTGGTTCATATACGGTGACGGACGGCAAACGCGTGACTTCATTTATGTGGACGATGTCGTCGACGCGATCATTCGTGCTGCGACGACAAGCGGAAATGGTGGAGAGTTGTTCCAAATCGCGAATAATACCGAGACAACGATCTTGGACCTTGCCGATAAGCTGGGACGTGCTCTTGAAGCGCATGGCATAAAGCCGCCGACGCTGCATCACGAGGCGCCTCGTATCGGTGATGTTAAGCGCAATTACTCCGATACGAGGAAGGCGCGGTTACGGCTCGGCTGGCGCGCCCAGGTGTCGCTCGACGAGGGACTTGAGAGGGTAGTTGAGTGGTTTTGCAAAGCCGCTTCGCTGCCTGAACGTATACCGACATTAAGGTGATGTCGTTCTCGGAATGCATATTCCTGGCGGTATCGGGGCAGAGTTCGGCAGGGTCATCGGTTAGCGTTCAGCCATGAAATGGTTCGGCACGGTTCGTGGAAATTCCCGGCTGACGGTAGTGATCGGGGTCGCAATCACGGCGGTTCTTTTCGTGCTCAATATCGCCCGTGGCGTCGAACTGCATCAAGTCGATACGCTATACGATCCTGTATACCGCATGCGCCAAACGCTGGTCGTGGCGCTGTCGCGACTGCGCGGAGACGCACCCGGTCGATATCTCGGCGACCAATCGGTGCTTAATCTTTTTGTAAGCGCCGGCTTTGCGATTCTAGAAAAGGAAATGCCCGAACGTACGCTGCTAGGCCTCGGGCCCGATATGGCTTTAATGTGGGGTTTAGAGCGCAATGGGGTGGTTGTCGATGCCTTGTTGCATGAGGCAGTTACCATAGATATTGATCCTAGCCAGCCACCGGTTTTGATCCGAGGCTCCGAGCTGGGGTGGGTGGATTTTTTCTACTTGAGTTTTAAGATTTTTGGGCTACATGTCGCTTCTTTATTTTATTTATATTATCTTTTACTGGGGATCTCTACAATCTTATTCTGTATCGCCTTTGCACGATCGCCCCCGGCTCTATTCGTGCTGGCGATGTTTTGGATCGGTCACTATTTAACCGCCGGCTATATTGCTGGCCTGGGATCCGATGTCCTTTCGGTGACCAACAGTCGGTTTTTTTCCGCGCCTGCCGTCCTGCCGGCATTGCATGTGCTGCTGGCGATTGGACGGCGTGATTTGCCGTCACCGCTCTCCCTTTGCTTAGTCACGGCGCAGGCATTGCTGCTGCTATTCTATGTGTTCTGCCGGGTTGAGGCAATTTGGCTTCCGCTCATGCTATTGGGATGCTTCGCTTTCGTACTGCCGTATCGCGAGCTGTATGGCTGGGCGCTATCGGCGTTTCGCACCAAGCGCCCGCTTTTATGGTTGCGCGCCTGGCCCATTGTCGTAGTGCTGACTGCGAGCGTGATCTACGCCGGCTACTACCGCTACGCGCCGGCTAGGGAATACCGCAGCGAGTCCCGGATCCACGTGGTTTGGCACGCGCTTTACACTCAAACGATCGGAGTTCTTGCCTATTTCCACGAGAAAGAGATGGCTCCTTTTCTCAATGGCCAACCGCCGTTCTCAGATAATTCAGGGTATCTGGCAGCACTTGCGACGCTGCGGGCCCGCAACGACGTTACCTCACCGATCGCATCGGTGCGCGATGGCGTCATCTATATCGATGTGATGCAGGATATGGGCGCTTACGATAGGCTTATACGAGCTCTGTACTTCCAGTTTATCAGAAAGCACCCGTATTTGGCTCTGGAGGCCCTTTACGATAATATTCGATTTCAAAGGATCAAGCTGGAGGCCATTTATACGAATCATCCCGACGCCTTTGCCGGTTATGGGCTGGCCCTGGGGTTGGGTCTAGCCGTAGCGCTTCTGTACATCGGCCTCTTGCTACCACAGGTGGAACTAAAGGGTATGATGTTGTTTTCTGGAGGTGCGGTCATCCTCGGCGCGGCGGCGCTGGTGCCGGTGATGACGGTAGCGAGCCCGCTGCTTTTCGGTTCGTTTCTCGTCTTCGCCGCGTTGTCGATAATGATATTCACCGCGCTGCCGGTTGCGATAATGAGGCTGCTTTCTCCAATTCTCCGAGAGATCATCGACCAGCGGCCAGGAGGTCGGTGAATTTCGGGTAGCTATTGATTGCGGCGGCGATCTCGAGGGCCGCTATGTCGGTACCGATCGCGATCGGCGACGTAATGCCGTGATCAGGAATATCGGCACATAGGCAATCAGAAAAAGCACCAGAAGTACGAAATAGAGCACGGTATCGAGAATCAGGGGGCTCGGTTCCACGATCGTCGTGACGGCAGAAAATACCGCTACTAGGGCTACCACTACCAGGGCACGTACGAAGGCCGCGCGCTGCGCCCGGTCGACATCGCACAGCGCCGCAAGCCCGCCGGCCCCGATCGCTAGTAACGCTGGCATCAACCACGGCCAAACTGATCCTCCGAAGACCAAGGCAACGCGTTGGCGGGCAGCCGCTGTCGTCGCCTGGGCGAGACCGCTTTGTGGCAAATCGTACAAGAGCTGGAGCTGGGCACGCGGCTTGTCCATCAGAAACGATTTGAGTACTAGCCACGGGTACTTTTTCGCCAGCTCGAAGAAGGCTTTTCGCGCGAGCCCGTCGAAGACGCCCATGTTGCGTTTGGGTTCGATGCGCATGACGCCACCGTCTAGAAAGGTGATCGGCGAGTTCTCTATGTTGTGCTCACGCAGGTATCGGAGGACAGCGATGGCGACGAGACCGTCCGAATTTAGATCGCTGCCCTCGGTCCGCAACGCTTGCAACTGCGGACTGACCTCGACTGTCCCCGAATATAACGGGGCCCAGAGGACGTGGGTTTCCATCTCGGTCGCATAGGCCGTCTTGTCGAAGGCGACGGCGTGATAGCCGTATAAGCCAGCCAAGCCGAGGAGGACGATTGCTGCCGGCCAGGCGGAGAACAATCCACGGCCGGCCTTCACGACTCCGCCGCCGTGCCGAAGCGTGCGCCACCCGAAGCTAAACGGCGTGACCAGCGCCGCGCTGGCGACAACTGCCGCCGGCTCCCACATCGCAGTGAACCGGCAAAATACCGCAAAGAAGAGGATGAAGGTCTGCACCGCGGCGATGCCTGCCGAGGCCCAGGATAATCCCTCGCGCCGCTGTATCAGCAGCAACAGGTGCATTGCCGGCAACATAGCCAACACGGGGAAGAAACGAGTGTTGTGTACCGTGACGATGTAGGGCAGCACCGAATAGCTGACCATTACCAGATGTGCGATTAGGTAAAGCAGGAGCATCAACAAGCAAAAAGGAGATCGCCGAAACTGAATAAAGAACAATGCGCCGGCAACAGCCAGTATCAGGAAGTAGGTTTTCCACAGAGCTGCTAGGTTCAGCCCGAACAGGCGAAAAGCCCAGTAGTAGAAATCGATCTGGCCTGGGTCGCTGCCGGCCAGCCGCACCGGCGGCAGCGATCGATCGATCGAAGTCCCCCGCGCCTCACGCAACAGTTGTTCGAGGCGTGGGGCATCATATACAAGCTTGGTGATGTCCTCGTTGCTTGCTGGCGGGCCTGGCTCGTCGGACATGCCCAGGCCGAGCCCATGCAGCGCCAGATAGTTTTTGATTGAACGGTAGCCGACATAGCCGCGCGACGGCACGGTCTGCAGCTCGGACAGCGCGATGACCATCGACTCGCGCCACCGATATACGGGGTTGTCGTACATCGTGCGGTACTGGCCTAGGAAATAGCTCCACGCCATGTTAAGTGCCAGTAGCGCCGCCGCGGCAGCCGCAAAGGCAACGGTGCAAGTACGCCGATCACGGCCGAGAGCGACCATCCCGCCATCCTTGCAGTTTTATTGAGTTGCGCAAATGACATGACCTGCGCCGCGCGGTGCCGGAGCGGGCTGGCATCACGCACCAGGCCATGCCACGGCTCCTGGGTTCCGATGCGCCAGGCGAACCAGGGAATCAGCCACACGTTGCGCGCCCGTCATCTTGAGCCCGTGCCAGTTCGGCAAGTTAATCATGCTACTGGCCCAAAGCACAGCATTCGGGCAGTCTTCAACAGTGCTGCGATAGATGGGGAGAGCGGCGCAGGAGTAAGGGAGGAACAGGCTCACCTGGATCCCCTCAGTCCGTAGCGCCTCTACCGTCGCCCCGCGGTCGGCAACAGCCAAAGGAAATCGCGGCCAGTTGGGTAAGGCCGGCGCGGCAAAGGTCCGGAACCCTTCTTCACGCAGCCGCCGGTCGTAGTAGCTGCCGATCTGTCGCCGACTGGCTAAAAATCGGTCAATCCGAGCAAATTGGCAAAGCCCCACTCGAGCTTGAAAATTTGACGGTACAATGTCGGCATCGACGGGTGCTTTCGGGTGCGCCGCGGGAAGCCAATCCTCAGGGGCGACCGGGAAAAGGCCTAAGTGGCGCCCAAGTAAATCGACGATGCTGAGAGCCGGCTCCCGGTGCGCCACCCAAGCCGCGACCCCTTTTGCAATCAGTTTTATAATTCGTGCGATTGAAGCGGGAGCGCAGTTCTGGTCGCGGAACTCCCGGATTCGGCGCTCTAATGCGGTATCGCGTAATAGCAGCATGCCGCCCGAAATGGCGGTTGCCATCTTGCCTAAACCCAGACTCAGCAACACGCCGTCGGCGTTGCAGGCCTGTAATCCGCCACTGTCCGTGACGCCGTAGGATTGAGCTTCGTCGTACAGAATGAACGCGCTCGGAGCGAGATCGCGCACTGCACGCTCAGCATTCCGATCGATTGGGTAGCCAAATAGGGGCGTGATGATCGCCATCGCTGCGCTTGGAATAGCCGCAGCGCGCCACTCATCGATGCCGGGAAGGAAATGATCGGCAGCGCTGTCCACGAAAACCACCCTATTGCCGGACAATGTCACCGCATAAGGCACTTCTGCACAGATATAGGCTTGGCAAAGGACAGGCTGGCCGCGATGGCCAAGCCCTTCAAGCAGTGCACGCAGCGCGGTGCGGCCGTAGGGAAACAGGATGGCATGAGGAAAGCCAAGACGATCGGCAAAAGCGTGTTCCAGAACCTCGGCTGGGTGAAGCGGCACGCCGCGGCCAGCCAGGCACAAGTCAGACAAGCTGAGATTTGAGCGGACGCGAGCTAACATGATGACCGTTGAGTTCTAGACGGCCCGTTTTATCAGACGAACCACTATGTTGCTCGCGAGCGATTCGGCATTGCCACTTTTCAGTGGGGTGTACCGGCGCCAGGGCAAGGGGAAATGCGTCCAGCATACGGCGTCAAGCGTTGCCGACGAGTCCCGGATCGCGGCATCGATCTCCTCCGCAGTACGCGAGAAATTAGGCCGCTGCGCTAGTTGCGGTGGAAGGGGTTTGAATTTTCTGACGAACTTTGCAACGCGCCGGATCAGCGAAGTCCTGTTAAGTGTACTAAGCACGATACGTCCGCCCGGGCGACATACGCGCGCAAGTTCAGTGCAAAGTGCCGATAAATTGTCGAAATACTGTGCAATCTCAGCAGCGTAGACGAGGTCGAACTGCTCATCGGCGAACGGCAAAGCGAGCGCGTCCGAATGATAGGCTGTCATGCCCCGCGCGGAAGCGCGCATGCACATCGCCACAGAATAGTCGACGCCTACAGTAGTGCGGTCCCCAAACAATTGATGCCAAAAGACGCCATTGCCGCATCCCACATCCAAAATGCGCTCGCCCGGCTCGACCTGACCGCATAAATCCCGAAAGGCCGCGACAATATAGCGCTGTTGTAGAGGCGAGCGATATTCTACCGCTGCGAACGTGTCGCCGTCTGGCCCGCTCGCCAAGCGGTCGAACAGGTCTTGCCAGTCGTTCTCCGGCGATCCTCGGCTCGCAAAGCTGGGAATGCCTCGAATTAGCTTCGCACTGAAGCCGCAACGATTGCAGCGCGTGTCATGCTCTCGTGGGACGTCGATGGGTGCACGACAGCACGGACAGGAATGGGCCAAAGTCCTCAACCAAGCAGCATCCCGGAGATCGTGGTCGCCGTTCATCGCGGTGCGGGGCGGGGCGAATTCCTGGATGTTCGCGCCATGCCGGCATTGACTTGACACGCTGGACGATCCCTTCATGACTCGTCTCTTGCGAATAGCGCTGTGGTTTTGGCATTGTCAAGGGAAGGTACTCGAGTGGCCTTCCCAACTTTCAGGAGAAAATTTCGTTGAGCAAAAGTACGCTCGAGCGGTCGATTTCTGATTCGCACTATCGGACGGAAGCGGAATACGAGCGTTCGAGTAAGAAATTCATGCGGTCGATGGTTCCATCTGGCCAGCCGTTGCGCATTCTTGATATTGGCTGCGGTACCGGTCTCAATGCTGCGAACTTGACGCGCCTCGGGCATAAGATCATCGGTGTCGATCTGTCGTCGGTCGCGGTTGACCAGTTTAGGCGTCGCGGCTTCGAAGGTTTCATCGCCGATATAGAAGCCGGCCCGCTGCCGTTTCCGAACAATGAATTCGATCTCGTCTACGCCTCAGAGGTCATTGAGCACTGCGCCGACACGGCGGCGTTTCTCAAGGAATTGCGGCGGCTCCTTAAACCCGATGGGGTCTTGCTATTGTCGACCCCAAATTCGGCCTTCTGGCCGCTTCGATTGCTCGCAGTGATCGGCCGAACGGCAAGTGAAATGCAGCATCCCGGGCATATCCGGTTTTTCTCCAAGCGCGGCCTCAGTGCGGCGATTGAGGACGCCGGATTCGATATGACGGTAATGTCAGCACGGCATATGTACGTCGTCCTCGGTAGGCGGCTTGGTGACCCACTGGCACCGCTGATGGAACGGCTAGGGCTCGTTAAGGAGGCGCGCTTCGCCACCGGTGATCATTTCTGGCAGCTTAGCAGGTTTGCCAAGTCCGCCAGCACATTTTGGGCGGATACACTGATCGCTTCAGCCCGGAAAACCGAACGTTCGGACGCCGGGTAGATCTGGTGCTACTCCAGGAAAACGGTTGAATCTACCAGCACCTTAGGCCTTAATAACTTACGGAGACTTCATGAGAGCGCCGATGCGTGCACTGTCGGTAATCGTGCCAATTTTCAACGAAGAGCCTGACCTTTGGTTAATGGCGGCCGAGCTTTCGGTGCATCTCGATAGCATTGTCGGGCAAGGGCAGTGGCAATTCGTTCTGGTCGATAACGGCAGCGTTGATGCATCTCCGCAGATCATCGGCCGCATCGTCGAGACATGGCCGACCAGTATTCGTATCCGGCTAGCCGAGCCAAACTTCGGGGAAGCGCTCGTTCAAGGGCTTGTCGCCGCTGACGGCGATTGGGCCTACATCATCAACGTCGATTTCTGGGACGAGGTGATGTTAGGGTGGTGCTGGCGTCATCGCGGCTTGTACGACTTGGTGCTTGGTTCGAAGCGGGCCGATCCTATGTTGAATCGCCAGCATCAGTATCGCCGTCTGCTGAGTTGGGGGCTGAACAGCATCCTGCAATTTGCCTTTGGATTCGTTGGCACCGACACGCATGGACAGAAGTTTCTGTCGCTATCGACGATGCGACCTATGATCGAACAGTGCCGGATGCGCCGCGGCCAATTCGACACGGAGTTAACCTTGCGAGCGATACGTCAAGGGTACTGGATTGCGGAAGTCCCTGTTCCCTGTGTCGAGATTCGCCCACCGCGCAACCTGATGTTTAAAAAGATCTCACGCAATCTTGTCGATATCTTGCGGCTGAAGCGTATGGTCAGGGAATTCCCCATTGATCGCCCGATCCGCTATCACCGCTGGGCGCGGGAGGATTTGGAAAGCGAGGACAGTGTGCAAGCCCGGTTTCTTCTGTCCCGTGCCGAGCGCGCTCGGCAGGGAGCCGCCGCTACGGCGGCATAGCCTCGGTTCGCGGTTTGATATCGATGCGCCTTTGCTGGACGTGATGAGGCTTAGCCGCTACCCATAGCGTCCATGTTGAAAATAGTATTGTTCGATCCGATGGCACAAGCCGATCCGGGACTTGCCGAAGACCCTGTGGCTACGCTCAGCGTCGAGCCAGGCATCACATTGGTGCGGCTCGCGGGCGAAGCCGATCTCGAGGCATGGCAAGCCTTCGTCGACAGCCGGCCAGACGCCGGCTCCTTGCACCATGCCGGCTGGTTTCGAGTGTTGAACACAGCGTTCGATGTCGAGCCATGCTACCTCCTTGCTCTCGACGCAGCCGGCGCCGTTCGCGGCATTCTGCCGGCTTATTACAGCCACAGCCTTTTAGCTGGGCGCCACCTCTCGTCGCTCGAGGGTGGAGTCCTCGCCGAAGCGCAGCCGGTAGCTGACGCGATCGTTGCAGAGGCGCGCGCGCTGCGGGACCGTCGCCGCGCACAATATTTGCAGCTGCGTGGCGGCCTGGTCGACGACGCTGCCGCTGTCGCGGTGGCGACGGTACATACCATCATCTCCACCGACCGGCCGAGCGAGGCATTGTGGGCTGCGGTCAAGAAGAAGACCCGCTGGGCCATTCGCCAAACCGAGAAGGTCGGCGTCACCGTCGAGCAAGACACTGGGCTGGGGCAGCTCCACGATTTCTACGATGTCTACGCGGCGCGGATGCGTGATCTCGGTACCCCGGTTGTTGGATGGCGAGCATTCGACGCAATGCGGACATATCTCGGAGTGTCCCGCCTGCGCCTCTACCTGGTAAAGTATGACAACCGGCCAATCGGCGGCATGCTGTGCGTCGTCAACGGCAATCGCTGGACCGATCTTTACGCCGCCGCGCAGGTGACCGAGGCGACCGAGTTCGCTAACTACTTGCTCTACTGGCACGTCATTCGCGATGCCTCGGCGCTCGGGGTCGCCAGTTTGAACCTTGGACGCAGCACACCCGACAGCGGCGTCCATATGTTCAAGCGCAAATGGGGCGGTGCCGACGTCAAGATACCATATCATTTTTACCCTGCGAGCGACGCGCGGCCCCGCGATATGGGGCTTCAGGAAATGAAGCTTCACAAAGGCCTCACACAGCGGGTGTGGTCACGGCTACCGCTACCCATCGCCAACCGGTTCGGCCCGTTGGTGCGCAGGCAGTTGCCTTTCATTTGACCGGCGCCACCATGTCAATGCACCAGTCGATCGTTCGGCGCTCGCTCGTGGTGATGGCGTTCTACGTGGTGGGACACGGCTTCAACTACCTTCTCCTCGTCACCTCGAACCGGATGTTACCGCCCGAGCTCTTCGGGCTGTTCTACATCAGCCTATTGCTTTGCAACGTGCTCGAAACGCTGGGCTTCGTCCTGGTCATGTCGATGGCGCAGCGCTTTTCGGGGCTTGCGGCAGCCGGCGGTCTCGATGGCGTCGTTGTCGATCTCCATCGCATCTTGCGAGCTGTGCTGAAATGGGGCGCGGTCGCCGCTCTCGCCGCGGCGGCTGGGCTCAGCGTCGTCGGACGGTTTCTCGGAGTCGAATCGTTCGCCATCGTCCTGCTGATCCCGGCGGTTGCCTTCACCGAGGTGCTGTTCGAAATCATCCGCGCCGGATTCCAGGCCTTGCAACGCTTTGCCTGGTTCAGCATCAGTTGGGTCATTCGCTGTGGCGTGCAATACGTCGCCGCGATCATGACGTTCTCTTTGATAGGCACCGTCTGGGCGGGAATGTCGGGAATTCTGGCGGCGACCATAGCGGTCTGCGCAATCGCCTGGCTCGCTTTGCTGCCGCGCAAGGACCGCTTGCGGTCTGCCGCACTCGCAAACCCGACGCCGCTTCTTACCCGGGAAGTCGTTGTTCCCCAACTTCTCGCTTACGGTCAATTCACTCTGCTCGTCAATCTCGACGTGTTGCTTGGCTACTTCCTGCTCAGCAGAGAGCAGCTCGGCGTTTATGCGGCGTCGTCGATATTGCCCAAGGCAATCGTCACGGCGACATTGCCGGTCGCTCAGGTGCTGTTGCCGGTGGTCGCGTCGCGCTCCCACGCGGGCGAGAGTGCGCGGCTGGCGATCGTCAAGGCGGTGATGGCGGTGCTCGGACTGGCGATCTTTGGTGCCGCAGTGCTGTGGCTTGGAGGCGGGATCGCTTGCGGCAGCCGCCTGGGCATCCGGTTTTGCGATCTCAGCCTGATGACGGTGCTGGCCCTGGCCGCGATACCGCTAGCGATGTTGCGGTTGCTCGTCGTCAGCAATCTGGCTCTGGGCGCCGGTAATCGCCCGGTGTTGCTGACCCTTGGAGTCGTCGCTTTTGCGCTCATCGCGGCGTTAGGCGCGCGGGGGGACGTTCATCACCTCGCCGCCCTCTATCTCGCGGTTTCGAGCGGCGCCATGGTGCTCTACCTAGCCGCAGATCTGGTGAGCGGACGCTGGCATGTCGCGAAGCGGGCTGCTCAGAACGCGGGCGAGGCACCGGAACCGGCGACGCGACCGGCGAGAACCGGCTGATGCCCCTCCAACGATATGGACTGGCGTGACCGCGCTGCCCCCCGGCGTGATCGTCAATGCAGACGATCTCGGAATCCACCCCCGCGTCAACGCCGGTATCCTGTCGGCGTACCGGACCGGAATTCTCTCGTCGAGCACGATGCTGATGACGACGCCCCATGTCGAAGCAGCGATACGGGACGTCGTGCGCGCGGCAGAGATGCCGGTGGGGATTCACCTGTCGCTGACAGCGGGCAAGCCGGTCGCGCCGGCCGAGCAAATCCCGGACCTTGTTGACAGCAACGGTGATTGCCGCTACTCGGCGTCGAAGCTGCTCGTGTCTGGCTTTTCGGGTGACAGCGGGCGTCGTCTCCTTGCACAAATTCGCACCGAATTCACCGCCCAGCTCGCCTTGGCGCGCGATCTTGGCGTGACGCCGACCCACATCGATTCGCACCAACATATCCACATGAACCCGGCAATTTTCAAGGTATTCGAGGAAGTGGCGGAGAAGTTCGGGATCGACCGCTACCGGTTCTGCCGCGAACCGTTTCCCTCTTTCGCGCTCTATCTCAATGCTACTCAGGCGCTCCTGCGCAAAAACCATCTGAAATGGGCGTTGATCCGATGGCGCGGCAGCGCGATTCGGCCGCGGTTCCCGACCACCGACTACTTCTTCGGAATCCTGTATTCCGGTATCATGACAAAGCAGGTCCTCCTGTCGATGCTCGAGTGGCTCCCGCCGCAAGCCTCGCTGGAAATTGGAATCCATCCCGGCTTTCGGGTTCACCCCGGGGAACTGGGGTCCAGTGAGTCCGGTTTCGCAGGTTTCATATCTTCGCCTGCAAGGCAGGAGGAGCACGACGCGCTGGCTGCCGAGGAAACGGCGGAGCTCATCCGCCGCCGCGGGTTGCGGCTACGGTCGTTCGATGGGGCGCTCAAGCCCGATTAGAGGTGATCGAGCCGGCAGCGCGGAGCGGCTGCGGCGAACCAGACATGCATTAGTGCCGGGCCTCACTTTTCCGTTGATCTCACCTGGCCAAGGACGCCGAAGGCCGGTTGGCTCTCGAAGGCGTGGGAAATGTCCAGAGCCTGCAACTCGGCGAGATCCTTAAGACGGCACCTGCTATTCGAGAACGGACCGGTGAAATACGACAAGGTTACGTCGAGATCGCCGTCGAACAAAACGCCGGTCAATAGCAGATCGACCCGCAGCAATCGAACTGATGGATTGGGCTGCTGCGCCTGGAGACGAAGACAATTGCTGAATTCGAACGGCAGGACCAGCAGCGATGACGCCGTGCTACGCGCACGCACGGTGATCTCGCCCTTGCCGACGGTAACGGCATCCAGCGTCGCAGGAACGAGCCCCGCCGGCAGTGGCACCGAGGTCACCGCGACATCCGCAGGATCGAGTTCGGGATCCGATAACTGCGTCAGAGTTGCATCGGCGGAATGGGCAACGCGGACTTCCGTCGGGCTGTACTGCCCAAGATTTGGCCGAGCGAGTTCGTAGAGATAGAGATCGAAGTCGGGTATCCCGCGCGCCCAGCTAAATCGCTCACGGTTTTGCTGACTTACCACGATCGGCAGCCTAAGCCGCTCCTGCGCGCCCTCGATGGGCAAATCGGTGATAATGAAGCGCACCCCGAGCAGGCGCAGCATGCGCTGATCGATCTGCCGAACACCGACGACATTGCGGACGACGACATCGTCCGGAGCCGTGAAAAACCTCCGCATGATGACGAGGTAAGCCGGCGACTTGTACGGACCGTATTCCATGAGTGTCGGAGTCGCGTCCTGCCAAAGGCCGGGGCCAGCATGGTAATTTCCAGTGGCCAGTAACACGAGAGCGTCGACGTTGCTGTATTGACGCCAATCCTTCTCCTCCGGGAGCGTTCTTCCGGTCGCATTTGCCGTTCGCCCGCGAAAGGCGGCGCCGGGGCTCAGGGCGATCTCGCGACGGAGCAACCGCGTGATCTCCGTTTCAGGTTGAGGGTAAGGAGCATAGAGAGGATAGTTGTCGCCCGCCCCGCGTTGTGCCGCATGACCCAGACTGGCAGCGACCGTCCATGGCAGGGTTGCGACGAGCCCCCCTAGGACCGCGGACCACAGCGGCGTCGCGCGCTGCAGCACCGGGCGTAAATAGGTGATCGATGACAGCGCGCGCCAAAGCAGGTGCAGTACGAGGTAACACCCGGTCAGTGCGAGATACGGAAACGAGAACATCTCGAAATACGAGATTGCGGGCCCGAACCAAAAGGTAACGAGGTAATTGGCGATGCCGATCAGCAGATAGACCGCCTCCACAAGCAGCACACCGCAGGCCATCCGCCGGACGTACAGAGGGCCGGTGAACAGGGCGTAGACAGCGCCGATGAGCCCACCGCCGACGAGAAGACGCACCGGCGTCAACAGTTGCCGCAGGATGTGGCCTAGATCGCCCCCCCTGATCGGGTCAAACAGGAGCAGCGAAACCTCTCCATTCCACAGGGTATGCGGCCTCTCGCTCAAGGCTGGAAAGACGCTAGCTGCGGTGTAGCCGAAGAACCCGTGAAGATAGGAGAACAGCCCCGTGCCGAATGCCGCCGCACACAGCACCGCCGCGCAAGCGAGCCTGATCCCCGTCTCGCGCCGCGTCGGCTTGACAAAGAGCGCCGCCCCGCCGAATGCGCACCAAGCGGGTACAAACAGCACCAAATCTGCCGGCTCGGTCACCGCTATAAGCACAATGGCGCCGAAAATGGCTGCCGTCATCACCAGGCTCGGCAACACGCCCCTTCGGCCCAGCTGCAGCAGCGCAGCGCTGACCAGGCAACCTACCGCCAGCAGCTCCCCTTCTTGCGGATAAAAGCGCCAGAAATTTTCGATTGCCGGATGCCCGGCTATCTGCCAAGTGGCAAAGAAAAACGCCCAAGCCGCGGCCAGTGCGATGATCAAGCGAAAGCCCGCGATCCAAGCACACAGCGCGATACCGGCAAAGAGTTCGGTCGCCGCGACCGCATAGCACAATGGGTAATCGATGACCGTGCCCGATCCGGTGATCGACAACAAATAAGAAGGGAACCATTCGGGATCTAGCGCAAAGCCGATGTTTCCGAGGCCGCGGATGAGATCGCCGGGAAGGCCGGTCACCGCCCCGGCGAACTCAGCGTACTGGCCGATTACACCCGCGACGAACTCGCCGTCGAAGCCGTAGAACAGTCCGCGGTCGTTCATGGCGAAGAGATAACGCGAGACGAAAAAGACTGACGCTAGGTTTGCGGCGACGATAGTTACTTCTGTCCAATGCCATGCGGGCAAACGAGGATCGTCGCGTACCCGCGAAGCGTCCGGCGTGGCGAACCATCCCAGAGCGGCCCATATCGCCCGTGTCCTTGTCATTCAGACATCACCCTCGCAAGCGTTTCAGAATCACTGGCAGTAAGCAGCTGTCTCTATCATCGCCGGGTCCCGAAGCCACGACGCTTTGCCCACGGATAGGCTTAGAACAGCCCGTTGCTGAAGTCGCGTTTTGATCACGTGGGGTCGGCGGTAACGGCCATGACGAGGATGGCGAACCCGTCGGGGGCCGCGACGACAAGGATGATCGCCACGGCCTGCTCGGTATAGAGGAAGAACATATAGGCCAGCGTGCGCGCCGCCGCCTCTCTGGGGGTTCCAGCCCCGATCAGCAGCCGCATCAGGATGCCGAGATTGTGGCCGGCGACGTGAACCAGATAGCGCTTGTGGACATTTTCGCGTCCGCGCAGCCAGGTCCGCCGCATGCCACCTCGGTCGAGATTATGGGCGAAGGATCGCTCGACGATTTCCGCCCGCCGCCGCATCGCCTGTTTGCCGACCGCCGAACCCAGGCGGGTGCGGTTGGCATAGACCGCGACACGGGCTTTGTCGTCGCCGCGCCAGCGTGAAAACCCCTTCTGCCTGGGCTCGGCGATGCGCGTCTTCCAGACGCCGCCGTCCAGGGTCTTCAAGACGGCGCGCGAGTGATACCCCTTGTCCGCCACCAGTTCGCCCGGCTCCTCGTTTGTCGGCGCAGCGCCAACCTGCGCCAAGTTCTTCTCCGCCGCAGCCAGCGTGCCCGCGATCGTCGTGGTGTCGCCCTGGTCGGCGGGATGCAGCGCCGCCGCGACGATGATTCCGGTGTCGAGATCGACCGCATGCTCGGGCTTGTAGGCCAGGTGCGTGCGGCCGTCCTTTAGCTTGGCTATCCTGGCCTGAGGATCGGTCTTGCTCGCCCACTCCTGGTTCGACAGCTTCTTGCCCTTGCGGGCGCGGTCGAGGCGAGCCAGATCGTCCCCACTCGGCGTCTCGATGCCGCTCTCTTCGGCCATCTGGGTCAGCATTTCGCGATAGGTCCGGCCATCCTCCCGGCGCACGATCGTGCGCAGCGCCGCATTGGCCTCCATCGTCGAGGCGTCGACGCCGATCCGTTTGCCTCCGATCAGGCCTTGCTCGCCCACCAGCTTCAACACCCAGCCGAAGACCCTCTCGTGGACTTCATGGGGAAGCCGCCTGCGCGTCTTCGACAACCACGAATGATCGGGAACCTCCTCCCGGTTTTCCAGCCGCAGGAACTCCCGCAGCGACATCGAATCCGAACAGCGCCAGGCGATGCCCCGCTCGCTGGCGATCCCCTCGAAATAGCCAACCATGTGCATCCGGAAGTAACGGCCCGGCGGCACCGACGGGGCTCCCATCTTCGGCGCGTAATAAGGCTGGCACGCCGCCTCGACAAACCCGTCAAAACCGCCCGCGATCAGCGCTTCCTGCAGCCGGTCGTAAAACACATGCCCCGGCGAGCGAGGCATCTCATCCCAGATCACGATCAGATCGACCTGCCGATCGCCATCGCGCCCCATCGCCATCACGAAAATCCCGATCACGTCCCCTGCTTCACACAGAATCAACCAAACCCGACTTCGTCAACGGCCTGTTATAGTGACCCCCGCCGCAGGGAGGACGGGCAATGTGACGACGCTGCTTGAAGATATTGCGCATTACTTCGCGGACCACCTGCGACGTTTCGGTACCACGCCGGCAGGGGTCGGCTGGAACGCGGACGCGCAGCGGATACGCTTCGAGCAGGTGTGCAAGGTAATCGCCGATCCCGCCGGCTCGGTACTCGATTTCGGCTGCGGTTATGCGGCGATGCTGGATTTCTTGCGCGGGCAGAGGTTCACCGGCGCCTATCGCGGGCTCGACATCTCACCGGAGATGATTGAAGCGGCCGCTGCGCGGCATGCCGGCGATGCTCTGGCGAGTTTTGAACTGGGTTCCACATCAAGCATCGCGGCGGATTACGTGATCGCAAGCGGCATCTTCAATGTCCGTTATCAGCGCGACGATTCGGAATGGCGCGCTTTTATCGACGCAACGCTCGCGGAAATTAACCGGGTAGCCTACAAGGGCTTTGCGTTCAATTGCTTGACCAGCTATTCCGATTCGCAGCGGATGCGCGAAGACCTGTTTTACGGCGATCCCTGCTATTATTTCGATCTGTGCAAACGGCTGTATTCTCGCCAGGTGGCGTTGCTCCACGATTACGGACTTTATGACTTTACGATTATAGTTCGCAAGCAATAAAAAGTACCGCTGCTTCCGATCTTGATGGGGGGAGCGACGGTGCGACACCGCTCTTCAGGCTGGATCTAGAAAATCTCGTCGGTCCTGCAACGATTTGAGATGCGAACGTGTCTCGCGGCCGCACTGAAACAGTGCATCGACGATGCTGACACCATGTTCGAACGGCGCGACGCCCTGCGGGTAATCGGAGTAGTCTTGGTAGTTGGCGTAGTGGAGCGCGATGCCCGCATTGCGGAATAGGTCGGTCTTTAGATAGGCCCGCGCCGCCGGTCCGGAAACATAGACCGTCGCCTGACGCGCTTGGCAAATCTCGACAAGTCGCTCGGTCGGATCAGCTCTGGTTCGCTGCACAATCTCGGCGCGCAGGATTTGCGTCGTCAGGTCGAGATAGCCAGCCACGGCGCGCAGAAATAGCTCGTTGACATCGGCCAGAAGCCCAAGCGACGCGGCAGCGCCATAGGCTGCCTGGAGCACGCCGGCGATCTCAGAAAAGTGCGGCGCCCGACGGTAGCCCTGTTTCAGCGTCTCCCAGTGAGCGTTGGCCCAGTCCGGGCTGGCGATCTCAACGCAATTGATCGGTTGGCCAAATGCCCCCGACGTCCTCACCGGGATCGTCAGCCAATGCAATCGGCCGTTGAGGACAATTCGGTTACGGTTGCGCCAATCGTTTTTGGTGAACTGAACCTCATCGAAGATGAGGAATTCATCGACCGCGGCCATGACATCGAAATATCCCTTCCAAGGGATATAGTTGGATTGCAGGATTGCGATCTTTTTGGTGCGGCTCGTCGAGGGTGCCATCAGGCTCAGCAGTGTCACGACCGCCGTCGCGCTACCAGCACTTGCGACCCCCCCACTGGCAGCGGAATACCGGTTCGGCGCATCACGTGCTCCGCGCGGGCAAGTATCAACAGCGCTTTGTTCTTCGCCGGAGACAGCCGGAATTCGGCATTGATCTGCTCCTCCAGCGATCTGGGTACAGTACGGGCGCGAGGTAGCACCCGCGCGGAGCACGTGATGCGCCGAACCGGTA
>Ga0209483_1000803_pt1 | contig 25621 bp, 24 predicted proteins | sample NGEPerA_FD_184508 | JGI IMG/M metagenome (GOLD analysis project Ga0209483, IMG submission 184508) | Arctic peat soil microbial communities from the Barrow Environmental Observatory site, Barrow, Alaska, USA - NGEE PermafrostL2-A... | ecosystem: Environmental > Terrestrial > Soil > Wetlands >... | reverse complement strand
CCATCGATGCTGCTCCATGCTCGTGAACAGGCATCGAGTCAGAATTTCCCTGATTTGGGAATCCCAAAAATGAGTCAAAAGCCGCGGCCGTTGGTATTACTTCGTCGCTTCGCTCTTCGCAATGACGGAAGCGGAGCGGCGAATTTAGCCCAACACCGGCAATTCGATCACGTCATAGCCATGCCGAATGCTGCGCTTGAGCACCGGATCCTCCAGCTCGAACTCGAAGCGGCTGGCGGGGCGGATGCCGCCGATGGCCGCGAAGGTGCCGCCGAACATGGCGCAGCCGTCGGGCAGGCGCTTTGCGTCGAAGCAACCCTTGATCAATTGGTCGACCGGCAGCAGATTGTCCAGCGTGCCCTCCTGATAGAGCACGCGCGCGCCCCCGATCCAGGCATAAGCGCGCAGGATCATCCGGTCCCAATGGCCTATGACGTCCTCGATCTCCCACAAGACGGGCGCCATCACCTTGTCGCACATCTGCTTCGACACGGTGACGCTGTAGCTTTCGACCTTGCGGTCGGTGTGATCGGAGCCCGTGCCGACGAAGGTGCGGCCCTGCCAGCCGATCAGCACGAATTCGACCTCGCCGCTGGAATCGGTGCCGCTGACTTCGATCTGGTCCTCGGTGGTCATTCGCCGCGCGGCGACGCGGTAATAGATCGGCGTGGTCGCCGGCCGCTTGATGCCGATCGCCTCGAGTTCGGCGATGTGCTTGTCGCGTGCGACGGGATCGCGGCCGGTCCAGCCCGCAATCACGGCCTGATCGACCGCGAGCGTCAGCGGTGTCGTGGTGTCCTGGGCGTCGATGGTAAAGGCGAGATCAAACACGGATGGCGGCCTCCATCCCGGTGGCGAGTTCGAGGATGCGGCGATCCGCGCCGCCCGAGGAAGCCACCATCAAACCGACCGGCACATCGCCCTCGCGATGACAGGGCAGCGAAATCGCACAACCATCGATCACGTTGATCAGGCTGCAATTGCGCAGCGAGCGCAGGTTTTCGCGGGTGAATGCCTTGTCGTCGGCAAGGTCGGCGATCCGCGGCGGCGTGTTGGCGGTGGTCGGCATGACCAATGCGTCATAGGGCGCCAGCCGCGCGACCGAGCGCGCGATCAGCGATTTTCGCGCATTGAGCATGTCGATATAGTCGGCCGCGCTGATGGCTTCGCCGCGTACGATGCGCGCCGACACCCTGGGATCGTAGTCGTTCCCGCGGCTGGCGATCAAATAGCGATGCCAAGCATAGCTTTCCGCGGCGGAAAAGCCGCCCTTGGTGTTCATCACGCCGACGTCGAGGAATTCCGGCACCGCGATCTTTTCGATCACCGCGCCCTGCCGCGACAATGTTTCCAGCGCGCGTTCGAAGGCGCGCGCCACCTCGTCGTCGAGGTCGTCGAGCACGATGGTGGTGGGCACCGCAAGCCGCATACCCTTGATCGGGCGCGGCTGCAGGGCCACGACCGGCTCGTCGGCCAGCACGGCATCGAGCACCGCGCAGCACGCGGCCGTGCGCGCCAATGGCCCAAAACTGTCGAGCGAGAACGACAGCGGCACGCCGCCCTCGAGCGGCACCCGGCGCTGCGTCGGCTTGAAACCGGCGATGCCGTTATAGGCCGCCGGAATCCGGCACGAGCCGCCGGTATCGGTGCCGAGCGAGACCGCGGCGCCCGAGGACGAGCCCCCCGGCACATGGCCGACATCCCGCCGCCACGCGCCCTTCGGCGTGCCGTAATGCGGATTGATGCCGATGCCGGAATAGGCGAATTCGGTCATGTTGGTGCGGCCGATCACCACAAAACCGGCGCGGCGCAAGCGCGCCACCACGGGCGCGTCGGCTTCCGCGGGTGCCGAATCGTCCAATGCGCGCGAACCGGCGCGGGTCACCTGGCCCCTGATGTCGAACAGGTCCTTGATCGAGACGGGGATGCCGGCATAGCGCGACGGCGCGGCCTTGATCTCGCGCAGACGGTCCATCGCTTCGGCGGCTTCGATGGCGGCTTCAGCATCGACGTGGATGAAGGCGCGCTCGCCCTCGCCGGTCGTATCGGCGATCCGCTCCAGGCAGCTGTCGACGATCTTGCGGGCGCTGGTGCGGCCAGCTTCGAGGTCGTCGGCGAGTTCGGCAAGCGTCGGGATGTTCAACATGGTCCTCTTTCTCCGTCATGGCCGGCACGACGATTATAGATTATTCCCGATCTCCAGATCGAGCAGCGCGGAGCTCAGGGATTTACCATGGGCATCGAGCGCGAGCGAGCGCGTCACGCCACCGCCAAGCGCGCCGGTCATGACAAAATTCAGCGCCGATATGTTCGGAAGTTCGTAGCGGACCACCTCGCCTTCGACCACGCCGGCAAAATGCGCTCTTACCCGCGCGCTGGTGACCTCGGCGAGCAGCAGCGGATAATGCTTCTCGTCATAGGCGATCACGGAGATGTTGGAGGTGTTACCCTTGTCGCCGGTGCGGGAATGGGCAATCTGGCGCAGCTTCACCTCACGCTCCCACAAACTGGATTGACGGCTTTGCCAGCTCGCGCGGCAGCAGCACGGACGCCACCGCAACGACATCGCGCGCCGACTTGACAGCGCCGCCGCCCGCCGCCGGGCCGTTGGTATAGAGCGTTTCGACTTCGTTGCCGATCCGGATCGCCTCGCGCAAATTCTCGGTGCGTCCGGCGACACGGACGCGCACCTCATAGGGCTCGCTTGCCTGCGCGGAGACTTGCGCGCCGTGCAGGGAATCGACGCCGATCAGCTCAAAACGCAATTCACTGGCGGTAACGCCGGTCAGCTTCAACCGCTCGCGGACGATTTCGAGCGCCAGCCGTCCCCTCGCCAATGCGCCGGGGCCGGCGTAGGAAATCTGCCCCTCGCCGATAAAGCTGTCGACATAGCCGACCGAGACTTTCAGCGTGCCGGTGCGCTTGGTGCCGCGTCCCCCGCTGACGCGCACACGGTCGGTCCCGATCTCCTCGACGTTGACTTGCGAGAAATCAGCCACCACGTCGGGCTGGATGTATCGGGTGGGATCGTGCACCTCGTAGAGCAGTTGCTCCTTGCAGGTCCGCGCCGTCACCGCGCCGCCGCTTCCATCGACCTTGGTGATGACGAGCGAGCCGTCCTCGCCGACTTCGCCGATGGGAAAGCCGAGCCGCGCCAAATCGGCGATGTCCTTGTGGCCGGGATCGGCGAAGTAGCCGCCGGTGATCTGGCCGGCGCATTCCAGCAGGTGGCCCGCGACCGTGCCCTGCCCCAAAAGATTCCAGTCGTCCATCGCCCAGCCGAAGGCATGGATCATCGGCGCCAGGAACAGCGCGGGATCGGAGGCGCGCCCGGTGATCACGATATCGGCGCCGCCGGTAAGCGCCTGCGCCATCGGCTCGGCGCCGAGATAGGCATTGGCGGACAATAGCCGGTTGCCGAGTTGCTTGATGGTTCCGTCGAATTCCATGATCGGCAAGTCGCCGTCCTTGCAGGCGTCGAGCACGTCGTCGCCGACCACGGCGGCGATCCCGAGCTTCGACAGCCCCAGTGATTTCGCGATTTCGGCGGTCTTGCGGGCCGCGCCAAGCGGGTTGGCCGCGCCCATATTGGTGACGATCTTGATACCCCTGGCGGCGCAGGCCGGCAGCACCGCCCGCATCCGTTCCTCCAGCAGCGGGTCAAAGCCAGTCTCGGGATTCTTCATGCGCGCCTGCTGCGCCAGCGCCACCGTGCGCTCGCCAAGGCACTCGAACACCAGGTACTGGATATCGCCCTTTTCGGCGAGTTCCAGTGCGGGCTCGATACGATCGCCCGAATAGCCCGCGCCGGATCCGATCCTGATCGTCCTCATCATTTCAGCCCGAAATAGGCGCGCCGCAGCGCTTCATTGTCGGTCATTTCTGCAACCGTCCCGGAAAAGCGGATACGCCCGCCCTCCAGCACGAACACGCGCGTCGCGACCTCGAGGAAACCGATATTCTGCTCGGCGATCAGAAGCGCAAGTCCCCGTCCGCGCAAATCGCTGAGGATCCGAATGACCTCCTTGACGAACAGCGGCGATAGCCCGGCGGACGGCTCGTCCATCACTAGAAGTCGAGGTTCTGCGGCTAACGCCTTGGCAATGCCCAACATCTTGCGTTGGCCTCCGGAAAGGCTAGAAGCTGGCGCGCGCCGCTTTTCACGCAAGGCCGGAAACACGCCATAGAGCTCTTCGACGCGGGCGCCAGGATCGGCGTGGCCCAGCGCCTGTGCACCGACGCGGATGTTCTCCTCGATCGACAGATCCGGAAAGACCGCGAGCTCCGACATATAGGTCATGCCGAGCCGCATCCGGTCGCTGGAACGCATCCGCGTCACGTCTTCGCCGGCAAGCCGGATGCTGCCGTGCCGCGCCTCGATCAGGCCGACCAGCGACTTCAGAAAGGTGGTCTTGCCCGCGCCGTTGGCCCCCAGCAGCAGCACGGTTTCGCCCGCGCGCACGTCGAGGTCGACGCCCCACAGCACCTGCATGGTTCCGTAGCCGGCATCGACGCCGGCGGCCTTCAGCAGCGGGCCGGCGTCAGGCGGCATGCTCGCCTCCCAGAAACACCTCGATCACCTGCGGTACCTGGACCGCGACCGCGAGCTTGCCCTCAAAGATATCCTTGCCGGCATTCATGACGATGACGCGGTCGGTGATGTGCTCGATGAAACCCATGAGATGCTCGACGACGATGATCGCGATGCCGGATTGCGCCAGCGCCTTGATCCTTTCGGCGATCCAGTCGAGCTCCGCCGGATTGAGCCCGGCAGCGAGTTCATCAAGCAGCAACAGCCGCGGCCGGGTGGCAAGCGCCCGCACCAGATCGAGCATCTTTTGCTGGGCGTTGTTGAGACCGGCCGCCGGACGCTCGGCGACCTCAGTGAGCCGGTATTCCCCGAGCAATTCCGCCATGGCCGGCGGGGCGACCGCAGCCCGCCCGTAGGCCAGCGCGACCTCGATATTCTGGCGCACCGTCAGCGACAAAAACGGCTTCGGGATCTGAAAGGTGCGGTTGATGCCGCGGTGCACGAGCTTGTGCGAGGCAAACCCGCCGATCGAACCACCATCGAACGCCACCTCGCCGCCGTCGGGTGCATAAAGGCCTGAAATGACGTTGATCGCGGTGGTCTTGCCGGAGCCGTTGGGGCCGACCAATCCCAGGATCTCTCCGGGCGCGACGTGAAAGCTCAGCCCGTCGAGCGCATAGAAGCCGCCAAAACGCTTCGACAGCTTGGTGACGCTGAGAATGGGCGCGCGCTCAGGGGACATGCCAACCCCTCCGCGTTGCCAGCGAGACCAGGCCTGCGGGGAGGAACAGCACCAGCCCCATGATCAACAGCCCATAGATCAGCTGGAAATATTGCGGCGTCGTAAAGCCGATCAAATTGTAGATCCCGTAGAGGATGATGACGCCAACAATCGGACCGGTGATGGTGGCAACGCCGCCGAACAGCGCGAACACGATGGCGAAGATGCTGAAGTCGCCGGAGAAGACATTGTCCGGATAGAATACCGAGACGTACCAGGCATAGACGCCGCCGGCGAGGCCTGCCACCAGCGCGGATGCAAGCCAGGCGATCACCCGCATCCGCACCACGTTGACGCCGGCCATCGACGCCGAGACCGCGTCTTCCCGCACGGCCTGCAGCGCCAGGCCGAAACGCGAATTCTTCAGGAACACGACCGCCCCCAATGTCAGCGCCAGCACGACCAGCGCCGCCGAATAGGCCAGCGTCGGGTTGAAGGTGCCGGTCAGGACACGCCATAGGGCCCCGCGCGTGATGTTCTCCAGCGCGGGATTGGCGACGAAGTGCAGCACGGCCAGCGAAGCCGCGAGATTGGCGATGGCGAAATACGCACCCGACAGCCGCAGCAGCGGCGTCAGCAATAGCCCAAGCGCAATTCCGACCACCCCGCCCGCCAGCACCGCGATCACCGCGGGCGTCTGATAATGCATCACCAGGATCGCAAAACCGTAGGCGCCGGCGCCGAAGAAGCCGACATAGCCGAATGGTAGATAACCGGTAAAACCGTAGATGATGTTCACGCCCTGGGCGAGGATCAGGAAGATCACGAAATTGAACAACAGGAGATGGTTCTGGTAGACGCCCGGCAGCACCGCGAACAAAACAATCAACGGTGCGACGATGAACAACGCGTGTTTGAGGGCGCTAGGCAACGCGCACCCGCCTTCCCAGGATCCCGCTCGGCCGCAGCAGCAGGATGAAGATCAGCAGCACATACGGCAAAAGATCGGCCCAGGAGCTGAGATAGGTCTGCACCAGCATGTAGCAGACGCCATAGACCACGCCGCCGAGCGCGGTGCCGAGCGGATTGCCGAGCGACCCCAGCACCACGATGGCAAACGAAGTCACAGTCGCATCCGCGCCGAAGGCCGGCGTCACCGAGCCGAACATGAAGGGTGCGAACACGCCGGCGACTGCCGCCAGCCCGAGCCCGATGCCGAAGGCCGCAGCGGAAACCCGGTCGACGTCGATGCCGGTCGCAAAAGCCTCGTCACGCCGTGACATCACCGCGCGGGTCAGGGTGCCGAGCCGTGTGCGGTACAGATAGACATAAACCAGCGCGATCGCGATCAGGCTGGTGACGGCGGCGATCACCCAGGCGGCCGGAAATCCCTGGCCGAAAATATGGATCGGCCCACCGGTGTCAGGCTTGCCGCCAAACAGTTTGATCCGGATGGTCGAGAACACCGTGCCGAGCGCGCGGCTCTGGATCGAGCGCTCGCTGGTGCCGAAGAAGATCGTCGTGACGGCCTCGATCACCTGCGACAGCCCGAAGAACAGGATGATCGACAGCATCTCCGGATTAACCGATCCCTGCAGCCGCGGCACCAGCACCCAATAGAGCAACAGGCCCGCGACCACGAAGATCACGAAGGCCAGCGGCACCGCGAACAGGGGATCGATGCCGGCGAGCGACACCACGCCGAAGGCAACGAAGGCGCCGAGCATCAGGAAGTCGCCATGCGCCAGGTTGACGATGCGCATGACGCCGAACACGAGATTGAGGCCGATCCCTACCAGGCTGAAATAGAGACCGAACAGGACGCCGGCAACGAGCGCGTAGGTCAGCATCGGCGCTGCGCTCCCGGCATCCCCGTTTCAATCGCTGCCTTGCTCACGGCCGCGGATAGACCGGCTTGCCGGTGGCGGTCTCGTGCGGATAGACCGAGACGAACTTGATGTGTTCGTGATCGATCATCAGTTGCCCGAGCGGCGTCAATTCGCCGATCTGGCCGCCCATCTCGTCGAGCGCAAAGGTGCCGTCGAGCGTCTTGAGCTGTCCGGACAGGCTGAAGGTTGCCCGGCGCAATTCCATCTGATCGAGGCTGGTCGCGACCGACAGCGTCTTTTCGATCACGAGACCGGAAGTGTATCCGGCGACGGCATTGAAGCCGAACTCGATCTTGCCGTCGGGGTATTTCTTGTCCCAGGCGGCTTTATAGTCCTTCATGTTCATGCCGAAATTGACGGGATAGTCGAGTTCGGAGGGCGGCACGTAGGTATAGACATATTCGAGGCCCTTCTCACCGACGTTCTTCTCCAGCAATTCAGTCTCGAGCCCCGGATAGATCGCGAACGTCATCTTGAACTTGACGCCGACGTCCTGAACGTTTCGCAGGAAAGCGATGTCGTTCGGCGCATAGCCGAAATGGATTACCGCGTCCGGCTGGGTATTGACGATGTTGTTGATGATGACGGTGTAGTTGGTGGTTTCAGTCGGAATGCCCTGATCGTAGACGATCTCGATCGGCGCGCCGGATTCTTTCACGAATTTGCGGAAGGCATTGGCCTGGGTTCCCGTGAACTCGTTGGTGGAATAGAGAATAGCGATCTTCTTGATGCCGAGACCCGGACCGTCGTGCGAGATAAAGTCCGCCACCGGCTTTGGCCAGATGGTCGAAACCGGGTCGGCCATCAGCGCGATATAGGGATTGTCCTTGGAGAAGAAGCTGGCGCCGGTGCCGGTCTGGTCGAACAGGAACATCTTGTGGTCGCGCGCGATCGCAACCGCCGGCGCGGTCAGCACCGAGCCGGAATCGGCGACCAGCAGGTCGACCTTGTCCTGCGTGATCAGCTGGTTGTAGAGCGTGGAGGCGGTCGCCGTATTGCTCTGGTCGTCATAGGCCACGAGCTTGACCGGAATCTTCTTGTCGAATGCCTTCACATAGACCCCGCCGTCGGCATTCTTCAGGTCGGCCCAGAGTTTCAGCGCGCTGAAAACCGGCATCGAGATCGAGGCGAAGCGCCCGGATGACGCGTAAAGCGTGCCGATCTTGATTTCCGCCGGCGCGTCAGCGGCAAATACCGGGCTCGCCAATGCAATCCCCGCCGCCAGCACCGCGCCTGTGACCTTCAACATGAAATCCTCCTTATTTTCTTCATTCTCGCCGGCAATCTACCGCGTGACGTCATAGCCATACAAGCATCCCACCCTCAGCAATAGTGCGTGTGCCGGAATACGCGGCATGCGCAGGGGTCGGCTGGACCGTTGACGGCGGGCCGTCCAATGTCGCATCAAGATTGGAACCAGCAGGCCGGAGCCGGCCCCGCTGTCTGAAGAGGAATCCGCATCATGGCCGAACCCGTGCGCGCCAAGCCAAAACCGACGCCGGAGACCCAGCATTTCTGGGACGGCACGCAATCGGGCGAATTGCGCCTGCAGCGCTGCGACGCCTGCGCCAACGTCTATTTCCCGCCGCGCCCGTTCTGCCCTGCCTGCGCTTCCCGCAAGGTCAGCATCTTCAAGGCGAGCGGCAAGGGAAAACTCTACAGCTACGTGATCCATCACCGTCCGGTGCCGGGTTTCACCCCGCCCTACTCCATCGCCGTGGTCGAGTTCGACGAAGGCCCGCGCATGATGAGCAACATCGTCGATTGCCCGCAGACGCCGGAGGCGCTCGAACTCGACATGAAGCTGGAAGTCAAATTCGAAAAGCTCGACGACAAGATCACCCTTCCTTTGTTCCGTCCGGCGAAGGGCTGAAGATCATGCGCAGGAACCAGGTTGCCGTCGTCGGCGCGGCCGAAACCACCGAACTGGGCGTCATTCCCAACACCTCGCAAATCCAGCTGCATGCCGACGCGGCGCTCAACGCGATTGCCGACACCGGCTTAAAACTGTCCGACATCGACGGCTTCGCCACCGCGGTCGAGACGCCGCAGCAGGTCGCGCATTATCTCGGCATCACGCCGACCTGGGTCGACGGCACGTCCGTCGGCGGCTGTTCGTTCATGCTGCATGTTCGCCATGCGGCGGCCGCGATCGAGGCCGGCCTGTGCAAGACCGTGCTGATCACGCATGCCGAAAGCGGCAAGTCGAACATCGGCCGCACCCCGCGCATGATCGGCCCGGACAGCCTGAACGGCCAATTCGAACTGCCCTACGGCGTCTCGACGCCGGCCAGCATGTTTCCGATTCCCGTGCTGCGCTACATGAAGACCCACGGCATCACGCACGAACAGATCGCGATGGTCGCAGTGGTGCAGCGCGAATGGGCCGCGAAGAATCCGCGCGCCACCATGAAGGCGCCGATCACGGTCGAGGATGTCCTGAATTCGCGCATGATTGCCTATCCCTTCCGCATCCTGCAATGCTGCCTCGTCACCGACGGCGGCGGCGCGTTGATCCTGACCTCGGCCGACCGCGCCAAGGATTTCCCGAGAAAGCCGGTCTATATCCTTGGCACCGGCGAGAGCGTGGAGACGCCGATGGTCAGTCAGATGCAGACGTTCGATAGCTCCCGCGCCTTCAAGGTGGCGGGGCCGCTGGCGTTCAGGGAGGCCGGCATCGCGCACAAGGATGTCGATCACCTGATGGTCTATGACGCGTTCGCGCATCTGCCGCTCTACGGGCTCGGCGATCTCGGCTTCATGCCGCACGAGGAGACCGGAAAATTCATCGCCGACGGCAACACCCGGCCCGGCGGCAAGCTGCCGCTCAACACCAATGGCGGTGGATTGAGCTACATGCATTCGGGCATGTACGGCATGTACGCCCTGCAGGAGAGCGTGCGGCAAATGCGCGGCATCGCGCCGGCGCAGGTACCAAACGCGAAGATCTCGGTGTGTCACGGCGTCGGCGGCATGTTCGCGGCGTCAGGCACGATCATTTTTACGAATGAGAGATAACCACCCTCGTCATTCCGGAATGGTCCGCAGGACCATATCCGGAATCTCGAGATTCCAGGTTCGCGCTTCGCGCGCCCCGGAATGACGGATAACAACGGGAGGGCATCATGGCGCAAGGCAAATCACTCGACGGCAAATCCATCATCGTCACCGGAGCGGGCCGCGGCATCGGGCGGGAGATTGCGCTCTTATGCGCGGCCGAGGGCGCCAAGGTCGTGGTCAACGATCCCGGCGGCGCCGCCGACGGCTCGGGATCGAGCGCCTCGCCGGCCGAAGAGGTGGTCGAGGAGATCAGGAAACGCGGCGGCACGGCGGTTGCCAATTTCGAAACGGTCGCCGAGGCGATCCCCGCCAGCAAGATCGTCAAGGCCGCGGTCGACAGTTTTGGCAAGCTCGACGGCGTGGTCAACAATGCCGGCATCCTGCGCGACGCGATCTTCCACCGCATGAGCATCGACGCCTTCGAATCCGTCATCAAGGTGCATCTGATGGGCTCGTTCTACGTCTCGCATGCGGCCGCGCGGCTGTACCGCGAGCAGGAAAGCGGCGCGTTCGTGCACTTCACCTCGACCTCGGGGCTGGTCGGCAATTTTGGCCAGGCCAACTACGCCGCCGCCAAGCTCGGCATCGTGGGACTGTCGAAATCGATCGCGCTCGACATGAACCGCTTCAACGTGCGTTCCAATTGCGTCTCACCGTTTGCCTGGAGCCGCCTGATCGGCACCATTCCGACCGAGACCGAGGCGGAGAAGGCGCGCGTCGAGAAGATCAAGCAGATGGGTCCGGAGAAGATCGCGCCAGTGGTGGCCTATCTGCTCGGCGATGCAGCCAAGGACGTCACCGGACAAATCTTCGGCGTGCGCATGAACGAGATTTTCCTGTTCAGTCAGAACCGCCCGCTGCGCTCGGTGCAACGCACCGAAGGCTGGACGCCGCAGACCGTCGCCGAGCATGCGATGCCGGCATTGAAGCCGTCCTTCTACAAGCTCGACCGCTCCGCGGACATTTTCAGCTGGGATGCGATTTAGAAGGGGCGAAGTGGGAGTGGCGAATAATTATCCCTCCATTCGCCATTCGCTACTCACTATTCGTCCTCTCCCCTACCCGCTGTTCCGCAAGCCCGCGGAGATACCGTTGATGGTGATCTGGATGCCGCGCAACACCTGCTCGTCCGCATTCTGCGCGCGATGCTCCTTCAGCAGCTCGACCTGCACGTGGTTAAGCGGGTCGAGATAGGGGAAACGGTTGCGGATCGAGCGCTCCAGCAGCGGATTGCCCTGCAATAGCCGCTCCTGGCCCATGATTTCGAGCGCCATGTCGATTGAGGTCTGCCATTCCTTCTCGATACGACCAAAGATTTTTTCGCGCAGCGCCAGGTCCGGAACCAGTTCGGCATAACGTGAGGCAATCGCGATCGAGCTTTTCGCCAGTACCATGTCCATGTTGGACAATAGCGTGCGGAAGAACGGCCACTCGCAATAGAGTTCGCGCAGGAACGGCATGGCTTTGTCGGGATTTTCCTTGATCCAGGTTTCCACCGCGCTGCCAAACCCATACCAGCCCGGCAACATCAGGCGGCATTGCGCCCAGCTGAACACCCAGGGAATGGCGCGAAGGTCCTCGATCTCGCGAGTCTTCTTGCGTGAGGCCGGACGGCTGCCGATGTTGAGCGTTGCAATTTCGGTGATGACCGTGGAATTCCAGAAATATTCGGCAAATCCTTCGGTTTCATAGACCAGCCCGCGATAGGCCCTGAAGGCGAGCGCCGACAACTGCTCCATCGCCTTCAGATAGTCCGCCGACGGCGCGCTCTGCTTCGGCTGCAGCAGGCTTGTTTCCAGCGTCGCAGCGGCGAGGATCTCCAGATTGCTACGACCGACGTCGGCGTTGGAATATTTGCTGGAGATGATTTCACCCTGCTCGGTGATCCGGATCTGGCCGTTCACGGCGCCGCCGGGCTGCGCGAGAATGGCGTCGTAGCTCGGCCCGCCACCACGGCCCACCGAACCGCCGCGGCCGTGAAACAGCCGCAGGCGCACATGGTGCCGCTCGAACACTTCGACGAGGCCGATCTCGGCCTTGTAGAGCTCCCAGCCCGAGGTGACGAAACCGCCATCCTTGTTGCTGTCGGAATAGCCGAGCATCACTTCCTGTACCGCGCCGCGGCTGTCCACAAGCTTGCGGTAATCGTGCATCGACAGCAGCCGGTCCATGATGCCGCTGGAGGCCTGCAAATCCTCGATGGTTTCGAACAGCGGCACGATATTGATGGCGCTGCGACCGGAGGGATCGACAAGGCCAGCTTCTTTCAGGAGCAGTGCGACCTCCAGCATATCGGACACGCCCCTGCACATCGAGATAATGCATTGGGGGATCGTGTCGGGGCCGAATTTGGCATGCGCCTCGGCGGCCGCATGGAACACGGCGAGTTCGCCGACCGTTTCCTCGCTGTATTTCACGAAGCTCGAGGTCAGCGGCCGCGTGTTGCGCAACTCGCCCGCCAGCAGCGCGATCCGCGCCTCTTCGTTCAAGGCGAGATAGGACATGCCGGGCATCGCGGCATCGATCAGCTCGGCGACCGTGCGCTCATGCACGGCTGAATTCTGCCTTATATCGAGGCTCGCAAGATGGAAGCCGAAGCAATCGACGGCCCGGCGCAGATGCCGCAACCGGCCGCGCGCGATCACCCGCGAATTGTTCGATACCAGCGAGCGATAGATGGTATCGAGATCGGCCTTGAACTCCCCGACATCGGCGTAAGGCGCGGCTTCGCCGACCGGAGCCCGGGTGGTTTCGACGTCGAGCCGCGCCGCGGTCGCGGTCAGCCGCGCATAGATGCCGGACACCGCCAACCGGTAGGGCTCGCCGCTGCGATGCGGCGATGTGTCGGGAGAACGCTCGGCCAACGCGCGCAGATCCTTGGAGACCTCGGCCAGATGCGCGGCCAGCGACAATTCGGAGCCGAGTATGTGCAACTCCTCGAGATAATAGCGCAACACCCGGCTCGCCTGCAGCTTCAAGGCGCCGCGCATCACTTCAGCAGTCACGAAGGGGTTGCCGTCGCGATCGCCGCCGATCCAGCTTCCCATCCGCAGGAACGAGGCCAGTTCGCCCGGCGCGGCGCTGTCACCCTCGTTCAGCCTGTCCTCGAGCGCGCAATGCAGCCGCGGCACCTCGTGCAAGAACGTATAGTCGTAGAACGACAGGCCGTTGGCGACCTCGTCGAGCACGGTGAGCTTGGTCCGGCGCAGCAAATTGGTCTTCCACAGCGTCAGCACCTCGCGGCGCAATTGTTCGTCGCTGGCCGCAACCTCCTCCGGGGTGAGCTGGACGCGCTCGCGCCGATCCAATAGCTCCGCGATCTCCATTTCGCGGTCGATGGTGCTCTTGCGGCGGACTTCGGTCGGGTGCGCGGTCAGGACCGGACTGACCAGCGCGGTCTTGAAGAATTCGCGCAGTTGGGCTGGACTGAAACCGGCGGCGCGGGCGTGCGACAGCGTCAGCGCCAGCGTCGACCCGCCGGCGGAAACTGCCCGCATCTGGCGGATGTTGTTCTGATCCTCGGCGATGTTGGCGAGGTGGGAAAAATAGCTGAAGGCGCGCACGATGCGTACGGTCTGGCTCGCCGACATGCCGTCGAGGATCAGTTCGAGCTCGCGTCGCGCCGGCGTGTCGTTATCCCGGTGGAACCGGATCGAGGTCTGCCGGATGCGCTCCACCAGATCGAAGACGTCGGCACCTTCCTGGTCGCGCACGGTATCGCCGAGGATGCGTCCGAGCAGGCGAATATCGTTGCGCAGCCGGGTATCTTCCTCGAGCGCCGACGCTTCCTCGGCGCGGCCGGCGCCGATTTCCGTTTCCGAAGGCAATATCTGGGGTGACATGGCTGGCTACTCCAGAGGTTGCCCGGCAATCCCGGAGTGTGCAATTTTTTTGCCGCAGCGCAAGATGAAGATGGAGGCCGTCCACTTTGTCGTCCCTGCGAAAGCAGGGACCATAACCACCGGCCTTCGGGATTAAGAAAGGTTTCTCCCTGTGCACCCCAATCAGGCGACACGGAGTATGGGTTCCTGCTTTCGCAGGAACGAAAAGATATTCAAATCCTCCGCCCCGCCCATTCCCAATAGGGATCGCGCAGGCGGCGCTTGAAGATCTTGCCGGAATCCTCGCGTGGCAAATTGTTCTGGATCTCGATGTGCTTCGGCACCTTGTAGTCAGCCAGCACGGTCTTGAGCCGCGCGCGGATCGCGCCGGCGTCGAGCGTTCCGCCGGCTTGCGGTTCCACCACCGCCATCAGCGCCTCGCCGAACTCCTCATCGGGAATGCCGAATACCGCGCAATCGTGGACGCCGGCAATCCCATGCAGCGCGGCCTCGATTTCCGCCGGATAGATGTTGACGCCGCCCGAGATCACCATGTCGCGCTTGCGGTCGCAGATGAAGACATAGCCGTCCGCGTCGATATAGCCGACATCGCCCGAGGTGATGAAGCCGTCGCGCTCGATCTCGGCGCGCTTCTCGGGCTTGTTGTGGTAAGTGAAACCAGGAGTATCGGCGGCGCGCGAATAGATTTCGCCGATCTCGCCCTGCGGCAGCAATTCTCCGTGATCGCCGAGAAAGCGCAGCTCGACGCTATCGAGGATCTTGCCGACCGTGCCGGGCTTCTTCAATGCATCCGCCGCTGTGGCGTAAGTCAGCGCGCTGGCTTCGGTCGAGCCGTAATATTCAGAGATCACCGGCCCCCACCAGTCGAGCATGGCAAGCTTGACGTCGGCGGGACAGGGCGCGGCGGCGTGGACGACATGGCGTAGCGAGGAGATGTCGTATTTTTCCCGCACGGTCTGCGGGAGTTTCAACAGCCGGACGAACATGGTCGGCACCATGAAGATAGTGTCGATGCTCTCGGCCTCGACCAGCCGCAGAAATTCTTCCGCGTCAAACCGAGGCATCAGCACCATCGCGCCGCCGAGGCGGCCGGCGCGCAGTCCAAACGAGTTCGGCGCCGAATGATAGAGCGGTCCGGGCAACAGCGTTCGGACGCCCGGCTTCAGACCGTAGATCAGCGCGCGCAGGCGCTCCGCGGCAGCGATCTGCCGCGGCGTCGGTGCGTCCCGCCGCACGCCCTTGGGATGACCCGTCGTGCCTGACGTATAGACCATGTTCTGCGGCTGCGGCACGACCGGACCGTCATACGGCATCTGCTGCGCAAGCCAGGATTCGAAATCAATCGCGAAGCCTGGTGTCGCGAGGTGGTCACGATCGATCCGGTATGTTGCGAGGATCTCTGGCGGTGTCGGCACGCTCAACACGGCGACGCCTTCCGGAATCGCGCCGCGTAGCTGATGCAGCAAATCGGCATGACCGACCAAAACACGGGCGGCTGAATCCTGCAGGATGTAGTTGATCTCCTCCGGCTTGAAGTGCCAGTTGACCGGCACCCCATAGGCGCCGAGCCGCATCGCGCCATAGGCGGTCTCGATGAAGGCGATGTCGTTGCGCATCAGGATGCAGACGCTGTTGCGCTGCTTGACGCCGAGCCGCTCGAAGCCGCCCGCGATGCGGGCGGCGCGATCGGCCACCTCGGCGTGGCCGCGCCGGCGCTCGCCGCTGGTGATGCCGAGGAAGAGGGAGGGGGTTGGCATTGTTTCTTGTGATCTCAATCCGCGCGCCAGACATTTAGGCCGTTATGACAGAGACCTATCCGACATCCGCAAAACGCGGCGCGCGCTTTTCCATATTGGCGCGGACGGCTTCGGTCTGGTTCGGACTGCCCAGCAATTTCTGCTGCTCGACGGATTCGGCTGATAGCGCGGGTCCCGGATCGATCGAGAGCTTGCTGAGCATGCGCTTGGCGGCGCGGATCGCCTCCGGGCTCTTGCCGGCGATCTCTCGCGCGACCTCAAAGGCGGCCGCGCGCGGGTCATCGCAGATGCGGGTCGCAAGGCCGTAAGACAATGCCTCCTGCGCCGAGAAAATCCGGCCCGTATAGGTCAATTCGCGCAGGATATCGTCGCGCACAAGGCTTGCCAGGATCGGCGTTCCCGCCATGTCAGGCACCAGTCCCCATTTGATCTCCATGATCGACATCCGCGCATCCGGCGTGAGGAAGCGCATGTCGGCGCCGAGCGCGAGTTGGAAGCCGCCGCCGAACGCCACGCCCTGGATCGCGGCGATCACCGGCACCGGCAGTTGCCGCCAGCCCCATACCGCCTGTTGCGCGAAATTAGCGAGGCCATGGGTGCGGGCTGCCAGATCGCGCTTTTCCCCGCCGGCGATCCCATTGCCGCCCTCTTCCTTCATCGCTGCAAAGCGGCCCATGTCGAGACCGGCGCAGAACGCGCGGCCCTCACCGGACAATACTACCGCCCGAAGACCTTTTTCATGGGCGAGGCGAGCGGAGGTCGCCACCAGCGCCTCGAACATCGCGGCATCGAGCGCATTCATCTTGTCGGCCCGCACCAGACGGACGTCGGCGACGCCGTCCGAAATCGAGACCGAGACGCGATGGTCCATGAGAATTCTCCCCTGTACTTCCGGCTGGTCGATGCCGCTTTACAGAATGGTCCGAGCCGGATTTAGTCAATCAACCAATTAACAGACATTCCCTCAGGGTGGAAACCTCCATGTTCAGCGAAAAGCTTCTCGCCGACCGCCGCATCCTCGTCACCGGCGGCGGCACCGGATTGGGCAAGTCGATGGCGGCGCGCTTCCTCGAACTCGGCGCCGAGATCCATATCTGCGGTCGCCGCAAAGCCGTCTGCGACGAGACCGCGACCGAGCTGATGGACCTCTACGGCGGCCGCGTCACCAGCCACGGCGTCGACATCCGCAACCCGCTCGCGGTCGACGAGATGATCGACGCGATCTTCAAGGAAGGCGGACTCACCGACCTCATCAACAACGCCGCCGGCAATTTCATCTCGCGCACCGAGGAACTTTCGCCGCGCGGCTTCGATTCCGTCGCCAACATCGTCATGCACGGCACGTTCTACGTGACGCACGCGGTGGGCCGGCGCTGGATCTCGATGAAGCAGCGCGGCAACGTGGTGTCGATCACCGTGACCTGGGTGCGCAACGGCTCGCCCTATGTGGTGCCATCGGCGATGAGCAAATCCGCGATCCACGCCATGACGATGTCGCTCGCCACCGAATGGGGACATTACGGCATTCGCCTCAACACCATTGCGCCCGGCGAAATCCCGACCGAGGGCATGAGCAAGCGCATCAAACCCGGCGATGAAGCCGGCGCGCGCACCAAGGCGATGAATCCGATGGGGCGCGTCGGCAAGATGGAAGAGTTGCAGAATCTCGCGGTGTTTTTGATCTCCGGTGGCTGCGACTGGATCAACGGCGAGACCATCGCGATGGACGGCGGCCAGGCGCTGGCGATGGGCGGCAATTTCTATCAGCTGCGCGACTGGAAGGATTCGGATTGGACGGCGGCGCGCGATTCGATCAAGGCGCAGAACGAGAAGGACCGCGCGGCAAGGGGATCCTAGCCCCGGCGCCGTATTGTCTTTGGGCCGAGATGACGCCAAACTCGGCGCAACGAAAACGACAGCTTTGGGAATGACATGTCCGATATCCAGCAAACGGCAAACCTTGCGGACATGGTGCGCGCCCGCGCCAAGGCGCGCGGCGATGCGACGGCGTTCGAATTCGAAGGCCGCCGCACCAGCTTTGCCGAATTCGATATCAGGACCAACCGCGTCGCCAATGCGCTGATCGCGCTCGGCGTCAAGCCGCACGAGCGTATCGCCTATCTCGGCAAGAACAGCGACCTCTATTTCGAACTCCTGATGGGCGCGATGAAGGCCAATGTGGTGATGGCGCCGGTGAACTGGCGGCTGGCCGGGCCGGAAGTCGCCTTCATCGTCGAAGACTGCAAGGCGCCGGTGCTGTTCGTGGGACCTGAATTCATCACCCAAGTCCGCAATATCCGTGCGCAATTGCCCAATGTGCGGACGGTGATCACGACCGAAGGCGGCGCGCCGGAATGGCTGGATTTTGCGCGCTGGCGCGATGCGCAGAGCGGCGATGACCCGAAGGTCGCGATCAGCGCCAAGGACATCGCGATCCAGCTTTATACGTCGGGCACCACCGGCAAGCCGAAGGGCGCGATGCTGTCGCACGCCAATTCTCTCAACCTGGTGGAGACAGGCCAGGGCGAGAAGCCCGACTGGAACAAATGGAACAAGGAGGACGTCTCGCTGGTGGCGATGCCGATCTTCCACATCGGCGGCTCCGGCTGGGGCGTGCTCGGGCTCTATCACGGCGCCAAAGGCGTGATCGCCCGCGAATTCGATCCGACCAAAGTGCTGGATTTCTTCGAACAGTCCGGCATCACCAAGCTGTTCATGGTTCCCGCCGCGATGCAGTTCGTGGTGCGGCAGCCGCGCGCGCGGAGCGTGGATTTTTCGCGGCTGAAATACATGCTCTATGGCGCTTCCCCTATTCCGGCCGCGCTGCTGAAGGAATGCATCGAGGTGTTCAAATGCGGCTTCGTGCAGATGTACGGCATGACCGAGACCACCGGCACCATCGTGGCGCTGCCGCCGGAAGACCATATCGAGGGGCTGGAGCGGATGCGCTCCGCCGGCAAGGCGCTGCCGGGCATTGAGCTCGCCATCCTCGATGCCGACGGCAAGAGCTTGCCGCCGCGTGCGGTCGGCGAGATCGCCACCCGTTCCGGCTCCAACATGGCCGGCTACTGGAATCTGCCGGAGGCGACCGCGAGGACGCTGGACAGCGATGGCTGGCTGCGCACCGGGGACGCCGGCTATATGGACGAGGATGGTTATCTCTACATCCACGACCGCATCAAGGACATGATCATTTCCGGCGGCGAGAACATCTATCCCGCCGAGGTCGAGAGCGCGATCTGCGATCATCCCGATGTCGCCGAGGTCGCGGTGGTCGGGGTGCCCGACGACAAATGGGGCGAAGCGGTCAAGGCGATCGTGGTGATGAAGCCGGGCAAGGCGGCGACCGCTTCCGACATCATCAATTTCACCCGCGAACGCATCGCGGGCTTCAAGACGCCCAAATCGGTCGACTTCATTCCGGCGCTGCCGCGCAACGCGTCGGGCAAGATTTTGCGGCGGCATCTGCGCGATCCCCATTGGGAGGGCAAGGACCGGCAGGTCAACTGATCGATCAACGCGTCACTTTCTCGCCGCGGCCATGCGCTCGCGCAGGAGGCGGCGGCGCTCCTTGGCCTCGTCCGACCAGACCTCATTGAGCTCATAGAATTCGGGAACAGCCTTCTGGCCCGGCCCGAACGTCACCCAGGGCTGCTTCGACGCGGTGAAGATGTGAATGTCCGGCGGGCACTGGCTCGGATCGTCCAGCGTGCCGACGCGAAGGAAACGCACGGCGGGGCCGGCTTGGGGGTAGTTGCTCCACACCGCGACCTTGCAGTTCGGGCAGCGCGCGATGCGTTGGCCCTTGCCGCTCGCCGACGGCGTATCGACGATTTCAGGCTCGGCCTTGAGGTGCTCGACCCTGTCCGCCTCGTAAAGCGCATTCCACCCATGCACGGTGCCGGTTTCACGCTGGCACCAGGTGCAGTGGCAGGCGTGAACGATCAGCGGCCTGCCGTTGAGGCGATAGCGGATATGTCCGCAGATGCATCCGCCTTGCATTCATATCCTCCTTATTTTTGGCGCATGATCTCCGCGCAAACGCTATGCGTTTGTCGCGAGGGAAAACCGGTGTCCACTTTTCCGGATCATGCGCTAATGCTTACCCGCCCCCATATAGCCGAACAGGAATCCCGCCACCTTCCGCTTCTGGATTTCCTCGCTGCCCTCGGTGATGCGGTAGCGGCGGTGGTGGCGGTAGATGTGCTCGAACGGCTTGTGTCGTGAATAGCCCATGCCGCCATGGACCTGCATGGCGCGGTCGGCGGCTTCGCAACACAGCCGGTTTGCCCAGAAATTGCACATCGACACCTTGTCGGAAAGGGTGTGCTCGACCTGCGCCTGGGTCAATTGATCCATCTCCCAGGCGGTCTTGCGGATCAACAGCCGCAGCATCTCGGCCTGCGTCGCCAGTTCCACCAGCGGCCACTGGATCGCCTGGTTCTCGGCCAGCGCCCTGCCGAACGGTTTGCGCTCGCGCGCATATTTGACGCTTTCGTTGATGCAATAGACCGCGGCGCCCAGCGAACTTGCCGCCTGCCGGATGCGGTTTTCGTGAACGAAACATTGCGCCAGCGACAGCCCGCGGCCGACCTCGCCGAACAGCGCATCCTCGGGCACGAACACGTCGGTAAAGCTGACGCGGGGGTGATCGGTCGGCATGTTGAAGGTCCACATATACTCCTCGACCTTCACGCCCTCGCTCTTTGCCGGCACCAGCAGGCAGGTGATGCCGCGGGCGTCGCCGTCATTGCCACTGGTGCGGGCGAACAGCGCGCAATGCGTCGCCACATGCATGCCGGTAGTCCACATCTTCTGGCCGTTGACGATCCAGCCCTTGACGTTGTCGCGGGTGGCCGGCACCGCCCTCGTCTCCATATGGGTCGCATCCGAGCCGTGCTCGGGCTCGGTCAATCCAAACGTGATGCGGTATTTGCCGGTGATGGAGCCATCGATCATCGCCTTCTGGTCGTCGCGACCATAGCGGTCGAGCATGGTGACGAGGGGCAGGTTGCCGACGATCGAATGCTCGTTCTGCAGGTCGTTGTGCAGACCGAGCCCCTTGGCCGCGAAATGCTCGCGGATCACGGCCATCCAGAGATTGGAGCCGTCCTTGCCGCCATAGCGTTTTGGAATCGCAAAACGCAGATGGCCGGCGGCGTCGGCGAGATTCTTCACCCGCCGCAGCAGCGCTTCCCATTCATGCCGCGGCAGTCCGCCGTTTTCGAAATCGGTGCGCGCCCATTCCCTGCGATGATCGAAGAAGCGGATGTTGTCGTCGGCTTCCTCGATCGGCTTGATCTCGCGCACGATGAAGCGGTCGAGTTCGTCGAGATAGGCGACCAGATCGGCCGGCAACGCAAAATCCAAGGCTGTTCTCCCAGATGGTTTTCTTGTCGCAGAAGTCGCGAACGGCCTCGGCGCGGTCGATTAAGGTGACAAGCCGGCGCCAAGTCAAGCAAGCCCCCGATACGCAGGGGCTTTGCGGTTTTGGATGGCGCGGGATGACGGCGGCGCGCTAGTATCGTGGGCAATATTCCTCGCCACAGAAAAACGCCACGGGAGCCAACATGGATCTGAAATTTTCCAAGGTCACGCGCAAGGGCCCGATCACGATCGTGACGCTGTCGCGCCCCGAAGTGTACAACGCGCTGCACATCGACGCGCATTTCGAACTCAACAAGGTGTTCGACGATTTCTGCGGCGATCCCGAGCAATGGGTAGCGATCATCACCGGCGCCGGCGACAAGGCGTTCTGCGCCGGCAACGATCTGAAATGGCAGGCGGCGGGGGGAAAACGCGGCTGGGACAAGGGCGGCTTCGCAGGGCTGACCGCGCGCTTCGACTGCGACAAGCCGATCATCGCCGCCGTCAACGGGGTCGCGATGGGCGGCGGTTTCGAGATCGCGCTCGCCTGCGACCTCATCATCGCCTCCGAGAACGCGACCTTCGCGCTGCCCGAACCGCGCGTCGGCCTGGCCGCGCTCGCCGGCGGATTGCAGCGGCTGCCGCGCCAGATCGGGCTCAAGCGCGCCATGGGAATGATCCTGACCGCGCGTCATGTCGCAGCCAGGGAAGGTCTCGAACTCGGCTTCGTCAACGAGGTGGTGCCGCCGGGCGAAGCGCTGGCGGCGGCGACGCGTTGGGCCGAGACCATCTGCAAGAATTCCCCGATGTCGATCCGCGCCTCCAAGCAGGCGATCCAGAAGGGCCTTGCGGTGTCGCTGGAACAGGCGATTTCCGAACAGCGCGAATATCCAGCCGTGAAGGCGATGGCGGCCTCCCATGATTATATCGAGGGACCGAAAGCGTTTTCGGAGAAGCGCCCGCCGAAATGGCTGGGGAAGTGAGGGATACGGCCTCCCCTCCCCGTCATTGCGAGCGAAGCGAAGCAATCCATCGTGTAGCAAAGGAAGTATGGATTGCTTCGTCGCAAGTGCTCCTCGCAATGACGGGTTAGTCACCTTTTCCCAACTCTCTTTTATACGACGCATAATTCGGCTGATCGACCGCAAGCTTGGCCATCGTGGTTTGCCATAGATGGTCCGACAGCCCCGCCGTCTGCAAATCGACCTCGCCTTTCGCGATGCGGTCGGCGAGCGCGCGGTTGAGTTCGCCGAGCGAGCCTTGCATGCCCAACAGCTTCGACAGGCCAGCCAATTCCGCGGCTTCGCTGCTCTCTTGCAGCGCCAGCTGCCGCGTCACCAGATCGAGCGCGTTGATCGAGACCCGCAGTTTGAATGCGTTGTGTCCGCTGATGACAGGCGCAATCTCGTTGCGCAGGAAATCGGCGACCGCCTTGATCAGTTCTTCCGGTGTCGGTTCGTCCTGCATCTTAATGTCCTCGTGGAGCAAGTAGCCGCAACAGATCGATCTCGGTTTCCGACGAGCGGCGGCCGATCATGGCGCGCTCGACGGAATGTTCCGGGCTCGCTCGAAATCGCTGCATCATGCCGCAGCACATGATGCCCCAGCGCAATGTGCCCATCACTTCCCGGAATTTCACCCGTTCGGGATCGACACGCCGGCCCGCCGCCTCGTAACCCGCGAACAGCTCCTCGCGCGTGCCGAACCCACCGACGGGTTTGTCGATCTCGCCAAAGCGCCAGGAGTTGACGCAAATCCACCCGAGATCCTCCATGGGGTCGCCGATGTGGGCGAGTTCCCAGTCCAGCACCGCGCGCACGCCGTCAGCACCGATGATGAGATTGCCGTGGCGGAAATCGCCATGCACCAGCGTCACCTCGCCCGACGGACCGGGATCGTGGCCGCGCAGCCAGCGCAGCGCCAATTCGAACACCGGACGCGGCCAATCGAACGCGCGATAGTCGCGCTCGAACTCGGCGAGCTCTTTGCCCGCCGTCATCTGGCGCAGTTCGGGCAGCTTCGCCCGGTCTATGCCGTGGATGCCCGCCAGCACTCCACCGAGCTGGCGCGCCAGCATTGGCCTCGCCCCGGCAAACTGCGCGTCGCGCAGAATCTTGCGGGGGATGGTTTCGCCCTCGACGCGCGCCATCACGAACCCGGTGCCGAGTTCGTCCCGCGGCTCCAGCACGTGCAGCACTTTTGGCGACGGCAGTCCCGCATCAAACGCCAGCCGCATCAGCGCCGCTTCCGCGGCAAGCCCGGCCGCGCGCGATGGCGCCGCGCCATAGCCCTGCGGCGCGCGGCGCAGGATCGCGCCGATCTCACCATCGGGATGGACGATGTCGAACGACCAGGTCTCCTGGCTGGCGCCGCCGGAGAGCCTGTTGGCATTGGCGACGCCGGTCGCGCCGGGAATCCAGGAGGCGACGCGGCGCCCGAGCGCTTGCTCCATCATCGGCCCTTGAATTTGGCCGGGCGCTTTTCGAGGAACGCGGTGACGCCTTCCTTGAAATCCTCCGCCGAGCCGGCGATACGCTGCGATTCGAATTCCAGGTTGAGCTGGTCCTCGAAGGAATTGTCGGGGCTTTCCCAATAGAGTTTTCGGATCAGCGACAGCGCCACCGTGGGCCCGTTGGCAAGTTCGTGCGCGAGTTTCATCGCCTCGTCCATCAGGGAGGCGTCGTCGTAGACCCGGTTGACCAATCCCCATTGCAGCGCCTTCTCCGCCGGAAGCCGCTCGCCCATCAGGGAAAGCTCGACCGATCGCGCCTTGCCGATCAGCCGCGGCAACAGCCAGGTCGAGCCGCAATCGGGCACGAGGCCGATGCGGCGGAACGCCTGCAGGAAATAGGACGAGCGCGCGCACAGGATCATGTCGCCCATCAAGGCAAAGCTCATTCCAGCGCCAGCGGCGGGTCCGTTGACCGCCGTCACCAGCGGGCAATGCAGGTTGCGCAACCGCCGCAGGAACGGATGGAAGCCGGTCTCCAGCGACGCGCCCGCATTGCTGCGGCCCGGTTTCTGGTTATTGCGGCCCTGCAGGTTGGCGCCGGTGCAGAACGCGCGTCCCGCGCCGGTCAGCACCACGCAACGGACCTCGGCCTTCTTGTCAGCGATCTCGTCGAGCGCCTCGGCAAGTCCGCCCAGCATGTCCATCGACACCGCGTTCATCACCTCCTGGTGGTCGAGCCGCAGGATGGCCACCGGACCGTCGAACTCCAGCGTGACGTGCTTGAACTGCATTGGTTTCCTCATGGGGTTGTGGCCCGCGTTATTTTTCGCGCCGCGGGATGAACGGGTTTCGCTTTCGAAGCCATATTTGATTTTCCACGCAGGCTTGTCCATGGTTGCCGCCCGACTTCTGCCCGCCATCGCAACCCAGACTGGAAACGCGCATGAGCATTTTCGACCTCACCGGCCGCACGGCCGTCATCACCGGCGGCAATGGCGGCATCGGGCTTGGCATCGCCCAGGCGCTGGCCGCGGCCGGATGCAACGTCTCGATCTGGGGCCGCAACGCCGACAAGAACAAGGCCGCCGCGGCAAGCATGGCGACAGGCCCGGGCAAGGTGGATACCCGCATTTGCGACGTCAGCAATCCCGCCTCGGTCAAGGAAGCGATGGCCGCGACGCTGGAGCATTTCGACCGGGTCGATGGCTGCTTTGCCAATGCCGGCATCGGCAGCGGCGGGCGGCACGCCTTCATCGACCGCACCGAAGAGCAGTGGCGGACGATGTTTGCGACCAACCTCGACGGCGTCTTCCACGTGTTCCAGGCCGCCGCGCGCCACATGACCGAGCGCGCCAAATCCGGCGACCCGTTCGGCCGGCTGGTCGCGACCTCGAGTCTCGCATCGCTGTTCGGCACCGCGCGCAACGAGCATTACGCGGCGACCAAGGCCGCCATCAACGCGCTGTGCCGGGCGCTCGCGGTCGAACTCGCCCGTCACGGCGTCACCTCCAACGCCATCCTGCCCGGCTGGATCCGGAGCGACATGACGGCACGGGCGCTCGCCGACGACAAATTCGTCGCCGCGGTGATGCCGCGGATTCCAACGCGCCGGTTCGGCGAGCCCTCGGATTTCGGCGGCATCGCCGTCTATCTCATGAGCAAGGCGTCGTCTTACCACACCGCCGACTGTTTTGTGATCGACGGCGGATATACGGCGTTTTGAGCGCGCGCGTTTTGTCATCCGAACAAAGGAACATGGCGCGGCAAAAGAGGAAAGATCGATTGCTTCGTCGCGTTGTCGGCTCAGATCGTCATTGCGAGCGAAGCGAAGCAATCCATCTTCCTTTCTGTTGAGCGATGGATTGCTTCGCTTCGCTCGCAATGATGTTGTGGACGGCCCCACCTAAGCGGCATCAAGTGCCAAAACGTGGTCGCCGGAGCGCCACAAAAAGGGAGGCCGTCCATGGCGAAGTTTATCAGAACAGCGATTGATCTGGGCAAG
>Ga0209483_1000802_pt1 | contig 25632 bp, 30 predicted proteins | sample NGEPerA_FD_184508 | JGI IMG/M metagenome (GOLD analysis project Ga0209483, IMG submission 184508) | Arctic peat soil microbial communities from the Barrow Environmental Observatory site, Barrow, Alaska, USA - NGEE PermafrostL2-A... | ecosystem: Environmental > Terrestrial > Soil > Wetlands >... | reverse complement strand
CGTCGTCGCAAGCACGGCGGTTCGGGCGTCTCCGGTCGCCTCCAGAAACAATGGCAACTTCATCGTCTCCAACATCCGCACCATTCCGTCCCCGACGTGATGCGCGACCACACCCTCAACGTGGTTCTGACGCAGGAACCGGGCAACGCGAGCGTGGTGTTGGGCTGACGTACCCTCATCGTGCAGCCGGTCCCAGGACACCTCAATCTCTTGCCAACTCTCAACCTCGCCGTTGACGATGTTGGCCACTGCGATCCACTCCGCGCGGCCCCAACGGTGATCGACCTGTCCGTCACTGGTCACGGGAACGCAAACGATCATGTCAGAAGGGTACTTCCCAGGATGCTCGCTCGGGCAAGCCTCGTCAGGTGCGCTCTCTGCGTGACAGCACGCGCGATGCGTACGGTTGCTGCTGTGCACTTGACTGCAGAATTACTGACGCTTTGATGAGTCGGATTGTGTTGGTGTCGGAGGCCCGAAGCAACAGGTCTGCTACCAAGCACTGGCGGCTTGACCCTATTGTGAGAAGCCCTTCCCGTGCATCAATTGCCAGTATTTCTTCGACCGGTGGGTCATACGAGTCGGCAATCGAACCGTTTGCCGCTTTACGTGAATGAGGGTACGCTCAGCGTGAGGTTGACAGCACGTTAACCACTGGGGGTCTGGCAATGTCGAAAGAAACTACGTGCCCGCCATGCGGGGAAGTACTGCGGGCCGACAATGACGATGAACTCGTTTCAATGGCACAAAGTCACGCCAAGGAGAAGCACGGCGTTGAAGTGGACCGCGATCACATCCTCGCAGGTGCTCGTGACGTTTAGTCATCAACTCGCCTAGCGAGATTCAAACTGCCGCGAGGCCGCGCCAAGAAACCATCAAGCATCCGGGCTAAGGATGGCTGATGTCGGAGGCGCGGCGTGACAGGAGTGCAACCTGGCACTGGCGACTCAAATTAGCGATTCGACCCAGCACATGATTCTCGGTCGCTGTCTCGTGCTTCAAAACATTCCGCGTAGATGTATAACTGACCCATGTTCAACATTCAGCGAGCTCGACACCTCATTCAAACCTTGGCGGTGGCGTCGGCGGCCATTGTGTCTTCTCTTCTTTTCGTTGCCAGCAATCCAACAGCCGCAGGCGCAACCGGCGTCGACGTACCTCCTTGTGACGGTTCGAATCTTGTAGGAGCGTTCGTCAGCAATCAAGTGGGGATGGGGCACGTTGTTACCACAATCGCCATAACGAATGTTGGACGCAAGACGTGCGCGCTCGGTGGTTACCCTGCTCTCGTCGGTCTTCAAGGTACAAAGGAATACAAATTGCGAGTCACGGGTCACGGTACCTACGGAGGCAATCTTCGCCCCACGAACCTCGCTCCTCGAATGAGTGGGGCGTTGATTGTCAGTACTGGTGATTTGTGCGGCCCGACCTACGAAGTGCTCCCCCAAAGTCAGATCTATTCAGGAATGATCGTGGTACTCCCTAAGAATAGGGGAACTGTTCGAGTACCCGATGTGCCGTTCGATACAACATGTGGCGTGTTCGTAAGTCAACTCGGATGGAGAAGCCATTTTTGGATCCAAGGAGTGTAGTTAGTGGTTGGTCGACTCCGGGGTGTCACGGTACGTCTTCACTCATTGATTCACGGCATTGAAAAGTGCTGAGTGTCGAAGGGCCGATGTCAAAAATCTCCGACTGGCGTTTGGCCGATTGGAACAACTCCTGTGTCCATTGGCTGAATCAGCCATGAATCCAGCCGTGGACCAATCGACCTTGCGATTTCTGGTCCAACTAGTGCCCCGTCGCTGGTGACACTTCATTAATCCAGGCCTACGGTAAGCCAACTGCTAGCGCCCTAGGTTGACGACAGCAGCGTGCTGAGCTGGCCCGCCAGGACGTCGTCGTTGCCCTCAATGGCGATCAGTTTCGTTCGAGAACGCGCACCTCGTACGCACTGCACGGCACTTGGGCGAACGCCGAAAGCGTCGGCGAGCACGGCGCACACTTCGTTCGTGGCTGCGTGATCGACAGCCCGGGCCCGCACGCGCACCTGGAGAGCGCCGTCGTAGGTGCCGCCAACGCTGCTCGTGGGCGAGCCCGGATGAACCCGTACGGTAAATCGGATCATGCCGAGAGAGCCCCTGGCTCGAGACGTGTAGGGCACAACCACATTGAACTGTTCTAGCAATGAAAAGTGACTTGGTCGGCAAGTGACTATTTATCATTCCAAATAAAAAACTCTCCCGTTTTCATATGGTTACCTCGTTCAGCTCCTTCGGTCCCGGTCCCGGTCCCGGTCACGGCTTGGACTCGCTAATCACTTCACAGCGAGGAGTCGGCGCACCACCGATTCTCGTCACCCTCCAAGAGGTCGGGTTCAACCAGGGTTGCAGACCTGGGGTGTCGGAGGGCCGACGTCCACAATCTCCGACTGGCGGCTTGAACGGTGGGGTGGTTGAGTGTCGGCGCCCCGACGCAATAGGTCCAACGGCGGCTTGGGTAGTAATTTCGCGAGTGCGATTTAGCGACGTTCGCTCGTTTAGTGAGGGAATACTAAAGTCAATTTCGAGCCGTCATTGACATCACTCAATCTGTTCTTATTCGATTTCTACCGGAGCGTGAGTAATTCGGATGAATGGTCTCCCTCTGAATGATTTAATCGACATGCTCGCATCGCCGGACCCGCATCTTCGCGATGAAGTTGCCTACAGTCAACTGGCAATCCGCATAGAGTCTGGCGCTGAGGACCGACACCTGCATGAATTCGGTGATCGTCTAATCCTGCAACTCAATGACGAGGCCATCCAGACTCGAACATTTTCGGCCTTGATGTTGGGATGCATTGTCGAACGCTCAACTCACAACGGCCAACTCAACCGTGAAACGTTGCTCCGATGGTTGGAGTCATTTGCAAATTGGTATCGCTCAGAGACGGATCTACGTGGCTGGGACGAGGAACTCGGTTGGCTTCACGCTGTCGCCCACGGCGCTGACGTGATTGCCACATTCGCGCAGGCGCCGGAACTACGAGAAGAGGACCTCGTGGCTCTTCTCGCCCTCGTAGCGGCGCGGCTACTCACGCCAACAACTTGGGTCTTTAGGGAGCAAGAAGACGAGCGTTTGGGTCGCGCTGCGGCAATCGTCCTCTGTCGATCCGAATTGACACGCTCTATTGCCACGGCCTGGCTCGGATCAGTTGCACTGGCATTCTCCAATGGTGAGCCAGGTCCAACTCCTCCGTGGGCGTCAAACACGATGCGCACCTTGCGCGTCATCTACATCATCGTTGACAGAGGTTTTCAAGACGGAGACGCCCTTGAGTTCCGTCAGACGCCTTTTCGTGAAGACATCAAGTTAGCAATCGCCGGAGTGCTGCGGCTGGCATCTCCCTACACGACTGAACTTTGAACTGTCTAGAAATTCGCTTGGAGAAGTCGAACTACACGCTGGTGGCAGACCTGTGGTGTCGGCGGGCCGACGTGCACAATCTCCGACTGGCGGATTGCTAAGTGGCCTCTTGGGGGTTTGAATCTTCGGCGGAGTTAAGGGGATTCGCATCCGCCTCTGGAAGTCCTGATTTCATTGGGTGGTCGATTTCGGTTACGCCAAACGATTACGCCAATGGAATAACGCTGGCTTCGACAGGAGTTGAGTCAAACTCACGATTGGTGGCACACACATCAATATGCACAGGAAACTCGAACGAGAATTCATGAGCATCGGTTGCGGGAAGACGAACGTCAATGAGGCTCACCTGGCAGGCCGGGTCCGTGGTGAATGATGCGGTACGCAGATACGTGTAGCTGATTCCGAATGAAGCCACTCCTCGCACTCCAACGATCACTCGCTTGATGGGTGGTTGAGCATAGAGAGAATTCGAGCGGTGAAGCATCTTGACCTTTGTGATGCTGCCATCGGAATGCGAGAAGACAATCCACCACGGAAAACCTTTCATTGAGCACGCGTGATTTGTGTCATTGGCGACAAGGAAGGTGTAGCCCTGGGGGGTTTTGGGCTGGAGGTAGCCACCCTCTTCGATGGCGACGCTGAGCTGCCCCTGAATGCACGTCGGAATTGAAGTGTGCGCGGTCGCCGCTCCACCTTTGGTTGCGTTGAGCGTAATCATCGATGTTGAGAAAAAAACGATAACCAATGCTCCGAGAAGACTGGTCAAACGCCTGTGTATGAGTATGAACTCAAGGTAACACCGAAAATAGTTTCCGAGACCCTGAAACTTTGGTGGAAGTAAGGACAGTTCCGCTTTCGCTCCCTTGCACGAATGGTCCACCACTCGTGAGGTGCTTAGCGGGGCCGCGCCCAGTAGCGGTGGGCGCGGTGTCGCGGGTGTTTTGTGGATGCCTGTTGTTCGAGGCGCTGAAGTTCGTCCTTTTCCGTGGGCTTGACCCAGCGCGAGATCTTGAACCTGTTCGTCATTGTCGCCTCGCTCTTATGACTTCAAACTACAGACATATTGACTCCGTCACCCTTGGCCGTCAAATCTGGTGTTGGAGGCCCAACGTGACTGTTCTGCAACCTTGCACTGGAGGCTTGACGTGAGAGATTCCTTTGGCGTCGGCGGGCCGAAGTACACAATCTCCGACTGGCGTATCAAAGCTTGGAATTAGGAGAAATACCGAAGTCCGGCGCACTTTTACACGTTGGAATTGGGACGTTGGACTCTGTCGCGTTGCCCATCTACTGGCTTACCTTGTAGACGGAGGCTCTCAATCAATGGAGTGTTGACCATGGCCCAATCAACCTTTGCAGGGATGACGAAAATCGAGCGCGTCGGAGATTCATCCACGCCCATCCATTCTGAACCGAAGTTGATTTTTCGTTTTGCACTGACCGTGCGCCTACTGCACTGGTGGATTGTCGCAACCTTCGCCACAGCCTTGCTCACTGGTCTCGCCATGGGATCAGAGATGGAAAATACCAGTTTGTTTCAATTACATGTGGCTGCGGTGATCGCAATGGGGGGCGGCTTCTTGGTCGCTCTCATCCTTGGCAACACATTGGCGGTTCTTCGGTTCGTGCGAGACGCCTTCATTCCGGATCGAAGTGACTTTGAGTTCGTTGCTCGGATTGTCGCGCGTCCATTTCACCGCACCGGCGTCAGGTGGGGAAAGTGCGACAATTATCGTCACGGGTATCAACTCTTGGCATGCTGATGGAGACGCTTCGGGACCGCATCTGACTGCCGTGATTGTCGCGTTGATCCTCTTGAGCATTCACGTCTTTATGGCCGTGGTCAATCCAATTACACGACCGGCGCTGCCTGGAATGGTTTTCGGGCGAGTAAAGCGATCGTGGGCGGTCCATCACCATGCAAAATGGGTCGAAGAGGAAGATGGACGATCCGCTCGGTCTGCGATTCAATCCCAAGAGTGACCGCTGGAATTTATACGAAGTGAGGCGCTGGACGATTCGGCAAATCCTTCGGGTTGACAACGATGCAGTAACTCCGTGGCCCGACGTAACAGGAGTGCAACCTTGCACTGGCGGCTTGACGCAACCAAAGTTTGATCAGTGTCGGAGGCAGGATTTGAAGCTGCGACCTTCGGGTTATGAGCCCGACGAACTAACAGACTGCTCCACCCCGCGTTGAAGACCGTCGGTGTACCCGATTCGCCTCTTTGCTCTTCACCAACGCACCCCCACTCGGTCACGAACGAGTACCAGAGCAAAGAAATGTGACTTTCGGACCTGTCCCGTGCTTAGAGCGAGACATATGTTCGGGTCATGGCACTTCGACGTAAGACAGTCGTCTCGGCCCTGGTAGCCGTACTCCTGATAGCGCTCGGGTTCATCGCGGGTCGCCAAACCGCTCCGACGGCGACGACAACAACGTCGGCACCAGTAGTTTCCCAGACGGCGACCGCGATCTGGCCGACGATCGCCAGTTCGGTCAGGTACGCGACACCTGCTGCGGCGGCGAGCGGTTTCGCACTCGCGTACCTGCACATGACCGATCCGGTCGTCGGTGCCTATCGTGCCGGGGACACCCGCTCGGGTGAGGTGCCGGTGCGGGGCTCTGCGGGTGGTCCCGAGACGACCGTACTGGTTCGTCAGGTCACGAGCGACGCGTCGTGGTGGGTCATCGGCGCCGCCACCCAGGACATCACCATCAACATGCCGAGCACGCTGGCGCGCGTGAGCTCGCCGTTCGCGATCTCTGGCGTCAGCACGGCGTACGAGGCGGTGGTCAACATCTCACTGCGCGAGGACGACGTGTCGACGCCGCTCGCGACGGGTACGACCATGGGCGGGTCGATGGGCCAGCTGGGACCCTTCCATTCATCACTCGCCTTCCAGACCCCCACGAGTACATACGGCGCGCTCGTGCTCTACACCATCTCGGCGAAGGACGGCTCAGTCGCCAGCGCGTCGGTGATTCGGCTCCGCTTCCACTAGCGAGCACGACACCACGGCCACTGGCGAGGTCGGCCCAGATTCTCTCCGACGTCGACATCGGAGCCGTCTGGGGCGCCGCTGAGCGTCGAATCCTGGTGAAGGAGTTTCTGGAGCGGGTCACCGTATTTCCAGATCACCTAGAGGTGACGTGGCTGGCGCTCCACCATTCAACGTCCTACTTACTGAGGTAGGACTGAAGGGGTCGATTGTTGATGTCGAAGGCCCGACGTGAACCCGCACGCGAACCACAGCAATCCGAACTTGAAGATGGTTGAACAGATTGTGAACTACTAGGTCCTAACAGGCCTCATATTTCTGCAACACCACAAGACCAGACCGACACACGACAACACGGTTTCCTTTGAAACACAGTGTTTCTTCGACCAGACCGACACGCAACAACCATCGAACACTTTCTCTTTGTCAACAGGTTCCGGGTTCAAGTCCCGGCCGGCGCACCAAAGTCGTCAAACTCTACGGACTCATGCGTCCCAGCGGTCGCGCCGACCGGTCAACAGCATGAAGATTCGAATATTTGGAAGAGTATTAGTCAACACGGAACTCGTCGCGATTCAATCTTCGAACATCAACGAACGGGCGAATGACGTTGCCGCCACCATCGGCGGCAAGTTCAGCACTGTCGAGTTCAGCGGGCACGGGTGACGGTTCACCACGACGAAATCTGCTGAACCGAATGCAATTCGCCGTTTCCACGATCCTCGCCAATCAATCGTGGTTATTTTCGCATAATGTAATTCTGTTATTGGTGGGTAATGGAGCGGGTACTCGTCGCAGTATCACGGCGAGTAGATCCACAAACGAGGCCTCTACATGTCCGACTTCCGTTGCCCTCCGTCAATGCCGCGACTCGTTAAGCCACCAGACTCCGACGCGCGTAGTCCAGAAAAGTTCCCGGCGAACGACCGAGCAACCAGGTTAGGACATTGGGATTGCCCGTAATTCCGTAGCGTCCGTAGTGGTCGAACAGGCGAAACATGGCGTCGTGACGATAGTCATCCGCCTCTGACGAGTGACTCCCCTCTTGCACACCGAGCGGCGCAGGAGCGACTTGAGTCGCAATCGGACGTCCGAATACCTCCGAGATAAGCCCTGCTATCTGGTGACCATTGAGAAAGTCGTCGCCGCAGAGTTCGTAGGTTGCAAATGCGTGCCGGGCGACGTTGCCCACCACTAGCGCGGCCACTTCGGCGACGTCAAGCAAGTCAACGTGGGCCAACGGTGTGTCGAGAGAATAAGGCTGGCGGTAAAGTCCGGAGGCCGCCACCTGGGCGACGTCCGTATTTTGCATGTAGTGCATGGGCTGGAGGATCGTGAAAGGAATTCTCGACAGCAGTACGAGTCGCTCCACCGCCAACTTGGCCTGATGATTCAAGAGGGGTTCGAGTTGAGGATGCGTCACAGACAACTGGACGAAGTGCCGCACGCCACTACGGCGAGCGGCGGTCACGACGACGTGACCCATCTCGGCCTCTCGCGGATGCATCGGCGGACCAATGTGAATGACTACTCGAACACCGTCGACAGCCTTACCGACGTCGCGGGGTTCCAGAAGGTCACCGACGAGTGCTTCTGTCACCCCCGGGCCCTCGAGATCGTGGACCTGGGGATTGAGATCAAACACGCGCACCCGCTCACCCGCGCGAACGAGGGCGTCAACGACGCTCCGCCCCGTCCGGCCATTAGCCGAAGTAACTAGTACCGTCACGAGTGAACCTCCCTTTAACTTCTAATTCCGGTCACTACTCCAGTCGCCGCCGGAGATTCTCCTGCGCTCCCACGACCGGTCCGCAAGATGCTTTCAACCTCGGCGCCAAGTTGGATCGCCCGCGGAGGGTCGGCGACGAGCACGTGCTCGTCGCCGTGTTGCACCGCAAAGAGAATGGCTGTAGCGACCAATTCCGGTGGATCCGGCGCCGTGGACCACGGTCCCGTAACGAGATGACCGGCGCGAAGCTGATCATGGAATTCGCTCGCGGTAACCGACGGATAAACGGATGACACTGTGATGCCGGATTCGGCCCACTCGAGCCTCGCGATTCCAGAAATCATGTTCAATGCGGACTTGGTGGCCGCGTAGCCGCCAAGCCCGGGAAACGCCCGCAATGACGTGACGGAACTCACATTAACGACGGCTCCCCCATTGCCCGAGCGCAACATCGGTAGTGCGGCCTGCATGACGGCGAGAGGTGCTATCACGTTAAGTTCAAAGACTGCTCGGAAATCGTCGGCCTTCAATTGCTCGAGTGGCACGTGAAGGCCCTGGCCCGCATTGTTGACGACCACATCTATCGTCCCGAATGCGTCCCGAGCACGGTCCATCAACCGCTCGACCTGGGCCGCAATCGTCACGTCGGTCTGAAGGGCCATCGTGCCGGGCAACTCTCGCACCAATGTCTCGAGCCGGTCGATGCGACGCGCGGCCAGCACGACTTTGGCACCGCGGCTCGCAAGCAGCCGAGCGGTCGCCGCTCCGATCCCCGAAGAAGCACCGGTCACAATGCACACCGTGTCGTCTAGATCCATGGTCGGCTCCCTCATTCTGACGTCCAAAATGCAGTCGACGTCACGTCCACTCACAAGTTGCAACCTAAGGTGCCGGCAGACCGTCCACTAGGGCAAAAAGACCCGTAGCGCATCAATATGATGGCGTTTATCTATCTGTCGTTGCCAAGACTGACAAGTAACGAAGGATCCCCAATGTCGTTCGCCCGCTATCAACGTCCCAAAAGATTCGCAGTCACGGTCCTCACCGGCGCACTGCTCTCGATCTCTGCGTTCACCGCACCCCCGGCCAGCGCAACGGCCAAGGACACTACGTTGTCACCGACTTGTCGATCGGCCCAACTGCGTCCCTCGATGAGTCCACCGCAGGGAACGTACTCGGCGTCGGCCGGCTTCAAGGCGACACTCTGGTTCCAGAACACCGGAGCGATGTGCACGTTGATCGTCGACAACGTCCCCGTGGAAGGAGTGAGCGGTACGTCACACGCACCCGTCGGCATTGGCTCGGTGAGCGGGGCCGTCGCTTACCCGCCGATAGTTCTAGCCAACGGCGACCGGGCCTATGCGAGTGTGTCCATCGGATCGATCTCCACAGCCGCATTCAAGAAGATGGTGCGCGCACGTGGCAGTTCGTGCGCACCGAAGTACGCCGACGGGATTGAAGTGGAATCGAACCCAGCGGTGCACAGTGACTCGTGGCCATCGCACTATTTCGCCCTGCCCGAGCGAGTGCCGATCTGCACCAAGGACTACTTCAACGTCGCGGCCGGCGTCATCCAGAAGTTGTTGACCCCCGCGCAGGCCCGCCAAGCTGCCTACAAGGGCGCAGCGAATGAGTTGCAGGACTATTTGAATTACTGGCACCTCGTTGGACCGGTGACCGCGTCAAAGCTATTCTTGGTACCGAGCCAGCGAGACGGCACCGTGAAGCTGGCGAGCGGCAAGGTGTTGAATTACCAGCCCTCCTCCTGGAAATCAGCGAACGACTTCACCCTGTTGACGAGCCTCGATCTCAACTTCGATGGTTGGCACGGTGCCTGGAATGAAGGCAGGAACGACCGCTTCGTCACGTTCACGAGAGCCACACATGGTCGGCCTTTCCTGATGGCGCTGAATACGGGACCGTAGCTTTCGGGGCCCGACGTCGCAGCAGTGCAACCTAATGGGACTGGACAGTCTGACCTAAGTGGGTGTGGGTTCTACTCTGTGGCCCGACGGAACAGATCTGCCAACAATCACTGGCGGACTGAACCAGCGAACTTAATCCTGGTGTCGGAGACCCGAGTCGACGACTCTGCTACCGCTCACTAGGGACGAGCCGACTGAGCCAAGTTCATAATGGAAGTCAACGACTCGAATCGCGCTCGGACAATCATTCTGTGGCATCGATCCCGAGAACCGTCGTCATCTCCTTCCCAGCGTTGGTGCTTCGGCGCGGAGCAAACCGCATCCGTAGCGGTTTCTATGGATTCTGGACGACGAGAAGACCAGTCGAGACCGGTCTCTCAGCCCTGCCGGCGTGATAATAGATACGCCCGTTGGCGTAGAGCGCGGTGGAATCACCTCCGTCCAGATCGAGTGCGGTCACGACGTGAAGGGATTGCAGCAGTCTGTCCAACTGGTACCCCGTGGCACCCGACTTATCGTCAGTCCCGGCAACAATCATAATGACGGTCTCGCCCGATGCCGTCCAACCAATCACCGTGCGAGCGTACTTCTGGGCCATATAAGTATCGGCCGCACTTATTGGCACCACGGCGCCGTCATTGAGCAGGATCGGATGCCCCCCGATGTTGTTGCACCCAGCGGCGGAGGTTGTGGTCATCGTGACGGTGTCGCCGACCTGAAGAGACGCGAACGACGACCCCGTAGGGGCGGAGATGTCGACGTGACCGGCGCTCACTCTCACGGCATTTGTGGTCTGCGCCACCAACTCGAGCTCAGTTGACGTGTTGATAGTGGTTGGACTAGCGGTCGGACTGATGATTGGAATAGTGGTCGGAATAGTGGGCGGACTAGTGGTCGTGCTTGTATAGTGGTCGGACTAGTGGTCGTGCTTGTCGTCGGACTAGTGGTCGTGCTTGTCGTCGGACTAGTGGTCGTGCTTGTCGTCGGACTAGTGGTGCCATTGACTTGAATGAACTCATAGGTAAGCCGCCCCGCCGCGGACGGGGTTCGAAGGGCGTACTGCGCGGTGAAGAGCAGGGTCCCGGCCAGCGGGAGATTGACATTGAGGTATCTCATCGGAAGTTCCTGGTTGATAGCGGTGATCGGTACGGTGACACCGTTGACGTCGACACTGACACTCCAGTCGAAGCCCTTGTTGACTTGCTGCCCATTAAGATCAACCTGTTGATGCGCGATCTCCGGAGTATGTAAGAGAACGCAGTTTTGAATGATCCCGCCTACCTCGTCACCGGGATCAGGCTTCCCTTTGCGCGTCACGTCGTAGTAGTCACCATTTACCGCCGCGACGCATCCGACCGTGCTTCGGCACATGGAGCTTGGAGTCTCCACACCACCGTCGATTTTGTGGTTCGCAAGGTCAATTGCGAGCGAGTATTGCGGCCCATTGAAGGTGAGTACGTGGATCGGCGCGTGCACGCCGTACCGGGCTCCGCTAATCGCATGTACGTTCAGCCCGCTCTCGCTGGTCGTATCTGAGGCAGTTGGGGAGGCATTCGCGACGACGGAGAGCGGCATCACGGTGAACGATGCGACAACGACCATCGCGAGAACGACAACGACGGTTGGTAACTGAAAACCCCCGCCGCGACCGATCCTTCGTGAATCTCTGATTTGGATCGCACTCCTGCGTGAGGGCAAGGTCCTCGAATTGTGGATCACGTCGTCACGATAGAACGGCAATGGTGCGTGGTAATCGTCACGGTACCCGAAAACGTAAGTTCCCAGACCTGAAGCGAAGTAATTGTGTAGATACTGTCCGACAACGTCGTTGGATTGCTACTGGTCGGCGGGCGAACGTGCACGATATCCGACTGGCGACTTGCGGCGTGGCGTGCGCACGGTCGACCAGACTGATCTGGAGAAGTGACCAGCGGTCGGCCAAGAGGTTCTTGACGTTCGTTCAGCCTTTTGAGTCCGGAATCGGGCCCCGAACTAGACAGGGATCGAGTGCCCTGCCTGGGGTGTGCCACTGGACGGCAGTACCATCGTCGAACCCATCACACGGCCGCGACGTCGGTGTCGCGTTCAACCTCCGGGCGCGGTGGGTCCGCGATCGGCACCGTGCCCCGGGCCACCTCGTTCAGAAGGAAGACGTCGAGTTCAGCGCTGGTGAGCGGATAAGAGACGAAGTTTCCTTGGATTACGTCTGCGCCGACATGGCTCAGCGAATCGAACGATTGCGAAGACTCGATGCCTTCGGCGACGATGGTGAGGCCAAGGGCGCGGGCCATCTCGATCATGGAACGAATGAGAGAGATCGCTCGGTTGTCAGTGTCGAGGGCAAAGACGAACGACTTGTCGATCTTGAGTTCATCCACTGACAGTTCAAGAAGTTGTGACATCGACGAATATCCGACTCCGAAGTCATCAATAGAGATCTTGATTCCTAAGGATCTCAACCTCTCGAGACTCCTCTTCGCCAGAGTTGGGTCTTGCATCAGGCTTGACTCGGTGACCTCTAGGACTAATCGGTCCGCGGAGACGTGGAACCACTCGAGCATGCGAGAGATCGAGTCGGGCAGCTGCGGGTCCATTAGGTCCCAACGAGAGATGTTCACGCTCATCTGAAGTGCGTGCCCGTTTCCCTGAAGGCGCGCTAGTTCGTGGATTGCCAGGTCGAGCACCGTCCGGGTCAGCGGCAGAATGAGACCAGCTCTCTCGGCGAGCGGTATGAAGTCGTCCGGTTGGAGAAGGCCCAGCGTTGGATGCTGCCATCTCACCAGCGCCTCCACCCCGTACACTGACCCGGTCAGCACGTGGCGAGTCGGCTGGAAATGCAGCGTCAGCCGGCGGCGGTCGATCGCGATTCGCAGATCGTTGATCATTGCCAGGCGTTCTCTGGTGTTGTTGTCGATGCCGTCGCTGTAGACGCGCACATCGTCTCGGCTGCGCTTCGCCTCGTACATTGCGACATCGGCACTGCGAACAAGTTCAACGTGCGTCGTGCCGTGCTGGGGCCAGATGGCGACCCCGATGCTCGCGCTCACGCGTACCTGGGTTCCGTCGACCGACACCGGGTCCGCCAGTGCTTTCGCCAAGTCGTTGGCGATCGCGATCGCGTCCGACTCGGCCGTGATCACCAGAGTGCAGGCGAATTCGTCACCCCCCGTGCGAGCCATCGGTCCTCGGTGACCGATCTTCTTGGCGAAGCGTCGGCCGATGATCTTCAAGAGCTCATCGCCTTGCGCGTGACCCAACGAGTCGTTCACCTCCTTGAATCCGTTGAGGTCGACCAATACGACGGCGAGTTGTTCATCCGGCCGAAGCGAGGCGAGCTTCGACTCACCACCTTCCAGGAAGTCCCGACGATTGGACAGTCCGGTGACGTGATCGGTCCGCGCGTCGACGAAGTGCGAACGTCCAAGCTCGCGCACCTCACTCTGGGTCACGACCATACGAAGAATTACCAAGATCAGTGACCCGAGCGCCATGAACGTCGTCGCCTTGGAGGTCGTTCGGTGGACGGCGTCGGCGAGTATGGCAATCGACAGGGCTCCGAAGATGACGGGAATAAGGTTCAAACCCCAAGGGGAAACAAGCCTCTCCCGTGGCTCTTCGCGACGGTCGACCCTGGGCCACGCCGCCAACGCCAGGCAACACATCCCGATGGGGAGTGACGACGTCACCAAAGAGTCCGTGAGGTGGGACATCGCCGCAACCTGGTTGAGTTTCACGAAGTCACCGAGACCGATCGAGATGAGTCCGATGATGAGCCAAACGGTGGGCCCGGTGGGGCGGAAGTGACTCGGTACGAGTCCAGCGACGAGTAGGACCAGGAGGACGATCACCAGTATTGGATCGAAGATGTTCATCTCGGAGACCAACGGCCGGCCACTGACCTCGATGTACTGGTGGAACCAATACGTTGATGCCATGGCGGCGAGTGCCAGGCCAGCGATGAACCCGTCGAGACGGACGCTGATGGCTCGGCGACCGAAGGACTGTTGCATGACGACGGCGATAGCGACGGCGATAGTGACGTAGGACAGGACAAGCACGGCGTCACGAGGTGTGGGGGTCGAGAACGGGGACACGCCCGCGAGGCTCAGTAACCGGAGAACGTCGGCGAGGTCAAAGAGCAGAATACCCAGACCCATCAGGAGCCAGGCACCACTTAGCGCAGTGTGGTTCTTCCGACGAGTCAGAATTGGAATGACCGGCGCCAGGAGGGCTAGGCACTCCCACCAGTTGTACAGCGATACCGAATCGATCGAGTAGGAAAGGCGAACGGTGAGGAGCATTGTCACGTACGTGATCACCACTACGATGGCCGCCAATTCCAAAGTGAACTGGAATAGGTCGGACGACGCGCGTCGAATATATCGACGAACCGCCGTCGGTACGGCCACCTTGACGGTTCCCGCGATCGTCATCATGAACGACCGGTGAAAGTCGGGCGAGCGCCTAGATTCTGACGAGAAAGAGCGGACGTCACCGAGCCAGCGTCTCTAGACCTGATCGCCCGTCTTGTTGTGTATTCATGGACCATGATTCATCGGTTCCTGCCTGTCGTGAAACGGTGCGCACGAGAAGACCTATGTCGCGTACGGCACATGAGTTCGCGTTCATCTGCTCGCATCGTCGATCGAAGTCCGTACGGACGTCAATCGAATTTCCATTCTCGCCTCATACGGCCGTTGAGTTGACAGTATCGTCACAATTAAATGACACATTCTGCTCAATCGCGTTGAACTCGCTCCTTGGAGAAGACGGCTACTTTGTTGTATCAGAGTTACAGGTCGTGGTCTCGCCTGAGCCGATCGGTACCACACGGATCGGTATGCGTACTGGACATTGCCATACTTCTACTGCGCGATAACTACTCGTCCTGGTAGTTGATCTCACGCGAGAAGGGACCAGCATCGAATGGCCTGGTGTCGGAGGCCCGACGCCATAGAGATGCAACCTAATGGGACTGGCGACTCGTCTGAATCGTGCTTGTTCACGAGGCAGTTCCGCTACAACCCACTTGGAGTGACACAACACTGAGTATCCGGTCACTTTAGGTTCGAGTCATTGGTCGCGCGTCGAGGTGCGGTCCACTTCATCGACGCTCCGGGGTCTACCTAACGCCGGTGTACTGCACGACTGTCCCGTTAGTGTCCCTGAAGCTCCCGATGATCTCGTTCCCAGAGATCGTGCCGACATTGCGCGAACGATAGCTATTGCCGAGAGTGATGGTGAAGACGTATTTGTTACCCGTCACACGACAGCCAATCATGTGATATTGGGAACTTGCCGTCACTCCGGCACACGCGCCGGTCGTACGATTCTCGCTCTTGACCGTGACACCCAGATAGCCACCGGATATCTTCCATCTTCCGACAAGGTTTGCGTTGCCCGCCCCAAACGCCGGCTGCGATGCGATCAGAATTGAACTGGGTAGTGCCGCCGCGAGAGTCGCGGTCAACGTGAGTAAGACCCGGCGGCATCTGAACCTGTTGGACCGCCGTGAAGTGATTTCATTTTTGCGCAAAACTTCGCCATTTGACATGTGAGACCTTTCATCGCTGCTCCCACCTGCAACGTAATCGTTCATGAACTCCGCCAATTGTCAAACCTGCTCAAAGCAGAAGGAGCGCCATAGTCACGAACGGATCTGACCCTGGTCCGTCGTATCGAAGTTGCTTGGTGACGGAGGGGCGTCACTTCTGCGGGTCACTCCCATGTTCAATCTGGTGGAGTTCGTCTTTGAGCCATTGGGTAATCTTCTCGTGCTTGTCATCGTTGACGTGTGAAATTGTCTTGATGGCTTCTCGATGACCGGGGTGGTTAGGGTCGACAAGTGCATCGCCGTCCACTGGTGTGGCGTTGTCGTCGTTACTCTGCGACGCGTGGTGACCGCCAAAAAAGGGGAAGAAGCCAAATCCGCCAAAGCCTCCGATGAAGGGGGAACCCATGGCGCCAAACGACGCTCCCCCCACAACACCACAAGTGGTCGCGCAGTGAGCGCAACATCCTCCGCAGGAAGCGCAACCAGCCATACGAATCATCCTCTCGTCTGGGTCAGATGATCAGAACCTATCAAGCACAGGCGTATGGCGCGGCTCGTTTCGCTACCTCATATCTCTCCCTCTTGATCGCCGTTTTCGAATTCGAGTGGACTCTTAAGGCGGACACAAAGTCGGACTGACGTTACGTTGCAGAACTGCGGCGCCGGAGGGCCGACCCCCGCAATCTCCGACTGGCGACTGAAACGCTGGGGCGTTTAAGTGTCGCCAGCCCAACGCAACAAATCTGCTGCCAAGCACTGGAGTTTGACCAATTGAGTTTCTCTAAGACTGAAAAATCCGACGACGTCTGTGGCCTTCCGCCGTGCGCTAGCTAATTTAGTTTGCTACTTGACAATGCATGGTAACCGGTATACTCTAATTACGTGATGTCCACCCACGATCCACAGCTCTTGAAGGGCGTCTTGTCGTTGCTCCTCCTTCAGCTGCTCGCGGAACGCGAGTCGTATGGCTACGAGCTCGTGCAGCGGCTCCACGAGATCGGCTTGTCCGATATCTCCGACGGCACGGTCTATCCGGCTCTGGCCAGGCTTGAACGCGAGTCCCGAGTGAGCGCTCGACTGGTCTCGTCGCATTCGGGTCCGGCGCGCAAGTACTACCGACCCACAGTGGACGGCTACTCGACACTCGCGGAAGGGGTCACTGGTTGGCTCGCTTTCGTTGAAGTGACCAACCCAGTGCTGTCACACCCGATACCGGCCCAACCTGCCCCACCTACAGAGGAAGTATGAGATGACTGAAACTTTGACTTGGACCGAACGAATACGAATCGAGCGTGCTGTATGGACCCTCGACAGCTATCTGCGAAATCTGCCACGAAAGTCTCGGATTGCTAAGCGACGCGAACTGAGGGTCAACCTTCGAGCAGCTTCTGCCGACGTGGGCGCCAACGAAGCACTGCGGCGCTTGGGCAACATTCGTACAATGGCCGTCGAATACTTGGTCACTGAGTACGGCGGACCGGGACCTTCCTGGATCGTGACTACCTATTTCTTGTTTGCAGCGTTCTACTTCATGTTCTGGTTTGAAAATGCCCGCATCGACGCTTTTAAAGCTGGCGCGATCGCGGCCAACCCTCACCTCACGGGCACGTTCCACTTGACCGGCGTCGCGTACGTCTTCACCAACGACACGTTCATTTTCACCAATGGAAAGTTCTCCGAAGTCGGCGGTACGTTGCTGCCACTCGTCTACGTGTGCATCTTCGCGTTGGCCGTACTTGTCGGACGACTCTGGCGCGCCATCCCGGCAGTGCGCCAGCGTTCGTTGGGCACGATCAATGGATGAATCGAGAGTGCGTGGCGCCGCTGTTTCATGGTGACTCACTTTTGATGTTGCCTGATATCGGTCCTTGATTGGTGTCGCAGGCCCGACGCAACAGTTCTGCCACCGTGCACTGGAGGGTGTAGACCTGCCGGGCCGATGCCACGTAGAGCGAGCGCAGCCCCGTACTGGCGGAACTACTTCTCGACGTAAACCGTAAGGGGCGCGAGAACCCCGTGTCGCTCCATCGCGGCGTGCAATTCCGGCGGTGGCGAGGCCAGCCCTGCCAGCACCGCAGCAACGTCTTCAACATTGGCCGAAAGTGCGACGGCGTTGCTCCCGTCTTGCGCGACGTGATCGACGACCTTGGAGCCCCCCATGGCAGCGATGGCACCAGCCCGCTCTTCCTTGAAGCTCAGCCATGTATCGACGTCGACAACATTGTGAGTAATGATCATCTTTGGCATCGCCATCTCCCCCTCGCAGCGCGATATGAGATAGCGCACCAGAAGCCTCTTTTTAGCACAACAGTTGCCGATCTGGCACCGCCGCCGCCTTACTAAAAATCGGGAGCAGGGTCAATCGACAACTATGTCTGGTGTCGCAGAACCTACATCCACATTCTCCGACTGGAGACTGGTGACGTGGAGAATGTTGATCTAGTCCTCTGGCACTGAAAGGCTGGCTCTGATTCCGTTCCCATTAACGAGGCAGAGACTTCGCAAGTAGGGGCTACCTCTTCTAGTACCGCAAACGTTGCTTCACGTCGCGATTACCGCGGTCAGAGATTCACGTCCTCGACGGTTTCTACGATTCGGGCCCGAGGATCCACCATGAAGGCTTTGCCGGGTCCAGCCCACACGTTCTCCATGAACTCAAGCAACCTCTGGGCGTCCGCGACACTGTTGAAGTCCAGGTCTATCGTGACGTAATTCGGGTCGTCAGTCCCTTGACAGATTCGGTAGCGAATAACTCCCGAACCTTTGCGATCAGCCGGATCACTGTCGAATGCCTGCTTCCACATCTCGAAACTCGGCACTGCATGCTCAATTCGAAGCGTTGGCATCTTGTCAAGTCTCCCCTCATTGTCGTTGCGGCTCATGCTACCCAGTGCCAATGTGACATTTCATTGTGATGGAAAATGTCGGAGGCTCGGCGCATGAGAAATATTGCTTCGCATCGGCCCACGAGAATGTCGAGGAGTGCCCGTTGTCGGAGGCCCGACGTAACAGATCTGCAACCAATCACTAGCGGCTCGATCAACCGCCGTTCAGCTTATTCACCGGTGGCCCCGTCCAGCGACTCGCGTAACAGATCAGCGTGCCCGTTGTGGCGGGCATACTCCTCAATAATGTGCAGGTAAATGAATCGAAGATTAACGTCCCGTTTAAACACCACGCTATAGACGACCGCTTCGTGTGAACCTGCTTCGAGAATCACCCGGGATGCGTCGCATGCCGCTAGAAAATTTGCAACAGCGCTTCCGACTGGCGTGCTTTGCTGGTCCTCGAGGTCGCCGTCCAGAAATGCCTCCTGGAGCCAAAATCGCTCGACGCCGGTGAGATGGACCATGAGTTCAAATAAGGAGAGTTCCGACGGCGCAACTGATCTCAGTTTCAGTTGCTCCTCGGTGAGCCCTTCGCACTTCCAGAGAAAGGTACTCCGATGGAACTCAAGCATTCCTCGCAGTACGTCACTCTCGCCGCCCAGGTAACAGCGATCGGCCCTCTTGACGTTGTCGATGATAGTCACAGAAAGGAATGCTAAAGGATGGCGTAAATCTGGCGCAACGGTCTCGCTCGAAAACGATTCTCTCTGGATCGTGTTGGCATGTTTCACCGATCCGCTCTCCAACTCAGCGCGAGCCATCGTCGAAACCTTTGTGTTTGAACCCTCGCGTCCGATAGGGAGCCCGGTGTCGGAGGCCCGACGCAACAGATCTGCAACCAGACACTGGCGGCTAATTGTGTTGGTGGGAGACTTCGTCTTCAGAAGGCGGCCGCGCGCTCCTAAATAGCGTCGCGAATAAGAGCGCCAACCGCCGACGGGTTTTCTAGATACGGCAAATGAGCCACTCCCTCAAGAGAGACGTATTTCGCCCCCGGAATTATTTTTCCGACCACTTCGCTCCGTCGAACAATGTGCGTGGCATCGAGTGTGCCACATGCAACTGTCGTAGGCATTGAGAGTTCTCCCAGACGAGACCACGCGTCAACCGCGTGATCCGAGTTTTCGGGAACGAAATTCGCGAGCGCCGTCGCGTTCATGTCAAACACCAAGTTTCGAACGTCGCCAGTTACTCTGCCCTCCGGTTCGCGGGGACCATCGAGCCACCATCGAACCTCCAAGCGATTGACTTCGTCGATATCCCCGATTTCGTCGGCGCGCGTTATCAATTCGTCTATCTCTTCCGATTGCGAGTCGACGTCTTCGTCTCTCGTCGGCGGCGCACCGCCAACGGCGGGTGAAATCAGAACAATCCCGTCAATTCGATGAGGTGCCTCGAGCGCCGCCTCCAGAGCTAATTTCCCTCCGGCTGAACTACCGACGAGCCACGTTGACTCAATTTGTAAGTGGTCCAATAGCGCAAGCAGGTCCTCAAGGTGTGTGAATGGTTCGTTCCCTCCTAACGACTCTCCAAAGCCGCGACGATCGTAAGCGTGAACCGACGCGAACCCCGCAATCTCGGAGACCAAGGATGTCCAACTTCTCCGATCAGCCACGCCTGCATGAAGAAGGGTAACGACGGGACCATCCCCTAGCCACGACTCTCCGACAAGTTCGGTACCGTACCGAGGAACCAAAAAAGTAGTACTCATGACCAAGAGTCTTGAACATCTCCAAGTCTTGAGCAATTCTCAGAGTCCTACCGTCAATTGGTAGGGCGTCAGAATTGACTCGCAACAACGAGTGTATATAAACCGTCGGAATCGGGACGAAATTGTGCACTTTTTGGGCTTGTGTAGTTCGACGTGGGATTTTGATTCACGACTATGGAACTCGTGAAGGATCTCTGGACAATCGCACCCTGGAAAGGTCACGCAACGCGTCTCCCGGCGGCGGTAGGGCTCAAGGAGCCCAGACTCCCCGAAGACGATAACCCGGTGAATGGTCGAGGTCCCGACGATCCAGATCGAAGGGCCGGCCCAAGCGGTCCCACGCCCTTGATCCAAGACGAAGCCGAGGAGCCGAACGCCGGCTGGAAGGGCCGCCCGGGTTTGTCGAAGCTTCTCCGTGCGACGGTTTTAGTGGTGCCTCTGGGCGCCTCGGTAGCTACAGCGGCAGTACTCAGCCGACTCCTTCCGTCGGGGGGAGGCTGGACCTTCGTGGTACGCCTAGTTGTGACGCTCGGTGTCTCCACCGCGGTTCTCTTCGGAGTCACCCGGCTCACCCGGCGCCTTCTTCCCCTCGCGATGCTCCTTCAAATGTCGCTCGTCTTCCCCGATCACGTCCCTAAACGGTTCTCCCTCGCTCTGCGAGCGGGAGCCGTCACGAGGTTGACACGTGCGGCTACCGACGCCGCGGACGCTTCAGATGCCGGAAGCACCGCTTCGGAGGCGCTCACCCGAGTGCTTATCCTTCTCGCCGCGCTGGCGCGTCACGATCCGCGCACTCGAGGCCACTCTGAACGAGTGAGTGCATTCAACGACTTAATCGCCGACGAGATCGGGCTGTCTCAAAGAGACAGGGACAAGCTGAGGTGGGCAGCTCTTCTTCACGACATCGGAAAACTCCAGGTTCACACGAGGACGCTCAACAAGGCCGGAAAGCTGAGCGACGCCGAGTGGCGAGCGATCATGCGCCACCCCGAGATCGGTGCGCGAATCGTCGCTCCGCTTCGACCTTGGCTCGGCGACTGGGTGGACGGAGTCGGACAACACCACGAGCGCTTCGACGGGCAAGGGTATCCGAATGGTCTTGCAGGAGCTGAGATCAGCCTGGCGGGCCGGATCATCGCGGTGGCCGACGCGTTCGAGGTGATGACCGCTCTGCGGTCGTACAAGCGACCAGTTAGCGCTCGCGCCGCGCGGGCAGAACTAACGCGCTGCGCTGGAAATCAGTTCGACCCGCGGATGGTGAGAGCGTTCCTCAACGTCTCGATCGGGAAAGTCCGGTACGTGATGGGTCCACTCTCATGGCTCGCACAAATTCCCTTCCTAGGAGGGATACCCCAGCTCCAGAACGGCTCCAGAACGTGGCGGTCACGGTGACCCGGCAGGCGATTGCGAACACCGGGAGTCTCTCGGCTGCAAGTGTCTTGGCGGTAGGCGGTGCCATCGCGGTTCAGCCACCTTCATCCGCCGTGGCACTGAACCCGAGTGCTGCCTCTTCCGTCTCGTTGACCAATGTCAGACATGGATCCGCGGGCAGTGCATCAGTAGGTTCGTCCGCGGGCACTCAGCAAGGAGCGAGCGCCTCGCTTGACCGGTTGGGAAGCACGCCCGGCAACTCGGCCAGCACGCCCGGGCAGTCGGGTGACACGCCCGGCAACTCGGGAAGCACGCCCGGTCACTCGGGTAGCACGCCCGGGCAGTCGACTAGCACGCCCGGTCAGTCGGGAAGCACGTCCGGGCAGTCGGGTAACACGCCCGGGCAGTCGACTAGCACGCCCGGTCAGTCGGGTAGCACGCCCGGTCAGTCGGGTAGCACGCCCGGGCAGTCGAGTGACACGCCCGGCAACTCGGGAAGCACGCCCGGTCACTCGGGAAGCACGCCCGGTCACTCGGGAAGTACGCCCGGTCACTCGGGAAGCACGCCCGGGCAGTCGGGTAACACGCCCGGCAACTCGGGTAACACGCCCGGGCAGTCGGGTGACACGCCCGGCAACTCAGGAAGCACGCCCGGCAACTCGGCCAGCACGCCCGGGCAGTCGGGTGACACGCCCGGCAACTCGGGAAGCACTCCCGGTCACTCGGGTAGCACGCCCGGGCAGTCGAGTGACACGCCCGGCAACTCAGGAAGCACGCCCGGCAACTCGGCCAGCACGCCCGGGCAGTCGGGTGACACGCCCGGCAACTCGGGAGGCACGCCCGGTCACTCGGGAAGCACGCCCGGTCACTCGGGAAGCACTCCCTGACCTCAGAGGCTGTTTCGTTGCCAGTTCCGGGGTTGATAGTCAGGCTGCCAGACTTGAAACCGTGGTCGTGACGATTACACATGCGCACTGGGTCAATGTCTCCGGCTTAGGGATAAGCGCGGGTTTCTACATGTGATATGTGTTTGCGAGGCAGCGACGCTCGAAAAGCCTTCGACCCGACGCAACAGTTCTGCCACCATCCACTGGCGACTGACCTCCTAGATCGAGAGTTGTGACGTTGCTGCAATGATTTGATCGAGCACTGATTGATCTGGAAGCACCAGTGCGTCGAGTGACGGCAGTTCGCGAATGCGATTGAAGGCTTGTTCGATGTATTGACCTTCGATTACCGGACTATGGCATGAGGCGATCGTCGCGATGTCGAGACTCTGAGTGCGATCGACGAACGTGTTGTACTTCTTTTCGTCGACCATCGAGAGCCAGGGACTCACTGCACCTAACGCGAAGAGGGCGAGGCCGTTCGCCCAGAATTCCTGATCGAGGTCGGCAATTCCGGCGTGCGGATCGGGCAATGGTGTTGCGAAGGTGTCGACTGCCCAGAACACCCGAGTTGTGGGATCGTACAGGCCTCGTGTGGTGGGTGAGTCGAACACGGGCGGTCGCAGCGCGTGCAGCGTCCGATCCCCAACGTCGAACGACTCTCCGTCCATCACCCAACGGCATCGGTGATGCGGGAAATCGAAGCAGTTCGTGTGGCGTTCGACCATCGCCCAGTTGCAGACAAGTTGCGCATTCGGACACGCCGACAGTGCCTCGTCGAGATTTCCTGTGTGATCGACGTCATCGTGAGATATGAAGATCCACCGAACGTCCTCCGGTTCGACTAGGGAGAACACGTCCTCCAGCCACTGCTTTCGATTTGCGGGGGTGCCGGTGTCGATGATCACCGGCTCCTTGCCGAGGATGACCATCGAATTTAGGTAGATGAACAGCGGTTGTCCCAACGCTTCTTGTACCTGATGAACCACGAAAGTGTCCTTCGCGATCCGAGTCGGCGGCACACGGAGCGTGGGAGGAATTGGTGCGTAGGTCATGTTGGCCCCCCCCGAGCAAACGTCAGTATCTTCAACTCCGGCGCTTGAGGCCAACGGGTCGATCAAGTTTCTAGCATACGATAAGGAATGTGCTGGTCTCCCTTGGACGGTCCGCGACGCACCGGTGGGCAGACTCGCGAGTCACGAGTGTCACACAGATACTTAGAGGCGTTTGACTCTCCTTATAACTGATCATCGACTGTACGGCGGAGCTGGAGCGCCAGGCTGGGGATGACGAAGGACGCGAGGAAGATCGGCAGGAAACTCTTCCCGGTGCATCGGAAGGCGACGGTTTGGTTCTCGATGGCGTCGAAGGTCTGAGTTCGGCTGGAGTTTCGGCCATTGCGAACTTGCAGGGTGTGAAGTCCAGGTTCGATTGGCAACTCGATCGTGTCGTTCATTTCGAGTGATCCGGCTCGCTGACCATCAACCACGATGTCGTACGTGCCACGTCGGACCTCGACTCCGATTGCTTTATGCGTCAGTTTCAGCGTTGCGGCCATTGATTTCCTCTTGTCTTTGAAAGGTATTTCTGTGGGTGCTTGACGCTGCCACGTGCCATCTTCAATCTCTCCAAGAGACAATACGGTAGGTGTCGAATTCATGTTCACAGACGTCACTTCTAAGAAGTGGATCGCGACTTGAGGAACGGAACGCGCTTCGCCAACGCTCTGCGCGGTCGATGCGAGCCAACTAGCGGTCTCGGCAATCGGCACGCCGCCACTATTTGTCCTTCCAGGCGAGGTAGGACTTACGGAGTCGGCGATTGTTGGTGTCGGAGGCCCGACGCAACAGATGTGAAATCCTGCACTGGCTGTGAGAAGAATGTTGGTGTCGTTGAGTCGGACCTGACCCATGCACTGGCTGGCCGCGAAGTGCCTTTCAGACGATTTGTCGATCCGACTCAACGACGTCACCACGTGCTGATCGCCAGGCGGGTGAGCAGTGACTCAATAGAGGCCTGTCGCTCAAAGCAGCCCATCACAGTCTTGTCCACTCACTCGCAAAGCGGTCAACACGCCAACATTAGGAGGCAGTGATGGCGAGAACAAGCCAACCCGATTCGACGCGACAAGTGGTCGTGGGAGTCGATACCCATAAATACATTCACGTTGCCGTGGCCCTCGATCAACACGGGGCCCGACTCGGTGAGTTGAGCGTCGGTGCCGATTCGAGGGGCTACCAGGAGCTGCACGACTGGGCCCGGGGCTACGGTCGCGTGAAGACCTTCGGCGTTGAGGGCACCGGCAGCTACGGCGTCGGACTCTCGAAGTTTCTTCGTCGCGCCGGGGTGCGCGTGCTCGAGGTGAACCGCTCAGATCGCCAGTTGCGCTACCAGCACGGCAAGTCCGATCCCCTGGATGCTGAGAGCGCCGCGAGGTCAGTGTTGAACGGCACAGCGACCAACACGCCCAAGAGCGCCGAAGGCGCCTGCGAGATGATCCGCCAGATCAAGGTCGCGCGCGACGGGGCGCGAAAGGCCCGGTCCGCGGCGCTAATCGCGCTCAAGAGCATCGTCATCAACGCCCCGAGTGAGTTGCGTGAGTCCCTCGCCAGCCTCACGACCGCCGCCTTCGTGCAGCGTTGCGCGAGTTACCGGCCCGGCGACGTCGACTCGGTGCACGCTTCAACCAAGTACACCCTGCGTTCATTAGCCCGACGCTGGATAACTCTCGGTGAAGAGATCGTCGATCACGACAAACTGCTCGATCGACTCACCGAGGAAACTGCACCAACGCTGCGTGAAGCGTTCGGCATTGGTCCCGACGTCGCCGCCGAGATGCTCATCGTCTTCGGCGACAACCCCGAGCGAATCCACTCCGAAGCGGCGTTCGCGAAGCTCTGCGGCGTCTGTCCGATTCCCGCCTCGTCGGGTCTTACGAACAAGCACCGGCTCTACCGCGGCGGCCATCGTCAGGCCAATGCCGCGCTCTATCGAACCATTGTTGTCCGGATGCAATATCACGCGCCAACCATTGCTTACGTGAGCCGGCGAACCGAGGAAGGGCTCACGAAGAAAGACATCATCCGTTGTTTAAAGCGACACCTCGCTCGAGAGATCTACCAACGCGTCATGGCTGACCATCACGCACGGATGTCG
>Ga0209483_1000801_pt1 | contig 25649 bp, 18 predicted proteins | sample NGEPerA_FD_184508 | JGI IMG/M metagenome (GOLD analysis project Ga0209483, IMG submission 184508) | Arctic peat soil microbial communities from the Barrow Environmental Observatory site, Barrow, Alaska, USA - NGEE PermafrostL2-A... | ecosystem: Environmental > Terrestrial > Soil > Wetlands >... | reverse complement strand
GCCGCGCGACCACCGGCAGCTCAAACGCACCCGGCACGCGCGCAACCAGCAGGCTGTGCTCATCACCGCCGCGCGCCGACCACCTCGCAGTCGCGCCTTTTAACAATGCAGCGACCACGACCTCGTTGAAGCGCGCCGCGACAATGGCAATCCGGCGTCCGCTTGCCGAATAGTCGGCGTCGCTCGAGCGCGTGCCACTCACGCCTCTTCTCCAAGATAGCCTTCGATCTCAAGGTCGAATGCGGATATCCCGTGCATCTGCTTCGGCGCTGACAACACACGCATGCGCCGCACCCCCAAATCCTTCAATATTTGCGCGCCGATTCCATACGTGCGCAGCACCGAACGCGCACCTTCGCCGAGCTGCTGCTGCTTGTCAGCGGCAGGCGCGCCCGGTTGCGGCGCCGCTAATGGTCCCAGTGAGCGCAGCGCATCGGCGAGTTCATCGGGACCTTCCGGCTCACGCAAGATGATGACAATGCCGTTGCCGGATTCAGCAATGCGTTTAAGCGCGGCGCGCAACGTCCAGGAGCGCGCCTCGACACGAATCCCCAGTAGATCGCGCAACGTATCGGCCACATGTACCCGCACGAGCGGCGCAAGCGGCTGATCGAGTCGGCCGCAGACGAGCCCCAAATGCACGCCCCGATGCACCCTGTCCTCGTAGGCGACCAACCGAAATTCGCCGAACTCCGTCTGAACGGTCTGTTCGGAGATGCGCTCGACCGAGCGCTCATTGCGCAGCCGATAGCGGATGAGGTCGGCGATCGTTCCGATCTTGAGCGCATGTTCGCGCGCGAATGTCTCGATCTGGGCGCGTCGCGCCATGCTGCCGTCGTCGTTCATGAGCTCGCACAACACACCCGCCGGCTGCAGTCCCGCGAGCATGCACAGATCCATCGCCGCCTCGGTGTGCCCGGCTCGGATAAGAACTCCGCCGCGGCGGGGACGCAGCGGAAAGATGTGTCCGGGCCGTGCAAAGTCCTGGGCCGATGAGCTTCTATCAACTAACGCGCGAATCGTCGCGGCGCGGTCTGCCGAGGACACGCCGGTCGTGGTGCCGAAACGGTAATCGACCGACACGGTAAACGCGGTGCGATATGCCTCATCGTTATTGGGCACCATCTGTGGCAGCTCAAGGCGCGTCAGCTGCTCCGGGTCCATGGATACGCAAATGATCCCGCTCGTGTGGCGAATCATGAAAGCCACGGCTTCGGCCGTTGCGCATTCGGCGGCCATGATGAGGTCGCCTTCATTCTCGCGGTCCTCGTCATCGAGGATGAGAACCATACGCCCGGCGCGAAGCTCCGTAAGAATCTCCTCAACGCTTGCGATCCCGGACGCGGCGGCGCCGCTGTCAGCCGCGCGGGTGGGCAGCGAGTAAACTTTTGACATAACAATTCACCTGAGTAAATCTTTATAACTTACGGAAACATAACAAAAATAAAAGCACGAATCGCGCGTCACCACAGCATGCGGCAGCATGCCATCAGACGGCGATTGTCGGGCATTAGTATAACTGCGGCGTGGCAGTCCCCACAGATTGACCGCAGGCACGCGACAAACGCCGGGGACGGCCCGCATTGTCGGCGCTTGCGGTATTTGTTCTGCAGTACGGACCCGTAAGACCCGGATTCGTTTCAATGCACTCTGAGCGTGTTGCTAGGTAACCGAAGGCGAGCGCGCGATTCGATCCGTCGCAGCCTGGAACCGGCAAGTTAATGGACCGGTTTTGAGTCCGCAGCGTGGGGCAAATCGCGCCGCGGTCGCGGCGTCGCAGCGGAACCTAAGCATCGCTCCGTGCGTTACCAATGCGCGGTAGAGGTGGCGCCGCAGTTTCAAAATTTAAAGGGGAGAAACTTATGGGTCGCGGAATTCTGCTCTGGCTGCTTGGCGTACCGATTCCAATCATTCTCCTGCTCGCTCTGGTTTGGCGCTGAGCGCTGCCATCATGGATCCCTTATTGAACTTAGGACCCGGGCATGTACCGGGCAGCGCCTATTCATCTTCGAACGAAGCGGCAACGTCGGCGGTGTCCTGGGCCGCCATCATCGCGGGCGCTTTCGTCGCCGCGTCCGCTACCGTCATCTTGCTTGCGCTCGGCACGGGTCTGGGTTTCGCGTCAATCTCGCCGTGGCCCAACAGTGGCGCATCCGCCACGACGTTCACCGCTGCCACCGCAATCTGGTTCATCGTCACGCAGTGGATTTCAGCAGGTGCAGGCGGTTACTTGACCGGGCGATTGCGCACGCGCTGGGTCGGGACCCATACGCATGAAGTCTTCTTTCGCGACACCGCCCATGGGTTCGTGACCTGGGCCGTGGCGACGGTGATCGGTGCGTTGATACTGGCGTCCGCGGCCTCGTCAATGGCCGGGGCCGGCGTTCACGCAGCGGCAACCGTCGGTCAGGGCGCTGCGCAAGGGGCGCTGAACCAGGCGCCGAACGGTGCGATGAACGGTTCTGTCGTCGGCGCCTATGACGTGGATACGCTGTTTCGCTCGGCGACTCCGGATGCCAATTCGTCCTCTACGGACGCGCGTGCCGAGACAACCCGTATTCTCGCCAAAGGATTACCGACTGGCGACGTTGCGGCTGCCGATCGCAGCTACATATCCCAGCTGGTGGCAGCACGGACTGGCATCTCGCAGTCGGACGCGCAGAAGCGGGTCGATGATGTGATAGGGCAGCTTAACGTTGCGCAGACCAAAGCGCGTCAGGCCGCGGATGCAGCACGTAAAGCCGCCGCCGCCGCTGCGATCTGCACGGCGCTTGCGATGCTAATCGGCGCATTCATAGCCTGTGTAGCCGCGGTGCTTGGCGGGCACGAGCGGGACGAGCACGCTCTTTGAGACTTTGAGCTGGCGCCACGTTCGCGCGCTGGGCGGGCCTTGCTAACAAAGTCGTGCTGCCCGGTGCGCCCGTTGCAGGGCGCTTAGGAATGTAGCGAACCGGGGCCGGCAACGGCAGCACGTTGTGGGCCCGTCAGGATGCCCCTAAATGCCTTCGGATGTTGCAACCAATCGTTCGACGTAACGCGCGAGCTGATCAACTTCCAGATTGAGACGGGAGCCAGTATTCAAGCGCCCCAGTGTGGTTACCGCCACCGTATGCGGGATCAAATTGACTCCGAATACTGAGCCTTCGACTTCATTCACCGTCAAACTCACCCCGTCGAGGGCAACCGATCCCTTGCGAGCAATGTAGCGCGCAAGCTGTGCGCTCACTCCAATTGATAGACGCAGCGAGCGCGCCTCGCTGCGCGCGTTCACGACGGTCGCAATTCCGTCAACGTGCCCTGACAGGAGATGGCCACCGAGCGGATCGCCCACGCGCAGCGCAGGCTCAAGATTGACGGCGGCCTCCTCTGTAAGCTCGCCAAGGGTTGTGAGATTTAGCGTTTCCCTCGACACATCGGTCACGAAACTGCGCGGCGCAAGTTCAATCACCGTCAGACAAACGCCCTGTACGCAAATGCTGTCGCCGACGGCGGTACCAGCGAGGTCAAGACGATCCACGGCAATCTTAAGACGCGTGTCACCGCCGCGCTGCTCGCGCGTTTGGACGCGCCCGACATCCTGGATAATTCCGGTAAACATCAAATTACTCAGGCGGCGCGCAATTGCAGCCGCAAGTCGGCTCCGAACGTGCGCGTCTCGAGCACGTTAAAGCGCGGCGCTGCGTCTAAATCAAACAGCTCGGGAAGCTCGACGAGCGCGCGTCCCTGCTGCCCAAGGAGCGTCGGCGCGATATAAAGAAGAAGCTCATCAACAAGCGCGGCCCGAACAAATGCGCCGGCCAGCGTTGGCCCCGCTTCCACGAGCACTTCGTTCATCTCAAGCTCAGCCAATCGCGCGAGCACTTTGCCAAGCGCAAGTGGCGAGTCGTCAAGACACTCGACGCGTGCGCCCTGCTGTTCGAGCGCGCGGCGCCGCACGACATCGTCAATGGCGGTAAACAGTAGAGCCGTGCCGGGACTCTGCAGCACGCGCGCCGCAGGCGGCGTGCGCAAGCGGCTATCCAGCACAACCCGCAGCGGCTGCCGTTCGGGCACCCCGACTCTCACATCAAGGCGCGGATCGTCCGCGAGGACCGTACCGATGCCCGTCAAGACGGCGCTACTGCGCGCGCGCCACACCTGCACGTCGTCGCGAGCCGCCGCGCCTGTGATCCAGCGGCTGACCCCATTCGCAAGCGCAGTGCGCCCATCAAGACTCATGGCAATCTTCACTCGCACCCATGGGCGACCGCGGCGCATGCGACTCAAATAGCCAGTGTTGAGCTCTTCTGCCCGCGCCGCGAGCAACCCGCACTGCGCCATGACTCCCGCTGCAGCAAGACGCCGCGCCCCCGCACCGCTAACCTTTGGATTCGGGTCGCTGATTGCGAATACGACACGCCCGATCTTCGCCTTAATCAGCGCATCCGCGCACGGCGGCGTACGGCCAAAGTGACTGCAGGGCTCGAGCGTGACATAGGCGCTCGCGCCGGCGGCAGCGGCGCCGGCTGCGCCGAGCGCCATGACTTCGGCATGCGCCTCACCTGCGCGTTCGTGCCAGCCCTCGCCGATGATCCGCCCTTCCCTTGCGATCACGCAGCCGACGCGCGGATTCGGTTGTGTTGTGGCAAGCCCGCGCTCGGCAAGCTGCAGTGCGCGCGCCATGGCTGACTGATCGAATGCATCGAACTCATCGCTCACGGCAGTAACTACTTGCGCCCATGCGGCGTTACCGGCTCCGACGGCAACAGCGGCAATTGATCGCTGCTTTTCTCGCGGCTGGCGTCACGTGGCCGGCGATGATGGCGCAAGCGTTCGATCTCCTCGCGAAAAGCATCAAGATCCTGAAAGCTGTGATACACCGAAGCAAAGCGCACGTAGGCGACCTCATCGAGGTGCCTGAGCTCTTCCATGACAAAGTCGCCTAAGGCGCGCGACTGCACTTCACGCTCGCCCAGTGCACGCAGCTTGTGGCGAATGCGGCCCAGCGCCTCCTCGAGCGCCTCACGGCTGACGGGGCGTTTCTCAAGTGCTTTTTCCATGCCCGCGCGCAGCTTCGCCTCGTCAAACGGCGCACGGCTGCGGTCAGCCTTGACGACCAACGGCATGATGAGCTCCGCCGTTTCGAAAGTACTAAAGCGCTCCGCGCAGGAGAGACACTCGCGGCGCCGGCGAATCTGCTGACCTTCGCTCGCCAAACGTGAATCGATCACCTTGGTTTCGATGTGGCCACAGAATGGACAGTACATGCGCCGCCCTTGCCGCGCGGCTCACGTACCGTAGACGGGGAAGCGCCCGCAGAGCTCCACGACCTGCGGGCGAATTCGCTCGATCGAAGCATCCGAACCGCCGGCCTCGAGAATCTCCGCCATAAAGTCAGCGACTTGCTCAACCTCACGCTCCTTAAAGCCGCGCGTGGTCGCAGCGGGACTGCCGATGCGCAGACCGCTTGCGATCGACGGTGGTCGCGGATCGTTTGGGATCGCATTCTTATTGACTGTGATGTTGGCACGCCCGAGAGCCGCATCCGCATCCTTCCCGGTAATGGAGTGGCTCGTGAGAGCGAGCAGAAACAGGTGGTTATCGGTGCCACCGGAGACTATCGGAAAGCCACGCGCCTTGAGCCTCGCGCACAGCGCGCGCGCGTTCGCAACCACCTGGCGCTGGTAATCTTTGAACTCCGGCTGCAGGGCCTCGAGGAACGCAACGGCTTTGGCAGCGATCACATGCATCAGCGGCCCACCTTGGGTTCCGGGAAACACCATGGAGTTGAGCTTCTTTGCGATCTCATCGTTGGGACGCGCGAGAATAAGGCCGCCCCTTGGCCCGCGCAGAGTCTTGTGAGTGGTGCTCGTGACCACATCGGCGTGCGGTACGGGATTGGGGTAGAAGCCCGCCGCCACGAGGCCGGCAACGTGCGCCATGTCAACAACGAAGTAGGCACCCACGGCCTTGGCGATCGCGGCGAAACGCGCCCAATCAATAACGCGCGAATAGGCGGAGAAGCCCGCGATGATCATGCGCGGCTTGTGCTCTTCTGCCAGGCGCTGCACCTCGTCGTAATCAATCTCGCCGGTATCGGGCCGGATGCCGTATTGCACGGCGCTGAAGAGCTTGCCTGAGAAATTGACCTTCGCACCGTGGGTCAAATGGCCGCCGTGATCAAGGCTCATACCGAGGATCGTGTCACCGGGCTTTATGAGGGCGAGATAGGCGGCAGCGTTTGCCTGCGAACCGGAGTGCGGCTGCACGTTTGCGTAGGCTGCACCGAAGAGCTTCTTGGCCCGATCGATGGCGAGCTGCTCGGCGATGTCGACGAATTCGCAACCACCGTAATAGCGCTTGCCCGGGTAGCCTTCGGCGTACTTGTTGGTAAGCACCGTGCCTTGCGCTTCAAGCACGCGCGGGCTTGCATAGTTCTCTGAGGCAATCAGCTCAATGTGGTCTTCCTGGCGGCGCACCTCGGCGGCGAGCGCGGCTGCCAGCGCAGGGTCGAAACTTGCGATATTCATGGTCTTCTTGAACATTTCCAATCCTTGAGTCAGCACCCTCGGTAGAGCACGAATTGTAACCCTCTACAGCAGATTCTCGACGACCGCGCTCCATGCCTGCGCAAGATTGCCGCGGTTGTAGCCGCCCCCGCCCAGCGCCAAGACGCGGCCGTGGCCGAGCCGCTCGGCGAGCTCACCAAGTTCGCGCGCCGCACGCCCGTGTGAGGCGGCAGTAAGCCGCAGGTGCGTAATCGGATCGCCGTCGAGACTATCAGCCCCGCATTGCAGCAGCAGGAATTCCGGCTCAAAGTGCGTTAAATGCGCGATCACGCGTGGCCAGACTTGCGCGAATGCCGCATCCGACGCCCCTGGCGGCAGCGGCAAATTGAGCTTGGTTCCCACGGCGGCTCCGCGGCCCGTCTCGTGCATCGTGCCGGTGCCGGGATACAAATAGCGTCCGTCTTCATGCACGTCGGCGATGATCACATCGGGGTCGTCTTCAAAGGCGTAATACACGCCGTCACCGTGGTGCGCATCGATATCGACATAGGCAATCCTTTTAAGTCCCGAACGCCTGCGCAAGAGCTCAATCGCAATCCCGCAATCGTTAAAAACACAAAACCCCGCCGCGCGGTCGCGCGCGGCGTGATGTAACCCCGCGATGGGCACGAAGGCGCGCCGGCAACGCCCATCCATAATGGCGTCCGCGGCGTTTAAGGTGGCGCCGACAACATAGGCCGCCGCCTCGTACACGCCGCGAAATGCCGGAGTGTCGCCCGCATCGAGAAATCCCTGCCCCATTGCCGAACGTTCGCGAACAAAGTCAACATAAGCAGGCGTGTGGAAGCTTAAGAGTTCATCGTAGGTGGCGCTGCGCGGTTCGAGCACTTGCACGCGCTGGTTGAGGCCGCGGTCTTCGAACTCGCGTAGGAACGCTGCATAGCGATCCGGACCAAAAGGATGGCCGTCGCCGAAGCTGTAGCGCGCGAGGCGCTCTGCCAAAACGACCGCCACCGCTGCGCTCATGATGTCACCCCGAAGAACCTGCTAAAGCGTAGCACACGAGTCCACAGCGGCCATCGCCAAGGCTGCGCGACTCGACCATAATGCGCGGCTGTTTTTAAGCATCCTGCGAGCGCTTGCGTGGCCCAATATATTTTCACGATGAATCGGGTGTCGAAGATAGTGCCACCCAAACGGGTGATTCTGCGCGACATCAGCCTGTCATTCTTTCCAGGAGCAAAAATAGGCGTCTTGGGCCTTAACGGCTCGGGAAAATCGACCCTGCTGCGCATCATGGCCGGCATCGATGCAGGCTTCGACGGCGAGGCTCGTCCGCAAAGCGGCATCCGTGTGGGTTTCCTGCCGCAGGAGCCCGAGCTGGATGAAACCAAGGACGTACGCGCAACGGTGATGGAAGGCGTTGGCAACGTGTTCGGGCTCGTGGAACGCTTCAATCAGGTGAGTGACAAGTTCGCAGAGCCGATGTCAGATGAAGCAATGAATGCGCTCCTTGAAGAACAAGCCAAACTTCAGGATGCAATCGACGCCGCTGGCGGATGGGAATTGGAGCGCAAGCTTGAGATTGCAGCGGACGCGCTGCGCTTACCGCCGTGGGAGACCAAGATCGCAACTCTCTCGGGAGGCGAGAAGCGCCGCGTCGCATTGTGCCGCCTGCTGTTGTCGGCCCCTGACATGCTGTTGCTCGATGAGCCGACGAACCACCTCGATGCCGAATCGATAACCTGGCTTGAGCGCTACCTCGAGGAATATCCGAGCACGGTCATCGCCGTGACTCACGATCGCTATTTCCTCGACAACGTCGCCGAGTGGATCCTCGAGCTTGACCGCGGTCACGGGATACCCTGGCAGGGCAACTATTCCTCATGGCTCGAGCAGAAAGAGCGGCGTCTGGCACTCGAGGAGCGCGAAAATCAGACGTTGCGCAAGACCTTGGCGCGCGAGCTGGAGTGGGTGCGAGAGAATCCAAAAGCGCGCCGCGCCAAAAGCAAAGCTCGCCTGCAGCGCTACGAGGAGCTCGCGTCGAAGGAGTTCCAGGAACGTAATGAAACAAACGAGATTTATATTCCGCCCGGCGAGCGCCTCGGCGAGCTCGTCATTGAGGTCAAGAACTTGCGCAAAGCCTATGGTGAGCGGTTACTGATCGACAACGCATCCTTCAATCTACCGCGTGGCGGCATCGTCGGCATCATCGGCCCGAACGGTGCCGGCAAAACCACGCTATTTCGCATGCTAACGGGAGTCGAAGCAGCCGACGCCGGCGAGATTCGTTTAGGTCCAAGCGTCAAACTGGCCTATGTTGATCAGTCGCGTCAGTCGCTTGACGATAAAAAAACCGTCTGGGAAGAAATCTCCGGTGGCCTGGATCTCATCAAGGTCGGTAATTACGAGACCCCCTCGCGCGGCTACGTCGGGCGCTTCAACTTCAAAGGCGCCCAACAGCAGCAGCATATTGGCGCGCTCTCCGGCGGTGAGCGCAACCGCGTGCACCTCGCTAAGGTCGTAAGATCAGGCGGCAACGTTCTGCTTCTGGATGAGCCGACCAACGATCTTGATATTGAGACCTTGCGTGCTCTTGAGGAGGCGCTTTTGAGCTTTCCCGGCTGCGCCGTCGTGATCTCGCACGATCGTTGGTTTCTCGATCGGATCGCGACGCACATTCTGGCTTTTGAGGGCAATTCCGAAGTGGTGTGGTTCGAGGGCAACTACCAGGAGTACGTCGAGGACTTCAAACGCCGCAAGGGTGACGAGGCGGCGCAGCCGCATCGGGTTCGGTACCGGCCGCTCGCGCGCCAATAAGCACAATGAGCTTGAAAGAGCCCGGTGGCACGAGTCTCAGGTGGATCGGCCCGCTCGCCTCACTCCTCGTGTTTGGAGTTGTGGCCTTTGTCTTGCACCGTGAACTTGCACACCTGCACATTCACGAGATCCTGGGTGAGCTGCGTGCGACACCGCGCCCACATGTATTCATCGCTCTCGGCTTTACCGCGTTCAGTTATTGGTTGCTGGGATTTTATGACTTCCTGGCCTTTCGCTATCTACGCAAGAGCGTCGCCTACTCGCGCACACTGCTGACGTCGTTCATTGCCAACGCCTTCGGCCACAATCTGGGGCTGGCCGCCTTTACCGGCGCAGCGGTCCGGTTTCGCCTCTACGCCTCGGCGGGGCTGACCGCAATCGATGTCGCAACGGTGCAGGGCTTTTGCAGCCTGACCATCGGTATCGGACTTGCAACGCTTGGCGGACTGTCGCTCACCCTTGAGCCAACCCACACGGCGGCGGTGCTGCATTTGCATCCGCGCTGGGCAATGTTGGTCGGAATCGTGTTGCTCTCGGGCGTAGGTGCTTACGCAACCTGGTGCATCCTTGGCAAGACGCCGATCGAGATTCGCGGCTGGGCACTGCGCGCGCCGCGCGCAGCCATCGGCTTTTCGCAGATTGCGCTTGCCTGCTGCGATCTGAGTTGTTCAACCGCCGTGCTGTGGTGGCTGTTGCCGCCGCAGACGGACATGGGTTTTCTCACTTTCGTCGGCGCCTACGCGGCCGCGGTGACCGCCGGCATTATTAGCCATGTGCCCGGCGGGCTCGGCGTCTTTGAAACCGTAATCGTCTTTGCGTTGCCGGATGTGCCCGCCAGCTCTCTGCTGGGCTCGATGCTCGTGTATCGCGCGGTCTATTACCTTGCGCCGCTTACGGTTGCGACGCTGTTGTTCGGCGCGAAGGAGTTGGGTGCGCGGCGCGGGCCGCTCGCGCGGGCACACGCGCTTGCCTCACTCTACATTGCGCCGATTGTGCCGCAGGTGGCCGGCACTCTGACCTTTTTTGCGGGATTCATTCTGCTCGTCTCCGGAGCGACCCCGAGCATTGATGCGCGCCTTGCAGTTCTGCGCCAATTTCTGCCGCTTGCGATCCTGGAATTGTCGCATCTTGCCGGCAGTGTCATCGGTTTGGGCCTGGTGGTGCTGTCGCGCGCGCTATTCCGACGCGTTCAGGTTGCGTATCACATTTCGTTCTGGCTCTTGGCCGCCGGCATCGCCGCCTCGCTCTTGAAGGGTCTCGACTTCGAAGAGGCGACGGTGCTTGCAATCGTGCTCGCCGTGCTGGTACTTGGACGCCGGGCTTTCTATCGGCCGACATCGCTGCTTGCGGAACCCTTCACGCCCATCTGGGCTGTCAGCATTGCCGGCGTCATTGCAACAGCAATCTGGGTATCGTTCCTCGCGTTTCGCCACATCGAGCTGTCGAACGATCTATGGTGGACCTTCGCCATGGACGCCAATGCGCCGCGAACCTTGCGTGCAACTTTTCTCGTGGTCGTTCTGGCCGCGGCATTTCTGCTTCTCAATCTGCTCCAGCCGGCGCGGCCGGAACCTGGGGTTGCCGATGCGAACGATCTCGAAAAGGCGCGTGGCATCATCGCGCGTTCGGATCTGACGATCGCAAATGCGGCTCTTACCGGCGATAAGCGTCTTCTCTTCAGCGACGACGGCGACGCCTTTGTAATGTATCAAGTGGCGGGCCGCAGCTGGATCGCCTTGGGCGATCCGATCGGCGCCCCGGAGCGTGACGAGGAATTGGTGTGGCGCTTTCGCGAGCTCTCCGACCATCACGGCGGGCGCACGGTGTTCTATCAAGCAAGCGCCGACAGTCTCGCGCTGTATGTTGATCTGGGCCTGGCCGCTTTGAAAATTGGCGAGGAAGCGCGAGTGTCGCTTGCCGATTTTTCATTGGAGGGCGCGGCGCGCGCCGATTTGCGTCAGGCCTGGCGGCGCGCGGAACGCGACGGGGCAACCTTCGAGGTCATTCCGCCCGAACGTTTAGAAGAGGTGCTGCCGCAGCTGCGACGAATTTCCGATTCCTGGCTCGCCGGAAAATCCGTTGCCGAAAAGCGCTTCTCGGTAGGCGCATTCTCGGAAGCTTATATGCGCAATTTTCCGACGGTGCTGGTGCGCTCCGAAGGAACATTGTCGGCGTTTGCGAATCTGTGGCCGACAAGTTCGAAAGAAGAGCTTTCCATCGACCTGATGCGCTTCGGCCCGGACGCACCGCGGGGCGCGATGGACTACATGTTCATCGAGCTCATGCTGTGGGGCCGGACACAAGGCTACCGCTGGTTCAACCTGGGTATGGCGCCGCTCGCCGGCCTCGAGCGCCATCCGCTCGCTCCGGCGTGGCACCGCGTCGGGAACTTTGTCTTTCGGCACGGCGAACACTTCTATAATTTCGACGGTCTGCGCCGCTACAAGTCGAAATTTGACCCTGCCTGGGTACCTAAGTATCTAGTTGCACCCGGGGGCATGGCGTTGCCGCGAATTTTGATTGACGTGTCGGTGCTGATCTCAGGGGGCGTGATGGAGATGTTCGCGCGATGAGCCGCGCGAAATCGCGAGTCGTCTTCATCCCCGGTGCAGTCCTAGTTCAAGCGTGCGCAGTTGCCGCAGAGCTTTCCGCGCCCACCCGCGTACCGGCGGCGGCCTTCGGCACCGTCGCCGTCTATAAGCCCGCACAGAGCGAACCTGACAGCGTCGCTCTATTTGTATCCGCCGACGGCGGCTGGAACTCGAGCGCAGTCAACATGGTCCGCTCCGTTACGGGCAAAGGCGCCATCGTCGTCGGTATTGACATGCGTCAATTGCGAGCCAGGATGGCCCGTTCCAAGGCGAGCTGCCAGCCGCTCGCGGTCGAATTTGAGCTCTTGAGCCATCAGATTCAAAAGCAGATGGGCTTGCCGGAATATCACGTACCTGTGCTGCTCGGCTTTGGTTCCGGCGCTACGGTCCTCTACGCAACTCGCGCAGGCTCCCATCGGAACTTTTGCGGGCGCCATTACCTTGGGCTTCTGCCCCGAGCAGGACCTTGCCGGCGCCACGCTCTGCGCGACTCCGCAGCTGCGATATACGCACGGCAAAAATGGCGTTCTCGTATTTGAACCCGCGCCGCACCTGGAGCACCCTTGGATTGCCTTACAAGGCGAGAAGGATGCGGTCGGCTCTGCAAGCGCTGTAAACGACTTCGTTGCCCGCACTGGCGGCGCTGCAATTGTGCATTTGCCGCAGGTCGGCCATGGCTTTTCGGTCGAACGCAACTGGCTGCTGCAGCTCCTCGGTGCCTACCAGAGTATCGCGGCTCGGCCCGAACCCACCGCAGCGCAAGCCCCGCAGATTCAGGACCTGCCTGTGAGTATCTTACGAGCCGCTCTAGAGACCGACACGCTCGCGCTGTTGCTGACCGGCGACGGCGGTTGGGCGGGCCTCGATCGGGAACTCGCCACTCGCCTTGCCGCGCGGCACGTCTCAACGGTCGGATTCAACTCGCTACGCTATTTCTGGCATCTGCGCACACCGGATGAGGCTACCCGCGACGCCGCGCGCGTGCTCGAGCACTATCTAGCCGACTGGAAGAAATCGCGCTTCATTGTCATTGGCTACTCCTTCGGCGCTGATGTCGCACCATTCATCGTCAACCGCCTGCCAGCAGAGCTGCGTCAACGGCTGATCACAGTCAGTCTCCTCGGAATTGAGTCGGATGCGGATTTTGTCGTCCGAGTCGCGGACTGGATTCCCGGCTCCGACTTGCGTGGGCGAGATGTGCGCCCGGAGCTCGCCGCGATCGCGGTTCCCGTGCCGTGCATTTACGGCGCCGGCGAGAGCGCAACTATTTGCCCGGCAGGCAAGCGCGACCGCGTGAGCGGCGAAGGTATCGACACAGGGCGCCACTTCGGAGGCGATTACTCGGCTATTGCCGATCACATTCTAGCATTTGCGCAGATTATGTCGCACCATGATTGATGATTATTCGCAAAGCGCCGCGTGAGCTACTATTGAAGCTACTGCGCGCAAACAGATAACAACAGGGCGCGCAACACGGCTATGTCGCTATACATAGATTCAGCCAGTCGGATGGTGCACGACCAGGAACAGAATCTGGCACTGGTGTGTCCGCATTGTCTGGTGACCGCGCATATCACGCCCTCTGCGTTACCTCAATTCGACGACCTGCAAGCGCATAAGCCGAAACATGTAGGAATCGTGTATCGCTGCGATGCGTGTCTGGCGCCGATTTTTCTGCGGCTGGCGGTGCGCGCGTACACCGCTACCCGCATCGAGCTTGCCCCGCAGTTCACTGAAGTTGAACGGCCACGCGAGACTTTCGCCTTCGCCTACTTGCCTGAAGAGGTGGAGCTGCTCTTCAAAGAAGCGCTCACCTGCTATTCGGCGGGCGCGCTAAATGGCTTTGCGTCGATGTGCCGTCGCGCTGCCCAGGCGATGTTCGCCGATTTGGGCGAGGTCGGGAAACTGCGGCTCTATGATGAGCTCAACAATGTGCGTGCAATGGCTGAGCTTGACGCCGAAAGCTTCACACGCATCAAGAGCGTGATCTTCGGCAGCGATTCGGATCCGCGCCCTAATCCGCCACTGCTTGAGAGCCACGTCGCAGCGATGCTGCTCGAGGTGATCAAAGACCTGCTGTACGAGGCCTATGTACGCCGCGGCAAGCTGCAGCAAGCCATGCTGGTGCGGCGTTACTTCGTCGATGAAAAGGCCAATAGCGTTACGGCGAGCGCAAATGCGGCCGTCGCGCACGTCGGGAATCCAGACGCAGATTGAGCAGGTCGTTCACGGGCTCGTCGGCAGCGCCACGGCGCCCGACAACTCCCTCGCCAGCATCGGTGTAACCACGCAGAACGATGGCACCCTCGCCTTAAATTCGACCACGCTAAAGAATGCCCTGTCGAGCAATTTCACCGGCGTAAGCCAGCTGTTCTCGGCGAAGAACGGCATCGGCTCCCAGTTAAACACGCAGCTTACGGCGGCACTGGGCAACAGCGGTGCGGTGAACTCCTACAGCAAGACCCTGGTGCAGCAAAACGCAACGCTCACCGACCAGGCAACCGCTATTACGAACGAAGAGGCGGCGCTTACGGCGAGCATGACACAGCAATTTTCCGCCCTGAATACGCTCCTCTCCTCACTACAGACGACATCGGCATATCTCACCCAGGCGTTCGCCAATCTCCCCAAAGTCGGCGCCAATAGCTCCAACTAAGGGTCGCGAGCGCGGCGCATGCGCTCAAGTGTCGGCCGTTCCGGCCGTTAAACGCTGCATCGGTAAGGTTATTCGGAGCGTCGCCGCATGAGCGTCTACTCGCGTACTGCAAATATGGCCGCATACCAGAGCAATGCCGTTCACGGCGGCGTCGCTGCCGCGGATTCGCACGGCTTAGTATTGATGCTGATGACCGCAGCGGTGGAGCGCATGACCGCGGCACGCGGTTGCATCGAGCACGGCGAAACCGCACGCAAAGCAAAACTCCTGCACAGCAGCGTGAAAATCATCGGCGAACTGCGCGGGATCCTGAATCTCTCCGAGGGCGGTTCGCTCGCTCAGAATCTGAGCGATTTATACGACTATATGACTCGCCGCCTGCTCCTCGCCAACGTCGAATCCAATGTTGCCTGCATTAGCGAGGTATTGAATCTTCTGGTCGAGGTGCGTAGCGCCTGGATCGCCATTGGTCCGCAAACGCGGCAAACGGCGCCGCGGGCGCTCGCTGTCCCTTAGCTGCGCACGGCAAGCGCGAAAATCGCGCAGCGGCAGTTTAGCTTTCAACGCGCAAGCGCTACCCCGCAAAGCGCCGCGCATTGCGAAACAGACGCATCCAGCCGCTGTATTCGCCAGCACCCTGCGGTCGCCATGAATTTTGCGCATAGCGGAATGAGCGCTCCGGATGCGGCATGATGATCGTAACGCGACCATCGGTGTTGCAAAGCGCCGCCAGTCCAAACGGCGAGCCGTTTGGATTAAACGGATAGAGCGTGGCCATGCTTCCATCGTTGTGGACATAACGGCACGTCATAAGCCCGCTCGCCGCACAATCTTGTCCGGCGCGCGCCGCCGCGAACTGGGCATGGCCTTCACCGTGTGCAACGGCAATCGGCAAGTAAGACCCTGCCATGCCGTCAAATAGCACCGAGGGCGACTTTAGAACCTCCAGCAGCGCAAAGCGCGCTTCATATTGCTCGCTTACGTTGCGTACGAACCGCGGCCAGTTCGACGTGCCTGGGATGAGACTCTTCAAGGCGGCGAACATCTGGCAACCGTTGCAAATACCCAGTGCAAAAGTGTCCGCGCGCGCGAAGAATTGTGCAAACTCCTCACGAAGCGCCGAATGAAACAGAATTGACTTGGCCCAGCCCTCGCCCGCTCCAAGCACATCCCCGTATGAGAAGCCACCGCAGGCCACGATCCCTGCAAATTCAGCGAGCGAGCGTCGGCCAGCGAGCAAGTCCGTCATATGCACGTCGTGCGACTCGAATCCGGCCCGCTCGAAAACAGCCGCGGTCTCAACCTGACTGTTGACACCTTCCTCGCGCAGGATCGCAATCGGCGGACGGCTGCCGCGCCCGACATAGGGCGCTGCGATATCCTCGTCCGGGTCGAATGCAAGGCTAACACTCAGCCCTGGGTCGGCGACGTCCGCGCAGGCGCTGAATTCCTGATCCGCGCAATCAGGAGCATCGCGTAGGCGGCGCATTTGCCAAGACGTTTCCGACCAAGCACGGCGCAGCTCGCTCCATGCTTCGTCAAATACTGTGAGACCCACTGCAATCCGTACACGCGGCTCGCGCGCCTCGTCACCACGGCTTGCGTGTATCGGCGCGCCGATGCGAAACGCATGCTCCGTTATCGCGTGCGCAGCCAGTACCGCACTGACACGCGCCTCGTCGCAATCGCGCACCTGAATGACCGCTCCGAGTTCCTCGGCGAAGAGCTGCTCGAGAGCGGCGCCGCGCGCCGCCGGCAGAGCAATCTCAAGGCCACAATGTCCCGCAAAGGCCATCTCCACAAGCGTTGCGAAGAGGCCACCGTCGGAACGATCGTGGTAGGCAAGTATCAAATCTTCGCTCTTCAATTGCCGAAGCGCCGCGGCAAAGCGCACAAGCTCCTGGGGGTCGTCGAGATCCGGCGCGTCACGACCGAGTTGACCGTACACCTGCGCAAGAGCGGATGCGCCGAGGCGATTGCGGCCGCGCCCCAGATCGATGAGCCATAGAGCGCTCGCACCGCTATCGCTGCGAAGCACCGGTGTGAGCGTGCGGCGCACATCGGTGACCGGCGCAAATGCCGAAATGATCAGCGACACCGGTGCGACGACGCTCTTGGTGACCGCGTTGTCGCGCCAAACCGTGCGCATCGACAATGAATCCTTGCCGACCGGAATTGCGATTCCCAGCGCCGGACACAGCTCCTCGCCGATCGTGCGGACAGTTGCATAGAGCGCGGCATCCTCACCGGGCTCGCCGCACGCCGCCATCCAGTTTGCCGACAGGCGAATCGCCCCCAGCGACTCAACGTCGGCGGCGAGAATGTTGGTCACCGCTTCCGCCACCGCGAGCCGGCCGGATGCCGGTGCATTCAGCAGCGCCACCGGCGCCCGCTCGCCCATCGCCATGGCCTCACCGGCATGCCCCTCATAGTCGGCGAGCGTTACGGCAACGTCGCTCACCGGTACTTGCCAGGGGCCCACCATCTGATCGCGGCTGACGAGACCGCCGACCGTGCGATCACCGATAGTGATCAGAAATGTCTTGTCCGACACGGCCGGCAGGCGCAACACTCGATACGCCGCGTCACGCAGATCGATTGCCGTGATTTCAAACGGCTGCCCGACATGCACGACGCTCTTTACGTCGCGCTGCATCCGCGGTGTGCCCCCGAGCAGCGCCTCGATCGTCATATTGACCGGCTCATTGCCAAACAAGGAGTCGTACACCACAAGTTGTCCGCTGGCATCAATATCGCCAATGACCCCAAAGAGACAGCGCTCGCGCTCAGCCAGCGCCGCAAAACTTGCAAGTCTATCGGCGGCGATCGCAAGCACATAGCGCTCCTGCGCTTCGTTGCACCAGATCTCCATCGGCGACATGCCAGGTTCAGCGCTCGGCACGGCGCGCAAGTCGATGCGCGCGCCGCGCGCGCTGTGGGCGACGACTTCCGGTATCGCATTTGACAGCCCACCGGCGCCTACATCGTGTATGAGGACGATTGGATTTTCCGCGCCCAGCGCCCAGCAGGCGTCGATCACTTCCTGCGCGCGGCGCTGCACTTCGGCGTTGCCGCGCTGCACCGAGGCAAAATCAAGCTCGGCGGTGCTCGCACCGCTGCCCAGCGACGAGGAGGCGCCACCGCCCAGACCAATCAGCATGGCAGGGCCGCCGAGCACCACGAGCTTGGCGCCAAGCGGCACTTCGCCCTTTAATGCGTGCGTACGGCGCACATTGCCAAGACCGCCGGCGATCATGATCGGCTTGTGATAGCCGCGAACGCGTGCGGCGGGATCGCCTGCGACGTGCTGCTCGAAGGTCCTGAAATAGCCGCAAATCGCGGGCCGACCGAATTCATTATTGAATGATGCGGCACCGATCGGGCCCTCGATCATGATATCGAGCGCGGCTGCGATGCGCTCCGGTCGGCCAAAATTGCGCTCCCAAGCGCGTTCGAAACCTGGAATGCGCAGGTGCGAGACGGAAAAGCCCGTCAGCCCGGCTTTGGGCTTCGCGCCCAAACCCGTGGCGCCCTCGTCGCGAATCTCGCCCCCGCAGCCCGTCGCGGCGCCCGGAAACGGTGAAATCGCCGTTGGATGATTGTGCGTCTCGACCTTTAGAATGATATCGATAGGTTCTATAACGCCGCCGTAGATCAGCGTGTCCGGATCCGGAAAATAACGAACTCCGAGCTTGCCGCTGATCACCGCGGCGTTATCGCGGTACGCCGACAGGACCCCGTGTGGACTTACCGCGCGGGTGTTCTTGATCATCGCAAACAGGGATTTGTCTTGCAGCTGACCGTCAATGATCCAGCTGGCGTTGAAGATCTTATGCCGACAATGCTCCGAATTGGCCTGCGCGAACATCATGAGTTCAACGTCGGTAGGGTCGCGCCCGAGCCCAACAAAAGTTGCGTACAGATATTCGATCTCGTCCGTCGACAGTGCGAGGCCGAGGAGAGTATTGGCCTGCTCGAGCGCCGAGCGTCCGCTTGCAAGTGAAATCCGCGCGAGCGGCTGCGGCGGCGCGTGCTCGAAGAGCTGCACCGCATCCTTTATTTGGAACAGCGCCATCTCTGTCATGCGGTCATACAGAATGGGCGCAAGGGTTGCGAGCTGTTCGCGTGCAAACGGGTATGTGGATTTAAGGCGGTAGGCAATGCCGCGCTCGATGCGTTGAATGGCATCGAGCCCGCAGACATGTGCGATATCGGTTGCCTTGCTCGACCAAGGCGAAATCGTGCCGGCGCGTGGCACGACCAGCAGCAAAATGTCCTGCGAGTCCGTAGGCGCGCTAGCCGAGTCCGCGTATGCCCCGTACTTCAATAAACCCGCAAGAACACCCTCCTCGCAGACGGTGAGCTTGCGTGCCACATCGATGAAATGCACGAACGTTGCGTCCAGACTCGTAACGGCGGGCGCGAGTGCCCGCAGTCGCTCAAGTAGTTTTACGATCCGGAAGCTGGAAAGTGCGCTGGGGCCTGGAAGATCGAACATGGCTCGAATTTGATGCTACTTTTTGGGAGGAGAATCTCGCGGCGGCGCGGAGTACAAAGCGCCCGGAAACTGCGAAATGTTGCCACCCTCAAAGGGCGTGATCTTGCTGACGCCCTGCTTTTTGACCTCGTCCACGCGCAGTACCGAATGCAGCGGCAGATAAGTGCGTTTGACCCCCTCGAACTCAGCCTTGATGCGCTCCTCGCCCGGATCGACTACCACCGAGGAGCGCTCACCGAATACGATGTCCTCGATCTCAAGAAACCCAAACAGGCTGCCGTGGCTGACTTTGCGCGCGTAAACTTCGTAAACCTTGCCCTGATTCACGAACATAATCTTGAAAATGTGACTGGCTGCCATAGGGTGTGGGCTCGGGACTGCTATGTTGATCCGCACATTATATGTCCGGACGCGCCGGGGAAGCGGGTGCGCGCGAAAGGCATTCAGATGAGAAAGGATTTACGACCTCTGGGGCAACCATGGCGCTACGCCTAAGCGTCGTCAGTGATCATCGGCGGTTGCTCGGCGACCGCAGCAGCATCGTGCTCGACGCGTCGGGCGCCACCATTGGGCGCTCTTCGAGCAACGACTGGGTCTTGCCTGACCCGCTACGCTATGTCTCCTCGCGCCACGCCCGCATCGCCTGTCGTGACGGGCAGTATTACCTTGAGGATCTGAGCACCAACGGCGTCTACGTCAACGAGGACGACCAGCCCCTCGGCAAGGACGTCGCCCGGCAGCTGCGCAGCGGCGATGTACTGCGTGTCGGGGAGTACCAGCTCGTCGTGGCGGTCGAAGAAGAACCCCCTGCCACGCTTGCCGGGGAGTTGCCGGAACATCAGCAGACTGCAACTGCGGTCCCGAGCAGCATGGGCGAGTTGCGCGCGCTTGGGCGCGCAAAGCAGCCAGACTTGGACAGCGCGCTCAACCTCGATGAGTTGCTGGTGCCTGATGCTGCCGTGCTAAACGGCGTGCTACCGGTCAATGCTTATGGGCAGGCCGTACCGGCAGCCACGTCGGCAGGCGCTGACACCTCTCCCGGCCTTGATGAGGCCGCGATCGCACGGCGCATTGCGCGCCTGGCGAAGGCTGCAGAACGCAGCACTAAAAACCGCGCCAGCGTGCCGGCACTATTCGACGTTCAAAGTGGACTCATCGCCTTCTGTCGCGGCGCCGGCATTGACAGTGAGCGTCTGCCTGCGGATGCGCAGACGCGCCTCATGCACCTTGCGGGTCAACTGCTGCGTGAGTCGCTGGTCGGCTTGAAAGACCTCGAGCGCGCGCGTGCGGAGATACGCAATCGTTTTCGCATCGAGATGCCAGTCGACGCCGAAGACACGCGTCCCTCGCTCGCCGGGTCCGCCATCGAAGAGCTGCTGCTCAATCTTTTCAGCCAGCACGAAAGCCGGCAGACGGATGCTGTGCAATGGCTGCGCGAGAGCGTCGACGGAGTCAAAGCGCACGAAAATGCCACGGTGCTCGCATTGCGGGCAGCGTTTACCGAATTTGTCGACCGCCTGGATCCGGCGGAGCTCGAGGCGCGCTTCGAGCGCGCGAGCCGCCGTGGCAAGCTGCGCAGCAACGGGCGCGCAGGCTATTGGGATCTGTACGCCGGCTTCTACCGCGGTCTCATCGAGATGCCCGCCGACCACCTGCCGCATACCTTTGTCGAGGCGTTCGCCAAGGCCTACAAGGACGCTCTGCAAAAGCCTGCACCGTAAGGATGCAGCACGCCTGGCCGCATCGATCGGCCGGTGATGCCTGCGCTTTTCTTGCGTAGAATCGGCCGATGCCACACATCCGCAGCGTACTCGTCGCCAATCGCGGTGAGATCGCCATCAGAGTCATGCGTGCCGCAAGCGAACTTGGGCTGCGCACCGTCGCGATCTACTCTCAGGAAGATCGCTTTTCTTTGCACCGCACGAAAGCGGACGAGGCGTACCTCGTCGGTCGCGACAAGGGTGCGGTCGAGGCATATCTCGACATCGAAGACGTGCTGCGCATCGCGCGCGAAGCGCACGTCGATGCGATTCATCCGGGCTATGGCTTTCTAGCCGAGAACCCGCAGTTCGCGCAGGCCTGCGCGCAGGCCGGAATTATCTTTATCGGGCCGTCGCCGCAAACCATGCGTACGCTTGGCAACAAGGTGACGGCGCGCAACCTTGCGACTTCGGTTGACGTGCCGGTCATGCCGGCGACACCGCCGCTGCCGACGGATATCGCGGCCTGTGCGCGCCTCGCCCGGGAAATCGGTTACCCCGTCATGCTCAAGGCGAGCTGGGGCGGCGGCGGGCGCGGCATGCGCATAGTCGAAAGCGAAGCGCAGCTGACCGAGCTTCTGCCCATCTCGCGGCGCGAGGCGCTGGCCGCTTTCGGCAACGATGAGGTGTATCTCGAAAAGCTCGTGCGGCATGCACGCCATGTCGAAGTGCAGATCCTTGGCGATTCGCACGGCGGCCTGGTGCATGTGTATGAGCGCGACTGCACCGTGCAAAGGCGCAATCAAAAGGTCGTCGAACGCGCGCCGGCGGTGTTTCTCACCGACGCGGGGCGCGCGGAGCTGTGCGCGGCAGCGCTGGCGATCGGTCGCGCCGTCAAATACGTCAATGCCGGTACCGTCGAATTCCTGCAGGACGCCGACAGCGGCAAGTTCTACTTTATCGAAGTCAATCCACGCATCCAGGTGGAGCACACGGTCACGGAATGTGCAACGGGTATAGACCTCGTCAAAGCACAAATCCGCATCGCCGGTGGTGCGCGCATCGGTACGCCTGAAAGCGGCGTGCCGCTGCAAGAGAACATCCATATCACCGCACACGCGCTGCAATGCCGGATCACGACGGAGGATCCGGAAAACAACTTCATTCCCGATTACGGCAAGATCACCGCCTATAGAAGTCCCGCGGGCTTTGGCGTACGGCTCGATGCGGGCACCGCCTACACGGGCGCGATCATCACGCGCTCCTACGACTCGCTTCTGGTGAAGGTCACCGCATGGTCGCCCACGCCGGAGGAATCCATCGCGCGCATGCACCGCGCCCTGTGGGAGTTCCGTATTCGCGGCGTGGTTACCAACCTGCGTTTTCTCGAGCAGCTCATTACCCATCCGCGCTTCGCCCGTGGTGACTATACGACGCGCTTCATCGAGGAGACGCCGGAACTGTTCCGTTGGCCGCGCCGGCGCGATCGGGCGACACGGATTCTTACGTTTATTGGTGAAACGATCGTCAACGGCGCGGCCGAAACCAGGAACCGCGTGCGTCCGGCGCGCCTCGCTACACCCAGACTCCCTCAAGCAGCATTGGCGGCGCCGCCGCCAGGCACGAAGCAGAGGCTAGATGAGCTTGGACCCGAGCGCTTCGCGCAGTGGATGCTGCAGCAATCACGCGTTCTCGTTACCGACACGACAATGCGCGATGCGCACCAGTCGCTATTGGCGACGCGCATGCGCACCATCGACATGACCGCAATCGCGCCCTACTACTCAAGCCTCTTGCCTGAGCTGTTTTCAGTAGAATGTTGGGGCGGCGCGACCTTTGATGTCGCGCTGCGCTTTCTGCGCGAGGATCCGTGGCTGCGGCTGACGACGCTGCGCGAGCGCATGCCGAACCTGCTGTTGCAGATGCTGCTGCGCTCGGCCAATGCCGTCGGCTATACCAACTATCCCGACAACGTCGTGCGCTTTTTCGTAGCGCGCGCCGCCGCACGCGGTGTCGATCTGTTTCGGATCTTCGACTCACTCAATTGGGTTGAAAACATGCGCGTCGCCATCGACGCGGTGCTCAAGTCGGGCAAACTGTGCGAAGCGGCAATCTGCTACAGCGGCAACCTGAGCGATCCGCACGAAAAGAAGTACACGCTTGATTATTACCTCAAACTCGCCCGTGGACTGAAGGCTTGCGGGGTCCATATCCTCGGCATCAAAGACATGGCAGGCCTGTGCCAGCCGCAAGCGGCATACATGCTCGTCAAAGCGCTAAAGGATGAGATCGGCCTGCCGGTGCACTTCCACACGCATGACACGAGCGGCATCGCCGCTGCAAGCGTGCTCGCTGCCGTCGATGCCGGCGTCGACGCGGTTGACGGCGCGATAGATAGCATGAGTGGACTTACTTCACAGCCGAATTTGGGTTCTATCGTCGAGGCGTTGCGCCATGGTCCGCGTGCAACGGGACTCGACCCGGCGAAGCTGCGCATGTTGTCGGTCTATTGGGAACAGGTGCGCAAGCTTTATGCCGCATTTGAAAGCGACATCCGTGCGGGCGCATCCGAAGTCTATGTCCATGGCATGCCGGGCGGTCAGTACACGAACCTGCGCGAGCAGGCGCGCGCGCTTGGCATTGAGGATGCTCGCTGGCCCGAGGTGGCGCAGGCCTACGTAAGCGTGAATCAAATGTTTGGCGATATCATTAAGGTCACGCCGACGTCAAAGACCGTCGGTGATCTTGCGATCCTGATGATCACTAGCGGCCTCACGGCTGAGCAGGTTCTCGATCCTGAGACTCAGGTCGGTTTTCCCGACTCCGTTGTGCAGCTCTTCCATGGCGACATTGGCCAGCCGCTCGGTGGGTTTCCGCAAGCGCTGCAACGTAAGATCCTCAAAGGCGCAAGCCCTCTTACTGACAGACCCGGCGCGTCCCTCGCGGCGGTGGATCTTGAGGCGGAGCGCACCAAAATCAGCCAGAAGCTGCCACGGCCCGTTAACGATGAGGATTTGGCCTCGTATCTCATGTACCCGAGGGTATGGCTCGAATATGCCGCTGAGCGCGCGCTTTACGGTGATGTGTCGATTCTGCCAACGTCTGTATTCTTTTATGGGATGGAACCGGGGCAGGAGATCAGCGTCACTCTAGAGCGCGGCAAGACGCTTATCGTTTTGTATATCGCCACTAGCGAGCCGCACGAAGATGGCACCCGTACCGTGTACTTCGAACTGAACGGTCAGCCGCGCTCGGTGCGCGTGGCGGACAGAAGCCAAGTCGCGAAGCGTCCGCCGCAGCGCAAAGCTGAACCGGGTAATCCGCTGCATCTTGGTGCCCCGATGCCTGGAACAATTGCGACCGTCAATGTAACGGTCGGACGTAAAGTTGCGCGCAGCGACATCCTCGTGACTCTGGAGGCAATGAAGATGGAGACCGCGGTTCGCGCCGAGAGTGACGGCGAGGTCGCCGAGATTCTGGCAACACCGGGTCAGCAGGTCGATGCGAAAGACCTGCTGATCGTACTTGCGTAACTCATCGCGGCTTTCGCCCGCTTACGATCGGGACCTGCCACACCGCGTAATCGCGCGGGTTGCGGATGCTGGCAATGACGTATTCAAACAGAGCGCGCGCCTCGTTCGCGGGCAACGCGGTTTTTGCACCAATCGCATCGACATAGCCATCGCGCCACGCCTCCAGCATTGTGGCGAATGTCTCGCGCGGCACGCGCAGTGTATCGACGGTGACATAGTCGACACGCAGATCGGTAACTCCCAGATCGTGCAGCAAAGACCAGGTGCGACGGCCGATACGCGCATCCGCCCCGGTATTGCGCGCATACGCAATCGCGCCCTCTTGCCACAACCGGTCTGGCTCGAGCTCGCGAGCGATCATTTGCAGCATTCCGTAATCTTCGCTTAAGACGTGCAGCCAGCCGCCGGCTTTGCAGACGCGCAGCAGTTCCCGCAGCACCTTCTCCGGTTCAGGAATTGATTGCGTCACGTGGCGGCATACCACGAGATCAAATTGCTGCGTGGCAAAATGAAGTTCAAACGCATCGCCCTGCTCAAATTGCAGGCGCGGCGCAAGATCAACATAGCGGTGGGTCGCATACGCAATCGAGCTCGATAGAATGTCGACGCCAATCACAGTGGCCTGCTCATATGCAATCGCAAGGCGCGAAGTAATCTCACCGCTACCACAGCCGATATCGGCAATGCGGCATTCTCCCGCAAGTCCATAGCGCGCAAAGAGCAGCTCCTCCTGCGGCCAAATTGCACGCGCCTGCGCCGCAAGCGTGCGAATCATGGATTCATCGGCCATCTGTTGGGCGTGTGGGTTGCGATTGGTGCTCATTGAGCATTACTCAAGCCGCGCTCGGCGGCGCGCAACCACTCGGCGCGATCGGCACTATCGGCAAGCGTGCGCGCAGCATCACGGGCGCGCGCGTAGCTTGCACGTGCATCGGTGGCGGCTCCCTGTTTGGCCTGCGCCTCGGCAAGCGCCAACAGATTCGGCGGATAGGCAGGCCGCAGGGCAGCGGCACGCCGCGCGGCGGCAAGCCCGCGCTCAGGATCTCCTGGCCCAAGAGGCCAGCCCGGCGCACGGATCAACACCAGCGCCTGTACGCGCGCTGGCCCGGCATTATCGTAAGCGGGATCGACTGCTTCGGCCTGCTCAAGACTTGCGAGCATCTCGTTCAACAACGAAGGTGCACGCGTCGGGTGTTCCTTCGCGTTGAGACCCAGTGCGACCGCTCGGCCGTACAGACAGGCGGCGTCGTGCGGCGCGACCAGGCGCGCCGACTCGACCGCGCTGGCAGCGATCACGACCGCGTCGAACCCGTCCTCGTCCCTGTCCACGCGCCAACGGTCGTCGTCGGTTTCGATGCGTTCG
>Ga0209483_1000800_pt1 | contig 25655 bp, 18 predicted proteins | sample NGEPerA_FD_184508 | JGI IMG/M metagenome (GOLD analysis project Ga0209483, IMG submission 184508) | Arctic peat soil microbial communities from the Barrow Environmental Observatory site, Barrow, Alaska, USA - NGEE PermafrostL2-A... | ecosystem: Environmental > Terrestrial > Soil > Wetlands >... | reverse complement strand
TGAAATTGAACTCGTCATCGTCGGCAGCGACCGCACGCTGGGCCGCACCGGCGAAGTGACGAACAAAATCGGCACTTATACGAAGGCGGTTCTGGCCGCACGCCATAAAATTCCATTTTACGTCGCCATTCCGCTTTCGACGATTGACTGGAATTTGAAGCGCGGTTTCGACATTCCGATTGAAGAACGGGACGAAAGCGAAGTCCTCGGCGCGTGGGGAACCAATTCACGCGGGCAGCGCGAATATGTCCGGGTGGCAAACCCGGCGAGCGGCGCGCGCAATCCCGGTTTCGACGTGACGCCGGCTGAACTCATCACCGGTCTCATCACGCCGGCGGGAATTTTCAAGCCGAAGGAACTTTGGAAAAACCGTCGCGCACTTGGACACGCTGTTTGAGCGTTCGCAGAGAATTTGGCATTGCCGTCACAGTTGACTCGCCGAGCATCAACTGCCGGCATTAAGGCCGTTTTTTCTGCGGGTTGACCGAACCACACTGGCACCAATCGGAACCAGCAGGAACGCAGCGGCAACAAAGGTCGAAGGTTCAGGCACGGGAGCGATCATGGAGTTGTTTGATGCCCCGCCGCCCAGACCTATGTTGACATTGAAACTTAACTGCCCGCCAACGCTGCCGCCCAGGTTGTAAGAACCATCGGCGTTGCCCCAAATGTTAATTTCATTGCCATTGTTTTGCGTGAACAACAAGCCGAAATCGTCCAGGAGCGGATTAGTGTCGGGATACTGTGGATTTTGACCGGCAGGATACACCGCGTTGTTATAAATGAACACGCCGCTTGGCGACGTCATGTAGCCCGGATAGGTGGCGGTTCCACCAGCAACATACAAGGTCCATTCGCCGCTCGCCCCATCGGCAGTCACGTTGAGGTAGCCGCTGGCGGCATAGTAATTGTTATTGACGGATTCGACATCAATTTGCCCGGAGCCAGAGTCGCCGTTTCCATCGTTGAAGGTTATGTCATAAAGACTGGCGCCAGCCTGGGTCGTGAGACCCAAGGCCAGAGACGCACACACGATTGTAATGTTGAGTAATTTTATCGTTTACATTTTGCCTTTGCTTAAAAACCACAATTCGTTAGCAATTGCAATGCCAAAGCCGTGTCCAGCAACCATGAAGGAATGCGTAGGCGCTTAAAAACCAACGAGGCACGTCGCCTCATAAGAAGCGGTGGTAATTTGTGGACACCAAAACTTGCAACTTGTCGAGACACCACAGTTTGTATAAATTATGGCGTATCCAATTATTTTTGTGACAGCCAAACGCAAACTTCGCTACGGCATGGTCGGTGGTGGACAAAACGCCTTCATCGGCGCGGTTCATCGCATGGCCGCCAATCTCGACGGCCAGATCGAACTCGTCGCCGGCGCATTTTCTTCCGACGCGAAAAATTCACAGACGACGGGCGAACAACTTTTTCTCAATCCGTCGCGCGTCTATGCGAGCTACGAAGAAATGGCCGAACGCGAAGCGGCGCTGCCGGCGGATCAGCGGATTGATTTTGTTTCCATCGTCACGCCAAATTTTTTGCACGCGCCGGTGGCGACGACGTTTTTGAAAAAAGGTTTTCACGTCGTCTGCGACAAGCCGATGACTTTGAATTTGAAAGAGGCGAAGGCCTTGCGTGAGACCGTCCGCAAGAGCGGAAAAGTTTTTGCGCTCACGCACAATTACACCGGCTATCCGATGGTGAAAGAAGCGCGCGAACTCGTCCGCACCGGCAAGCTTGGGAAAATTTTGAAAATCGTCGCCGAGTATCCGCAAAGCTGGCTGCTCGACAAGATTGAAGATGACGGCCAGAAACAGGCGGCGTGGCGCAGCGATCCGAAAAAAGCCGGCGCGAGCTGCTGTCTCGGCGACATCGGCACGCACGCGGAAAACCTAGGCCGTTACATCACCGGCATGGAGATTGAATCGCTCTGCGCCGACTTCACGACATTTATTCCGGGACGCAAACTGGAGGACGACGCGAACTTGCTGCTGCGTTACAAAGGCGGCGCGAAAGGCGTTTTGCATAGCTCGCAAATTTCCTGCGGCGAGGAAAACAATTTGAACATCCGCGTCTATGGCACGAAAGGTTCGCTTGCGTGGCAGCAGGAGCATCCGAACGAATTGAAATTCACGCCGAAAAACGAACCGGCAAAAATTCTCCGGCGCGGCAACGGCTACGTCAGCGACGTCGCCAAAAAATTCACGCGCCTGCCGTTCGGCCATCCCGAGGCGTTCATCGAGGCGTTCGCGAACATTTATCTGGAAGCCGTCGCCGCCATCCGCGCGAACATCGAAGGCAAACGCATTGACGAAAATGATTTTCCGACGGTGGACGATGGCGTGATTGGCATGGCTTTTCTGGAAACCGCCGTGAAGTCCGCAAAGTCCAACGCGAAGTGGACGCGCTTTGTCAAAATTTGACCGGACTCAACTCAACGCTAAAAATGAAATGAAAAAATATAGATACGTTCTAGCAGTGCTCGCGGTGTTTTTAATCCGTCTTCCTGCGCTTGCTGCGGATGGCGCGCCCGCCGAAGTCAACACGGACGGGTTCACAAACACCCCGATCATTCCCGGCACGACGTGGCATATTCACGACCCCAACCGCCCGCAGCCGCCGGTGGTCACGCCGGGCGTGTCGCCTACTTTGGGTGCTCCGCCGCCATCGGACGCCGAATTGCTTTTCGACGGCAAGGACCTTTCAAAGTGGCAGCGGGACGACGGCACGGACGCGAATTGGGTAATGACGAACGGTTACATGGAGAGCATTCCGGTGAGCGGACGTCCCGGCGGCATCCGCACGCATGGCAAGTGGGCGGACTTTCAGTTGCACGTTGAATGGGCTGAACCGCTCACGGTGCACGGCACGGGACAGGGACGCGGCAATAGCGGCATTCTTATTAACAACCTTTACGAGGTGCAAGTGCTCGACAGTTATCATTCGTTGACTTATCCCGACGGCCAGGCGGGCGCGATTTACGGCCAGATGCCGCCGCTGGTCAACGCCTGTCTGCCGCCCGGTGAATGGGAAACCTACGATATTTATTTTGAATCGCCGCGCTGGAACGAACAGGGCGACTTGGTCAAGAAAGCCGTCGTCACCGTCATCCAAAACGGCGTGATCATCCAGAACCACACCGAGTTGACAGGCTGCACCGACGGCATCGGCGCAGCGTCGTGGAAAATGCTCGGAGATTACACGCGCAAGCACCCGCCGGAAGTTTTCGTCGAATTGCAGTATCACAACAACGCCGTCCACTACCGCAACATCTGGATCCGTTCGATGCATTTGTTGGATAAACCTTGAACAATTGAAAAAAACATTATGAAAAAAAACATTGTCCTGTTGATGCTTGCGCTGGCGGCCACGGTGCAGGCCGAACCCAAAAAACTGCTCGTGGTCACGACCACGACGGGTTTCCGCCACAGTTCCATCCCGACGCTCGAAAAAGTCATCGCGCAGCTTGGCAAGGACAGCGGCGAGTTCACGGTGGATTTTGTCCAGCAGCCGCCGGGACATCCGGCCACCGGTTTCCCGACCAAGCCGAAGGCGGACGCGAGCGACGCGGACAAGGCGGCGTTCAACGACGCGGAGGCAAAATGGAACGCGGCGCTGGCAACGGAACTGCAAAAACTTTCTCCGGAGAATCTGAAAAATTACGACGGCGTGATTTTCGCCAGCACGACCGGCGACCTACCGATTCCCGACAAGCAGGGATTTCTCGACTGGATAAAAGCCGGTCACGCATTCATCGGCATCCATGCGGCGAGCGACACGTTTCATCACTGGCCGGGATATATTGAAATGCTCGGCGGCGAGTTTGATCATCACGGGCCGCAGGTGAGCGTGGATTGCATCAACGTTGATCCGTCGAATCCGGCGACGGCGCAACTGCCGAAGGTGTGGACGATTTCGCAGGAGGAAATTTACCAGTTCAAAAATTATGATCCTGCGAAAGTCCATGACTTGCTGTTTCTCGACAAGAATCCGGCGACTGGCGCGCCCGGACATTTTGCCGTCGCCTGGTGCAAAGATTACGGCGCGGGAAAAGTTTTTTACACCTCGCTCGGCCATCGTGAAGAAATCATTGACGCCGACCCGGATTTGAAGGACCGCAAAAATTCCGTGGAGATCAGCAAGGCGTATCAGCAGCACATTCTCGGCGGCATCGAATGGGCGCTGGGTTTGAAGAAATAAGCAAGTTGCAGGTTGCAGGTTGAAAGCTGCACGCATCGGAACCTGCAACTTTCAACTGGCAACCTGCAACCCGTTTGAACTAGGATGTGCGTTCCAATGGTTCGGGGCGTAGCGTAGTCCGGCTAGCGCGCTTGCTTGGGGTGTCAAAAACGTCCTTTTGTTCTGTTTCGACCTAACATGACATGATGACAAAACCACCGTATTTATTGATTAAAACGCATTTTTGCTTTTGTCCTGCTAGGATGTGGGATGACCTAAAATTGGCATATAGTATAGAAAAGCAGTATAGAAATTTTCCTCGGTTGGGCTTGCGGATTCGATCTGATACCGGCATCCGATACTGATTTGTTTTTTGCAAAGCTTTTGCCGAAAAACGACAGAAAAAATATTGCCGTTTCTCACAAAATTTCAGAAAAATACGTTGAATAGATTTAGGAATGCAGTTCCGACAAAATGGAATTGCATTTTTTTAATTATCGTGTGAAAAAAACGTTCATAAAGTTTTTCAAATCCCTTGGTCCGGGTGTAATCACGGGCGCAGCGGACGATGATCCTTCAGGAATTGCCACGTATTCCATCGCCGGAGCGCAATTAGGCACTTCTCTCTTATGGACGGCGGTTTTGACATGGCCGCTCATGGCCGTGGTTCAAATGATGTGTGCGCGCATCGGCATGGTGACTGGAGCCGGCCTGGCGTGCGCGTTAATGAAAAAATTCCCACGCTGGGTGGTCATCCTGTTTTCGACTGCCTTGCTCATTGCCAATACCATCAATATCGGTTCGGACTTGTCTGGCATGGCCGATGCCGGCCAAATGCTAACAGGCTTCAGCTCGCATTATTTTGTAATCATTTTTGCAGTTTTAATCACCGTTGCGATTATTCGATTTCGATACCATCAAATCGCCGATGTCCTAAACGGCTATGTCTGGTTCTGTTTGCGTATGCGATAACCGCCTTTTTGGTCGTCACGGATTGGAAATCATTGTTGCATGATACATTTATTCCTTCGTGGCCGCGCAGCAAAGATGCCTGGTCAACGCTCGTGGCAATTTTGGGCACGACAATAAGCCCATATTTGTTTTTCTGGCAGGCATCAGAGGAAGTAGAAGAAGAAAAGGCGCAGGGAGAGCGGACACTAAAGCAACGACAGGGGGCGACGGAAAAAGAACTGGCTGTTCGCAGAATGGACGTGGGGATTGGCACTTTTGCCTCTAATCTGGTCATGTTCTTTATCATCGTCGTGACGGCGGTCACGCTGCACAAACATGGCATCACCAAAATTGAAACTTCCAAACAAGCAGCCGAAGCCCTGCGTCCGCTGGCTGGGGAATTTGCATATTTGCTTTATACAGTGGGCATCATCGGAGTTGGGTTTCTGGCGATTCCGGTTCTGGCGGGGTCGGCGGCTTATGCGCTTGCCGAGACCTTCAGTTGGCATCAGGGCATTGATAAACACTTCAAAGGCGCACGCGGATTTTTTACGGTTATCATTTTCTCCGCTTCGATTGGGGTTTTGCTTAATTTTCTTAACGTCAACCCGATCAAAGCCCTTTATTGGACGGCCATCATCAATGGTTTGCTTGCGCCATTTTTATTGATTGGCATTTTGCTGGTCAGTTCGGATAAAAAAATCATGCGGAAACAGATGCCCTCAAAATTATCCTTCATTCTAATGGCATTCGTCACTTTGCTTATGCTTGGCGCGGGCATAGGCATGTTTGTATTTTGATTTTGAAATCGATGTCACATATGCATTGCCCGTCACCGCCTCCACATTGCCCGTCCTGTGAAATTTTATGGTTTCCCCGTTGCCGAGATGCGGCGAGTAATATGTTTATTCACCGTATCTTTGGTGTTTTTTGTGTCAGAGATGGAATCATAAAGAATGCAAACTTTTGCTAACCTTGCAAAAATTTAAGCTGCATAGTTCAAATATCACTTCGTCAGCAGCTTGCGGATGGATTTTAATTCCAGCCGACGTTTAGCCGTTGTCTTGGGATAGGCCATTTTCAGTTCATTAAGTCCATCAAGGACAATTCGGGAAACAATCAGCCGCGCGTTCTCCTTGTCATCGGCGGGAATCACAAACCAAGACGCGTGCTGGGTGCTGGTCGCGTTCAAGCAATCTTCATAAGCCTTCATGTAATGCTTCCAGTATTTCCGCTCGTGGATGTCCGAGAGACTGAATTTCCAGTTCTTGTCCGGCTCATCAATGCGTTCGAGGAATCGTTTTCGTTGTTCGTCTTTCGACAGATGCAGGAAAAATTTGATGACCTTGGTGCCATTGCGTTGGAGATGATTTTCCAAATCCACGATGGAACGATACCGCTCCTTCCAGATGGTTTTTTCGTCACGCAACTCTTCCGAAAGTCCCTGGCTGCGGAGCATCTCTGGATGCACCCGGACGACCAGCACTTCCTCGTAATAGGAACGATTGAAGATGCCGATTCGCCCGCGTTCCGGCAGATGGCGGCTTGTGCGCCAGAGAAAATCGTGTTCCAACTCATCAGCGGTCGGCTGTTTGAAACTGAAAACCTCGCAGCCTTGCGGATTGACCCCGGACATGACATGCCGGATGGCTCCGTCCTTGCCCGCAGCGTCCATCCCCTGAAAAATTAGCAGCAACGCATAGCGGTTGGACGCGTAGTGAAGTTGTTGTAGCGCGCTCAATTCCTCAACGTGAGCCTCCAAGAGTTTTTTATACTGCTTCTTTGATTTGCAAAACGGCTTCACCTTTGTCGGCCATTCCTTGAGTTTAATTTTGGCTCCAGGACGCACGCGGAAATCCTTTGATTTGATTTTGATCTTTATTCTTGCAGCGATGTAAGCCGCGTGGTTTGGGACGGCTTATTTTTTGGTTTCCACTTCGAGAGTCTTTTGCTTCGCCTGATCCGATTCCTCAACGGCACGAACATCGTCACGACCCAATTGCTCGTAAAATTCATGGACACGCTTAACGAGTTGCGGCGATGCGCCGACCGCAGATTTTCCATTCGTTTCAGATTTAGTTTCTATTTTGGCATTAGGCTTCGGCTTTGCTTTGACTTCGGACGGCGACACGGCTTCGGCTTCGGGTTGAGGTTCGGCAGATTTGGTTTCAGGTTTAGGCTCAACTTTAACTTCCGACTGCGACCCGTCTTTAGACATTGGTTTAGTTTCAACTTTTGGTTCAGCCTTGGTTTGAGATTCGCGAATCTCCTGTTCGGCCTTGTCCCAATTCTGCGCCGATTGGCCGTCCCGATGACCCTGGTGCTCGTAAAGTTCATAGGCCCGTGCCGCGATCTGCGGCGTCAGATCGGTCGCCGTCTTGGCCTTGGTTTCAGGTGTGGAGTTCACGTCAGGTTTGATTTCGGTTTTAGGCTTTGCTTCAGAAGAAGCTTCCGGTGCCGGCGCAACTTTTTCTTCGGGTTTGGCCTCGGCCTTGGGATCAGGCTTCGATTCGACTTTGGCGTCCGGCTGCGGCACGGCTTTCGTTGCCGTTTGAGCATTAGCTTTGACTGGATCAAAAATCCGATATGCGAGCAGTTTGATGCGGTCGTTCACTAGGAACCACAACAACGCATAACCCCACACGAACCCGGCCCAACCCCAGCCGAGCGGCGTCATGAACAATCCATAAACCGCGATCAAAGTTGCTATGATTTGCGTGCCGAACACTGCGATCATCAAAATCTTTGCCGGACGGATTGACCAGAATGCTCCTCGTGTGCGCGTCAGGAAAATTGTCAGATGTCCCGCCACGGACAGTTTCAAATACATCAGCGTCTGGATATGCGGGCGGTCGAGATGAAAAACGCGTTCACCGAGGTAAAACAATCCAAAGGCCGACACCACCCCGATGATTCCCAGCGCCGTGGAGACGCCCAGCACCATGCGCATGTTCCACGACTCTGGCTTGTCCTTGTAATGCACATTGTCGTAAGCGATGGACAGAATCGCACCGTCATTGAGCAACGCCAGCATCACGATCATGACGGCCGTTAGCGGATAAAAATTGAAAACCAGAATCGCCAGCGTCATGAACAACAACACGCGCAATGTCTCGGCGATGCGATAAATTGCGTAGCTGTTCATCCGCTGGAAAATTCTCCGGCTCTCCTTGATCGCGTCAATGATCACCGAAAGACCGGGCGTGAGCAGCACAATGGCCGCCGCCGCGCGCGCCGCGTCCGTCGCACTCGAAACGGCGATGCCGCAGTCGGCCTTTTTAAGTGCAGGCGCATCATTCACACCGTCGCCCGTCATGCCGACAATGTGGTCGCGTTTTTGCAGAACATCCACGATGTGAAATTTATGTTCGGGAAACACCTCGGCGAAACCGTCCGCTTTCTCGATGGACTCGATCACCTCCGCTGACTCTTGCTTTTTCGAGTCACCCAGCATTTTGGCATCGAGGATATTCGTCCCCATCCCCAAAGTCTTCGCCGTCTCCTTGGCAATCGCCAGTGCATCACCCGTCACCATCTTAATCTTGACGCCCATTGTCAACGCGGTCGCAATCGTAGCCTTCGCATCCTCGCGCGGCGGATCGAACATGGGCAACACGCCCAGAAACTGCCATTGCCCGTCACCATCGGCCCGCGCCACGCCCAACGAACGAAAACCGCGTGCGGCAAAATCATTGACCGCTTTTTCCGCCGCCGCATTTATTGAACCGACATTGGCCGACAATGCCAAAATCACCTGCGGCGCACCCTTCGACACCTTGAAGGTCTTTCCGTCCTTGCCTTTGACGGTCGCCTCCGTGCGTTTATGCACCGGGTCGAACGGCATGAAATGAACCACCTGATAATTTTTCAACTCCTCTTTGTTTTTCACACCGCCCAAAACGGCCAGATCAATCGTGTCGTTGTTTTCTTCGCGCGACGCCAGCGCAGCGGATAAAATAATTTGCTCGGCGGGAATGTTGTTCACGCTGAACGGATCGCCAAGCGTCAGCTTATTTTGAGTCAACGTGCCGGTCTTGTCAGCGCAGAGCACATCCACGCCCGCCAGTTCTTCAATCGCCACCAACCGGCTCACAATCGCCTGTTTCTTGGCGAGCAGCCGCGCACCGACCGCCATCGTCACCGACAAAACCGTCGGCATCGCCACGGGAATCGCAGCCACGGTCAACACGAGGGCGAACTGCAATGTCTCAAGAATCTTGTCACCGCGATAGATTGCGAAGCCAATGATCACCGCCACCAGCGCCACCGCGAGGATGATCAGATAATTGCCAATCTTCAGCACCGCCTTTTGAAAATGGCTGACCGTTAAAGCCTCCTGCACCAGTTGCGCCGTCTTGCCAAAATAAGTTTTCCCGCCCGTCGCATACACCAGCGCGCCGATTTCGCCGCGCCGGATGATCGAACCGGAAAAAACGGCGTCACCCGGTTTGCGCGACGCGGGCAAAGATTCGCCGGTCAAGGCGGATTGATCCACCGACACTTCGTCTCCCGAAAGCAAACGCGCGTCTGCCGGCACGACGTCACCCAAACGCAGGCGGATGACATCGCCCGGCACCAGTTCCCGCGCCGCCGGGTTGATCCATTTGCCGTCGCGGATCACGCGCGCCTTGATCGCCAGTTTGGCTTTCAACGCCGCGATTTCATTGCCCACTTGCCGTTCCTCCCAGAAGGCGACCACCGCGTTGGTCACGAGCAATAAAAGAATGATGAAAAAATCCGGCCAGTGTCGGACGACGCCCGACAGAATCACCGCCACTTCAATCATCCACGGAATCGGCCCCCAAAAATAGCCGAGGAATTTCAGCAGGAGGTTTGTCTTCTTCTCGACCAGTTCATTTGGCCCATATTGCGTGAGCCGTTTCTGCGCCTCGGCTTGCGTCAGGCCATCCGGCGAAGACCCTAATTTTTTCTCTACCTCCGCCATCGGCAGCGTTTTCAAATCCTCATTCGGATCTGGCTTTGCATCCGGCTTGGCCTCCGCCTTAACGCCCGGTTTGGATGCGGGTGCTGTGGGCTTCGGTTCTGCGGATGCACCCGGCTTCGGTTCGGGAACCTTGGGCTGGTCGGTGTCTGGTTTCATTGATGCAATCCTTTCGTGTCCGTAAAAATTTATTTTCGTATAGTTCTAAACTGTGAAGTTTAATGTTTGAACGTGGAGAATTGAATGGGGTGAACACCCCATAAAATTGAAACCGGCGAAATCCCGAAGTGCGTTCCTTATATCTTTTCCAACGCGGCCGTGTATTCGCCCCGGCGCGCGGCGCGGTTGCACTTGGCGCGATGAAGCAGGGCTTGTTGCGCGGCTGGCACGTTGGCGTCCTTGCCTTGCCAAATTTCCAAAGCCGGTTGCTGGATGGCGCGGGCATACGAAAATGCCAGCGCCCAAGGCAGTCGCGATTTGAAGCGAAGATTCATGATGTTCAAACGGGCCGAAGCGAGTTCAGCGGATTGTCCGCCCGAAAGGAACGCAATCCCCGGAACGGCTGCGGGGACAGTTCTCCATAAACTCTTCACTGTGATGTTCGCCACTTCGTCCACGGATTCTTGCGTGGGGCAGGCCAAGCCCGGCAGCACCATGTTGGGCTTGAGAATCATGCCTTCGAGCAGCACGCGCTGGCAATTAAGCTGGATGAAAACATTTCGCAAAGTTTCTTCCGTGACTTTGCGGCATTGCTCCAAAGTATGCGCGCCGTCCATCAGCACTTCCGGCTCTACGATGGGAACAAGCCCGGCTTCCTGACACAATGCGGCGTAGCGAGCCAATGCGTGCGAGTTGGCTTCGAGGCAACTGCGGCTGGGAATATTTTCGCCGATGGCAATCACCGCCCGCCACTTGGCGAAACGCGCGCCCATCTGAAAATACTCCTGAAGACGTTCGCGCAATCCGTCCAGACCTTCGGTGATTTTTTCGCCGGGATGAGCCGCCAAGTCCTTGGCTCCTGTATCTACTTTGATGCCGGGAATAATTCCCGCGTCGGTGAGGACTTTGAGAAACGGAGTGCCGTCTTTCTTCTGCTGGCGGATTGTCTCGTCGTAAAGGATTGCGCCACTGATGCTCTCGCCGAGACCGGGCGCAGTCACAATCAACTCCCTATATGCACGCCGAGAGTCCACCGTTTGCGGGATGTCCAGTTTCGCGAAGCGTTTGTTGCAGGTTGGATTGCTTTCATCCATCGCCAGCAAACCCTTGTCATCGGCAACCAGCTTGCTGGCGGTATCAATTAACAGTTGCGTGTTCATGGCAGTAATTGACGGCTCGCCAAAATTCTTTTCAGCCGGCGATTGGAACCATTGGCTGTGGATGGCCGTGAAACGGCCAGCGCAAATCACCAGTCATCAAATAGACCACCATGGCCGCGAGCATCAAAATCACGCAGAACCAAATTCGCCAGTCCCGATGCGCGCGTCTCCAATAAGGCGGATGGCCTTGGTTAATCGGACCGCCATTCGGATCTCCGTGCGACTTATGATCGTGCTTTGATTCAATCATAAATGGGCATTTTCGATCTTTTTGATTCGTTTCAGGTTATCATGTTTCCCATTTTTGATCCCGATGATCCGCCTCAACTTTAATTCTGGTATGCGCGACTTTTCCGCCAGCGGTTTCCCGTTCTGCGTTTCGCCCTGACCCCATTTCCAGTTGCGGATTTCCGGCAAATCCTGGCCGTGTTTGTCAATGTAGCGTTTGTGCTCAATGAGCTTGTCCCGCATCTGCTGTTTCAGGTAAGTGCCCTTGGAGCCTAAATTCGGCACCCGATCCACCACGTCTTGCACGAGATGAAAGCGGTCAAGGTCGTTTTGCACGCGCATATCGAAAGCCGTCGTAATCGTGCCTTCTTCCTTGTAGCCACGGACGTGGAGGTTGCGGTTGGTGCGGCGGTAGGTCAGCCGGTGAACCAACCACGGGTAACCATGAAAGCCAAAAACGATGTGCTTATCTTTGGTGAAAAGCGAATCGTAATCGGCTTCGTTCAATCCGTGCGGGTGTTCGCTCGCAGATTGCAACTTCATCAGGTCAACAACATTGATCACCCGGATTTTCAGTTCGGGCAAATGCGCGCGCAGAATCGAAACGGCAGCGAGAATTTCCAGCGTGGGCGTATCGCCGCAGCAGGCCATCACCACGTCCGGTTCGGAGCCTTGGTCGTTGCTCGCCCATTGCCAGATACCGATGCCTTCAGTGCAATGCACGACGGCGGCGTCCATGGTCAGCCATTGCGGGAGGGCGTGTTTGCCGGCGACGACGACGTTGACGTAGTGCCGGCTGCGCAGGCAATGATCGAAAACCGAGAGCAGGCAGTTCGCATCCGGCGGCAAATAAACGCGAACGATGTCGGCCTTCTTGTTGATGACGTGATCCATGAAGCCGGGATCTTGGTGCGTGAAGCCATTGTGATCCTGCTGCCAGACGTGCGAGGCGAGCAGATAATTCAGCGACGCGATTTTTCGACGCCAGGGAAGTTCCAACGTGACCTTCAGCCATTTGGCGTGCTGGCTGAACATCGAATCCACAATGCGAATGAAGGCTTCATAGCTATTGAACAGCCCATGCCGGCCAGTGAGCAGATAACCCTCCAGCCAACCTTCGCATTGATGCTCGCTCAACATCGAGTCCAGCACGCGACCGGTAGGCGCGAGGAATTCATCATTTTTTACTTCGCGCGCGTCCCACTGACGGTTGGTAACTTCAAAGACCGCGCCCAGAAGATTTGAGAGCGTCTCATCGGGACCGAAGACGCGAAAATTATTTTGATTCAACTTCGCCACGTCGCGCAGAAAATTTCCAAGCACCATCGTATCCTGACCATTAACGGCACCCGGAAAAGGCACCGTCACAGCATGGTCGTGAAAATCCGGCATACGCAAGTCGCGCAGCAAAAGTCCGCCGTTGGCATGGGGATTCGCGCCCATCCGTCGGTTGCCTTTTGGCGCTAACTCGGCCAAATCCGCATTGAGCCGACCATTCTTATCGAATAGTTCATCGGCCTTGTAACTTTTCATCCACTTTTCAAGTTGCTTGACGTGCTGGGGATGTTCGGCGTCCACCAATAGCGGCACTTGGTGCGCGCGGAATGTGCCTTCGACTTTCAGGCCATCCACTTCTTTCGGGCCAGTCCAACCCTTCGGCGATTTGAGAACGATCATCGGCCAGCGTGGACGCGCCGTGTCAGATTTGTTTCGCGCGTTCGTTTGAATTCGCCGAATGTCTTCAATGGCCTTTTCCAAAACCGTAGCCATGAGTTCGTGCATTTTTTCCGGCTCGTCACCTTCTACAAAGTAAGGTGTCCACCCGCAGCCGCGAAAGAACTGTTCCAATTCATCAGGCTCAATTCGCGTGAGAACGGTTGGATTGGAAATTTTGTAGCCGTTGAGATGCAAAATCGGCAGCACGGCTCCGTCGGTGATCGGGTCGAGAAATTTGTTGGACTGCCACGCGGTTGCCAGCGGGCCGGTTTCCGCTTCGCCGTCGCCGACAACGCAGGCGACGATCAAATCGGGATTGTCAAACGCCGCGCCAAAAGCGTGCGACAATGAATAACCCAGTTCGCCGCCTTCGTGAATCGAACCCGGCGTCGTTGGTGCGACGTGGCTCGAAATCCCGCCGGGGAACGAGAATTGGGTGAACAGTTTTTTCAGCCCGGCTTCGTCCTGCGTGACGTTCGGATAAACTTCGCTCCAAGTGCCTTCGAGATAGACGTTGCCAACAATTGCCGGGCCACCATGACCGGGACCGGCGACGTAGAACATATCCAAGTCATATTTTTTTATGACGCGGTTCAAATGCACATAAATGAAGTTCTGGCCGGGCGTCGTGCCCCAATGTCCGACCACCAGCGGCTTTACGTCGGAGAGTTTGAGCGGACGTTTTAGCAGCGGATTGTCATAGAGATAAATTTGCCCAACGGAAAGATAATTGGCCGCGCGCCAGTAGGCATTTATCTTTTGGAGCAGTTCCGGCGTGAGTGTGCTGGCATTTGCTTTCATATTTCGTAATTCATTCACAGCCACACCATCGCAATCGCGACGGTGAGGCCGATTTTAATCCGCCTTTTGCTTTTTGGTGAATTCAACCGGAATGCTAACTGTTCACCAGTTCATCCACCCAATATCCTTTGCGGTTGTAATGGCCGTGCAGCCCGATCTCATAATCCCGCGTCAGCAAGGATTCCTCCGTGTATTCCGGTGATTCCTTGATGGTCTCGCGCGAAAGATTGACGAAAACTTTCCGCTCTCCCCAACTGACGCGCTCGATCCATTGCGGCGAAACGAGAACTTTTTTCCCCGGCCACCAGTTGTGGGTGTCAACGACGAGATAACGAATCGCCCACGTCTCATCATCAATGATGAAATCCGCGACGTGGCCAATCTCGCCGTCCAAGGCCTGGATGTGATGGCCACTCACACTGTAAGTGCTGCGCAAATGGTGATCCCATGATGCTTTCTCACGCTGGATGGACTTTTTCCACTGTTCACGGTCGCGCATCGGGTAGGGATAAGGTCCCCAACTGTAGGGGCCACCCCAATACATCGGGTATAAATAATGCCCGTAATAGGCTTGCTCAAATTGGTGGGAGACGGGCTTGTCATTGTCCAGAGACGGACTGGACTCGATCTGCTTTTTGGTCAGATCAACGGCGATGTTTCTCTCTTCATCATTCACGGTGCCCAGAGCATATGGAGAAATCAGCACCTGTCGGTCCGCGAGCCAGGTTCCGGTTTCTGCGACCAGATAACGGATGGTCCAGTGCCGGTCATCGAAGTAAAATTCTCTGACCTTCCCGATTTCCCCGTCGAGGCTGTCCAATTTGTAACCTTCAAGTGCTTTGGTTTTGATTAACATAATAATTCTTTCGTTTTCTGCGTTTCATTTTTGTTCGCTACCAGCGTCTGGCCGACGGCGTGTTTGAGAATTCGGTAGCACCGCGATCAGCACGGTTGCTAACACTTAAATTTGTGCCAATGGGAGCGGCTTCGCTATGGGGTGTTAACCCCATGACTGTCCAACGCAGAGAAGAATGTATTTTCCTGACGACCATTATCCAGCCTCGCGTTGCGTGACCGCTTTCACCATACAATCACAGCCTCATTCGCGTTAACTCAATCCATTACTTGGGGGGTTCGACGCCTCGCTGACGGCTCAAGCTCGCACCCGCGTGGGCTTATCCTTCCAACCAGCCGCCGGTAAATCCCGCCCGCCGCAAGCCCGTGACCAGATACGGGCATTGCCGCATCAGCGACCATAGGAATCCGGAGCGATGGTTCTCAATCATCAGCACAATCGGCCCCTGGTTGATACCGAAGTGATACGGCGACACCCACCCGTGTTCATGTTTCGGCTGCACGGGAAAGGTAGGGTTGAAGGTCGCCTTGTAGCCGTATTGCCCAGCTTCCTTCAACTGCATGCGCTCATAGTTTTGGATCGTGGGCAGGACGATCTCCGGCGCGAACGGCAGCGAGGCGACCACGGCCCACGGCGCCAGCGTGCCGTCGTCAGGACCGAAAGGCATGCCGCGAGCGATGTAGTCGTAGAACACTCGTCTCACGCCATTCACTATGAGGGTGTTCGGCCCTGGACCATCGCTGGAGGTGATCCCCCAACAGCATTCGCCGTAATGCGCGAACCCGCGCGGGTTGAGGATCGCGTATTGTTGCTGCACCAAAGTCGCGCGCCTGCTGTTCTCGAAATAATCCAGATCGTGCTCGCGCATGAACTCGTCGCGGATGTCGCGGAAGTCAATCCACACATGCGACAACTGATGGATGAACAACGGTCCGGCGTAGAGGAACTCGATGTCGTAAATCCTTTTCCATTTATAGGTCGAAGCCCAGGCGCGATAGCTCTCAGGCGGCAGCGGATGCGTCGGCGAGCCCAGCCCAAGCAGATAGACGATCAGCGCTTCATCGTAGCCGTGCCAGCGGTAACGCAAAAAACCCTTTTCGGGCGTCCAACCGTGACTCACCGCTGCTGCCCCGTTCTGCATCCATTGCCAGTCGGCCTTGCGATACAGCGCGTCCGCGAGCCGGCGGATTTCGTCTTCCACCCCACACTGTTGCTGGAAGTAAGCGGCGGCGGTCAACATGCCGGCGAGCAGGAATGCGGTGTCCACGCTGGATAGTTCGGAACGCCACGCGCGCCGGCCGCTCTTCATGTCGAGGAAGTGATAATAGAAACCTTTGTGTCCGGTGGAATCGGACTCGGGACCGTGGGGCGCGTTGGCAAAGAAACGGAGCGTCGCCAGCGTCCGTTGCACCGCGTCATCCCGCGACATGAAGCCGCGTTCGACGCCCACCGGATAAGCCGCAAGGGCAAGCCCGACGGCGGCGATGCTGGCAGGCCAACCTTCACGCGATTTGTCGAGCACCAGCCCGTTGGCGGGATTGGTCTTGTGGACGAAATAGCTGAACGAGTCCTGTTGCAGCGTTCTTAGCAGCTCGCTCTGTTCGGGCGTGATCACGTGCGGTGGTTTTCAGGCTGATCGTGGCATTGACCGCGAACCTTCGCCGGCGTCGCGCAAATGCAGACGCCGAACGCACAAACGCAGCTTGAGAGACAAATGCACTGCCGGAATGCCACGATTCACCCCAGTTGAGATGGCATGAAAGCAGACTCGTCCTGACGGCGCATGGGACTTCCACCAGATTGAGCCGACCAATTCAGATCCGTAAAGGCAGGCTTGCCAGCCCGAAAACTCTCCGAGGTGGCATTCTGCAGCCCGTTCGATGCTTGATTGCTTTCCAAACGTCCGCCTTTGGAGATTGCTCTCGATGTGAACCAAGTTTTCATAATGGCATTGAGTTTTACCGTCGTGCGGTGTAGCAGAGACATGCCTGAAAAAATACTGTTGAGTGGCGCAGCCCGGCTATCAACAACATAAAGCGATGAGGTGATGCTTTCCAGTGGGGTAAAACCCTAACGTGCATTCTGAGAGTCGCTGCCCTCTGAAAAGAAAGGCGCATCAAGAGGTGATTGAGCGCGACGCCGGAGTTTGCGCGCCCAGGACACGACTGACCGACCTGGCGATCATTAATTCTTCGTCCGTGCGGATGACGCGAACCGTGACGCGGCTGGAATTTTTGGAAATTATCGCCGCAGTCTTCGCGTTGCGTGACTTATCTAATTCGATGCCAAGAAATTTCAAGCCCTCGCAGATGCGCGCACGGACGACTGGCGCATTTTCGCCGATGCCTCCGGCGAAGACGAGCGTGTCCAATCCGCCAAGTGCAGCGGTGAACGAGCCGATCCACTTTTTCGCCTGATAACAAAACAGTGCCACGGCTTCCGCCGCGCGCACGTCGCGTTTTTCTTGGTTGAGCAGGTCTCGCATATCGGAACTCGTTTCCGAAACTCCGAGCAGTCCCGACTCGTGATTCACCATTTTGTAAAACTGTTGCGTGGTCATTTTTTCCGTGCGCGCGAGATATGGCGCGAGGCCGGGGTCTAAATCACCGGAACGTGTGCTCATCACCAATCCCGCCGTCGGCGTGAAGCACATGCTTGTATCAATGCTTTTGCCATCGCGCACGGCGGCTAGGCTCGCGCCGTTTCCGAGATGGGCGAGGATGACGCGGCCTTTCTTTGCCGCCGGGTCGCCCAAGCGCGCGAGTTCTTCCACCAAATAGGCGTAAGACAAACCGTGGAAACCGTAGCGCTGAATTCCTTTGGCATCGAAGCGTCTCGGAATCGGAAGCAACTTGGCGACGCGCGGCATGGTTTGGTGAAATGCCGTGTCGAAGCACGCCACTTGCAGCAGTTTAGGATGGCGTTGGCGAAGCACCTCAATGAGTTCAATCTCGCGCGGCAAATGATCCGGGTCGTTTGGGCTGATGCGACGCAGTTCATCCAATAGTTTTTTTGTGACAATCTCCGGCTCGGTGTGCTTCATGCCGTGAACCACCCGATGTCCCACGCCCTTTACCGATTTGAAATCAATTTGCTTTTCGAGCCAGTCTATCAAGGAATTCGCCGCTGATTTGTGATCGGCAGCAGAGAGTTTGCTACTGGCCGATGGTTTTCCATCCGAATCGTGAAACGTCAGATTTGTTCCGCTCAAGCCGATGCGGTCAACTGTTCCATGAAGCCCGCGCTTAAGCGGTTTGACAGCCTTATACAGCGCGAATTTGATGCTCGATGAGCCGCCGTTGATCGTCAGGATATTTGAATCAACGAGTTTCATGGATGACATCATTCTGCAAACCAAACGCAGCCAGTTTCGCGCAGGTGGATTTGTAATCTGTATGAAGAATGCTGCGAATCCCAAAACCTTCCGCGATTTGGACGAAGAGCGGGGTGTTTTCGAGATAGACAATCTGCCGCGCGGGCGTCTGGGCGATGTCCAGCGCCAGCTTGAAAATATCCGCGTCCGGTTTTCGGAGACGAACGAAGCAGGAAGAAATAAAAGCATCCGCAAACCCGCCCAGCTTGAACTTACTAATTCGATACGCATTCAGTTCGCGCGATTCGTTGCTGACGACGATAATCTTCAGTCCGTATTTGGCTTTCATGTTGCGAACCAGTTCAATCATCCCGGCGAGCGGTTTCGACTGCGCAAACATGAAACGTCGAAACTCGGCTCGCGTGAACGGGCGCTTTTCATAGAAGACCACGCGGTCTAAATATTCGTTGAAAGTAATTTTATCTTCTTCGTGAGTTTCAAAGTTCAAGCCATGCCGCTCCTCCATCTCTGCCCAATCCAGTTTAAAATGTTTCGTCGCTCGGCGGCGGGCATGATGATCCCATCCGTTGGTGAGCAAGACACCGCCAATGTCCACAAATAATGTTTTGATTGGTGCGCTTTTTTTCATGTGGTCGTCGCCAGTCATTTTGGCGAAATCGGTTTTGTCATAGCCTGATACATCATTTCCTCGCTGAAGAACGGCGAACCGTATAGTTCGTAACCGCCGTTTAGTTTTTCGTTCACTTTTCTCGAAAGTTCGTCATGGGTTGCAGCATCGGCGTGAAATGGCACCGCAACGATTGTGTATTCAATTGGATTTTTCATGTGATGTTGCGTTACGAATTCTTTCCCTTTTTTTTGCAAGGAGCCACCAATTCGGTCGGCAGCGGCCAGCGATGTCCGGGTGACAAAAGTTCCTGAACATTTTCTGGCCCCCAAGTTCCGGCGGCGTAATTGGGAAAATCGCCCGGCGCAGTGGCCTGCCACGCTTCGAGCACCGGCATCAGAAGTTCCCACGCGGCCTCCACTTGATCGGCGCGCATAAAAAGTGTTGCGTCCTTTTTCATCACGTCCCACAAAAGCGTTTCGTAAGCGTCGGGCGAAGGCGCATCGAAACTCTCGCGATAACTGAAACGCATGTCCACCGGACGCAACTGCATTTTCGGTCCCGGATATTTGGCCTGAAATCCCAGCACGATCCCTTCGTCAGGCTGAATTGAGAGGACGAGCCGGGACGGCTGCCAGCCTAGCGAGGCTTCGGGCGGAAACGACCGGTGCGGCACGGCGCGAAATTGGATGGAAATCTCCGACGCCTGTTGTGGCAAACGCTTGCCCGTGCGCAGATAAAACGGCACGTCCTGCCAGCGCCAGTTATCGAGAAATAATTTTAACGCCGCAAACGTCTCCGTCTTGGAATCGGGCGCGACGCCATTTTCCTCGCGGTAGCCGGGCACTTTTTTTCCAGCAACATTGCCGGAACCATATTGTCCGCGCACGGCGGATTGTGGAACTGCATCGCTGGCAATCGGTCGCGCGGCGTGAAGGACATCCACTTTTTTGTTGCGGATTTCGTCGGCTTGAAAAGAAACCATCGGTTCCATCGCCACGAGACAGAGCAGTTGCATCAAGTGATTTTGCACCATGTCGCGCAGAGCACCGGCATGATCGTAATAACCGCCGCGATGCTCGACGCCCACGGTTTCGGCGACGGTGATGGTCACATAATCAATGTAGCGACGATTCCATATCGGCTCGAAGAGCGGATTGGCAAAACGAAACGCCAGAATGTTCTGCACTGTTTCCTTGCCGAGATAATGATCGATGCGAAAAATCTGGGATTCGTCGAAGCTGGCGGCAAGAACAGCATTCAAGGCGCGCGCCGATTCCAAATCGTAGCCGATTGGTTTTTCAATCACGATCCGCGCAAATTCCCGGTCGCGCGACAATTCGGCCTTTCCAAGATATTTTGGAATTTCGCCGAACATGCTTGGCGGCGTGGCCATATAGAAAATGCGATGAACTTTGATGCCCCATTCCTTTTCTAACTTCGCGCATTGTTTGCCGAGGGCTGTGTAAGTTTGTAATTTCTTGAAATCGCCCTGTTGGTAATGGATATGCTTCGCGAATTGATTCCACGCGGCGGCCTTGGCTTTTCCGAAACGGGAAAATTGATTGACGCCGTCGTGCAATCGGCGGCGCAGCGCGTCGTCGCCGAGCTTGATGCGGTCAACCGCGATGATTGCAAATTGCGCGGGCAGGCTGCGATCCTGCGAAAGGTCGAACAAGGCCGGCACGAGCTTCCGCCAGGTCAAATCACCGGCTCCGCCAAAAATGACGAACACCGTCGGCTCGAGTTGGTCGTGCTCGTTCGATTTCATGCGATGAGCATGAGCCGGACAACGGCTCGTGGGCTATGGGGTGAAACCCGACCGTGGAGGTTGCGGGGAATTTTAACCGCTGATGAACGCGGATTGACGCTGATAAATTTCCCGCGCACACTTCGCCCGTCATGCCGCATCTTTCTTGGAACGAAGTCCGTGACCGGGCAATTCGCTTTTCGCGCAATCCCGATTGGATAAACGCCACTTCCGAACGCCGCGACAAGCAGACGTTCTACAATGAATTTTTTGAAGTCTTTGGCATCCGTCGTGCATCGGTTGCCACCTTCGAGGCGAATGTCCGCAACTTGCGCGGTTACGAAAGCGCGATTGATTTGCTCTGGCGCGGCAAACTTATTGTCGAACACAAAAGTCGGGGCGAAAGTCTTGAACAAGCCCAGACACAGGCGTTCGGTTACATCGAAGACCTCACACGCGAAGGCCGATTCGATGAAGTTCCCCGCTTCGTTCTTGTTTCTGATTTTGCCAACTTCGTTCTCTACGACCTTGAGACGGAGGAGCAGCGCGACCTTCCGCTTTTTGTTGGTCGTCCGATGTCGCGCCTCGAATTTACGCTTCGGGATTTCCCGAAACACGTTCGCGCCTTTGCTTTCATCCTCGGTCAAACGCGCGTGCGTCTTGACCCCGAAGACCCGGCCAACGAAAAAGCCTACGCCCGCATGTGCGAGTTGCACGACGCGCTCAAGGCTGGCGGCTTTGGTGGACACGAACTTGAACGTCTCCTCGTCCGCATTCTCTTTTGCGTATTCGCCGAAGACACCGCGCTCTTTGAACCAGAAACTTTCACCCGCTTTGTCCGCGAACAGACCCGCGAAGACGGTTCAGACCTTGGCGCGCAACTGAATCTGCTTTTTGATTGGCTCAATAATCCGCAGGCCGCCAAACGCCTCGAAGATACAGACACACTCTACGGCTTCCGATATGTCAACGGCGGCTTGTTCAGCGAACGCCTCGGCTTTCCGCGCTGCAATAAAGCGATGCGCGACGCGCTGATTGACTGCTGCGAATTTCACTGGGCCAAAATCTCGCCAGCCGTCTTCGGCTCGCTCTTTCAAGGTGTTTTGGATGACAAAGCCCGCCGCCAGCAGGGCGCGCACTACACCAGCGAACGCGACATTATGAAAGTCCTGCGCTCGCTTTTCCTCGACGATTTGTCGGCGGAATGGCAGCGCCTCAAGGCCGACCGCTCCTCACGCCGCCGCGCCAGCCAGAATGAATTCCACCAGCGCCTGCGCTCGCTGCAATTTCTCGACCCCGCCTGCGGCTGCGGCAATTTCCTCGTCCTTGCGTATCGCGAACTCCGCGCGCTGGAGATTGAAGTCGTGCGCGAACTCGCCGCCGGCGCGGGCGGACAGCAGCTTCTGCCCATCGTCAATGTGGACCAGTTTCACGGCATCGAATACTCCGAATGGCCGGTGCGGATTGCCGAGGTGGCGCTCTGGCTCATGGATCACCAGATGAACCAGTTGGCCAGCGAAGTATTCGGCCAGCCGATTGACCGCCTGCCGCTGACCACCTCGCCGCACATCGTGCCGGGCAATGCGCTGCGGACGGATTGGAACGAAGTCCTGCCGCGCGCCCAATGCTCCTTCGTGCTGGGCAATCCGCCGTTTGTCGGAAAGAAAGAGCAGAATGCCGAGCAAAAAGCTGACATGGCTCTGATTTGGAATGACGAGGAAGGAACTGGTGTTCTTGATTACGTTACCTGCTGGTATGTCAAAGCCGGTGATTACATTCGCGATACGAGAATCCGCGTCGCGCTCGTTTCTACAAATTCAATCAGCCAAGGAGAACAAGTCGGCGTTTTTTGGCGCGGCTTGCGCCGACGGAACACTCTGCATATTCATTTTGCACACCGAAGTTTCGCTTGGATGAGCGAAGCGCGAGGCAAGGCTCACGTTCATGTTGTCATCATTGGATTCGCCGCGTTCGATAGACCAGATAAAGTGATTTTTGAATACACGCATTCAAAGGCCGAGCCTTTGAAAGTTTCCGTTTCGAGAATCAACCCATATCTCGCAGACGCAGTTGACGTGTTGTTGTTCAAGCGCGGCAAACCGCTTTGTGAAGTTTCTGAAATTAATTATGGCAGCATGGCAAATGACCGACGAAAACAAGACAAGGGTCTCGGAAACTTAATTCTTAATCGAGAAACTCGGAACGCGATTCTAGCTGAAACACCCGAGATTGAACCATTCATACGCCCATTTGTAGGAAGTGAAGAGTTTTTGAATGGAACGGAGCGATGGTGCTTATGGCTTGTTGATGCACCGCCATCGCTAATTCATCGAAGCAAACTTGTAGAGTCACGCATTGAAGCCGTGCGTAAAGTAAGGTTGGAAAGTGGCAGGGCTGAAACTATCAAACTTGCAGCAACACCTTCATTGTTTGGAGAAATTCGACAACCATCTGGCAATTATCTTTTGCTCCCAAAAGTATCATCAGAGGAGCGGACTTATGTGCCGCTTGGATTTTTGACTCCGCATTTTATCGCAAATGGAAGTTCTTTAATTATTCCAAATGCCAACCTGTATGAATTTGGTGTTCTGTCTTCGGTTGTCCACATGGCTTGGATGCGTTACACGGGTGGACGACTTGAAAGCCGTTATCAATATTCGAGCCAGATAGTTTACAACAATTTCCCATGGCCGAATCCAACTCCTGCACAGCGTGAGCGTGTGATAGAAGGAGCACAGTCAGTTCTCGCAGCGCGCGAACCGCATTTGCCACCACGCGGCATGAACACGCTGGCCGACCTTTACGATCCGCTGTCCATGCCGCCGGAACTTGTGCGCGCCCATGCCGCCCTCGACCGCGCCGTGGAGAAATGCTACCGCCCCGAACAATTCCACTCCGACCGCGAACGCGTGGAGCATCTCTTCCGCCTCTACGAACAACTCACCGCGCCGCTCCTGCCCGTCACACCAAGAACACGCGGTCGTCGTTCACAGACCGCCTCAACAACTCCACGCCCGCGCAGACAACGCACGCCGGGTTTGCCCGGACAAATTTGAAACTAAACGGTCGCAGCTTTTAATTTCGCAAACAATGCCAGCACATCAGCGTGAATTTCTTCCGCTTCCATAGCACCAGCAACTTTCTCCCGTGATGTGTAGAGTTCGTGTTCGATTACATGCAGTTGGGAAAAAAGCGAATCCTGACCTTGAAATAGGATGCGCTTGCCGTCCACCACTTGAAAAACATTTGCCGCAACATTGCGCCAAGTGCGGCCAGTTGGAAGCGTGAGGTTTTGGTCGGCAAAGAATTGATCCACAAGTGCGAGTGCCTTTGCTGCGAAGACTTCTCCTAAAGCAAAAGCCGGATCGTTGGTAATGGCGCGTTTCCACGCATCGGGCACAAGAAGATAGTTTTCGATATTCTTTCGCCCCCATTCAAAAAGTGCGGCATTGTTGGGATCAGGGTGAAAAGCCGTTCGTTCAGTATCAAAATCGAAAATCATCACACGCTTCACGTTGGGAAGAACCGTGTGCAACGCCTCAAAGTGACGATCCGCTTCTTTTTTCATTTCTACCTTTGTTCCGCCACCCATCGTGTGGAAAACTAATTGGCGCATCCAGTCTTCCGCGCCAACTTTGGGCGCCCAAGCACGCAACACACGCTCGTCGCTCTCACCCTCGACATAAACAATTATTGGAGATTCGCGCAAACGCGTGATTTCCATATTGGATAAATCGGCCATTGCTTTTAACACGGGTGGCGTGGCCGAAATGCGGTGTTGTTTTTGGGCAAGCAATGAAACAATTTGCTCGGTGCTTACGCCTTTTATGAATTCTTCCGCGTGTGTCGCGATGAGAAACTGGACACCGCGTTCTTGCGATTTGGTTTTGAAATAATCAAGAATCTCGCGCTGTAAATTGACGTGCAAATGTGCGTCTGGTTCGTCGAGCAAAATAGTGGTCGGATGATAACCATATAGAAATGCAAGCAAAGTGATTGTCTGGTGGAAACCGCTGCCTCCAGCAATGATGTCATACGTTTCTCCCTTTTGCTTATACTCGCATGTTATGAAAGTGTCTTTACCGTCCTCATATTGTGGTTTTAGTAGATCAACACTAAACCAACGCTTTACAACATCAACAATCTCTTGCCAGTCGGAAGCACCCTTGGTTTTTTTATCCGCAGCGGTGGTGACCTTTAATAGCAAATTGCGTAGCACGCTACCAGGCTGTGCTTTGCCTATCTGCTTGCGCAACGGAGCATCATCGCGTCGTTCTTCTTGCGGCTCTAATCCAGAGAACGGCGGCACATAGGCGATAATTGGCAGTTCTGATTCTTGATCGAGTTTGCGAAAAGTATCCCAGTCTGTTTTTGGAATGGCATAGACGGTTTGAGCACTATGATAACGCAATGCGATACCAAATGTATGCTCCTTGTCTTTGGCTCGCCAATTTACTTCAATATCAATGGTAATAAACTGCTGTAATTTCTTGTCGGGCTTCTCTGGATTTTCGGGATATTTTCTGTCTGTCTTATTGTGCCAGAGAAGATTAAAAACAGGCACAGGCAAAGCAGTAAAGTTCGGCAGGATGACCTGAATGCCTTTCTTTCCAGCTCGTTTGCTGCGGCGGAATTCATCCACGCAAAACTGCCAAATAGCGAGCGATTGGAGAACGGTGCTTTTACCGCTATTGTTCCAACCTACAAAGAGATCAAGGGAAGTGAAATCATAGGTCTCTTCCTTGATGCTTTTGAAATTCCGCAACGTAAGTTTAGTGATCATGTCTCAATTCCATTCCATTTTAAGTTGAATGAGTTTTCATGCAAGCATCGAAATGCGTTACTGAAAAAAGCGGCCTCCGTTTCCGAAGGCCGCTTGGCGTTTTCAAATTTGATTTTACGGATGCAGTGTCGCGGGCGGCGGCGTGGGCGGGGTGCTGCCGTGTCCGCCGACGGAATCCACGAT
>Ga0209483_1000799_pt1 | contig 25683 bp, 19 predicted proteins | sample NGEPerA_FD_184508 | JGI IMG/M metagenome (GOLD analysis project Ga0209483, IMG submission 184508) | Arctic peat soil microbial communities from the Barrow Environmental Observatory site, Barrow, Alaska, USA - NGEE PermafrostL2-A... | ecosystem: Environmental > Terrestrial > Soil > Wetlands >... | reverse complement strand
GAAGCTGGAACAGTTCGACACCGCCGATCAAATCCTCAAGGGCGCCCGGCTCGACACGCATTTCGTCCCGGGCGAGCACGACGTGATCGGCGATGACGGCAAGATGTTCTTCGACCGTTTCGGCGCGAAGGGCGCGCCGGCGGGCGGCTGGTACAGCTTCGACCAGGGCGGCGTGCATTTCGTCGCGCTGGTCAATGTGATCGGCTTCGGCCCGGCGACCGGCGGCACGCTCGGCAAGGAGCAGCTCGAATGGCTGGCGAGCGACCTCAAGGGCAAGAGCGCCAGCACGCCGATCGTGGTGATGGCGCATATCCCGCTCTGGCCGATCTATCCGCAATGGGGCTGGACCACCGGTGACGCCGAGCAGGCGTTCGCCTCGCTGAAGCCGTTCGGCTCGGTCACGGTGCTCAACGGCCATATCCACCAGGTGGTGCAGAAAGTTGAGGGCAAGGTCACCTTCCAGACCGCGCTGTCGACCGCCTTCCCGCAACCGGCGGCGGGCACCGCGCCCAACCCCGGCCCGATGAAGGTCGCGCCCGACAAGCTCAAGACGGTGCTCGGCATCCGCGACATCGAATATGCGCCGGCGGCCGGGCTGAAGCTCACCGACGAGACCCTCGCCTAAGGAGAACCCCGATGATCCGTTTGTTGAACCGGCGGGCGTTGCCGCTCGCCGCCGCGGCGGCGCTCGCCCTGAGCGTGCCGGCTTCCGCCGCCGAAGACGGCAACGCGGCGCAGGTCGCGGCGATCGCGCCCGGCGCGGTGACAATCGACAATTTCGCCTTCGCCCCGGCGGCGCTCACCGTCGCGCCCGGCACCAAAATCACCTGGACCAACAAGGACGACGAGCCGCATACGGTGGTGAGCGTCGATGGCGGGAAGAGCTTCAAATCGCCCGCGCTCGACACCGACGACAAGTTCTCGTTCACCTTCGACCGGCCCGGTACCTACAAATATTTCTGCTCGATCCACGCGCACATGGTCGGGACGATCGTCGTCAAATAGGCGCCGTGAAAAATCTTCCACCAGGCATCGGGCGCGGCGCGCCGGTGGTGGTCGGCAGGCTCAGCGGCAGGCCGCGCCGCGAGCGGATCGCGAGATAGGCGAAAGCCTGCGCCTCGAGCGCGTCGCCGTCCCAGCCGACCGCCTCGACCGGCCGCAGCGGGACGCCCAGCAAGCGGGAGAGCGCGCCCATCAGCGCCGGGTTGTGTCGGCCGCCGCCGCTAACGAGGAATTCGCGCGCCGGCAGCGCGAAATGAGGACGCGCGGCGGCGACCGCGGCGGCGGTCATCTCGGTCAAGGTAGCGGCGCCGTCCGCCGGCGACAGGCCATCCGGCACAAAGGCCGCGAAAGCGTCGCGGTCGAGCGATTTGGGCGGAACCCGCGCGAAATACGGCGCCGCCAGGAAGCGCGCGACATGCGCCGGCGAAACTCGTCCGGCGCGGGCGAGCGCGCCGCCGATGTCGGCGCTCCGCCCGCTGTGCCGCCGTACCCAGTCGTCGAGCATCGCATTGCCCGGCCCGGTGTCGAAGGCGAGGATGTCTTCGCCATTTTTACCCCCTGGGCCGATCCAGGTGACGTTGCCCACCCCGCCGAGATTGAGCACCGCGAGCGGCTTCGGCAGCTCGCTCGCCAGCGCCGCGTGGTAGAGCGGCGCCAGCGGTGCGCCCTCGCCGCCGGCGGCGACATCGGCGCCGCGGAAATCGGCGACCACGTCGCAACCGGTGAGCCGGGCCAACAGCGCGCCGTCGCCGATCTGCCAGGTCCGGCGGTGCTCCGGCTCGTGCAGGATCGTATGGCCGTGAAACCCGATCAGCTCGGCCGTGATTTCAGGGTGCCTCCGGCGGAACTCGGCGATCGCCGCGGCATGCCGCCGGGTCAGCTCGTCCTCGACGGCGGCAACCGGGCCCGCGCCGCCGAGCACGCCGCGCAGCCGCTCGCGAAAATCGCCGGGATAGGAAACCGTCAGCGCCGGGCCGGTCGCGACATGCGCCTCGCCGTCGCTCTCCAGCGCCGCGACATCGATGCCGTCCAACGACGTGCCGCTCATCAGCCCCAGCGCCCGGCAAAGATTTGATGGCCGATTTGTGCTAGATGACGCCGCCATGCCCAATGCCTTCCTCGCCACCGCCGCCGAGCGGGGCTATGTGCACCAATGCACCGACGAGGCCGCGCTCGACGCGCGCCTCAACGCCGGCGTCGCCGCCGCCTATATCGGCTACGACTGCACCGCCGACAGTCTGCATATCGGCAGCCTGTTGGGAATCATGCTGCTGCGGCTTTATCAGCGCTCGGGGCATAAACCCATCGTCTTGATGGGCGGCGGCACGACGCGGATCGGCGATCCGTCGGGCAAGGACGAGGCGCGGCCGCTGCTGTCCGATTCCGACATCGCGCGCAACATGGCCGGCATCCGCCAGGTCTTCGCCAAGTTTCTCACATTGGGCGACGGGCCGACCGACGCGATGGTGGTCAACAACGCCGACTGGCTCGACGAATTGCGCTATATCCCGCTCTTGCGCGATATCGGCCGGCATTTCTCGGTCAACCGCATGCTGACCCAGGACAGCGTCAAGCTGCGCCTGGAGCGTGAGCAGCCGCTCACCTTTCTCGAATTCAACTACGCGATCCTCCAGGCCTACGATTTTGTCGAATTGGCCCGGCGCCACGATTGCGCCCTGCAGATGGGCGGCTCCGACCAGTGGGGCAACATCGTCGCCGGGGTCGAGCTCGGGCGTCGGGTCGCCGGCAAAGCATTGTTCGGACTGACGACACCGCTGATGACCACCGCCTCGGGCGCCAAGATGGGGAAGAGCGTTGGCGGCGCGGTGTGGCTCAACGCCGAGCGGTTGAGCCCTTACGAATACTGGCAATATTGGCGCAACACCGAGGATGGCGATGTCGGCCGCTTCCTGAGGCTCTACACCGAACTGCCGCTCGACGAGATCGCGCGGCTTGAGAAGCTGCGGGACAGCGATATCAACGAGGCGAAGAAGGTGCTGGCGACCGCGGCAACGGCCCTCTGCCACGGCCGCGAAGCCGCCGAGGACGCGGCAAAAACCGCCGATGCCGTATTCGGTGCAGGCGGCGCCACTGACGGGCTGCCGCGGATCACCGTCGAGCATGACATGCTCGCCAATGGCTTGCCGGCGTTTGAGCTGTTCGTGCTGGCCGGACTGGCGGCCTCGAACAGCGAGGCGCGGCGGCTCATCAAGAGCGGCGGCGCACGTGCGAACGATGCGGTTGTCATCAGTGAAACGCAGCTTCTTTCGGATGCCAATCTCGAAAACGGAGTCATCAAGCTCAGCGCCGGCCGCAAGCGTTACGTTCTCGTGCGGCCAGGCTGAACATACGCCGGAGCTTCTTTGTCGTCATTCCCGCGAAAGCGGCCGTTCGGTCGCTTGCCCTGGACCCCCGCTTTTGCCGGGGGTGGCGAATTGGTTGCTTAGTGCCCGGCGTCTTGCGGCGGCCCGGTCTGCGCCGAGCCCTGAAATGGGTCGAACAGGTGCCGCAGCAAACCCGGCGTCAGCGCGCTCAGCGGGTTGACCGTCACGGTCGGATCGTCGTTCGAGCCGGTGAGGCGGAAGCTTGCCGCGAAGAGGCCCTGGCCCTCGCCGCCCATCAACAACGAGCCGAGCACCGGGAAATTTCCCAGCACCGAGTTGAGCGCGTAGGCCGGCGCCAGCGTGCCGTCGATGTCGATCCGGTCCTGCCCAGGATTGAGCCAGCCCATGGCGGTGATCCCCAAAGCGCCGCCATAGGCGATGAGGCGATCGATCGAGAGGCGGCCATGCGTGAACGCGACATCGCCGCGCAGCGTCACAAACGGGATGCCCGACCCCGACATCAGCCCGGCGATCCCGTCGAGCGAGGCGAGCGACAGCAGCCGCGCGAGCGCGGGGGCCCGCACCAGGCTGAAATCCGACCCGTCGAAATGGGCACGCCACAGGCGATGGCCGCCCATTTCGGCGAGCGTGCCGTCGATCGCCAGCCTGCCGCCGACGACATTGTCGGCGACGCCGAAGAAGGCAAGGCTCGCGCCAAGATCGTCCGATGCGAAATGCAGCTTTTGATCGCTGAGGCTCAGCGCAAGGCGGTGACCGTTGGCGTAGCTTCCGTCGATCTTGATCGCTTGCCAGCCGCCGCGGTCGCGCAGCAAGGCGGCGGACACGTTCTGCGCCTCGCGATGCGGCCCCAGCATCAGCCGCGCGAGATGCGCGTCGATCGCGAGCGGCGTCCGGCCGGCCGGCGAATCGTCGTCGAGCGCGTGCTTCAGCGCGCGGTGCAGGTCGAGCCGCGCACCGTGAATATCGGCGCGCCAGCCGCCTTCCGGCCGCCGGCTCACGGTGCCGGTTATGTCGCTGTCGGCGATCGCCAGGCGGCGGATGTCGATGCGGTCGATGCGCCGGTCGCCGGGGTTCAGCGCGACCGCGAACCGGCCGTCGAGGCCGGGCGCCTTGATGTCGATCTGGAGGCCGACGAGGATATCGTCGTCGAGCTCGACGACAAGCTTGGCGGCGCCCGGAATTTGCGGCGGCTTCTTCCAGCCGGCCTCGTCGACCGCGAGGCTCGCGGCGCCGAGATCGACCGCGGCGTCAACCTCGGCGCGCGTGTCGCCGCTCGGCACGGTATAGGTCAGGTCGACCGCGACCGGACCGGAGAGGCGGTCGGACGCGACATTCCAGTCGAGCCGCCGCCGTGCCGCATCGTCGAGCGTCAGCCCGATGCGGTAGCGAATGCGCGGACCGGCCTTTGGGTGAAAATAAAAATTGCCGTCGATCGTCGCCGGCGAGCCGTCGAAGCTGCCGCTGCCCTTGGCGTGCACGCCGTCATGACCGAGATCGAGGGCGAAGCTGCCATCGGTCAGGGCGCGGTCGAAAGCGACCTTTGCGTAGGAGACGCCGGTGAGCGTCGCCTTCGCGCCGTAATCGACCTGGTCGAGCTTCAAATCGGCGAGCAGCGGCAGCTTGAAGTGGAGCTGGGCGTCGGCCTTGCCGCCGAGGCGCGCCGGGTCGATCCCGGCATCGCGGGCGTAGCGCAGCGGCTTGGCGTCGATCGCTTCGAGGATATCCTGCAAACCGCCGGCGATGCCGACATCGACGGTCAGCGTCTCGACCGGCGCGCCGATATCGGTGATCGACACGGTGCCGCCGGGCATCTTCAGCGATTTGACCGTGCCGCTGCTCACCGCGAAATCGAGGCGCCGGTCGCCGAGGGTCGCGGTGCCGGCGATCTTCTTCGCCGGCGGCAGCCCGTGGAAATAATCGACGGCCAGGCCGTGGTAGCGCATCGTGCCGCGCGCGCCGGAGAACTCCGCCGACAGCGTGGCCGGGTCCAGCTTGACGCCAAGCTGCATCGCCATTTCGTCGAGCACCCCATCGGACAGATTGGCCGCGACCCACTTGCGCCCGCCGGGGCTGACGCCGCGCGGCCATAGCGCGTCGAGCCGCGTCGTCGGGACGTGCGTCACGGTGATCCCGAGCGTGCCGGCGAGGCTCGCCGGCAACCCCGCGCCGGCGGCGATGAGTTGCGCCTTCAGCCCGCCGAGCTTGCCGTCGATCACCAGCCGGGCGCCGCCGTGCAGGTCGAGCGCCAGCTTCTCCAGCCGCAGTTCCGCGGCGGCCGGGTCGTAATCCGCGTGCAGTTCGCCGCTCGCCATTGGCAGGCTGCCGCTCGCCAGGAGATCGGTCGCGATCTTGCCGTCGCCAAAGCCGAGGTCGAGCCGTCCGCCCTCCGCTCGTCCGCTCGCGAGGTCGAAGCGGAGATTGGCGCTGCCCGAGACCGGGAATTGCGCTTGCGCCAGCGGGGCCAGCACCGATGACAGCGGCGCCAGCGCGGTGGGATCGATTCCGTTCGCCTCCAGCCCTACATCGAGCTGCTGCGTCGCCGCCGTGTAATGGTAGCTCGCATGGATTTCGGGGGCGGTGTTGCCGAGCGCGACGGCGAACGACAGCGTGCCCTCGGCGCCGTCCTCGCCGCGCCCCAGCGTCGCCGCGGCGCGGTCGGCGCGCCACACCCGGCCGCTCGCCCGGTCGTCGAGCACGATCGTCGCGTCGCGGATGGCGATCTGGCGCAGCCGGCTCCACGGCGCATCGGGACGCAGCGGAGCGAAAACGGCGAGCAGGCGGCCGAGCGCCAGCCGGTCGGAATTCATCCCGGTGTCGCTGACGCGAAGGCTGAGCGCGCCGGTTTCGTCACGGGTCAGCGCCAGAACCGGGCGCTCGACGACAAGCCGCGTCGGCTCGATCCTGCCGCCAAGCAACGCGTCGAGGCTGAAGCTCGCCGCCATCGCCGGGAAATTCGCCAGCTTCTCGCCGTTGGGCAGCGATAGCTGGACATTCCGGGCCCGCAAGTCGAGCTGATGCGTGTCGCGGTCGATGCCGATGCTGACCCCGGCGACCGCGACGCCGATCCCCTCGCCCGAGCGCTCAAGCGCCTGCTCGACATAGGGAATCAGCCGGTCGAGCTCGACCGGGCCCTGCAGCAGGCGCCAGATGCCGGCGATGGCGACAAGGATCAGCACCGCGGCGACACCGCCGAGCCCCACGAGCAGGCGGTGCGTGTGGTGCGCGACGTGCTGCACCGGCGTTCGCGGTGGCCGCCGCCGCATTGGCCGGGACGCACGCAACCGCACCGCCGCCGCCTGGGCTTGACCCGGGCGCAGCGGCGGGCGAGTGTCGCGGTCGTCGCCGGAACCGTGCGATGAAGCTGTTATCTCACCTCTCCCCCGATGATGCCCGGAACGGCGGCGCCCTGCCCTTGCCCGGCGATTCGCGGCTGCTCGCGCTGGGCCAAGCGCATTGGGACGAAGCCCTCGCCGTGGCCGGTGACGCCGGCGCCGCCGCCGCCCGCGCCTGGAGCGCGACCCCCGCCGGAAGGCGCCTGCTGGCCGCAATCTTCGGCAACAGCCCGTTCCTTTCCGCGCTGGCGGCTCGCGAATGGCAAATCCTGACCGGGATCGTCAATGACGGCGCCGACGCCGCCTTCGAGGCGATCATGGCCGAGGCAAAACGGCCAATTGATGGCGAAGAGGTGGCCGGCCTCATGCGCCGTCTGCGGATTGCCCGGCGCCGCGTCGCGCTTTGCGTCGCTGTCGCCGATATCGCCGGCGCCTGGAGCCTCGACCGGCAGATGGCGGCGCTGACCCGCTTTGCCGAAACCGCGATCGATGCCGCGATCCGCCACCTGCTGCGTCATGCGGCGGCCACTCCCTTCGCGGCCGACGCCGAACCCGAAACCAGCGGCCTCATCGTGCTCGGCATGGGCAAGCTCGGCGGCGGCGAGCTCAATTATTCGAGCGATATCGACCTCATCCTGCTCTACGATCCCGTCCGAGCCCCGTCGCGCGCGCGCGACGCGCTGCACGGTTTTTTCAACCGTCTCGCCAGGGGACTGGTGCGCATTCTCGATGAGCGCACCGGCGACGGCTACGTTTTTCGCACCGACCTGCGGCTGCGCCCCGATCCACGATCGACCCCGTTGGTCATGCCGGTCGCGAGCGCGCTCTCCTATTACGAGAGCGTCGGGCAGAATTGGGAGCGCGCGGCCCTCATCAAGGCGCGGCCGGTGGCCGGCGACAGCGAGGCCGGGCGCCGCTTCCTCGCCGAACTGGAGCCCTATATCTGGCGCAAAAATCTCGATTTCGCGGCGATCGCCGACATCCATTCGATCAAGCGCCAGATCCAGGCGCATCGCGGCGGCGGCCGAATCGCGGTCCTCGGGCACGACATCAAGATCGGCCGCGGCGGCATTCGCGAGATCGAGTTCTTCGCCCAGACCCAGCAGCTGATCTGGGGCGGGCGGCGGCGCGAGCTCAGGGTCGGCGCGACCTGCGAGGCGCTTGCCCGGCTCGCCGCCGCCGGACGGATCGCCGAGGCGGACCGCGCCGATCTGACCGAAAACTATCGCTTCCTGCGCCGCGTCGAACACCGGCTGCAGATGGTCGACGACGCGCAGACCCACCGCCTGCCGAACACCGCCGAAGGCGTCGCCAAATTCGCCACCTTCCTCGGCTACCCGGAAGCCGAGGGCTTCACCGCCGAGCTGCTCGCGCGGCTCGCGTCGGTGGAGCGGCATTATGCCGAGCTCTTCGAGGAAGCCCCGAGTCTTGCGGGCGCGGGCAACCTCGTCTTCACCGGCGCCGACGACGATCCCGGCACGCTCGAGACCCTGGCGCGGATGGGCTTCGCCGACCCGAGCACGGTCGCCGGCATGGTGCGCGACTGGCATCACGGCCGCATGCGCGCGACGCGCAGCCAGCGGGCGCGCGAAATCCTGACCGATCTGGTACCCGAGCTGCTGCGCATCTTCGGCGCCACCGCCGCGCCCGACGCGGCGCTGCGCCGCTTCGACGAGTTCCTGTCGCGGCTGTCGGCCGGGGTGCAGCTGTTCTCGCTGTTCCACGCCAATCCGGGGCTCTTGCGGCTCGTCGCCGACATCATGGCGGAGGCGCCGCTTTTGGCCGAAAACCTGGCGCGCCGGCCGGCGCTGCTCGAGGCGGTGCTGGCCGAGAATTTTTTCGCGCCGCTGCCGGGACGCGCCGCGCTCGCCGCCGATTTGGGCGAGCTTGTTTCCGGCGGCCGCGACTTCGCGGATACGCTCGACCTGCTGCGGCGCTGGGCCAACGAGCGGCGCTTCCAGGTCGGCGTGCAGCTGCTGCACCGCAATCTCGACCCCGCCGCGGCCGGCGGGGCCTTCGCCGATATCGCCGAAACCGCGCTCGCCATGCTGCTCCCCGCCGCCGCCGGGGATTTTTCGCGCGCCCACGGAAAGATTCCCGGCGGCGAAGTCGCGATCCTGGCGATGGGCCGGCTCGGCAGCCGTGAGATGACCCTGGCGTCCGACCTCGACCTCATCCTGATCTACGACGCGCCGGACGGGAGCGAGACCTCCCACGGCGACCGCTCGCTGGCGATCTCGACCTATTACGCGCGGCTCTGCCAGCGCCTCATCGGCGCCATTACCGCGCCGACCGTCGAGGGCCGGCTCTACGAGGTCGACATGCGGCTGCGCCCGTCCGGCGCGTCGGGGCCGATCGCCGCGAGCCTCGCGCATTTCGCGCGCTACCAGAAGGAATCGGCATGGACCTGGGAGCACATGGCGCTGACCCGGGCGCGCCCGGTGGCGGGCGACGCGCCGCTCTGCCGGCGCATCGGGACCGCCGCCGCCGCCGCGCTCGCCGTGCCGCGTGACCCGGCCCGCCTCGTCATCGACGTCGCCGAGATGCGCGAGAAGATCGCCGCCGAGCATCCGCATCCCGCCGCTTGGGATTTGCGCCACCGGCGCGGCGGCCTCGTCGACCTCGAATTCATCGCGCAGTTCCTGATGCTGCGCGAGGCAGCGGGAAGGCCGCAGGTGCTGCGCCGCGATATCGGCGGCGCGATCGCCGCGCTCGGCGAGGCCGGCATTCTCGAACCGCGAGCGGTGCAGGAACTCGGCGGCGCGCTCGACCTGCTGCGCGCGGTGAGGGTGTTCCTGACGCTGCTATTCGACGGCGTGCCGGACGCGGACACGCTCGCCGGCCCGGCCGGCGCGACGCTGGCGCGCTCGACCGGCGCGGTTGACGTCGTCCGGCTCGACACGGATATCACTGCGGCCTGCGCGGCGGTTTCTCTCTGGTACGATCGGCTGGTCGCCGAGCCGGCGCGAAAGGCTGTATCATCCGAGGCGCAACACCCCGAAGGCCAAGAAGGAGGCATGGCGAGATGAGCGTGAATGTCGGCGACAAAGCCCCCGATTTCACCCTGCCGACCGACGGCGGCGGCTCGGTCACGCTGTCGAAGCTGCAGGGCAAGCCGGTGGTGATCTATTTCTACCCGAAGGACGACACCTCGGGCTGCACCGCCCAGGCCTGCGGGTTCCGCGACTCGTTTCCCGATTACGGCAAGACCGGCGCCACCGTGATCGGCATCTCCAAGGACCCGGTCGCCTCGCACGACAAGTTCAAGGCGAAATACCAGCTGCCCTTCACCCTCGGCTCCGACACCGACGGCAAGGTCGTCGAGAGCTACGGCGTCTGGGTCGAGAAGAGCATGTACGGCCGCAAATACATGGGGATCGACCGCTCGACCTTCCTCGTCGACAAGGGCGGCGTCGTGCGCGGCGTCTGGCACAAGGTCAAGGTGCCCGGCCATGTCGCCGAAGTGCTGAAGGCGGCGCAGGGCCTCTGACCCCGATCTTGGCGGCCCCTCACCCCGATCCTCTCCACGCTCGCGGGGAGGGGGAGCGCGCGCAAACCCGAACCCCTCGCGCCGCAAGCGGGGAGAGGGAGGGGCTTGCTTCCGGCGCGGTCGCGGTCCTCACCGCCGCTGAGCCGGCAATGAAAGTCGAATTGAGCCGGGCGGTCGCGGCGCGCTGGCGTCGCGGCGGGATTGCGGTCGGCGTTGCAACCCCGCCGCCGCGCCCCGCTCGGCCCGAGCGGCCGCTGCTCTGCCCGCCGCGCGAGATGAAGCGGCGGCGCAATTTGGGCGCGCCTCCCGGCCGCGTCGCGTTGATCCATGCGCTCGCGCATATCGAGCTGAACGCGATCGATCTGGGCTGGGACATCGTCGCCAGGTTTTCGCAGGAGGATTTGCCGCGCCAATTCTTCGACGACTGGGCCGGGGTCGCCGCCGAGGAGGCCGAGCATTTCGCGCTGCTCGATGCGCGTCTCACCGTGCTTGGCGGCGAATACGGCGCGCTGCCGGCGCATGACGGGCTGTGGGCGGCGGCGGCGGCGACCGCCGGCGACCTGCTCGCCCGGCTCGCGGTCGTGCCGCTGGTGCTGGAGGCGCGCGGCCTCGACGTGACGCCCGAGATGATCCGCCGGCTGCAGCGCGCCGGCGATACCGAGAGCGCGGCGATCCTGGAGCGCATCCACGCCGACGAAATTGGCCATGTCGCGGTCGGCGCGCACTGGTTCGACAGGCTGTGCCGCGAGCGCGGGCTCGACCCGGCCGACACCTTCCGCGACCGCGTTCGCCGCCACTTCACCGGATCGCTGAAGCCGCCCTTCAACCATGCCGCGCGCGATCGCGCCGGTGTGCCGCGGGAGTATTACGCGCCGTTGGTCGAGGTCGCGTGATGTGGCGCAGCACCCGGTTTCGGCTGCGCCCGACGCTGCTGATGACGATCGTCGGGCTGGTCCTGCTGACGGCGTCGGCGATCGGCACCGGCGCGGCGATCCTGATGGTTTCCGTAACGCGCAACCTGATCGACCAGGCGCGCATCGACGCGGTCAGCGCCACCGAGGCCGGCGTGCGCAATTTCTTTTCCGATGCGCCGCAATTTACCGAGAAGTTTGCCGCGCTTGCGTCTCGCGGGCTCTTGCCGTTCGACGACCATGACCGCTTGGCCCAAGCGTTCGCCGAAGAGCTGCGGGTCTCGCCCCTGTTGTTCTTTGTCGGCTATGGCGATGTCGGCGGGTGGTATGCCGGCGCGGTGCGGTACGGCAGCGGCGAGATCGTCGAGTATATCGCCGATCCTCAAGTCGATGGCGCGGTGCCCCGGCAGGTGGCGATTGCCGCGGATGGGGTGCGCTCGCCCCCCAGCACGGTCGATACCCAGCCGTTCTTTGCCACTACACGGCCCTGGTTCAAGCAGGCCATCGCTACCGCCGGCACGACATGGTCGCCGTTCTACAAGTTCTTCAGCGGCGGCACTGGAGTGAGCTGCATGACCCGGTCGGTCGCCGTGGGCGCGGCGGCGCCGATGGGGGTCTTTCACGCCGACCTGAAGCTCGAGGGTATCGCCGCGTTTCTGTCGACCTTGCAGATCGGCGAGCATGGCGCGGTCTTTCTCGCCAACCGCGACGGCCGACGGATCGTGACTCCGTCGGGCGAAAACGTCCGCTTCGCCGCTGCGGCGATCGACGCGGCGGCGCCGCAGCACGCGACGGCGACCCTCATCAATCCCGCGCGGGTCCGGGCGGGCGGCAGGTCTTACGAAGTCGTCTTTTCGCCGGTAACCGGCGTCGGCGACATCAATCTGACGATCGGGGTGGTGGTCGATCTGGCCGATATCAGCCGCGGCGCCTACCGGCATGCCCTGATCGCCGTTGTCGCCGGCTTGGTGGCGGTTCTGCTCGCGATCTGGCTGGCACGAGTGCTGTCGTCGCGCATTGCGCGGCCGATCGCCGCGATTGCCGACGACCTCCACCGCGTCGGCGATTTCACCATCTCGCACGAGCCTGCACCGCATTCACTTGTGCACGAGGTCAACGAGCTCGGCGCTTCGGTCGACCGGATGAAGGCGAGCCTGCGGTCTTTTGCCCATTACGTGCCGACCGATCTGGTTCGCAAACTTCTGGCCCGCGGCGACGAGGCTGTTCTCGGCGCCGAACACCGGCGCCTCACGATACATTTCTCCGACGTGGCCAACTTCACCACGATCTCCGAGGGGATGCAGCCCGACCGGCTGATCGAGGTGATGGGAGGCTACTTTCAGCTGATGAGCGGCGCCATCGCCCGACATGGCGGCACCGTCGACAAGTTCATGGGCGACGGCATCATGGCGTTCTTCAACGCGCCGGAGGAGCTGCCGGGCCATCAGCGGCAGGCTTGCCTCGCCGCGCTCGAAGCCCAGCAGCTGCTGGCCGCATCGAGGCAACAGACGCCGCCCGGCGAGCCCCTCTTCCACGCCCGCATCGGCCTCGGCCTCGGTGAGGTGCTGGTCGGCAATATGGGCACGCCGGACCGCTTCGCTTACACGCTGCTCGGCGACGAGGTGAACCTCGCGAGCCGTCTCGAAGGGCTCAACAAAGTCTACGGCACCTGCATCATGGCCGTGTACGCGCTGATGGAAGAGGCCGGGGGCGATTTCGAATGGCGCCGCCTCGACCGGGTCGCGGTCAAGGGCCGTCATCAGGGCACTCTGGTGTGCGAGCTGATCGGAGTGAAGGATGCGATAGCGTCCGATGTTCTCGCGGCGCGCGACCTTTATGAATCGGCGCTGGAGCTGTATTTCGCCGGCGAATTCGCGCGCAGCGGCGCGCTCTTCGCCCAGGCCGCGCTCCTCCGTCCCGATGATCTCGCGGCACGCACGATGCGCGACCGTTGCCGGGAGCTGATCGCCCATCCGCCGGGAAGCTGGGACGGCGTGCATGTCATGCACGAGAAGTGACGGCTGAAGCCGTCGTTGCGGGAAGCGCGGCGACGACGCAATCTCGCGCTACGACAGCAATCGGGAAGATTCCGCCATGACCGAAGACTGGGCCAAAATCACCGCCGATCTCGAGCGCCTGCTGAAGCTGCGCTCGTTTGTCTTCGCGATGAAGCTCTACGAGAACCGCGCCGAGATGGAGGCGATCCCGCGCATCCGCCGGCCGCAATCGATCCACACTTTCGATCAGGTGGTCGGGCAGGCCTCGCGGCTCGGCTGGACCGTCGGCATCACCGCCGACAACCTCGTCGGCGCCCAGTGCCGCGCGGTGATCGGCCTCGGCAACGCCAAGGACGCCGAGTGGAAATCCGGCAAGCACATGGTCGGCGTCTGGTATTCGACCGAGGCGGACGCCACCGCGCACCAGGCGGCGATGAACTGCGTCGCCGACGGCCGGTACGAGGCGATGGCGGTGGCGCCGCTCGCCAGCGGCCGGCTCGACCCGCCCGACATCGCGCTCTTCTACGCGACCCCCGGCGCGATGATGTACTTTATCAACGGCCTGCAATGGGCCGGCTACAAGCAGTTCGATTGGGGCATCGTCGGCGAATCGGCGTGCGCCGATTCGTGGGGCCGCGCCTTGAAGACCCGCGAGCCGAGCCTCTCGATCCCGTGCTTTGCCGAGCGCCGCTACGGCGGGGTGCTCGACGACGAGATGCTGATGGCGCTGCCGCCCGATTACCTGCCAAAAGCGATCGCCGGGATGGAGGCGCTGTCGAAGAACGGGCTGCGCTACCCGTTCCCGCAATACGGCATCCAGCAGGATGTCCGCGCCGGCATGGCGGCGAGCTATCCGGCGCGCGGCGCGTAATCGTGGGTGCGCCGGCTGGCGCCCTGCCGCCGGCGCCCAGCGCGATCATCGGCGTCGCGGGCGAGGATGGCGCCGTCATCCGCGTGCGCCGCCACGGCAACCCGCGCGGCAATCGCCTCATCGTCAGCCACGGTAACGGATTCGCGACCGACGGCTACGCCGGGTTCTGGAGCCGGTTTCTCGCCGATTTCGAGATCGTGCTGTTCGACGCGCGCAACCACGGTTGGAACGCGCTCGCCGACCCGCCCGGCCATGACTACGCGCACATGGCGCGCGACCTCGACCGGGTACGCGACGCGGCCGCCGCCGAATTCGGCGAGAAGCCGACCGCCGGCCTCTTCCATTCGATGTCGGCGCAGGCGGCGATGCTCGCGGCGCTGGAAATCGGCTGGCGGTTCGACGCGCTGGTCTTGTTCGATCCGCCCAACAACCCGGCCGCCGGTCATCCCGCCCGGGCGCCGATGGTCGGGTATCTGATCATGCTCGTCGCCTGGGCGCGGGCCCGGCGCGAGCGCTTCGCCGACCCCGCCGAACTCGCGCGCGACTATGCCGCGACGCGCGCCGGGCGAAGTTGGGCCGCAGGCTCGCACCTCGCCGTCGCCCAATCCGTGCTGCGCCACTGGGACGACGGCTGGGTGCTGCGCTGCCCGCCCGAACTCGAAGCCGCGATGTACGAGCAGGGGATAAATCTCGATCTGTGGCCGCCGGCGAGCGCCTTCGCCGGTCCGGTCAAGCTGATCGGCGCCGATCCCGCGCGCGAGCGCCCCGACCCGACCGCCCTCTCCAACCAGGCGCTCGCCCGGGACGGCGGCTACGACTACCTGGCGCTGCCCGGCGCCGGGCACCTGCTGCAGCTCGAACAGCCGGTCGCCTGCGCCGGCGCGGTGCGCGAGTTTTTGGCGAGCGCCGGCATCCGCTAGTCAGCGCACCGCGGCGGCGATGTTGCCGCCGTCGACCGTCGCGATCGACGCGGTGGTGTTGCGCGCCAGCGCCAAATCGACAAAGGCGGCGGCGACATCCTCGGCCGTCACCTCACGCCCCAGCAGGTTGCCGCCCATGTATTGCGCCTCGCTGACCCCGCGCGCCCGCGAGCGCTGGGCGATCATCTGCGGCGTCAGCAACCCGCCGCGGATGCGGTCGGCATTGACCGCGTTGGCGCGAATGCCCTCGGCGCCGTAATCGAGCGCGTATTGCCGCATCAAGGCGAGCGTCGCGGCCTTGGGCAATCCATAGGGTCCGAAATCGACGCCCGGGTTGACCGCCTGTTTCGACACGTTGAACAAGAGGCACCCGCCGGTCCGCTGCGCCAGCATGATTTTGACCGCTTGCCGCGCGACCGATTGGTGGGCGAAGAAATTCAGCTCGAAGCTCTCGCGCAATACCGCGTCCGACACCTCGCCGATGCGGCCCTGCCAGGCGGCCCCGGCGTTCGACACGACGATATCCACGCCGCCGAAGCGCGCAACGACCCGCGCGAACGCGGCGGCGACGGCGCTGGCGTCGGTGACGTCGCAGGCGATGCCGAGGCCGCCGAACTTCTTGCCCGCGGCTTCGGGATCGGCCTCGGCGCGGTCGAAAAGAGCGATCTCGGCGCCCTCGGCGCGCAGGGCCCGCGCCGTCGCCAGCCCAATCGTGCCGGCTCCGCCCGTCACCACGGCGACCTGACCGGCCAACGGCTTCTCCACCGCGCCGCCGAGCTTCGCCTGTTCGAGCGACCAGTATTCCATCTCGAACAGCTCGGCCTCGGGCAGCGACTCGAAGGTGCCGACCGCCTCGGCGTCGGTCACCGTCCGCGCCCAGCTTTCGGCGAGGTCGGCGGCGATCGCGGCATCCTTGGCGCTGCGCCCGAGGCCAAAGAGTCCGACCCCCGGCGCCAGGATCACCCGCGGCATCGGGTCGAGCTCGCGCTTGATGCCGCCCGCGGCGGCATTGTTGCGCGCGAAATAGTCGTGGTACGCGGCGACGAAGCACTCGACCGCGCTGCGGGCGGCGCGGGCGAAATCGCCGAGCTTGCCGATCTCCGGCGGCGGCACGATCAGCGGGTAGTTCTTGGTGCGGATCGTATGGTCGGGGGTGGCGACGCCGGCGCGGCCATAGCGCTCGATATCGGCGCCGTCGACCAGGTTGCGCACCGCCGGCCCGCCGCGAAAATCGAGCACGAAGCGCTTGTAGGCGCCCGCCAGCGCGGGATCGGCGAGCGCGCAGGCGCCGCGCAGGATCGGCGCGATCTCCGCCGCCGCGGCCGGCGATGGCGGCAGCGCCGCCGGGGCGAAGACGTTCTTGCGGCCCTGCTTCAGTCGTTCCTCGGCGAGGGTCACGGCGGCGATCATCCGCTCGTAGGCGTCGCGCGCGGTGTCGCCAAAGGTGAAGATGCCGTGCTTCAGCAGCACCAGCCCTTCGACCGCCTCGTCCTCCTCGAAGATTTCTGCCGCCTTCTTGGCCAAGAGGAACCCCGGCATGATGTACGGCACCAGCCCCAGCCGGCCGCCGTAGAGATCGGCGCAGCGCTCGGCCGCGTCGGGCTGGTCGGCGAGGCTCAGCACCGCGGTGGCATGCGTGTGGTCGATGAATTTATGCGGCAGGAAAGCATGCAGCAGCGTCTCGACCGACGGGTTCGGCGCGCCGGGATCGAGCAAATTGGCGCGCTGCACGCGGACCATGTCCTGGTCGCTGAGCGCGTCGCGCCGGCGCAGCGTGCGCAGCGGCTCCAGCCGCACCGCCGGCAGCCCCGCGGGTTCGATCGCCGCCATGTCCCAGCCGCTGCCCTTGACGCAGAGGACATCGCATTCATCGCCGACGAGGTCGGTGGCGGTGGTCTTGACCGAGGTGTTGCCGCCGCCGTGCAGCACCAGGCTCGGGTCGCCGCCCAGCAGCCGCGAGGTATAGACGCGCAGCGCCAAATCCTCGGTGATGCCGGCCGCCGCGTAACGGGCGGCCATCGCCCCGGCGTCACGATCCGACCATAAGCTTTGCATCGACCGCCTCGGTGTTTCGCGGAGATGAAAAAGGTCTAATTGACGCCCTGCAGCGCCGTCGTCGCGCGCTTCTCGACGACGATCCCGCCGCTGGTATCGCCGGCCTGCAGCAGCTTTGCCGACAGGCTCTGGTCGGCGATCTGCGCGTTCGGGTCGGCAAGGTTGGCGCCCTGGTATTTCAGCGATCCGCTCGCCTGCTTGCCGGGTTCGCCCGGTCCGGCGTTGTCGATGACGCCGCGCGCCTTGTCCGCCACGCTGGTCTCCTGCGGGCGGGCCGCGCCGGGCGCCGGCGGGCGCAGCGCGAAATCGGGCGGGATGGTCAGCGGCGCCCTGGATTCGATCGCGAACTCGTCCGGCGAGGTCGGCTCGATGCCGACCATTTGCTTGAAGTTGTTGCAGGCGGAAAGCAAGATTCCCGCTGTCAAGCAAACAATGACCGGCGACAAGCGAAAGACGACAGCAGTAATCATTCCGCGGTGGACGGTCATGGCAACGGGTCGCCTTCCTGCTTAGCCGGTGGACCGAGGTGCCCGCTCAGTAATCCTTCGAGAAGCATTACCACGACGCCGATGCAGATCGCCGAATCGGCGAGATTGAAGGCCGGCCAATACCACGAGCCCAGATGAAAATAAAGAAAGTCTACCACCCCGCCAAGCCGCACCCGGTCGATCACATTGCCGATCGCGCCGCCGATGATGAGGCCGATCGCGGTCGACAGGATGTCGCTGCGCACGCGCGACAGCCAAAACACCAGGATCGCCACGATCGCCGCCGCGGCGATCGTGAACAGCGGCACGCTCAGCCCCCGGCCGGTATTGAACAGACCAAAGCTCATGCCGCGGTTGCAGGTGAGCACCAATTCGAAAAACGCGGTCACCGGCTCGCGGCGATCGATGCAGCCGGCTTCGCCGAAATGCTGCAGCACCAGATATTTGCTGAGCTGATCGAGGCCGATCACCGCTGCCGCCGTGCCGATGCCGCGCCCGATCATCCGGCGGCGCCCGCCAGTTCGCTCCCGCGGGAGTCGACAACGCCGGCGCAGCGGCGGCACAGATCGGCATGACCCGGCACGCTGCCGACCTCGTCGAGAATCCGCCAGCAGCGCTCGCATTTGTCCCCCGCCGCATCGCGCACGACGATTCCGATGCCGGGCAGGTCGGGCAAGGTGAAGGCGCCAGCCGGCGGCGCGGCAGCGATAACCGTGCCGGACGAGGCGATGCAGAGTTCGGCCAGGTCGATGTCGCGCAGCAGCGACGTGGTCTCGGTCGGCACGTAAAGGTCGATCGCCGCTTGCAGGCTGGAGCCGATCCGCTTGGCGGCGCGCTCCACTTCAAGCGCACCGGTCGCCACGCGGCGCAGGTCGCGCAGCTCCGCCCAGCGCTTGCCCAATTCGGGATCGAGCCAGGCTTCCGGCACCTCGGCGAAGGTTTCGAGATGGATGCTGCGGCCGGGCTCCCGGTCGTCCTCCGCGCCGGTCCGGGCAAGCCAAGCCTCCTCGGCGGTGTAGCACAGGATCGGCGCCAGCCACCGCGCCAGGCAATCGAAGGTGCGGTCCAGCACCGTGCGGGTCGCCCGCCGCGCCGCACCCTCCGGCGCGTCGCAATAGAGCCGGTCCTTGCGGATGTCGAAATAAAACGCCGAGAGATCGACCGCGCAGAAATTATGCAGCGCGGTGAACATCGCGTGGAAATCGAAATCCTCGACCGCCTGCCGCACCAGCCGGTCGAGCTCGGCGAGCCGGTGCAGCACCCAGCGCTCGAGCTCGGGCATCGAGCCAGGAAAATCGGGCGCCGGCACCGCCTCGCGCGGCGAATACCCTTCGAGCGCGCCCAACAGATAGCGCAGCGTATTCCTGAGGCGGCGATAGGTGTCGCCGAAGCGCTTGAGGATTTCGGGGCCGATGCGGATGTCCTCGGAATAATCCGAGCCGGCGACCCAGAGCCGCAGGATGTCGGCGCCGCTCGCTTTCATCACGTCCTGCGGCGCGATGACGTTGCCGAGCGACTTCGACATCTTGCGCCCGGCCTCGTCGAGCACGAAGCCATGCGTCAGCACCGCCTCGTAGGGCGCCCGGCCGCGCGTGCCGCACGCCTCGATCAGCGACGAGTTGAACCAGCCGCGATGCTGGTCCGAGCCTTCGAGGTAGAGCGAGGCCGGCCATTTCAATTCCGGCCGCTGTTCGAGAACGAAGGCGTGCGTCGAGCCGGAATCGAACCACACCTCGATGATGTCGGTGACCTGGTCCCATTCGGCCGGATCGTAGGCATTGCCGAGAAACTGCGCCGGATCGGCGGAAAACCACACATCGCCGCCGTCGCGCTCGACCGCGGCGGCGACACGGTCGATCACCGCCTGGTCGCGCAGCGGCTCGCCGGTCTTCTTGTGGGTGAAGATAGGAATCGGTACGCCCCAGCTGCGCTGGCGCGAGACGCACCAGTCGGGCTTGCCTTCGATCATCGCGCGGATGCGGTTCCTGCCCTGCGGTGGGACCCAGCGGGTCTCGTCGATCGCCTTCAGCGCCGCCGCGCGGAGGCCGTTGGTCTCCATGCTGATGAACCATTGCGGCGTGTTGCGGAAGATCAGCGGCGCCTTCGACCGCCACGAATGCGGGTAGGAATGGACCAGCTCCGAACGCGCGAGCAGCCCGCCCGCCGCTTCGACCGCGGCGATGACCGTCGCGTTGGCGTCGCCCGGCTTGCCGTCCGGGCGGTAGACCACACGCCCGGCGAAGAGCGGCACGCTTGGCAGATAGACTCCGTCCGGCCCGACCGTGTCGATCACCGGGATGCCGTGCTCGCGGCCCAACTCCCAATCGTCGAGCCCGGCATTGGGCGCGATATGCACAAGGCCCGTGCCGGCGTCGGCGACGACGAACCCGGCCGGCAGGAGCGGCACGTCGAAATCGTAGCCCTGGCCTGCGAGCGGATGCCGCGCCACGGCGCCGGCAAGCGCGCCGCCGGGGAACAGATCGACGATCGTGTGCCGCACGATCCCGGCTTCCTTGCAGAAATCCTCGATCAGCGGCATCGCCACCAGCAGCTTTTCGCCCAGCGCGCCGTCTTGAGGTCCCTTGGCTTTCGGACCGACCGCGCGGCTGCCCTCGGCGGTCTCGTCGACCTGGATCACCGCATATTCGAGATCGGCGCTGTAGGCGATCGCGCGATTGCCGGGCAAGGTCCACGGCGTCGTCGTCCAAATCACCGCCGAGGCGTGGTGGCGCAGCGACGGGCGCGGGGCGTGCGTCAGCGGGAAGCGCACCCACACGGTCGTCGAGCGGTGGTCGTGGTACTCGACCTCGGCCTCGGCGAGCGCGGTCTGCTCGACGACCGACCACAAGACGGGCTTGGCGCCCTTGTAGAGCCCGCCGTTCATCAGGAACTTGCCGATCTCGCGGACGATCTGCGCCTCGGCGTCGAAGCTCATCGTCAGATAGGGATGGTCCCAGTCGCCGACCACGCCAAGGCGCTTGAAGTCGCGTTTCTGCACCTCGATCCAGTGCGCGGCGAAGTCGCGGCATTCCTGGCGGAACTGGACGATCGGCACGCTGTCCTTCGATTGCTTCTTCTTGCGGTACTGCTCCTCGACGATCCACTCGATCGGCAGGCCGTGGCAGTCCCAGCCGGGGACATAGGGCGCGTCCTTGCCGAGCATCTGCTGGCCGCGATTGACGATGTCCTTGAGGATCTTGTTGAGCGCGGTGCCGAGATGCGGCTCGCCGTTGGCGTAAGGCGGCCCGTCATGCAGCACGAATTTTTCGCGCCCCCGCGAGACCTCGCGCAGTTTCTGGTAAAGGCCCATCGCTTCCCAGCGGGCAAGCATCGCCGGCTCGCGGTTCGGCAAATCGCCGCGCATCGGGAAGTCGGTCCTGGGCAGAAAAACGGTGGAGCGATAGTCGGTGGGCATAGCGGGTCCTGGACGAGATGCTTTAGAAAACGACTGCGGCCCGGTCCTCAGAAGAGGGCCGGGTGCGTAATTCGCTGCATCCATCCGCAACCCGTCGCCATCGCCGAGATATAACAGCGGCACGGCCGCAATTCGAGGGGCTTATTGGCGCGGTGTCAGAGCCGATCCGGCCAGCGTCGCCTTCCGTGCAATACGCGCAGTGCCTCAACCGTATTGGCCCGGATTCGATAAGCGACGATATAAGGCGTCCGGGCGACCACCAACTCGCGAGTCTGCGATCGTCTTCCGATCCGTCCCAGTCCAGGAAAATCCGCTAGGCGCGATGTGGCGGCGAGAATCACCGCCACCTGGTGATCCGCAATACGCGGATTGTCCGCTGTTATGTATTCTCGAATCGCGGCCAGATCGCGAAGAGCCGCCGCGGTCCAGGTTACTTGCATTCAGGCATGGATAGCTCGTTCGACGTGCCCCAGGACTCTACCCAGGCAACCACGTCTTCGTGCGACACCAGCCGCCCGGCATCGGCATCCCGAATTCCCTCTTCGATCGCGGCCAAATGCCATGCCTGAAGGTCGAGGAATTCCTTGATCGCTTGCTCGACAACCCAGGAGCGAGGCCGGTGGAGGTTTTCAGCCACGGAACTCAGCCGGGCATCCAATTCCTGATCTAAGCGAACGCTAAGCGATCTGGACTTTGCCATCGGCCGCCTTCCTTCTACGCCGGTTCCGCCGCCAGGATTTCCCGCGCTCGGGCGGCGTCGGCGGCGATCTGGCCTTTTAGTTCGCCGAAGCTGGCGAATTTGCGCTCGGGGCGAATGAAGTCGACCAGCGCCACCCGCAAATGCCGGCCGTAAAGGTCGCGGTCGATGTCGAACAGATGCGCCTCGAGGCGCGGCACCAGCCCGCCGACCGTTGGGCGCAGGCCGATATTGGCGACGCCGTCGACAGTCTTGCCGTCGAGCGGATCGTCGGCGCCATCTCCCGACACGCGCACGGCGTAGACCCCGAACGCCGGGCGCAAATATTCGCCGAGCCCGAGATTGGCGGTCGGGAAGCCGATGGTGCGGCCGCGCTGGTCGCCGAGCGCAACACGGCCGTCGATCTCCCAGAAGCGGCCGAGCTGCGCCGCCGCCTCGCGCGGCTTCCCGGCCTTGAGCAGCTCGCGGATATGGGTCGAGGAATAAACCGCCGCGTCGTCGCGCACCGGATCGATCACGCTGACCCCGAAGCCGCGCGCGGCGCCCATCTCGCGCAGCATCTCGGGCGTGCCGCGCCGCCGGTTGCCGAAGGTGCAATCGTGGCCAACGACGATGTGCACCGTGCCGATCGCCCCCACCATCACCTCGTCGATAAACGATTCGGCGCTTCGCCCGGCGAATTCGGCGTCGAAATGCTGGATGAACAAAAAATCGACGCCGAGCCGGGCGATCTCGCGCTCCTTGACGCGAAACGGGGTCAGCCGGAACGGCTCACAGCCGGGGATGAAGACGTTGCGCGGATGCGGCTCGAAGGTCAGCACCGCGCTGGGGACACCGCGCATCTGGGCGAGCCTCGCGGCTTCGCCGATCAGCGCCGCATGGCCCTTGTGCAGCCCATCGAAATTACCCATCGCCAGCACCGCGCCGCGCGCGTAGTCGGCACCGGAACCGGGGTGTCGGATGATGCGAAGGCCAGACATGATTCGCCCGGAAAATAGCCGCTGACGCGGCCCTCGCATAGAAGCGCGTAAGAGGCGGCCCGTTGGCGCGATTGCAGCGGCGCGCCCGCCGCGCTATTCCGGCGCGATGACGACGCCGCTGGAGCGCCCCGTGGAACGTGCCGTGGAACGCGCCGTGGATCTCGCCGCCGAGGATTCGAGCGCGCCGCTGCGCGAAGCCTGGTACTACGCGGCGCCCGGCCGTTTGCTGCGGCCCGGTCGGTTCGTCCACCGCATCATGCTCGGCGAGCCGGTGCTGGTCGGCCGCGATCGCGCGGGCGCCGTCTTCGCGCTGCGCGACATCTGCCCGCATCGCGGGATGCCGCTAAGCGAAGGCCGCTTCGACGGCGCCCAAGTCGAATGCTGTTATCACGGCTGGAAGTTCGCGACCGACGGGCGCTGCACCGCGATCCCCTCGCTCGTCGCCGGACAGAAATTCGACCTCGCGCAAGTCTCCGTACCGCGCTATCCGGCGGCGGAGGCGCAGGGCAATGTCTGGGTTTATTTCGGCAGCGACGCCGCCGCCGCGCCGCCGGTCCCGCACCTCGACGGTTTTGCCGATGACGCGAGCCCCGGCTTCGTCGAGACGATGCGGTTCGACGCGGCGATCGACCATGCCGTCATCGGCCTGATGGACCCGGCGCACGGGCCGTTCGTGCATCGCGCCTGGTGGTGGCGCGGCGCGCATTCGGCGCACGAAAAGGAGAAGGAGTTCGCCCCCTCCGACTGGGGTTTCACGATGTGCCGCCACCCGCCGTCGAGCAATTCGCGCGCCTACAAGCTGCTCGGCGGCTCGCAGACCGAGATCAGCTTTCGCCTGCCCGGTATAAGGGTCGAGCGGATCGAGGCCGGCCGCCTCCTGCTGTGCAATCTGACCGCGATCACCCCGGTCGACGACCGCACCACCGATATCCACCATTGCTGGTATTGGAATAGACCGTGGCTCGGCGCGCTGAAACCGCTCGCCCGGCCGTTCGTGCGCAAGTTTCTCGCCCAGGACGGGGCGATCATGGCGCGCCAGCAAAACGGCCTCGCCTTCGATCCGGTGCTCTCGCTGATCGACGACGCCGACACCCAGGCGCGCTGGTACTACCAGCTCAAGCGCGAATACCGCCGCGCCCGCGCCGAGAACCGTCCGTTCGAGAACCCGGTGAAGCCGCGCACCCTGCGGTGGCGCAGTTAGGAAATCTTCGCGGAGGGCTCCCCCGCCGGCGCCTGCTCGCGTCCGGTCAGGTAGGGCGCGATCACGCCGACAATGCCGCGCCGGAAGGTCAACACGCAGACGACGAAGATGGCGCCCTCAATGATCGTCACCCACGAGCCGGCCTGCGCCAGGTAGTTCTCCATCGTCACGATGATGAAGGCGCCGACCACCGGCCCGAGCGGCGTACCGACGCCGCCGACCAAGGTCATCAGCACCACCTCGCCCGAGGTCGTCCAGTCGACATCGCTCAGCGAGGCCAGTTGCAGGACCAGCGCCTTGGTGGCGCCCGCCAGCCCGGCCAGCGCTGCCGACAGCACAAAGGCGAGCAGCTTGTAGCGCTCCGCCCGGTAGCCCAGCGAGATCGCGCGCGGCTCGTTCTCGCGGATCGCCTTGATGACCTGGCCGAACGGCGAATTGACCGTGCGCTGGATGATCGCGAAGCCAATGAGGAACATCGCCAGCACGAAATAGTACATGGCGAGCGGGTGATCGAGGTCGATGAGGCCGAAGAGATGCCCGCGCGGCACCGCTTGGATGCCGTCCTCGCCGCCGGTGAACGGCGCCTCCAGCGCGAAGAACGCGACCATCTGCGCCAGCGCCAGCGTGATCATCGCGAAATAGATGCCCTGGCGGCGGATCGCCAGCCAGCCGAACCCGGCGCCGAGCACCGCGGCGGCCGCGACCCCGGCGAGGATGCCGATTTCGGGCGGGAAACCCCAGACCTTGACGGCATGCGCGGTGATGTAGGCGGCGCCGCCCATGAACGCGGCATGGCCGAACGACAACAATCCGACATAGCCGAGCAGCAGGTTGAAGGCGCAGGCAAAGAGCGCCAGGCACAGCGCGCGCATCAGGAAGACGGGATAGAGGAAATAGGGCGCGGCCAGCGCGAGGACGATCAGCGCCACGGTCCAGATCAACGTGCTGCGACGTTTTGCGGCGCCGGAGGTCACCTCAGCTCGCCCGCCCGAACAACCCGGCCGGCTTCACCAGCAGCACCAGCGCCATGATGACGAAGATCACCGTGCTCGACGCCTCGGGGTAGAACACCTTGGTCATCCCCTCGATGAGGCCGAGCCCGAACCCGCTGACGATCGCGCCGAGGATCGACCCCAATCCGCCGATCACCACGACCGCGAAAACGACGATGATGATGTTGCTGCCCATCAGCGGGCTCACCTGGTAGATCGGCGCCGCCAGCACCCCGGCAAGGGCGGCGAGGCCGACGCCGGCGCCGTAGGTCAGGGTCACCATGCGCGGCACGTCGATGCCGAAAGCCTGCACCAGCGGCGCGTTCTCGGTCGCCGCGCGCAAATTGGCGCCGAGCCGCGTGCGCTCGATGACGAACCACGTCGCGAGGCAGACGGCGAGCGAGAAGACGATCACCCAGCCGCGATAGATCGGCAGAAACATAAAGCCGAGATTGCGTCCGCCCTGCAATTCGGCGGGGATCGTGTACGGCAGGCCCGACGAGCCGAAGCGCTGGCGGAACAGGCCCTCGATGACGAGGGCTAGGCCGAACGTGAGGAGCAGCCCGTAAAGGTGGTCGAGCCCGGCAAGGCGGCGGAGCAATAATCGTTCGATCGCGATGCCGATCGCGCCGACGACGATCGGCACGACGATGAGAGAGGGCCAATAACCGATGCCGAACCAATTCAACAGGAACCAGGCGCAGAACGCGCCCATCATGTACTGCGCGCCGTGCGTGAAATTGATGATATTGAGGAGGCCGAAGATGATCGCGAGGCCGAGGCTCAGCAGCGCGTAGAACGACCCGTTGATCAGCCCGACGAGGAGCTGGGCAAACAGCGCCGGCGCCGGCGGGACCGCGATGTGGAGGAAGGAAAGCATGCCGCCTCGCTAGCACCCCCCACCCATATCCTCCCCCGCTTGCCGGGGAGGGGGCTCGTCCGGCGCGCTGGCCCACTCCCTCCCCCGCAAGCGGGGGAGGATATGGG
>Ga0209483_1000797_pt1 | contig 25709 bp, 19 predicted proteins | sample NGEPerA_FD_184508 | JGI IMG/M metagenome (GOLD analysis project Ga0209483, IMG submission 184508) | Arctic peat soil microbial communities from the Barrow Environmental Observatory site, Barrow, Alaska, USA - NGEE PermafrostL2-A... | ecosystem: Environmental > Terrestrial > Soil > Wetlands >... | reverse complement strand
TATGGCCTTGGGCCGACTGGGCGGCCACCAAAACCGCAAGTCCGACGGCCCACCCGGCTGGCTCACCCTCTGGCGCGGATGGAATGACCTTCACCTGATGGTCATGGGCGCGCGGGCGGCTGGACTGGAAAAAATGTGACGAAAGATGAGGCGTCTCGCCCGTGCATGGTGCTTTGAAGTAGCGAAATCGTGGTTTTTCCACCACCACGCCATCGGCACGGGCGGGACGCCCGTGATACGAAACGGCCTTCTTCCCACGAACCCACGGCCCGCAATGGTTTGGACGTATTAGGAAACTTCGGTTTTTCGATCTGGTATCGTTCCACACTCCGGGCATCGATCCGGGGTGGCCCGCAAATCGTAGCCGCATTTGCGGCAGACGCCTTCCACGCGCTTGCGAATTTCAGGCATAAGCATCGCGATTAAAAGACAATCACCGGCAGCGATGCACGGCAATATCAGGGCGATTTCCGCGACAACAACCCAAACTGCGTAGCGCGCCAGTACCTCAGTATATCTCCCGATGCGATTGAGGAGGATGAAAGCCCCGATCCACACAAGATATGTTGACAATCCAATCACCCCGCTCCACAGCATCCCGGCTTTCGTCCGTCGGCATTGCCACCAAATCACCCTGCGGCGAACCCTGGGCAATGACGCCAGTTCGGGGACCGATTTGTACGACCAGTAAAGCGGCATCGAGACGGATTATAGCGTGGATCAACCCGGGCGAAGTGTCGTTCGGTTTTCCGCGATTGCGCGTTAGGATTGCCGCGATGCGCCGCCGCATGTTCACGATCCTGTCCGCGATTTCGCTGGCGCTGTGCCTGGCGACGTGCTTCATCTGGGGGCGGAGCTATTTTGTCGCCGACATTCTGCGGCACCGCCGGGCGGCCGAATCATTCACCATTGATGCAAGTTGCGGCAATGTGGAAGTTGTCCGAATGAGCGACAGGGCACCTTGGGAAACAATCTGGCTAATGGCAATGGGCGAAGTCAGTCTTTCACCACCGGGTTTTTCATATGATCGACTCCCCGCATCCGCCGATGACCGCGCGTGGCGTACGGACGTGCCCGCGAAAAATTGGGAGGCGCTCGGCTTCGCTTATCGTCGCTCGGCCCGGCAGTCGCAATTTATGTCACGGCAGTGGGTCGTTCCATTATGGGCTCCCATGGCACTAACAATAATCGCGCCGTTCTTTTTATTGCGAAGACGATTTAGCGATCGCCGTCGCGCCCGCGACGGCTGTTGCGTTAACTGCGGATATGATCTGCGCGCCACGCTCGACCAGTGCCCGAAATGCGGAATGGCCCAGCCACACCCCGCAAGCGCCGGCTCGGCCGCCACGCAGGCGAGTCGGTTGGAAGCTGAAATATGCGAGCGGGTCTTCAGGCCAATCCAGAAAGGTGACTGACGACGCTTCTTCCCAGCGCCGCGAGGTTATATCCCCCTTCAAGCGCGCTGACGACTCGGCCCTTGGCATGAACCTTCGCCGCTTGCACGAGCAGGCGGGTCATTTGCTCGAAGCAGTCTTCGCTGAGATTGACCTGCGCCAGCGGGTCATCGCGGTGGGCGTCGAAGCCGGCGGAGATCAGCAGCATCTCGGGCTTGAATGCGTCAATCGCCGGCAGCACGCGGGCGTGGAAAACCTGGATATACGCGGCATCTTCCGAGCCGGGCGGCATGGGGATGTTCACCGTCGTGCCAAGGCCCGGCCCCGTGCCGGTTTCGGTTGCGTAGCCGGTGCCCGGATAGCAGGTGCGGGGATCCTGGTGCAGGCTGATGAAGAGCACCGATGGATCGGCTTCAAAGACGGCTTGGGTGCCGTTGCCGTGATGCACGTCGAAATCGACGATGGCCAACTTGCCGACGCCATGATGCGCCTGAAGGTAGCGCGCGGCGATGGAGATATTGGCGAACAAACAAAAGCCCATCGCGCGATCGGGCTCGGCATGATGGCCCGGCGGGCGCACCGCCGCGAAGGCGCGCTCCACGTCGCCCGCGATCACCGCATCGCACGTTTGCAGAATCGCTCCAACCGCCAGCAACGCCGTCGCAAAACTGAGCGGCGAGACGGGCGTATCCCCCTGATCCAGCACGCCGCCGCCGGCTTCGCATACCCGGCGAACGTGTTCGACGTGCCCGCGCGGATGAACCAACTCAATCCATTTCTCATCAGCCGCAGTCGGCTCGGGCAGCTCGCAGAGCTTTTCCGGAGGGACAGGCATTTCGCCCAGATCGAGATGGAAATCCGGAAACGGGTTTGGCGAGGCGATCAGCCCCGCCGCGCGTACCGCCAGCGCGACGGCGCGGACTCGGTCCGGCCGTTCGGGATGTGCCGGGCCGGTGGCGTGGTCGATGAATCGCCGGCTGGAAATAAACCCGACCATGCCGACAGCTTGGCGGCTGGCCACGGGTGCGTCAAGGGAGTCGGGCCGCAACGAACCGAAGCGGCGCCCTCGCCGCTTTCCGGGAGCGCCGTGCCTACGGAGAATAAACGCGGTGTGTACGCAGTTCTACGTAGAAGCGGCGTCGTCACCGCTTTCCGGGAGCGCTGTGCCTACGGAGAATAAACGCGGTGGCGACACCCCGTGCGCGTCAAACGTAACTTCGGAGGAAGAATGGTTCCATTTCCCCTCCACGGCGGGTTCAACCTCACCCGCCGCGCCGCGCCACGATCACGGCGAGCTGGTCCGCGATGATCGCCTGCCGGTCATTGGTCAGTTGCGTGATGCAATTGAGCCGGTCGTTGATCAGCGTTTGGCGGTCCTGCAGCACGGTTGCGGTGCCGCCGCTGGTGAGGCGGGCGGTGATGATCGCCTGGCGATCCGCAAGAACAACCGCCGAGCCGGCGGAACTGTCGGCAATCAGCTTCGATCCAAACGTCGAGCGTTCGGCAGCGAGCCTGGCCTGGGCGGCGGCAAACGTCTTCTCATCGGCGGCCAAGTTTACCGAATGATTCACGATATCCTGTCGAACCGCCACCCGATCCACGTTGACCGCGATTCGGTCGCCGCTGGTGGCGGTTCTCAGGTTTCCCCGATCGACTGAAACCGCGGACCTCGCGCTTTGCAGATCAAGATTCAGTTTGGCAACCAGCGGGGCCACATTGGTCGCCGGCAGCACCTGATCGCTCTTGATCTTCTGCACGTCCATTGCGATGAGCGTGTTGCAATTGATGGCGTCGGTTTGGAATTTCGTCACATCCGTCTGAAGCTGAGCCATGGCGCCGGCCACGGAAAAGAGCGTCCGCGACTCCAACGATTCCATCACGGCTGCACATGCGTCACGCATTAGGGTTCTCCTGCAAAATTGAAAGGGTGTTTTCGCTTATTATACCGTGCCAGGCCGCAAACACATTACTCTGGGGAAATCGAAATCGCGCGCCGAGAACTTGGGAGACCAGCGGGGCGGTCAAACAAATAGGCCGCGCTACCCTCGGAAACGTAAAACGGCTCTCCCTGCTGCACCGCGACCGATCGTGCCTCATCGACGGCCTGCTGAATATACCGCGTGGGATGGCCGGGTGTGAAGGCGAAGACCAGCCAGAAGCGGCCCACGGGCAGATCGTCCGCCGCCGGCAGGCTTGAGAAGACAGGCCCCAGCGGATGCCGCCAGTAGCAGTAGAACTCCATATGCCGGTAGAACGGCGGCCCAAGGATAAACAGCGCGTCGCCGGGTTGGCGGTGGGCGCGCACATATTGCACCGTGGGCCGCAGGTGCGAGCGGAAGTGCGGCTCGATCACACGCCCTCCCGCCTGCACGATGCCGCAACCCAGCAGCAGGGCGGGGAGAATCCATCGCGCGATTCCCAGGGTCGCGCGCGATCGATCAATCAGCAGCGCGGCGCCGGCAGCGCAAAGCAGCAAAAGCTCCGGCAGCAAAAAAAGCGACAGACGGCTCGGGCTGAACGGATACTTGCGGGCGAACGCCGCCAGAATCAAAAGCGCCACCGGGCCCACGCATGCCGACAGCAAGAGAAAACTTTGACGCCGGCACAATTCGATAAGGCCCAATGCCGTCAGCAGCGCCGTCGCGATGACCATCGACGGATAGGCCAGCTTGCACAGATCATAAAGCCCGCCCGCCAGCCAGATCGGCACGCGCGCCGGGTGTTGAGTGGGCGGAAATCCCGCCGCCCAGAAGGAATAGAGATAAGGCGATTGCTCGCGCACAATCGACAAGCGGTACAGCAACACGAACGACGCCAGCACCATCGCATTCCCGGCAACCCATGCCATTCGCCCGCGCCAACCCTCACGCAGGCCGGCGGGCGCCAGCGCCAGGCTGATGGCGCCGAAAATGATGGCCGCCGGATGCGAAACCCAAACGCCAATGGCGGCCGTGAGGGCCAGTAGAACGAATCGGCCGGCGGGAGTCGGCGATGTGGGAGTTGGAGAATCGGAGTTTGACGACCCGAGGGGCGCGAATTTCGCGGCGGGAATGGCCAGCCAGATCAATACAACCGCCAACAGCGCATCGCTGCTGTATTGCTTCACTTCCGCGCCGTAGGTGATGAGCTTCTCGTTGAACGCGAACCACCCGCCGGCAAAAACCGCCGCCGGGCCGGGAAACGCCCGCCAGGCCAACGCCGCGAAAAACCCCATCGCCCCCAATCCGGCTGCCAGCGGAAACAGCCGCAGGGAATACTCGCTGGTTCCCAAACCAATCGCCGCCGCCCGCTCGATCCAAAGAAACCCCGGCGGCGCCGCCTGGTTGTAATCCAGAGGGCCCATCAATTCCGACGCCCGGTGATCGGTCACGTTCAGGACGATGAACGCCTCATCATTCCAAAATGAAGTCCGGGCGAGATAGGCGCGCAACCGGCATGTGATTCCCAGCAGCACCGCCAATACAAGCAGCCCTCGCCAAATACGCGCGCGGTCCATGTTCGAGACATTAGGAATCGATGCCATCACCGGGGGCGAATGAAACTCAATGCGCCGGGGGTTGTCAATTGGACGCGGAAAACGGGACGCGTGCGTTTTTAGCCTGCCGGTGCGGCGTTGGCTCGATTGCAAAGATAGCCACTCAACGATCCTTGCTTGCCATTTATCATCGTCTCGTGCGTGCCCTCCAAAGCCATCTTTTCGTCTGCGGCTCATTGACCATTCCAGCCGAGTAAAGGTTCGCAGAGACGGCGGGGATTTGTTACGAAGGGGTTGTCGGGTATCAGGGGGAGAAGTACATATACGCCGCCGCAAGTCCCAGAACTTTGATGGAGATGTACCATGCGTAACATTGGAATTATGGGGGTCGGCGTGTTACTCGCCTGCGTCGCATCGTCGTTTGGCGGCTGGACAACCCTTACGGGGAGCGACCCCAGCCTATGGGACGACGACGTCCGGCGCTGTGATCACTACTCTTTCACCTTCCACTGCAGAATGCCTCCCGAATATCCCTTTTGAAGCCGCACCTGAACCCGCAAGCCGGTTGTTTCCACCGGCGCGAAAGTAACGGCGTTATATTGATCGGGCGCCGTGCCGAAATCGCCCTTTGCCTGCACGGGCTTCCATTGTGAGCCGTCGAGGTACAGCACCTTCCAGGATTGGGGAACCCGGCATTGGCCGCGACCGGTGTCGTCGAACCAGTAGACTTGCACGGCGGATAGTTTGCGCGGCTTTGGGAAATCGTACTGCACCCACTCGGCGGTGCCGGTGTGGTCCCACCAGGTGAACCGGGGGATCGACTCATCGTGAGACGTTTGCGGCTCGATCCCATCATTTAGGGCGGCGGTGGTGTCGCCGGGGTTGCAGTAGGAGGCTTTGGGCAATTGGCCGGCAGCGGTCCATTCGTGGGCGTCGGGGCCGGCGCCGATGACCGGGAACTCGCTGATGCGCAGGCGTGCCGCGCCCATGGGAATGAGCGTAACCGTTTCCGTTGGCTCATCGGATTTCACGGGGCTCATTTGCAGCGGACGGATGAGGTTCTTCTCATCAGCCGTCCACGCTGGGATTCGTTTTGCCTTGGCATGAATCTCGCCAGGCACGTTCTCCTGGCGGAACGGATCATCGGAAACCGCGCTCGGCTTTTGCACAAATTGCATTGAGGCGGCGGGATTTTTCTCATCGAGCACCAATCCATAATTCCACGGCGTGGTGGCCGTGACGGTGTAATCGGGCCAAAGGCCCGGGCCGGATCGTTGCCATTTCTCGCCGATCTTCAGGGCATAGGTGATGGGCCCGCGGTCGATGGAGACGGCGTTTTTGTTCTTCGCCCACACCCGCACGCGAAGCTTCATCGGCAGCGTGAGGGTGAGCGTGTCGCCATCCGACCACAATTGATTGATGACCAGGTAACGCGGCCCGCCGGGATCCAGCATCTTCATTTCGTCGGCGCCCTTCACATTGACGTGCGGCTCATCGCACCAGGCCGGCACCCGCAGGTATAGCGGGAACCTCGCGGCCTTGGCCATCGAGAACTTAAGATTCACAGTTTCGCCGAAGGGATACTCGGTTTCTTCCAAAATCTTTACTTGCGTTCCATCCGCCACTTTCGCCTTCACTTCACTTGCCGCGTAAAGCGAAGCACAGAGTCCATTATCCGCGGTAGCCAGCCAGAGGTTCTCGGCGTAGTAGGGCCAGCCCATCGCGACGTTGTGCTGACAGCAGCGATAGACCTCGCCGGGGCTGTAGGAGAACATTTCGCCGCCGTTCTGGATGCCGGGGCTTTTGTTGCCGGGATCGAGACTGATCTGGTTGGGACTGGTCAGATAGTGCAGACCTTTTTCATCGGGAGTGAGGGCAGCGGGCAGGGAATTGATCGCGACGTCTTCGCAATGGTCGGCCCAGAGCGGGTTGCCGGTCATCTTCGAGAGCATCTCGAAGGAGTGCATGTACTCGACCATCGAGCAGGTCTCGAAGCCTTGGCGCGGGTCGGTGTAGCCGGGCCGGGCGTTTTCGTCGGCGCCGAAACCGCCGCCGGGCACCTGGCCGTACGTGCCCATCATGCTGGCGTAATCATTTTCAGTGGCCTTGAGGAATTTGGGATCCTTGGCCTGCTGCCAATACTCCGCCGGCTCGCGGAAGCATTCGGTGAAATTCACTCCATGATAATTGGCCACGCCCTTGGTCCAGTTGCTGGTGTGGTCGTGGAGCTTTTTAGCCAGGTCGAGCAACCAGGCGTCGCCGGTGCGGTTGTAGAGCCAGTAGACGCTCTCCAAATTGTCGCCGCCGCGCATCTTGGGCCAGTAGCCCAGCAGAAAATCCTTGTCCGGGTAATCGAGTTCCCATCGGAAGTATTTGGTCATGAACGGCAGAACGCGCGGGTCGCCCGAATAATCGTACCAATGCTCGACGACATTCAGCGCGAGCATGTTTGGCCAGAGATCGGCGTGGCCGTCGCAGTCCTTGCTGGCGAGCAGCGAGCGCGGGCCAAACCAGCCGTCCTCGCGCTGGCTGGAGAGGATGGCATCGACCCAGCGCTTGGTGTTGTCGATGATCTTCTGATCGTGCAGCACATAGCCCAGATCGCCATAGCCTTTAAGCCAGTAGGGCGCTTCCTCCCACCCGCCGGTGGCGTTGGGATTGGCCCAGGCGTTGCCCTTGAATTTCGCCCAGTGCGAAACCTCGGGCAGATGCCCGACCATGCCGTTGGCTTCGTTTTCCAGTTCCTTCCTGAGCCAACCCTTCGGCGCGATCGCGCCGGTGGGAAGCTGCACGAATGGGCTGACCCGCAGCGGCGCGCGGTTGGAAACGTAAAGGCGGCTGGGGGCATCAATGGGCGGGGCACTGATCGCGTGCACGGGCCCACTCTTGGAATCCGGCACGGCCGCCTTCGGCGGCTCCGCTAAAAGAGTTCCGCATATTCCCAGCGCCGCCAGTATTGCGATCGATCGAAGCATGGTATCCCGCTCACTTTTTTCAAACGAGAAATCAACTAACACATCATCATCGCCACACTACGTAAATTGTGCGAGTCTGTCACGATGATGCCGCCGCATTTTAGAACAATATTTCACTCACATCCGCGTCGGGCTTGCATTCGTGTTTTCTTATCACTACTTTGTTCCCGGCCAGGGGAGGCTATGGCCCGAGGCGTCATCTTCGCACGGCGGGAAAAAACAAATGCGCAGAGCAAGGGCGGCGGTCGCGACGGCTTTCCTGATCGTGTTGGCTTGCGCGCTGGCATTTTGGAAAGTCAGGCACCATTCGGCTGGCGGCCGCGATTCGGGGCCAACGGCGGCGGAGCCGATTTCGCTGCGCGCGCCCAGCGGCACGGTTCGCACGGCGGCGGGAGCGCCGGCGGCACGGGCGCAGGTGCTGCTGGTCAGTCCACAAACTCCTGTCAATCTATATGACCAGATCCGCCCCAAGGCGCCGGCGGTCAAGACCGACAACGCCGGGCATTTCGCGTTCGATGCCGTCGACGCGAATTGGAAGGCGATTGTCGTGCGGTGCTCCGATGGATTTGCATGCGTGGGCGTTGATGAACTGCCGGCTGATGGCACAATCACCCTCAGCCCCTGGGGGCGAATCGAAGGCACGATCCTTGGATCGGGGGATACGTCCGATCGTCAGATTCAAATCAGTCCTTGGCCGTACGCGAATGAATTTGCCGGCCTGGGGATCGATTTTGGCCGCCAGATCCCGGCTCTTCCCGGCGGACATTTCCAAATTTCGCGGGTTGCGCCCGGCGAGATGATCGTCAGCAGTTACGCGCAATCGCGCGGGATTTACGGCCGCGTTCAAGGGAATCGGCAGTCCGCGTATGTCGCACTGGATCCGGGGGAAACGGCGCAGGTGACGTTGAATGCGCCGGGTGTGCGCATCAAGGGCCGCGCGGTATTGGCTTCCGCAGACCCCACTGTTTATATGCTCGGCACACTGGCCCCCGTCGCCGCACGGATCGCATCACCTCTGCCGGCGACTTGGGACAAGATGAGCCGACAGCAGCGGGCGGAATGGCGCGCACGCGAAGGACATACGCTGCATGGGAGAGCCGCGAGCGAAGCGAAATTGCGTCGCCCGTTCTCCGTCTCGCGCGATGGGACATTTGAAATCGACAATGTGCCGGCAGGCGCCAATCGCGTGCATCTGACGGCATATGCCTTCCAGCCGGGCAGCAGTTACACAAATCTCGCCGCTGCCGGACAAAAGGAGTTCACGGCGGGGCATGTCCCGGCGTCGGCCAACGGCTCACAAGCCGCCACCGACAGCGCAGTCGATTTGGGAAAAATCGAATTAAAGCCTTTGCGATGGCTCAAAGTGCATGCGCCAGCGCCGGCGATGGACGCGCGGGCCGCCGGCGGGGGGATGCTTCATCTGTCGGATTTCGCGGGGAAATCGGTGTTGCTGGTGATCGACCCGGCTGATGACGAACCTGCCGGGCCCGATCCATTTAACGGCGACGTGCTGGCCGACCATTTCGCCGGCATGGACGGACTGGTTCTTATCCATCTATCGCGCTCAAAGCCCACGAGTGTCAGCAAATCCGTGGGAAACAGCGCCTGGATCAATGCCCGCTTTCCGGATAGCGCGGCTGTCCCCGAAGAATATGCCGACCCCAAGGGACTTGTGTGCATGATCGCCCCAGATGGCACGGTATCCGCGAAATATCCCTTCTCCGAGCGCGATGCCTATTTCGCCCTGGATGCGGCACACGAACCCGCTTGCGCGGGAATCGGCGGCGTCAAGGTGCTCGCGGAACATAATGACGGCAACGGCGCCACCCCCAGCTTCAAGTTCCCATCCGTGCCCACCCTCTCGAAAGAGGATGCCGGACAAAACGCGATCTTCACCATTGTCGATGGACGCAAGGCGGACTATGGAGGCGCCATCAGGGTACTCAATGATGGGCTGGGGCCACATGCCTTCGATGATGAAACGGGGATGATGGCGTTTGCGAACGGGTCGCTGGAAGGCCGAATCGGCGTGGACCTGAAGCGCGCGATCGCCATCGATCAGATCAACACCTATTCATGGTATCGGCACGGGAACCGTTGGCCGCAGGTCTACCGCGTTTACGCAAGCGACGGCAGCGCCGCCGGCTTCAACCCGGCCCCGAGAATCGGCGTCGATCCCGCAAAATGCGGCTGGACGCCCATCGCCTGGGTTGATACCCGGCCCATGGCCGGCGGCGTCGGACTCCATGATGGAATGGTCGGGCAGGATGGGGTCAGCATCCGCGGGGAACACAAAGTCATCGGCAAATACCGATATTTGATATTCCTGATATTTGCGACAGAGCCGCACGATGAATGGTGTCAGACGTTCTGGAGCGAAATCGACGTGGTTGAGAAAAAATAATCGCGGCCACGAATCAAGGAGTTGCGGTGAACCCTCCTCGTTTATTCACTTGCGGTGTTCGCAGTGCTGGGCAGGACGCGCGGTTTTTGTACGCTGGCTCCGGCCCTGTATATGCCGGCTCCGGGTATGGATGCGCGACGCTTTTCGGCCGCCCCGCAGCCGCGCGGCGCGGTTTTTCGCTGGTGGAGCTGCTGGTCGTGATCGGGATCATCGCGGTTTTGCTCGCGCTGCTGATGCCCGCCCTCACGGCGGTGCGCGTGCAAAGCTATCAGCTCCGTTGCCAGGCCACGCTCCGCTCGATCGGGCAGGCCGCCGAGCTGCACGCACTGGTTCATCACGGGTATTTGCCGATCGCCGGCTGGCATTGGGCGCCGCCGGGCGGGATCGTCAATCCCAGGGGGCTGCGCGACGATCAGGCCACGCACTATGTCTATTACGACGATCAGGGCGAGAAGCGCCCGGCGCCGATTACGGTCGCGCTGGCGGTATCCATGGGCATTCCCGTGCGCCTCGACAGCCGCGAAAATCTGGAAATGGACATGGAGAGCGACGCCCTCCGCAAGCATTTCCACTGCCCGATGCAGCAGCGCGTCCTGCTCGGACTCACCCAAAAAGAAGACGGCCCGGGATGGGAAGCGCCGCGAGAAGCATCAAGCTACATCTTCAATGAGGCCATCATGGGACTGCGCGAACGCGCGTACTGGCGCTCCCCCTCGCCGCTTGGAAAACTGTCCAGCATCAAGCATCCCTCGCTGGTCATGCTGGCCATGGACGGCCGGCCCCGCGACCAGCGGCAGGATGATTGGCTTCTGGTTTTCGACAAGGGCCCCGATTGGACGCTCGACGATTTCAACCAGTTCGTGCAACGACCCAACGTCGGGTGGGGCAAGGAATCGCTGGATTATGCCCGGCATCGGTATCGAGGCAATGTCCTGTTCGCCGACGACCACGTTGAAAGTATTTCGCTCACCCGGCCGGGGCTGAGAACGATCGGCGTAAACAAGGGCGTGGATGACTAAACGCCGCTGATGCACGCCCGGCGACTTTCATGGACAACCCTTATGCTCATGAGCCGAATCAAGCGTTGGCATTGGATCGTGATCTCGCTGGTGGCCGGCGCGGCGCTGGGCGTGCTAAATCGCATGAGCCGTCAGGACTGGGACGCCGCGTACGGCGAAAGTCTTTCGCAGGCGCAATTCGTTGCCGCCGTCGGCCCGCCGTCGGCGGCAATCGGACATCTCACCGGAATTGTCGTCTATCCCGAAGTAATCGAATTAAGCCCGGGAGTGCGCAAGCCCGTTGATATCGTCGTCGGGCAGTATAAAGAAGACGCATCCTCCGGGGCGGCAGGTTCGCACGCCGCCGACGTATCGGATCGCCGGTGCTTCATCGCGGAAATTCCGTTCGTCTTATCGACCCCGAACGCGGCTACGCCGGCCGGCACGGTCATGGCGTATCTCGATCACGCGCGGATCAGTTACCGCTACGCCTGGTGGCGCGATCCCAAAACCGCCATGACACTATGGACCGGCGGCAGCTTTGTACTGATTGGATTGATCTGGCCGACGCTCCTAAACCTGCTCGCCTACGGCAGCATCTTCCAACCCGCCGGGGAAAAAGGGACGGATCTCAGCAAAGTTTTCTCCGGCAGCGGCCGATCCAAGGCCGGAGCCGGCCTCACCGATCAGGACTTACTGGCGCTCCAGACATTAGAGTCTGAACTTGAAAGCGACCTCGCCCAAAGCGCACCTGCCGTCGTCGCGCCCCCGGCGTCCGCGCCCCCGAAAAAACCCGCCGAACTGGCGGCCACGCCGGTACAAGCAGCCGCGGCCGACCATCCAACCGACGATGGCGACTTCGAACTGAAGCCGACCGATTATTATCCCATCGCGCGCCCCAAGCGCGATCACCATTCTGATCCACCGACGTAGCCTCTTGAACGACGCGATCTGGAGTCGCACCGCACAGATTAACCGCGCGTCCGGTCGTTCAAGGAGCGCAGACTCATGGGCGCCCGCAGTCTGCCCAATCTATACTCAAACCGCATGAAGAAGTGCCATGCAACACGCACGCCCGACGCCCGTGTCACCATTGCGGTTGCATTTCCCGCTGTGACATCCCTCTGATTTTGCCGCGGATGAATAGCGCGTAGTCGCGCACCGCTATTTAGCGGGTAGCCCGCAGGGCCGCGCTTGGTTCGCATGGGCGGCCAATCGCGCCGGCTCATTCAAACGCTTAACACGCCCATCGGCGCAAACTTGCGTCCCAAAATCCCCACGTCGTTCGCGCCCAGCCAATTATGCAGCAGCGTTGCATACACTCGGCGGAAATCGGTGGTGAAGGGGACATCGCCGCGATGGAGATTGGAGGGGGCGAGGCTGGAGAAGGCGCCGTGCAGGCCGGCCTTTACGGCGCCGCCGGCGAGGAACAAGGGGGCGGCTTCGCCGTGGTCGGTGCCGCTGCCGTTTTCGTGCACCCGGCGGCCAAATTCGCTGAAGGTCATCAAGGTCACCCGATCGAGATTTCCCATTTGCCGAAGGTCTTCGACGAAGGCGGCGATGCCGCCCGATAGCTCGGCCAGCAGGCGCGGATGGCGCTGAAGCTGCTCGGCGTGCGTATCAAACCCGCCGAGCTTAACGTAATACACCCGCGTAGGCAGGCTCGAGGCGATCAGCTGCGAAACGAGTTTCAAGTCGCGGCCAAGGCCGGTTTGCGGATACGCGCCCTTGTTTTCGATGCTGCTGCTGATGTTGCGGATTTTGTCGGCATAGACGCGGGCATTCAGGGCGGTGCGCTGAAGGAACTCCTCGGTCTGATCCGCCCCGGTGCGATGAGCGGCCATCGCGCCCATGCCATCGTGCATGGCTTCGGGGCCGTTGAGTTTCGTTAGAATATCGTTGGCGGAGTTGGCGTTTTGGCGGGCCATCGCGGCCTTGTTGCCCTTGCCACGGGGGCCATTTTCCGGGCGGAAGGTCAGGGGCAGATACTTCACGCCCTGGAGCGCGGGCGGCGGTTCGACGTCGAGGGCCAGCGCCATCGCCGGATCGATGTCTTTCCTGGCAAGCGCATGCGCGCCGTTCGCGGGACCCGGATCCACGCCCGAGCAGCAGGCGTCGCAATACCGCCCCAGCCAGCCGCTCGATCCGAGTTTGTCCGGCTCGCCGGTGGTCCAAATATCGGTGCTGCGGAAGTGGGAGCGGTTGGGATTGGGATACCCCACCGAATGCACGATCGCCAGATCGCCGGCATCATACAATTTCTTAAAACCCACCGCCGCCGGATGCAGCCCGAATTGATCGGTGAGCTTGAGCGCGGATCCCTGGGCCACGCCCAGTTTCGGACGGGCCTTGTAATAATCATCGTTGCCCAGCGGGACAACCGTATTGAGCCCGTCATTTCCGCCGGCCAATTGGACGACCACCAAAACGCGATGATCCGGCCGTCCCGCGCCCGCCGGGTTGGCGGCAAAGTCGGCAGCCATTGCATGCGCGCTGCGATCCAGAAACATCGGCAGCGTGCCGGCGATGCTTAGAAGCTGCACGCCGCGCGTGAGGAAAAGGCGGCGGGAATAGACGATATCGGATGGATTGAACATTTTCGGGCTCCGGAAGAATTGTGGGTTTGTGGGTGGTCAGTTGTCAGTTGTGCGTTGTGGGTTGTCGGTTGCCGGTTGTCCGTGGTCGTGTGTGCGTAACATGCGGTTTCAGGGCAGTCATCCGTGGCATTCATTCGGAATTCGGGAATTCGGAATTCTGATTTCATTCCCGGCATTCGGATTTCGGAATTTACACGCTCGCTATTCCATCTGGTATTCCGGCGTGCTTAGGAGCAAGCCGATCATCTGGCGGACGCGCTGGTCGGTCGGCAATTCGCCCAGAACCAGCGGCTTATTTCCAAGTGCGTTAACCAATGCCGTTTTCTTCTCGGTGGGCAGGGGCTGCTGAATAAAGCGCGTTACGGCGGCGTCCACCAGTTGCACAGCGGTCGGGTGCGCGCCAAGCGCGGCAAACAGCTTGGCGGGCGCCACCATCTGTTCAGCGGGCGGCAGGGGCGGAATCTTGGCCAGTTCGGCAAGAACGCGCTGGCGCTGCGCCATTCGCTCGGCGACGACACGATCACGCCGAGCGTCGGCGATGGTCGCCGGGGCCTTGGGCGCGGGGGTCGTGTTGGCTTTGGGCTGGTTCGCCCCAATTTCCGCCGCTGCCGTCGTTGCTGGATTCTTTGTATCGACGGTCGCGGACTGCGGGGCGGAATTTGCGTCATTCCCCAGCTTTTGAAGTTTGGCGGCGTTTCTCAACTTGCCGGCCTTGCCGCCGAATTTTCCGCCAGGGTTGTTTCCGAAATTGGCGCCAAACGCGCCGCCGGCCATCGCCTCGCAAATCCGATAGCGGGCGAAGATGGTGCCGGAGGTGATCCAATGCTCGCCGCCGACCCAGCCCTTGACGTTGGGTGGCTGGAAGAGAGCTTCGCCCAATTGCTGCAATCCGCCCGCCGACACCGCCAGCAGCCTTGGCTGCGGGGGCTCTTCCAAAAGCCGGAGCGTTGACACCTCAAGGTCCACCGGGCTCTTGATCATCACGTCCCTGGTTTGATCGCTGTAAAATGCCGGGCTGGTGAAAAGGACGCGCAGCGCGGGGGCCACTTCCCAGTTATGCGTCCGAAGCGCATCGGCCACCGCGTTCACATCGGCCTGGGCAGGCTCCGGCGTTCCAAAATAGACCCACAGACGCTCGGCCAGATGATGTGCCGGATAGGGGCGATCGAAGATGAGATTCACGACATCATCGGGGCCGTAGTTTCCCGTCTTGCCGAATATGGTTTTCATGCCGTCATCATGGCGCTTCGGGAAAAACATCGCGGCCTCTTGGCGCGGATTGACGGTCATGCCGGTCAGGGCGCGGGCGACTTGGCCGATATCCTTCTCGGCGTAGCCGTTCCCTTCGCCCATGGTGAACAGTTCCATCAATTCGCGGGCGAGATTCTCATTGGGACGGCCCTTGATGTTTTGATCGTTGTTGAGATATCGAAGCATCGCCGGATCGTGGATGATCTCGTGGGTGAGGCGTTTGTAGTTGCCGATGGCTTCCTTGTGAAACAGTTCATTTTGCTTCGCAAGCCATCGCACGTTTTTCACTTCGCGGAAGCCGCTGGTGAACAGGCCGTGCCAGAAAAGCGACATCTTTTCTTCCAGCGGCCGATCGGTGCGGACCATGCGGTCGATCCACCAGGCGCGCAGCTTTTGCAGCTCGAATTGCGTTACCGGCCCCTGCTTTTTGGCCTGCAAGTCCGGATCGAATGCAAAAGCTGGAAGCTCGGCGTGGGCGAACGGCGCCGATGCCCCTTCGGGAAGCTTGCCGGCAATCAGATAATCCACGGCACCGTCTCGCCCCAGCGCATACAGCCGATCAATTTGCCCGGGCGTGGCGCCAAAGCCGGCGCGGCGAATAAGATGCGCGGCGTCGTCCCTGCTCCATGCCGGCGCTTGCGCCCGTGCGGGAGTTGGGATGACCGCGAGAAGAATCAAAAGCGCCATCGCCGTCGCGGCTGCCCCAACGCGCGGATAACGCGAATAATATGAATATGAACTTGTCATTGTCGTGCTCGCTGGCCCCAGGGATTCGATTTTCAAACTCCATACTTACTACGCACGGGCGTGGAGTTTTATTGCGACCTCACGCTTATATTTCGCGCAAGAACGCCCAAGTATTTTTGGATGGGTCATGGGGGAACGGCGCTCAACTCGACGCCCGCCATAAGAACAGTTGACACCGCTGCCGCGTAGAGTGAGGGCAGGAAGGTGTTTCCGCGCGGTTTTCGCCTACAATGTTGTACAGATGCCAAACACAAAGACCGAATTATCTCCGATGGAACGGATGATCCAGCAGCAGGTGATGGATCGGGGCATTCGCGATGAGCGGGTGCTGTCGGCCCTGCGGGCGGTGCCGCGCGAGTTGTTCTTTATGAGCAACATGCGCAAGGAGGCCCACGCCGACCGCTCGGCGCCGATAGGCCACGGACAGACCATCAGTCAGCCGTACATGGTCGCGCTGATGAGCCAACGGCTCGACTTGCAGCCCACCCATCGCGTCCTGGAACTGGGCACCGGCAGCGGCTATCAGACCGCCATCCTCGCCAAGCTTGCCGGCGAAATCTGGACGATCGAGCGCGTCAAGCCGCTGCTTGACGAAGCGTTTGATCGCCTGCTGGGATTGGGCATCCGCAACGTCCATTACCGCTTCGCCGATGGCACCCTCGGCTGGCCGGAAGCGGCCCCGTTTGATCGCATGCTCATTACCGCCGGCGCGCCGCAACTGCCCCGCGAATTGCTACTCGGGCAATTGAAGGATGGCGGGCTGGCGGTGCTGCCGGTCGGGCAACACGCCGAGCAAATGCTGGTGGTTGTCCAACGCCAGGGCGAAAAGCTCGTGAGCACCGATGTATGTCCTTGCCGATTTGTGAAGCTGATTGGGAAAGAGGGATGGGACGAGAAATAGCCGGGCCGTCTTGCACTCCGTCGTCGAGGAACCTCGTCGTATCACGGGCGTCCCGCCCGTGCAGGGTGCTATCAGATTGGCAATACCGCAATTCTTCGACTACCCCGCCATGCGCACGGGCGGGACGCCCGTGATACGGTAACGGCCTTGGCCCATGTGGGGCCACAGTCCATCCAATCGCCCAATTCAAACATTCCGAATGCCGACGACCGAAGCAACCTCCAGTGCCCTGCTTGGGCCCGTCGAATCACTCACCGGCGTCGGCCCCGCGCGGGCCAAAGTCTTCAACCGGCTCGGAGTGCGCACCCTGGGCGATCTACTCGAATACTTCCCGCGCGATTATCAATACGAATCCTCCGAACTGCCGATCTCCCGCGTCGTCGATAACCAAATCCAAACGGTGCGCGGCGAAGTGATCGCGGTGGATTACATCCCCTCGCGCCCGCGGGCACGCTTCGAGGCCACCATCGACGACGGCACCGAAAAGCTCGCCCTCATCTGGTTCAACAGCGCGTATCTGCGCGGCAGAATCAACCCCGGCATGACCATCCGCGTGCAGGGGAAGGTCTCGTTTTATGGCCGCATGCCCAAGATCGTGCAGGGCAAATGGGAAGTCGTGGATGGGCAAACCGCGCGCATCGAAGAATCCAAATTCCGCTCCATCTACCCTGCCAGCCTGCGACTGCCGACCGAAGCCATCGAACGCATCGTCGCCGACAACATCGAAGATGCGCTGGTCGAGGTGCACGAGTGGTTTGATCCCGCTTTGTTACAGAAGCGCGGACTGATGGCCCGGCGCGAGGCGTATCGCGGCATCCATCGGCCAACCGCTCTGAAACAAGCCATCCGCGCCCGGCGGCGCATCATTTATGATGAACTGATGCTGATGCAACTGGGGCTGGGGATCAGCAAACGCCTGCGCGAAGGCCGCATCACCGCGCCGCTGCTGCGCGTGGACAAACTGCTCGACTGCCGCATCCGCGCCCGCTTTCCGTTTGACCTGACCGCCGCCCAGCAAAATTCCATCTGGGAAATCCTCCACGATGTGCAAAGCGGCAAGCCGATGAATCGGCTTTTGCAGGGCGACGTCGGCAGCGGCAAAACAGTGGTGGCGGCGTATTCGATGCTCGTCGCCGTCGCCAATCGCATGCAGGCTGCACTTCTTGCTCCGACCGAGGTCCTTGCCGAGCAGCATTACCTGACGCTCACGAATTTGCTGCAAGGCTCGAACGTCAGCATCGGCCTGTTCACCGGGCGCACCAAGCGGCAGGCAAAGGGGCAGGCGCTTAAGGACCTGGCCGCCGGGAAATTGCACATCGCCATCGGCACGCAGGCGTTGATCCAGGGCGATGTGGAATTCGCCAACCTCGGATTGGTGGTGGTGGACGAGCAGCACAAACTCGGCGTGCGCCAGCGCGCGAATCTCAAGGGCAAGGGATTGTCGCCGCATTATCTGGTGATGACGGCCACGCCGATCCCGCGCACGCTGGCGCTTTCGTTCTTCGCGGATTTCGACGTCAGCGTGATCGACGCCTTGCCCCCCGGGCGCCAGCCGATCAACACGCGCTGGCTACGAACCGCGCAGGCCGGCACCGCCTATGAGTTTATCCGCCAGCAGGTGCACATGGGCCGGCAGGCGTACATCGTGCTGCCGCAGATTGATGACGATGGATTGGAAGACACCAGGAGCGTCGTCAAGGAACATGAACGCCTGAGCAAGGGGCCGCTGTCGGGCCTGCGCCTCCAGACCCTCCACGGCCAACTGAGCACCGACGAGAAACACCAGATCATGTCCGATTTCCGCGATGGAAAAATCGACGTGCTGGTGGCGACCACGGTGATCGAAGTCGGCATCGACGTGGCCAATGCGACGGTGATGGTGATCGACAACGCCGAGCGCTTCGGCCTTTCCCAATTGCATCAGCTCCGCGGCCGCGTCGGACGCGGCAGCGAAGTCAGCTACTGCCTGCTCATCTCCGACCCCACCAACGAGCATACCGAGGCGCGCCTGCGCGCCATGACCCAAACCACCGACGGCTTTGAAATCGCGGAGATGGACCTGAAGCTGCGCGGCCCCGGCCAATTCTTCGGCACCCGCCAGCACGGACTCCCCGAATTCAAGCTCGCCGACATCACCAGGGAAATGGAACTGCTGCAACAGGCAAAGGACGACGCACTCGCCCTATTGGCCGAAGATCCCCGCCTCACCCATCCCGCCCATCGCCATTTGCGAATGGCCCTCAGCCACCAGATCGGCGATGAACTCTCGCTGGCGCAGATTGGATAAAAAAACAATTCGCCAGCCAAAGAGAAAACAACCACGGAGACACCGAGGCACGGAGGCGCATTCGAGTTGAAGCGCCACTTTGCAACAAACCATTTAATTAATTGCTTCATGGACCAGCGATGGTTCGGATCAATGGAAAGCGCCTCAGTGTTCTCCGTGTCTCCGTGGTGAATCGTCTTCGTTCCCCGGAGTGCCGAATCATCTGGCAATGCGATTCCACAACGCCGGCCCAAGGATCAGCAGCCCGACGATCACCGACGCGATGGCGGCGATCAGCACCATGCCCGCAGCCAAATCCTTGGCCGCCTTGGCCAGCGGGTGAATGCCTGGCGAGGCCAGGTCGATCGCGCATTCGATGGCTGTGTTCAATCCTTCCAGAATCAGCACGAGTGCGATGGCGAAGACGAGAATGGCCCACCGCACCGGGTCGCGAATCCCCAGCCACGCCGCCAGCAGGCACGCCCCCGCGCCGATCGCAAGCTCGATGCGGGCGTTGCGCTGCGTGCGCAGCAAATACCAGACGCCGGCGAAGGCGAAGTAGAATGAGCGAACGATCTTCGTGGAAACCGCCCGTGTTTGACGCCCCAGCCTGTCGCTTCGCATCCCGCGCATCGGCCGATTGTGAACCGGCGGGTAGCGCATTGCAAAACACAGCCGGTCGCGCCATCTGCCATAACGCCCGCGCTCCGCGACGACACAGCGATCTTTGTTGCGCGCATCACGGTGCGCGCGACATCGTCCCCAAAGCCAAATCACTCCCCCTCCCCCCTCTGGCGGGGCCGCCAATCGGGTTCATGCGACTCCTACAAGCAAAATCGCGATGCCGCCGTTGCGCTTTGTGACATTTTGTGGCGCTTGTGCGCGTGTGCGCTTGCGGAAATTGCAAAAACTTGCTACTATGGTTTCACAACCACCTGCCATTACACCAGTTAACCGCAGCTGGCCGGCGAACGGTTCATGTTGCGCTCATGTGACGCGCAACACGGCCTGAGCCGGTGCGGTCCAGGACGTGGTACACTGCACACTGCACTTCGGCGGCGGCTCCCTCTGGCGCGTCCCATACGCAGCCAAGAATGGCGCAAGAGATGCGCGCCGCGGCCCTTTGGATGCAGTTATATTTAATGAACGGCACCCGACATCGCTTGGTTGCCAGGGGATAGCTTGCCGCAATCGGGCTATCAACGATAAAGCGTTACAATGATGTTGATGACGTGTAGCGACGTGGCGATGACGGCACGGGTCTTCCGGCTTCCTCAGTCGTGCAGATGCCAGAGAGCTGGCGGCATGCATATGACGGTTGGAGCGAGTGCAATCTGCGGAATCTAACGGGACAGCGGAATGTAACGGGCGGACTCTAACGGTACAGGTGCGCTTTTTCAGGGACGACGCGAAATCTAACGGCGGAATCTAACGAGACAGGTGCGATTTTTCAGGAACGACGGGAAGGCAGGGATCACTAAAAACGCACGCGTCCCGTTTTCCGCGTCCGTTTTCCGCGTCCCGCGTCCGAGATCGTCCCAAAGCGGGATTGAGTACGAAATCCACTGAGGTCACAACAATGTACGTCGTCGTGCTAAGTTTGGTCTTTTGTGCCGTTTTTGTTATAGGGTGCAGAGGGGCGCAGCGCAGTGGCTCTTTTCATCAACCCGCCGAAATAGCGCGGCCCGACCGGTCCGGCATGGTTTTATCCTGGCGGAACTATGACGGCATGTCGAACCCGAAACGCGCGGTTTATCTAATTGACGGAGTTGAGGTGGGAATCGGTGATTGCGGATTCAGAAATGTGTTAGCCGCATTGAAAAGGGCCCCAATTGGATCCACACTGACTATAGTATGGCGCGATCCCGGCTCCGCGTACTCAGGACCACGATACTCACCGCCTTACGAAGCAAGCGGGTTCGATGAGATACTTAGCGACGTAATCGCCCAGCGGCGACTGAGGCTAATAATTCCGAATGATCCGATTCACGCTTCCGGTGAGCCACTCCAAGCCAGACCAATGATTAAGGGGGGGCCTTAGGACGGAGTGTCGAGGAGAAGGCAAGATATGCACGAGAACGCAAAACGGAGAACGCAAAACGGGGAGAACGCAAAACGCGACAGTCACGATTGACCGGCGACAGCCAGGCGTTTAGGCTAAGGCGAGTGCCTTATGCCCAACGCAATGATTGCGCGCGAGGCTGCAATGAAGCGCCCGTTTTGTTGCCCTGTCCCGTTTTGTTGCTCGCTATGCTTCAGGCAGTTGTGCGCACAGCCGCCTGCGGATTTGACCGGCAGCGCGTCACACTTGTACAATTCCAACATGGTGCTGATTCGTTTTCAGGATTCTGCGGCAAAGCGCCGAGCGTTAGACTATCTGGCGGGGCGTTTTTCCTTCAAGAGTTGGAGCACCGGCCAGATGCTGGTCCCTGAGTGCGCGCTGCCGGAACTCGCGATCGAAGGCGTCACATTCCTCGTGGAAGGACCGGCCACTTATGAGCAGCACGTTCCGACGGTTCGAAGTGCTACTCCCGCTACGGTTTAACGATGGCTGCCCGATTCCCGCAGAGCTTGTCTCTGAGACACTGCTCGAAATAGAATCACAATTCGGCGCGGTTTCGTGCGAGCCGCACGCGGTAGAGGGGCAGTGGCGGCATCGGGGGCAGACCATTCGTGATGACCTGACGCGCGTATTTGTCGACGTGCCGGACACTCCCCAGAGCTTCGAATTCTTTCGCGAGTTAAAGGAGCGCCTGAAGTCAAGGTTTCAGCAGATCGATGTGTGGATGACCAGCTTTCCAATCGACCTCATTTGAGATCTTCGACCCGCTGCCGCATCCTCCGCGGATGAAAAAAAACGACAAAACAACCCGCCTGGCAACGGCCCGCCGGGGCAGCGGCCATTCGCTGTGGATGCCGCTGCATCCTTTCTCGGCCTAAGCGCCAAGGGAAATGTTCACCCAAAAGGACATCAGTCGCCGCGTCGGCCGCGGACGGGGGCGGGGAGTTTGGAGGTTTGGGCTCCCGCACAGTTGGGGCAGCCCAGGCCGGGGCGATACAGCCGCAGCGCGAAGGTGGGCTGGCGGCAGGCGGGGCAGGCCAGGGCCTCGAATGCTTCCAGCATCGTGTCCCAAACCACGCTCACATCCCCCAGCGAGCGGCCTTTGTCGGTGATCGAGGCGCCAAGCAGCAGCTTGGGCTGATGCACGATCATCATGGCGGCGAGATTGACCAACGTGCGAACGGCGGATTTCTGGCGCAGCTCCGCGACGCGCATTTGCTCCTCGCGGTCGATGGCCTCGCGCCGGGACGCGGCGCGGGTCTTGTCGGCGGTGCGATCAGCCTGCTCGTTGGCTTCCGCGCGGAGTTGGGCGTAATAGGCGGACATTCGGGCGAGTTGCTTTTCGACGCGGACCGTCCAATCCCGACGCCGGGCATTGGCCAGTGAGGAGACCGTCGGCGCCACCTGCCCGCGGGCAACGCGGTAGCCGGCCGCCAGGCTGACATGGGGCGCCTGGGGAAGCGGGATTTGCGGATCTTCCGAAAGGCAATTGGGCGCCAGCAGCAGGTCCAGATGCCGAACCTCCCTGGCATAATGCAAGTCAATGCCGATCGGCAGAATCTCTTCTTCCTTCTGATCGCCGACGAAGGTGGCCTTAAACCAGAAAATCGCCTGCGGAAAGCTCATCGCCCGCGCACGCCGAATGCTCGCCGATGCGCCCTGCGGCAGGGAAAGCGCCCGCCCGAGGCGTTGCTCGATGTTTTGGGGATGCAGATTCAGCCCAATGCGATGAAACCGCGCCGCGCTCCAACGCTGGGCGGCGTCTGCCAGCAGGCGATCCAGCAGCGGCGAGCCGGCGCTGGCGAGCTGCGCCTGCGGATGTTCCGGAAGCGCCTCGGGATCAAATGCCACCTGCGTCATCTCCGGGCCAATCAACAGATCGTAAACCTGCGGCTCGACCTCGTCCCAAACGCCGTTGCGCGCCTCGACGTAATCGCGCACGAACTGCTCGAGCGGCGAAATATCCTGTTCGATCCGGCTGACCATTGTTTCATCCTTCGGGGGCGAATCGATTGCCAAACAACTTCTCATCCTGGGTCCGCTGGCGGAAATAGGCGGCCTTCGCCGCCAGCAGGCGGGTGCCCAGCACCTCCATCCGCGCGGCAAATTCATCGCCGTTGGCCGCCGCGGCCCATTCGTCGGCGATCATGTCCTGGAACTCCTTTTCCTCGTCGAGATTGCCCAGAATCATGTCCACTTCGCCGATCACCAGCTCGAACATGTTGAGCTTGGCCTCCAGAAGATGGAGCACCGCCGCTTCGACGGTGCCGGCGGCGACAAGATTGAAAACATGCACGTCACTTTTTTGCCCGATGCGGCTCAATCGCCCGATGCGCTGCTCGATCTTCATCGGGTTCCACGGCAAATCAAAGTTGCACAGGCCGTGCGCGAATTGCAGATTTCTTCCTTCGCTGCCCGATTCCGTGCACACCAGCACACGCGCCGATTCGCGGAAACGCTCAATGGCGGCTTCCTTTTCCATGCGCGACAGGCCGCCATGGAACATCGCGGCATCGTGGCCCGCCCCCGCCAATCGCCGGCCGAGCATCTCCTGGGTGGCGCGAAACTGCGTGAACACCACGAGCTTGTCGGGAAACTCATTCAAGAGGTCGAGCAGCCGATCTGCTTTGGCGTTTTGGTCCTGTAGCTCGGCCTGTTCACAAAAGCGTTTGAGCATTTCCCGGCGACCCTGGGGCACGCCGGGCTTGTCCAGAAGGTTTTTGAGCATGGCGCCCGCGGCGGCCGCGGAGCTTCCCAGGGCCATTTGCAGGGTGATCAGCGTCATGCGATGCATGGCGGCGGTTTTTGGTTCCGCGGTCAATTCCTCGCGCACCATTGAGGCAACCGAATCATACAGCGCGCGTTCCGCCGGCCCCGCCACGACCAATTCCGTGCGCGCGTATCTTCGCGTGAATTGCAGCCCCACGGTGCTTCGGCGATTGCGGATCATCACCTCGCCCAGCAGCGCATGCAACTCATCGACGTTCTTGGGCGTCAGCTTGTCGCCCTTGGAGATGAACCGCCTGGAGAAGTCGCGCTGCGTGCTGAGAAGGCCCGGCTCGAGCAACGTGACGAGATTGAACAACTCCTCGAGATTGTTTTGAACCGGGGTCGCCGTCAGCAGCAGAATAAACTGCTTCTTGATTTCGCTGGCGAATTTCCAGACGGCGGTCGTGCGGTTTCGCAGGTGATGGGCTTCATCGATGATCACCATGTCCCATTTGCGCCCCAGGATCGCCGAGCGGTGCGGCTCTCGCTTGGCGGTGTGCTGGGAGACGATGACGCGATCGTGGCTCGCCCAGGCACTCAGTCCCGCCTCGCGGAACGCCGGATCATCGTGGCTGGTCAGTTCGATGCCGAACTTGCGGCGCATCTCCCCCTGCCATTGCGTAATCAATGAAGGGGGAGTCAGCACGAGCACCGATCGCGCCAAGCCGCGCACGAGCAACTCGGCCAGGATCAACCCCGCCTCGACGGTCTTGCCCAGGCCCACCTCATCGCACAGCATCGCCCGTCCGCGCAGCCGCCGCAGCACGGTGAGGGCGGTTCGAGTTTGATGTTCGAGTAATTCCATGTCGCGCACCATGGGCAGCGCGATGAGCCGGTCAAAACCTGAGTGGCTCGCCAGCCGCGCGGCCCGCAGCCCCAAATCAAAATCGCGCGGGGCGATCGAAGGCGCCGGCCGATGCAGCAGATCAAAGTCATTGGAGCGAAATTCGATATCCCCGCTGAAAGGCGCGCCGTTGGGTTCCGTGGAAGGGTGCTCGACGATCAGGCGATAGCAGTTGGCGCCGCGATACTCAAGCCAGATGGCGTCGAGTCGCGGATCCACAATGCGCTGACAGATCGGCCCGGAAAGATCGAGGGCGTTCTCACCGGCCGCTGACGAAAATGCAATTGGAGAACCCGATTCGTCCTCGATCGCCCGAGGCGCCGTCCCGGCAACGGCCAGCTCAGCCGGAAGCATCAGGCGGGCCGTGCCGTCGGAAATCTCCCGTGCCCACACCTCGAAACGATCCCCCGCTTGCCAATCGGAATCGAAAAGCCCCCTGCTGATCGCGACTTGGGAGTCCAAACGACATCCTCCATGACAAAAAACCACGCGCCGCCGCGATTGGGGACTTCCCCGCTCAGGGCCAGTGACGTCAAGATAGCCGGCTTTGGCAGATTCTCCAAAAACTCAATCTCCGCGCATCATACACCGCCGCACCCCTCACTGCGTCGGAATCGCCCATCGCAGGGCCAGGAAAAGCGCCAGCCCTATCGCCCGACGATCGCCAGTGCGGCGCCGATCAGCATTGCGATCTTCACTGCCTTGTGAGCAAGGCCCGTTCAGATAATCTTTCGGCGACGTTTCGTGACCGTGGGACGCCAAAGAAGGGAAATCAATTGTCAGGATACCAACGAAGCAGGGTGGAATATGCCCCTACCCCTGGTATATAGGTTTCGAATAAAAAAAACAGAATTTTGAACCTTCCAGACTGCCTCCTGAGAGAATCGGATGCTGTTCCCGGTCTTTCTTATGGAGGTAGCCCTATGGCTGCAACGATCGCACGCAAGCGTGGCCGCAATCGGCGGCCGGATGTTTTGCAGAAGCCGCGCGGGATCATTCACCCGCGGGTTCAGAAGGTGGGTCCCG
>Ga0209483_1000796_pt1 | contig 25717 bp, 26 predicted proteins | sample NGEPerA_FD_184508 | JGI IMG/M metagenome (GOLD analysis project Ga0209483, IMG submission 184508) | Arctic peat soil microbial communities from the Barrow Environmental Observatory site, Barrow, Alaska, USA - NGEE PermafrostL2-A... | ecosystem: Environmental > Terrestrial > Soil > Wetlands >... | reverse complement strand
ATCATCGCGCTGGTGCCCTCGGCCGCCGCCGCCGAACGCAGCCAGCCATGAGACTAGAATTTGATTTAGACTTCACCTTTTCTTTACGCGCTTCGGCCAGATTTAATCTAATTGCAGGATGCCGGCACGAGCATGAGCGAAACAACCCTTTTCCTGGTAACCGGCTGCCTGCTCTTGGCGGCGATATTGATCCCGGTCCCGCCGCGCGGCCGGACGATCCTCTGGGTCGTCATGCTGGGCCTCATCGTCGCGCTGTGGACCGGTGTCACCCTGGGCGACATCGCCCCGCTGCAATAAATCCGACCGAACTGGGTTAGCCGCGGAATGCGGCTCCGCCGGCGAAGCGCGGGCGCAGGTGACGCGCGCCATCGCCCTCAGGCGCTGCCGCCCTCGACCGGATGGCCTTCGGCGCGCCAGCGCAGCATCCCGCCGTGCAGATTGGCGATGTCGACGAACCCGGCCTGCTGGAGGATCGCCGTCGCCTGGGCCGAGCGGCTGCCGGCGCGGCAGACCGCGACGACCGGACGGTCGCGCCGGAGCTCGTCGACGCGCGCCACGAGCTGGCCCAGCGGGATCAGCACCGCGTCCTCGATATGACCGAGCGGTCCGGTGAATTCGTCGTCCTCGCGCACGTCGAGGATCTGCACCGGGGCTTGCAGCTCCTCGAGCCCGTGCGGGTCGATCTCCCAGACCCCGGCAAAGCTGTAGCGCAGCGGCGCCCAGCCCGGTTCAGCCGCCGGGCTCTCGCCGTCCGGCTGGCCGCAGCGCAGATTGGCCGGCACCGCGACATCGAGCAGCTTTGGATGCGCCAGCCGAAGATTCTTCATGTAGCCGGTAAAGTCGCCAACCGCGATGTCGCCGCCGAGCCGCGGGTTGAAACGGCGCTCCTCGGCGACGCTGGTCACGGTGAGGCCGCGATAATCGTGCGCGGGGTAGAGCAGGCATTCGCCCGGCAGCGCGAAGATCTGCTCGCGCACCGAGCGGAACAGCGCCGCCGGGTCGCCGTCCTGAAAATCGGTGCGGCCGCTGCCGCGGATCAAGAGGCAATCGCCGGTGAACGCCATGCTGCTGTCGTCGAGCACATAGGTGAGGCAGCCGCCGGTATGGCCCGGCGTCGCGCGAACCAGCAGCCGGCGGCCGCCAAAGGCGATCACGTCGTCCTGCACCAGATAGCGGTCGGCGCCCTCGGCGCCGCTCGCCTGCGCCACCATGATCTTGGCTGCGGCGCGCTGCCTGAGCAGCGAGGCGCCGGTGACATGGTCGGCGTGGACATGGGTTTCGAGCGTGGCGATCAGCCTGAGGCCCAATTCGTCGATCAGCGCGGTGTCGCGGCGGACCTGCTCGAAGACCGGGTCGATCAGCACCGCGGCGCGGCTCGCGCCGTCGCCGAGCAGGTAGGTGTAGGTCGAGGATTGCGGGTCGAACAATTGGCGAAAGATCAGCATCGGGTCCTCCGCACTGGTAGGTTCAAACGGCCCGAACCGGCTCTCGCCGCACCGGGCTCACCTATGCTGCCATCGCCGCGGAAGGTACGCCATGACCGAAACCCTGATAACGCCCTTTCGCGCCGGTGATCGGGAACGCTGGGCCGAGCTGTGGCGCGGCTATCTCGATTTTTACGAGACCGCGCTGCCCGAGGCGATCTATGCCGACGCCTGGCGCCGCTTGATGGCGCCCGACGGCGCGATCCACGGCTTCGGCGCGCGGCTGGGCAGCGAGACCGCGCCGCTGGTCGGCATCACCCATTACTTCTTCCATGCCAGCTGCTGGACGCCCAAGGAGGTCTGCTACCTGCAAGATCTGTTTGTCGACGCCGCCATCCGCGGCACCGGGTGCGGCCGCGCCCTGATCGAACGGGTGGCCGCGGCGGCGCGTGAACGCGACTGCGTTCGCCTTTACTGGACGACGCAAGAAAAGAACGCGACGGCGCGACTGCTCTATGACCGGCTCGCCAAGTTCACCGGCTTTATCCGCTACGATTACGCCCTCGGGTGACGCTAGCGCCCGACCGGAGCCCCGGCGCCGGGCGCCGGGCGAGCTGCCGGCGCGGGGCTTGGCGGCGGAGACGGCGTCACGCATTTGTTCTGGCGCGTGTCGAAATTCTGCCCGGCCGGACATTTCGGCGGAGCCGCCCGCGCCGGCCCCGGCGCGGGGTGCGCCGGCCCCGACGACGCGCCGCCGACGCAGCGACTTTCGCGCGGGTCGAATTCCTGGCCCGGCGGGCACCGGTCTTCTCGCGGCGCTGCGCCGACGCAGCGGCTTTCGCGCGGGTCGAATTCCTGACCCGGTGGGCACCGGTCTTCGCGCGGCGTTCCAAGGCAGCGCTTTTCGGCCGGATCGAAGCGCATGCCTTGCGGGCATCTGTCGCCCTCGCCCATCGCGATGCAGCGGTTCAGCGTCGGCAGAAACCTCTCGCCGGGCGGACAGCCGAACTGCGCCGCCGCCGAGCCGGAAAATCCAGCGCCGGCGCCGAGAAAGAGGCACAGCGCCATCAGCTTTGTCCGCATTTATGCTCTCCTGAACCTGTGCTGCGGCGGCCCCGTTTGGCGTCAGCCGCGCAGCGAGAACACCGCCTCGTCGTAACGGCCGGCGCCCATCTCGCCCTCCGCGAAGATGCCGTGGATGGAGATCCAGGCGAACGAAGCGTCGTACATCTCGCGGCTATACGGCTCGAAGACGATGCGCTCGCCGGGACCCCAGCGGCGGGTATCCATCGCCTGGCGGAAGCGCGGCGGAAATTCCTCGGCGTAATGGTGGGTGTAGAGTTCGGGCCGCAGGTCGATGTCGCGCTGGGCCGAGCGCAGCGCGGCGAAATACTTGGCGATGTCGTCTTCGTCGGGGTCGCCGGTGATCATCGACGCCATCATGAAGGTGGTGTCGATGATCTTGCGGAAGCCGAGCTGCTCGAGGAAGTAGTACGGCCCGCTGAACAGCGCCGCCGCCGGCACCTGCCGGTCGATCAGCTTCTCCATGCGGCGAAACAACAGCCCGTCGGCAAAGGACAAGTCGATCCGGTCCGCCGCCATATATTGCTCGAGCGCCTGGATCGTCGAATAATGGCTGCCCGACTGGTGGCCGACCGAGACCGGCACGCCGGCAAGGTCTGCCGGATCGCGGATGTCCGATTCGGGCGGCACGAAGATCGCCGACGGCGCCACCGAGTAGGCATCGGCATAGAGCTTCCCGTGACCGGCCGAGGCGGCGACGTTGACCGTCCAGTGACAGGCGCAGGAGACGTCGGCGTCGCGGCCGCGCTCGAAGGTCTGGTAGGCGCCGATCTTGTCGCCGAGGTCGTGCAGCCGGCCGGTCGGCGAAGCGAGCTGGTTGCGGAACTCGTAGTCGAGCCCCTCGCGGTCGAAATAGCCCTTGTCGCGGGCGACCCATTCGTGCAGCCGCATATGCGGCGCGATGACGAATTTTGCCACCTCTGCCTCCCGTCCCAGCCGATCGCCGCGGCGCGTTGTCTCGCGGTGCCCGCGGCCTTATCTTGCTTCTAGCACGCCCGTGTCGAGAGGGAATAACCGCATCGTGAGCCAATCCTTTCTGCCGCCGCTGCCGCCCTATCCGACTTCGCGCCTCAGGCGCAACCGCCGCGAGGCGTGGTCGCGTAAGCTCGTTGCCGAGAACGCGCTGTCGGCCGGCGATTTGATCTGGCCGGTTTTTGTCCATGACAAGGGTAAGCGCGCGCCGGTCGATACGATGCCGGGCGCCTATCGCCATTCGATCGCGTCGCTGGTCGACGCCGCCGGCGAGGCCGCCGCGCTCGGCATCCCGACGATCGCGGTGTTCCCGGCGGTCGACCCGGCGCTCAAGGATGCGGACGGCGGCGAGGCGGTCAACCCCGACAACCTCATCTGCCGCGCGGTGTCGGCGCTGAAGCAGGCGGTGCCCGAGATGGGCGTCTTGTGCGACGTGGCGCTCGACCCGTTCACCTCGCACGGGCATGACGGCGTCATCCGCGACGGCTACGTCGCTAATGACGAAACCGTGGCGATCCTGCAGCGCCAAGCGATCGTCCAGGCCGAGGCGGGCTGCGACATCATCGCGCCCTCGGACATGATGGACGGGCGCGTCGGCGCGGTGCGCCGGGCGCTCGACGAGGCCGGGTTCGACCGCGTCAGGATCATGTCCTACGCGGCGAAATACGCCTCATGCTTCTTCGCCCCGTTCCGCGACGCGATCGGCTCGGCCTCCTCGCTCGGCAGCGCCGACAAGCGCACCTACCAGATGGACCCGGCCAACGGCGACGAGGCGATCCGCGAGGTCGCGCTCGACATCGCCGAGGGCGCCGACATGGTGATGGTCAAGCCCGGCCTGCCCTATCTCGACGTGGTGCGCCGGGTGAAGGAGGCGTTCCGCATGCCGACCTTCGCCTACCAGGTGAGCGGCGAATATTCGATGATCCAGGCCGCCGCCGAGCGCGGCTGGCTCGACGGCGAGCGGGCGATGATGGAGAGCCTTCTGTGCTTCAAGCGCGCCGGCGCGGACGGGGTGCTGACCTATTTCGCGGTCGAGGCCGCCAAGCGGCTGAAGGCGGGTTGAACAACGTACAAACGGAAACGAGCCGTCTCAGATGCCCGCCCTTGACGTTTGGATAAAGGCGAAGCGCGTCGCGTTCCGGCGGGGATATCTGCCGCAGAGCGATTACCACGAACTTATGGAGCGCATTGAAAGGCGCAAGGATGAAATCTTCACAAAATCTCTTCAAATGGACAGCACGGAATTAAGGAGCCAATCGTATGAAAGATTTTTGAGGATCTTTTCGGAAGAAGGGGAAAAACAATGGGACAAGATTATAGATAGGCGAGTCGCCGCTTGGTTTTATTCGTGTATTCTGAACTTTAGTCTGGGTATAATCGCTGGCATACTCCTTTCGCGCCTTCTGTAAGCGCTGGTAGCTCACCGCTAAACTCCGGCGGAGTCTCGAAAATAAATTAGCTACCAGCTCCAGGTGAGCGCCGCGGTGCAGACATCGTCGGAACCGTGCTGGCCGATGAATTCCTCGCTGCGGGTAGTGACGCTGAGATCGACGCGCAGAGATTGCGACCACAGCACGGAAACCCCGGCCTCGGCGTCGCCGACCAAGGTCTTTTTCGGCACCCTGCGGCTGGTGCGGAAGCTGTTGCCGTCGAGGAAGATGTTGCGCCCCATCGCGCGCCCTTGGGTGCCGACGAAAAAATACCAGCCGCGGCCGTTGTCGAGCCCGGTTTCGTCAAAATAGTCGGTGCCGGAGAGCGCCGGGCGGACTCGGACCGGACCGTAATCGGCCTGCAGCCCCTTGCCGACGCGCAGCGTGGCGCCGATGTCGCCATAGGTGAAGACATTGCCCGCGGTCGCCCCCGCCTCGGGCACGATGTCGACGCCGAAGCTGTTGTCGCCGAGCAGCGGCAGGCGCCACATCCGCTCATAGCTGACCATGCCGCCGAATTCGTGCTGGATCTGGTCGCTCCAGCCCTTGGCCTCCTGCGCGCCGATAAACTGGTGGAAGGTGTTCTGCGCCAATTTGCCGAGCGCACCGGGGCCGACCATGCCGAAATCGATCTCGAAATTCTCCAGCATGTGTGCGTTGTCCACCGACAGGCCGGTGTCCTGCAGCATGCTGACGCCGCCGTAGAGCCATCCGGCATAGGGCCGGTCGCGCGGGTCGGGCGGTTTCAGCGACAGGTTCTTCGGGGTGAAGATGCTTTGCCCGGCGAGAACCGAGGTTTTGCGCGTGCCGCCGGCCTGAAAGAACGGACCGAAATTCAACAGGTTGAAGCCGTCGTCCCACAGGCTTCCCGGCGCCGGTGTGCCGCCGATCAGGTCGGAGAGGCGCAGGCCCTGGGTGTAATGCTTGTCGCTGTTGAAATAGAGCGAGTCGTTTTCCTCGAGCACGGTGAGGCGGCTCGGCTGGACGTCCGGCGCGGTTGCCTTCTGCTGCGCCGCGGCGCGAGGACCGTAGACCCCAACAGCGCAGCCCGCGAGAAGCAGGGCAACCCAGACCCTGGCGGCGATCGCCGATCGTGCTCTGCGTACCATAAAAATTCCCATGCGTCCCCGGGCCGGTGAACGGACCAGCCGCGATAACGTTCCGCGAATGTGGCTAATTTGGTATTAAGGGCGCCGGCCTGCTCGAGGCATGGCGCCTTTGGCGGTCAAGTCAGCTGGCGAGCCACCCGGCCCTGCCACAGCGCCAAGGCCGGGGTCACCGCCAGCTCCATGACGAGAGCCGCCAGCATCGGCTTTTCCGGCACGCCGCGCAGCAGCAGGGACAGCAGGCGGCCGAGGCCCCCAGCGACAACGATCGCGGTCAGCAGCCGGAACCGGGCGGTACGCTGCTCGATAGCGGGGATCGTTCTTACGAAGCCGATTCCGATCCCGAGCAGCAGGCCCGACAGATAGCTGTAATGGCTGTCCGCCGTTATCGGCGCCGCGCCCGCGTCGACCATCGCCGGGCCGATCGCCATCCCGGCGACGCCCGCGCAAATCGGGACGAGCGAGCCAATCGCGACGACGATCTGCAGCAATCGCTTTTCGCTCATGCGGAACCTCGGCTGAGCAGCATGTGACCGTAAGGCGCATAGGCCGCCGGCCGGCTTGCCGCGTGATGGGTGATGATCGTCATGACGTCGCGGCGGATTTCCTGGAGCGGGTCGCTGTCGTAAACCCAGCGTGCGCCGGAAAGTTCGCACAGCCGTTCCAGCGCCCAGCCGATTTGGTGCTGCGCGTAGACCATGTCGCGACGCGCGCGCAGCGCCTCGTCCATGCCGATCCGCCGGCCCGAATCGACCGCGTCGCTGCTGGCGTCGCGGCCGTGATGCAGCGACAAGGTCGCCGCGTCGATCGCCGCGGCGGCCTCGCCGATCGCCATTTGCACGACCTCGGAATCCGCCATCTTGCTGACCCCGCGCGAGACGCGGGTGGCGAGGTCGCGGCACACGAGGTCGAGCGCGCGGCGGCCGAGCGCGATGGCGACCGGCGGCAGCGAATAGGAGACCAGAAACCCGCGCGGCGCGCGCACGACGGGATAGTCGGGGTGAACACCGGCGCCCGGCGGGGTGCCGGCGAACAGGTCGCCGACCATCACGCAGCGATGCCCGGGCACGAACACATCCTTCAGCACCAGCGACTTGCTGCCGGTGCCGGCGAGCCCCAGCACCTGCCAGTCATCGATAATCTCGGTTTCGGCGAGCGGCACCAGCAGATAAGCGACGTGGCGCGCATCGCCCGAGGCCCCGAGAAACGCGCCGACGATCCCCCATTGCGCATGGTCGCAGCCGCTCGAAAACGGGAACTTGCCGCTGAGCCGCCAGCCGCCGGCGGTTTTTGCGGCGGCGGCGCGCGGCGCCAGCGACGACGACGCCACCGCCAGCGGGTCGCCGCCCCATACATCGAGCTGCGCCTGTTCGGGATACTGGGCGATGATCCATTGATGCTCGGCCAGCACCGCATAGACCCAAGCCGAGGAGGCGCAGCCGAAAGTCAGTTCCTCGACGATGCGCGAGAACAGGCTGAACCGGCCCTGCAACCCGCCGAAGCGGCGCGGCTGCAGGATGCGCAAGATGCCGGCCGCGTGATAGTCCGCGATGGTCTCGCGCGGCACGGTGCGCGCCGCGGTCGCCGCCGGCACGCGCGCCGCGAGGCGCGGAAGCAGTGTCCGGGCACGCTCCAAGAGGGCGCGCTCGCGCTCCGGCAGGGCGCCGTCGTCGCCGGAAAGGGCGGCCGAACCCATGTCAGCCATGCCTTAAGACGCCGACCGCGTAGTTTTGGATCGTCTTCCCTGCGCAAGCGGGGGTGACGATTAGAATTGCAGGAGCCACGCTTACAGCGCGCTGCGCCGGCTGGAGCCGCCGCCGTCGATGGTAATGATGTTGCCGGTGGTGTAGCCCGACCGGTCCGACGCGACGAAGGCGACCATCCAGGCGATTTCCTCGGGCTTGGCGGCGCGGCCGAAGGCATGGCCTTTCATCAGTTCTTCCCAGCGGTTCTCGTCGCCGAGGCGATCCTTGGCGCGGGTCTTGGTCAGGGTGATCAGCCGCTCGGTCAGCACCGGGCCGGGGTTGATGCCGACGACGCGGAGATTGTCGCGTGGGCTCGCGCCACCCATCGCGCGGGTGAACGCCATCAGCGAGGCATTGCCGGACGAGCCGGCGATGTAGTCGAAATCGGGGTTCTCCCCCGCCGCGCCGAGCACGTTGACGATGACGCCGCGCCGCCGCTCGCGCATCTGCGCATAGAAGCGGCGGGTCATGTTGATGTAGCCGAAAACCTTGAGGTCCCAGGCCTCGCGCCAGCGCTTCTCGTCGATCGCGTCGATGTTGCCGCCCGGGATCGCGCCGGCATTGTTGACGAGAATGTCGATGTCGGAGCACTCGCCCGCAACCTTGTCGACATTGCGGCTGTCGGAAAGATCGAGCGCGAACACCCGCACCCCGACATTGTGTTTCGAGGCGATCGCGGTCCGCGCCGCGTCAAGATCGGCGGCGGTGCGCGACACCAGCGCGACGTCGCAACCCTCCTCGGCCAACGCCTCGGCGCAGGCCCGCCCGATGCCCTTCGACGCGCCGGTGATCAGCGCCTTCTTGCCGCGCAGACCCAGATCCATTTCAACCTCCGAGCGGACCCGCGGGCACCGGCTTGGCCGGCTCGCGCCATGACGACAAGAAATGCTGATTTAGCGACGTGACGGTCCAATCTAGAATCGGGTCTGGCAAGGAGCAAGGACATGTCGAAGACGACGCCCGCCTATCTTTCCGGGTTCGGCAACGAGCACGCGACCGAAGCGGCGCCGGGCGCGTTGCCGCAGGGACGCAACTCGCCGCAGCGCCCGCCCTTGGGACTCTATGCCGAGCAGCTTTCGGGCACGCCGTTCACCGCGCCGCGCCGCGCGAACCGGCGTTCCTGGCTCTACCGCATCCTGCCCTCGGCGATGCATCCGCCGTACCGGCGCATCGACAACGGCCTCTGGCGCGGCGCGCCCTTCGCCGCGGGCGAGGCGACGCCGAACCGGCTGCGCTGGAACCCGCTGCCGATGCCGGCGGCGCCGGCGGATTTCATCGACGGCATGGCGACGATGGGCGGCAACGGCGACGCTACCGCGCATGCCGGCATCGCCATCCACATTTACCGCGCCGCCAAATCGATGACCGACCGCGTGTTCAGCGACAGCGACGGCGAGCTCCTGATCGTGCCGCAGCAGGGCCGCCTGCTGCTGCGCAGCGAATTCGGCATCGTCGAGGCGGCGCCGGGCGAGATCGCGGTGATGCCGTGCGGCGTGCGCTTCCGCGTCGAGCTGCCGGATGCCGATGCGGCGGACGGCCCGGCGCGCGGCTATGTCTGCGAGAATTACGGCGCGCATTTCACCTTGCCCGAGCTCGGGCCGATCGGCGCCAACGGCCTCGCCAACCCGCGCGATTTCCTCACCCCGGTCGCGTGGTACGAGGAGCGCGCGGCCGCGACCGAAAGCGTCGTCAAGTTCGCCGGCAATTTGTGGGCGACGACGCTCGACCACTCGCCGCTCGACGTCGTCGCCTGGCACGGCAATTACGCGCCCTATAAATACGACCTCGCGCGCTTCATGACGCTCGGCACGGTGAGCTTCGACCACCCCGACCCGTCGATCTTCACCGTGCTGACCGCGCCCTCCGACACGCCGGGCGCCGCCAATTGCGACTTCGTGATCTTCCCGCCGCGCTGGCTCGTCGCCGAGGACACGTTCCGCCCGCCGTGGTTCCACCGCAACGTGATGAACGAGTTCATGGGCCTGGTGCACGGCGCCTATGACGCCAAGGCCGAGGGGTTCCTGCCCGGCGGCGCCTCGCTGCACAATTGCCTCTCGGCGCACGGCCCGGATCTGGCCACCTTCGAGCGCGCCTCCGCGGCCCCGTTGACGCCGCAGAAGATCGCCGACACGCTCGCCTTCATGTTCGAGACGCGGATGGTGATCCGGCCCACCGAATTCGCGCTCGACTGCCCGGAACTGCAGCGCGACTACGATGCCTGCTGGGCCGGGTTCGTGCGGCGGTTTCATACCACCTGATTGCGCAGCTCCGCCTGTCCGGCCCAGAGGCGGTCGAGGTTCTCGCGCAGGATCGCGATCACATTGTCTTCGTAACGCCGGGTTTCGCCGGCGGTGTGCGGGGTGATGAGAACCTGGTCCATACCCCACAGCGGCGAACCCGCGGCCAGCGGCTCCTCGGCGGTGACATCGAGCGCCGCGCCGGCGATACGCCGGCCGCCGAGCACCTCTATCAGCGCCACCTCGTCGACGACCCTGCCGCGCGCGGCGTTGACGAGATAGGCCGACGGTTTCATCAGGCGGAGCGCGGCGCCGTCGATCAGGTGTTCGGTCTCGGGCGTCAGCGGGCAGGTCAGCGCGACGAAATCGGCCTCGGGCAGCACCGCCCGCAGATCGCCCATCGCGCGCACCTCGTCGGCCGAGCCTCCCGCGGCCGGGTTGCGGCGCAGGCCGATGACCCGCATCTCGAACGCCTTGGCGAGTTCGCCGAGGCGGCCGCCGATCTGCCCGAGCCCGACGATCAGCAGCGTCTTGCCGCCAAGCTCGTCCTCGCGCCCGGCGAGGTCGCCGATCATGCCGCGCCAAACCTGCTTCGCCTGGTTGTCGCGCGCCTCGGGCAGGCGGCGGGCCAGCGCCAGGATCAGCGCCATCGCGTGCTCCGAGACCGCGCGGTAATTGACGCCGCGCGCGCTGGCGAGACGGATGCCGCGCCGCGCCAGTTCGTCGCGGGCGAACTGGTCGGTGCCGGCGCCGATCGACTGGATGTAGCGGAGCCGTCCCGCGCGCTCCAACAGGCTATTCTGCCAAAGCCCCGAAACCACCAGCACGTCGGCCTCGCCGCTGCGGCGGGCCAGGGTCTCGGGGTCGCGCACCTCGAAACTGGCGATGCCGGCGCCCTGCGCGCGGAACCGCTCGTCGAGCCGATAGGCGACATGCGCGAAACAGATCGTCAGCTGGTCTTTGGGCGGGATCATCGAAGCCTCTCTCGGCCGGAACAGGTGAGCCTCATAACATATGAAGGCGGTTGAAACCCGCGCCGGGAGATGTCGCCGCCGGCGCGGCCCACCGAGCGACATTCGCCGCGCATCCGCAAGGATCGTCGCGGCGCCGGACCGCGATCGGAATTCTCGCGCTTCTCGCGTGTTGATTGATACCGAGAAAGGGGACGCCACTCCGATGCCGACCAGCGGCCCGCTTGCAAGACCCGCGGCATGATCCTGCGCCGACTGCGCGTCAGCGCCGAGCTCGCGTGGCGCATCCTCATTCATGAGAAGGGCCGCACCGCGCTGGCGCTGGCCGGCGTCTTTATCGCGATCCTCCTGGTGTTCATTGAGCTCGGTTTTTTCGTCGCGGTGCCGCAGGGCGGGATGCTGGTCTACGACCACATGCGCTTCGATCTGCTGCTCACCTCGACGGACTACCAGTTCCAGGCGCAACCCTGGCAGTTCGCGCGCGACCGGCTGACCCGTGCGGCATCGGTGGCGGGAGTAGCGAAGGCGACGCCGCTTTATTTCGCCGGCGGTTCCTGGCAGGACCCGGGCGGCGGGGTGAAGCTCGACGTGTTCCTCCTCGGCTTCGATCCCGCGGCCCGGCCCTTCGCGGTCGCCGAGCTGGAAAACCAGCGGAACATGCTGGAGCAACCGGGGACAATCCTCGTCGACGACACCACGAGAACGATCTTCGGACCGCTGCAAGCCGGGCGCGAGATCCAGATCGACGGCCGGCGCATGACGATCGGCGGCGCCTATCATCTTGGCACCGGCTTCCTCGGCATCGGCGTCGCCGCGATGGACGAGGCGAATTTCTTTCGCGTCACCGGGCGGCGCGCCGATGCGGTCAATCTCGGGCTGATCGAACTCGCGCCCGGCGCCGATTCGGGCATTGTCGCCGCCGCGCTGCGCCAGGCGCTGCCGGGCGACGTTGAAATCTTCACCCGCCAGACGCTGGCCGCGCAGGAAGATTCCTATTGGACGACGCGAACCTCGGTCGGACTGATCTTCGGCTCGGGCCTCATCGTCGCGCTGATCGTCGGGCTGATGGTGCTCTACCAGACCTTGGCGACGCAAATCGCCCGGCATCTGCCGCAATTCGCCACGCTAAAGGCGATCGGCTACACCGACGGGCATCTCACCGCGGTCGTGCTCGTCGAGGCGGTGATCGTCGTCGGTGTCGCCTTCCTCCCGGCGGCCGCGGCGGCGATGGGGGTGTACGCACTGATCCGCAGCGAGACCTTGCTGCCGGTGGTGCTTACCCCATCGCATGTGGCGGCGGTACTGGCGGCCACCCTCCTTATGTCGGTCGGCTCCGCGTTCCTCTCGCTGGGCAGCGTGCGGCGCGCCGATCCGGCGGACGTGTTCTGATATGGCCGCGCTCGACCTGTCGCTACGCCTCGTGCCCGGCGCCACGGTCCCGCTCGCGTGGCGCAACTTGGTCGCCGACAAGTGGCGGCTGCTGCGCTCGAGCGCGGGTATCGCCTTCGCGGTGCTGTTGATGCTGGTGCAGCTCGGCTTCGAGCGGGCGTTCTTCGACGCCTCGCTGGCGGCGGTGCGCCAGCTCGACGGCGACCTCTTCGTAATGAATGCCTCCAAATACCGCTTTGGCGCGCGCGACCCGTTCGCGCATCGCGAGCTCGGCGCGATCCGGGCAGTTTCGGGCGTCGCCAGCGCCGCGCCGCTCTACGCCGACTGGCAGGATTTCTTCTGGACCAGCCCAATCGACGGCAAACCGCACCTCGTCCGCATCTTCGCCGTCGATCCCGATCAGCCACCTGTGTTTCTGCTCTCCGGCATCGCCGACCAGCAATCGCTCTTGAAGGCGGAAGGCGCGGTGCTGGTGGATCGCCGCTCGCGACGGTTTCTCGGCATGGACGGCGCGACCGCGGCCAAGCTCAACGGCCAGAACGTGCGCGTCGCCGGCAACTTCGCGCTCGGCCCCGACTTCATGAGCGACGGCACGGTGATCACCAGCGACCGCGAATTCGCCCGGCTGACGCCCGGCAACCGCGGCAGCGCGGCCGCGCTGCCGATCGAGGCGGCGGTGGCCAAGGTGCGGCCGGGCGAGACTATCGCCGCCGTTCAGCAGCGGCTGAGCGCCGCGCTGCCGTCGAGCTTGATGGTGATGACCAAGCCCGAGATCGTCGAGTTCGAGCGCAAGTTCCAGGCGCAATTGTCGTCGGCCGCGCCGATCTTCTTTCTCGGCACGCTGGTCGGCTTCGCGGTCGGCATCCTGATCTCCTACCAGATCATCTACACCGATCTCAGCGACCGGCTGCCGCAATACGCGACGCTGAAGGGCATCGGCTACCGGAACTCGTACCTCGTCCGCAGCGTCCTCGCGCAAGCCGCGCTCACCGGCGTCGCCGGCTATGTCCCGGCGTGGCTCCTCTCCCTCGCGGTCTACCGCATTATCCGCAGCGTCGCATTGTTGCCGCTTCACATGACGCCGCAATTGACCGCGATCAGTTTCGCCCTGACGCTCGGGATGTGCCTCCTCGCCGGGGCGCTTGCCATTCGGCGGGTGATCGCGGCCGATCCCGCGGAGATCTTCTGATGAACATGACCGCTGCTCCACCCGGCCCCGCGATCCGCGTCGAGGGGCTCAATTTCGCCTACGGCCAGGGCGATGCGCACCACCCGGCATTGTTCGACGTCGCGCTGGAGCTGCCGCCCGGCAAGCTCGCGGTGCTGACCGGCCCCTCGGGTTCCGGCAAGACGACGCTGCTCACCCTGATCGGCGGGCTGCGCACCCTGCAGGAAGGGCGGATCGAGGTCTTGGGGCGCGATCTGGCGGGGCTGACGACACGAGAGCTGGTGCTGACCCGGCGCGATATCGGCTTCATCTTCCAGATGCACAACCTTTTCGACTCGTTGAGTGCGACGGAGAACGTGCGCATGGCGCTCGAGTTGGGCGACCGGTCCGCGGCGGAGGTGCGCAGCGTCGCACGCGACATGCTGGAGCGGCTTGGCCTCGGAGATCGGACCGGTTACAAGCCGCGTTCGCTGTCGGGCGGCCAGCGGCAGCGGGTCGCGATTGCCCGCGCGCTCGCCAATCGCCCGAAACTGGTGCTGGCGGACGAGCCGACCGCGGCGCTCGACAAGGACGCGACCCTCAACGTCCTCGCCCTGCTCAAGCAGATGACGATCGAGAACGGCACGACGGTCTTGATGGTGACCCACGACCATCGGATCATCGATCTGGCCGACCGTCTCATTCACATGGTGGATGGACATATCGCCTCCGACGTGGTGCTCGACAGCGCGCAGCGCGTCCGCGAATTCCTCAAGAGCGTCGAACCGTTCAGCGCGCTGAACCCGGCCGACCTGACCGGGATTGTCGAAGCGGTGACCGAGCGTCACTTCGATGCGGGCGAAGTCATCATCCGCGAGGGCGACGAAGGCGAGGAACTGTTCCTCATCGCCGAAGGCGAGGTCGAGGTCCTGCGCCAAGACCACGAAGTCGCGCGCCTCGGTCCCGCCGAATTCTTTGGCGAAGCGGCGCTGATCAGCGGCGCGCCGCGCAACGCTACCGTGGTCGCGACCGAAGCGCTCGACGCCTATGTCGTGCGCAAGGGCGAGTTGGCAACCGCGATGAAGAAAAACTCGCGGTTCCGCGAGCAACTCGGCCGGTTTCTCGTCAGGCGGCGTTAGCGCGGGACGGTAATCCCCGGCCAACCCGGCGCGGCATGCGCGAGCCGGTTGAGCATTAATTAAGATTGTCTGGCGTAACCTCCGACCCATGTCGAGGGATCGCGATTCCGTCAGGATCACGACGGGGTCATTGCGCCGTCATCTGGCCAATCGCCGCGTCTACGTCATTGGCGGCTTCTGCGTCGCCATCACCATCGTCGCCGCCTGCCTCTCGGTCGGGTTGCTCCGCCGCGACCGCATCCAGAACGAGATGAGCAACGCCAACGATTTGGCGATCGTCCTGGCGGCGCAGGCCGCGCGCTCGTTCCAGGCGGTCGACCTGGTGGTCCAGGAAACCCGCGGGATGGTCTTAGTCTAGCCGCCGGCGTCTCCGATCCGCAGCAGTTCCGCGAGCGCCTGGGAAGCCAGGAGGTCCACAACTTCCTGGTCGAGCGGCTGCGCAGCCTGCCGCAGGCGAACTCGCTGGCGCTGCTCGACAATACCGGACGGATCGTCAATTTCTCGCACACCTGGCCGGTGCCGGCGATCGAGGCCGGCGACCGCGATTTCTTCAAATACCTGCGCGACCACGACGATCCCGCCCCGTTTATCGCCAAGCCGGTGGTAAACCGGTTCACCAAGGCTTGGGTCATCATGCTGGCGCGCCGCATCGACGGGCCGCATGGAGAGTTTCTCGGCCTCGCCGTCGGCGTCATCGAGGCGCGCTATTTCGAGGATTTCTACAAGGCGGTGCGCAGCGGCGATTCCGCATCGGCGGCCCTGTTCCGCCGCGATGGCGTATTGCTGGCGCGCCACCCGGACATCGACGGCAAGATCGGCGAGAGCCTCGACCGCGAGTCGGAATGGTTCAAGGCGCTCGAGCGCGGCGGCGGCGGCTACCGCACTCCCGGCTATTTTGATCAGGTGGAGCGCATCGTCTCAGTCCAGCCGGTGTCGGATTACCCGCTCGCTGTCGCGGTGGGGATCGATGAGAAGGCAGCGCTCGCCCCGTGGCGCCGGCAGGCGCTGATCATCGCGGCGGGTGTGTTCGGGGCGATCATCGGGTTCAGCTTCCTGTTCCGTGTCCTGGCGATACAGTTCCGCCGCGTCGAGCAGCATTCGGACGAGCTGAAGCAGAGCGAGGCCCGCTTCCGCGATTTCGCGCTGACCTCATCGGACTGGTTTTGGGAAAGCGACGAGAACCACCGCTTCACCCACATCTCGGAGGGCATCCGGGCATTCGGCCAGGAACCGTCGCGACGCATCGGCCGCAGCCGCACCGAGTTGGCTGGCGACACCGCCACCGACGCCGCCAAATGGCGGGAGCACCTGACCGCGCTCGACCGCCACGAACCGTTCCGCGGCTTCGCCTACACGCAAAAGATCAGCGGCGAGCCCACCAACATCGTCTCGGTCAGCGGCAACCCGATCTTCGATGCGGCCGGCCGGTTCCTGGGCTACCGCGGCACGACGCGCGACATCACCGCACAGGTTCTCGCCGAGCGCACCCTGCGCGAGGCAAAAGAGGCGGCCGAAACCGCCAATGTCGCGAAATCGCAATTTCTCGCCAATATGAGCCACGAGTTGCGCACCCCGTTGAACGCCATCATCGGTTTTTGGAGGCGCTCGAATTGGGCATGGCGGGGCCGCTGCGGTCGCGCCAGGCCGAATATGCCGGCCTCATCCACCAGAGCGGCGAGCATCTCCACGCGATCATCAACGACATTCTCGACCTCGCCAAGGTCGATGCCGGCAAGCTCGAGCTTCACGAGGAATTGGAGATCGATCCGCGCGGCGTCGTCGATGCCTGCGTGACGCTGATGAAAAGCCATGCGGTCGCCGGATCGCTGGTCCTCACCATCGAGGCCGACCGCGGTCTGCCCTTCGTCAAGGCCGACCCGACGCGGCTCAAGCAGGTCTTGCTCAACCTGTTGTCGAACGCGATCAAGTTCACCGAGGCGGGCGGCTCGGTCATCGTCGCGGTGCGCCGCGGCGCGGATGGCGGCGTCCTCTTCGAGGTGCGCGACACCGGACCCGGCATGACGCCGCGGGAGATCCAGACCGCGCTCGAACCCTTCGGCCAAGTCGATGCCGGCCATGCCCGCCGCCACGAGGGCACCGGCCTCGGCCTGCCGCTCGCGGTGCGGCTCGCCGAGTTGCACGGCGGTGCGCTAATCGTCGAGAGCGTGAAAGGCCGCGGCACGACCGTGACGGTCACCTTACCCGTCTGGCGCGTCGTCGTGGCGCCGCTTGGGGCCGTGGCCGAGCTGGCGCGCGAAGCCCCGGTCCTCGACTAGCGTTTCTCCGTTCGCGGCCGCGAACGGCGTTTAGGCCAAGCTGCAATTCATGCCCAGCGCGCGACCTCCTCGAAGGCGAGGCGCGGCGGCCTGGGGTGCAGCGCGGCGCTGTCGCCGTAGCCGATATTGAGCAGAAAGTTTGTCTTGTTCTGGCCGTCGGGAAAGAATTCCGCATCGACCGCGCCGGGGTTGAACCCCGACATCGGCCCGCAATCGAGACCGTGCGCGCGCAGCGCCAGGATGAAATAGGCGCCCTGCAGCGAGGAATTGCGAAACGCGGTCTCGGTCGCCAGCGCCTCGTTGCTGGTGAACCAGGCGCGTGCGTCGGTGTGCGGGAAAAGCCGCGGCAGGTGCTCGTAGAATTTGGTGTCGTAGGCGACGATCGCGGTGACCGGCGCGGTGCGCACCTTCTCCGAATTGCCCGACGACACGCAGGGCAAGAGGCGCTCCTTGCCGCCCGGGTTTTTCACCAGCACGACCCGCATCGGCTCGCAATTGCCGCTGGTCGGCCCGAGATACGCCATCGTCAGGGCGGTCTCGATGACGCCGTCGGGCACATCGCGCGCCTGCCAGCGCGAAAACGTGCGCGCCTCGCCGAAAAGCCGGGCGAGCGCGGTTTCTTCGATCCGGTCCATTCAAACCTCTCCCCGAGGCGACGCGCAGCCGGCAGACGCCATCAGGTCTGCTTGAAGCAGCGCGCGGCATTCTCCCAGAGCAGCTTTTTCGCCCGCTCGCCGGTGACGCTCGGCCATTCCAGGATCTTGTCGATCGAGTTGGGGAACCACGATTCGAAATGCGGGTAGTCCGACCCGAACATCAGGCAGCCGTCGCCGAGCGCGCCGGTCACCATGTCGAACATCGGCGCGTGCTCGTGCGCCTCGACATTGGCGAAGACCCGGCCAGCGGCGAACTGCTCGCTCGGCAGCATTTTGAGTTTTGCGGTGCGCCCGACATAGCTCACCTGCTCGTCCATCCGCCTGACCCAGAACGGCAGCCAGCCGAAGCCGCATTCGAGCACGCAGAGCCGCAAGCCCGGATAGCGGTCGAGGATGCCGCCGGCGAGGAACCCGGCCATGAAGCGCATCGCGCCCCACGGGTGCGAGCAGAGCCGCGCCAGGTACACGTTGTCCCACATCTCGGTGTAGCCGGGAAAATAGGGCGCCGACCAGGTGAAGCTGTGATGGACGATCGCGAGGTCGTGGTCCTCGGCGGCGCGCCAGATCGGTTCGAGGTCGGGGTGGTCGACCGGCATCTCGTTGGGCAGCAGCGGCTGCACCGCGACCGCCCATTTCGACTTGCCCCAGCGCTTGATCTCCTCGACCGCCGAGGCAACGTCGCGGGTCGAGGCGACGATCGGGCCTTTCAGCCGGTCGGGATGGGGGCCGCAGAACTCCGCCATGTGCCGGTGGTAGGCGCGGATGAGGCCGGTTTCGAGCGACACATCGGGGACGCCGACGATGCTGGTCCATACCGACGGCACGAGGAAATGCACGTCCGAGCCTTCCTCGTCCATGTCGAGGACGCGGTTGTCGGAGCGGTCGTCGATGACCCCGAAGCTCGGCCGCCGCCTGCCGCGCCATACCCGCCCGTCGCCGGAGCCGGGGCTTACTTCCGCCTCGCCGAGAGTGCGCTCGTAAAGCCGCTGCTCGAAACGGTAGGTAGTTCTCTCGCCGCCGTCGACGGTGCGCGACTTGACCGCGACCCGGTACGGCGCGAGGTCGCCGAGCCGCGCGCGAAAGCCGGGATCGACGTATTTCTCCAGCACGTCGGCGCCGGGGTCGATATGGGTGTCGGTATCGTAGACGCGAAATCCGTTTTTCATCGCATCCTCCGATCGGCGAGCCCCAACCTTACCGCTTCCCGGCGAAAGCCGGGACCCACTTTTGAACCGCCCGGGAGCCGGATAACTGGGTCCCGGCTTTCGCCGGGAAGCGGACTGCAATCATACCCAGAACTCGCGCGAGGCGAGACGCGCCCCTTCAGCGAGGCTGGCGAGCTTGGCCCACACCACCTGTGCGTCGACCGCGGCCTGGCCGACCCAGGTGCCGTAGCCGCAATCGCTGCCGGCGATGACGTTCTCGCGGCCGACCAGCGCGGCGTAGCGGCCGATGCGCTGGGCGATCAATTCAGGGTGCTCGATGAAATTGGTCTTCGATTCGATGACGCCGGGGATCAGCACCTTGCCCTCGGGCAGCTTGACCGTCTCGAACAGCTTCCATTCATGCGCGTGGCGCGGGTTGGCCGCCTCGAACGACAACCCTTCCGGCTTCGCGGTGAACACCACGTCGATGATGTCCGCGAGCGGCACGTCGCAATGGTGCGGCCCCTCGTAATTGCCCCAGCACAGATGCACCCGCGCGTGGTCGGCCGGAACGTTGCGCAGCGCATGGTTGAGCGCCTCGATATGCAGCGCCGCCGCCTTGCGGAACTCGGCGGTGGTGAGGTCGGCGTGCTGGATGTGCCGGCCCATCGCCAGGTCTGGGCAATCGACCTGCAGGATGAACCCGGCATCGACCACGGTCTCGTATTCCCGGCGCATCGCCTCGGCAATCGCTTCGAGATAGGCCTCGTGGCTCTTGTAGTGACCGTTGTGGAAGAACAGCGAGACGAGGCCGGGCGAGGCCGCGCTCAGAAACCCTTCTGCCGCCCCGGTGGCCGCCAGCGCCGCGCGCAGGTTCTTCGCGTCGGCTTCGGCGGCGGCGGGATCCGCGACGGAGATCGGCCCGTTGCAGCCCGGCGTCTTGCGGCGCGCTCGGCCGGGATCGCCGAACACCCGGCGCGCCAGCTCGGGGTAATCGACGAGGTCCTGGTAGGTCAGCGGGTGGCTTTCGCCGCCGAACCCGGCGAGCCGGTCCTTGATGTAGGTGGCGTAGCTCGGCTTCGACATCTCGCCGTCATTGACGATGTCGATCCCGGCCTGCGCCTGTTGCTTGACGATGTCGGAAACCGCAGTGGCGATCCGCGCCGACAACGCCGCACCCTCTACCGGAACCCCCGCTTCCTTGGCGAACATGACGCGCACCAGATCGTCCGGGCGCGGCAGGCTGCCGGTATGGGTGGTCAGAAAGCGCTCGCTGCTGCGTTTCATCGGCCCGCCTCCCGTGTCGGCCGCGACTCTGGGCGGGATGCGGAAACCGGTCAACGCCCATGCGGACGGCGTGATACGCTGTCGCAATGCGATGCGCACCAGGCACGATAGGTCTGTTCATGCTCGGCCTGGCCGGCTGCGGCGGGCTCAGCGGCGCGCCGGAAGGGCACGGCCCGCAATGGATCCAGCGTCCCGCCGACTCGCTGGTCGACAAGATGGGCAACCCGGACCGCAAGGTGCGCTTGCCCTATCCGTCGCTGTCGACCGTCTACCTCTATACCGCAGGCGCGGAGCCGGGTTTCGCGATATGCGAACGCAACTACTTTATCCGGGGCGCGGCCGTGATCGGCTACAGCGAGCACGGCGCCGCCCCCGGTTGCAACCGCTCGGCGGGGCGCACGGAGTGACCGGCGGGAAGATGCGGGAGAGCGCGCGATGACTTACGAGACGATTACCGTGAAGCTACTCGCCGGCGCGCTCGGCGCCGAGATCGGCGGCGTGGACCTGCGCCGGCCATTGAGCAACCGCCAGCGCTCCGAAATCCATGACGCGTTCCTCGCCCACTGCGCCATCTACATCCGCGGACAGGAGCTCGGCGGCGAGGACTTGCTGCGCTACGCCCGCTATTTCGCCGAGCCGGCCTATTACCCGTTTGTCGAGGGCATGCCCGATTTCCCGCAGATTTTCGAGCTGCGCAAGGAGCCCGACCAGCAGGAGAATGTCGGCGGCGCCTGGCACTCCGACACGACCTATCTCGACAAGCCGCCGATCGGCACGATGCTCTATGCGCGCGAGGTGCCGGCCTACGGCGGCGACACGATGGTGGCCAACCAGTACCTCGCCTACGAGGCTTTGTCGCCCGGCATGCGGCGCCTGCTCGGCGGCCTCACCGGCATCTACAGCGCGCGGATGAACGGCGGCCGCGGCGGACGGGCCGAAAACAAATACATGAAGATGCGCGACAGCGTTGAGAAGGCGGACGAGGTCGAAGCCGAGCACCCGGTGGTGCGCACCCATCCCGAGACCGGCCGCAAGGCGCTATACGTTTCGACCCGGCACACGGTCCGTTTCAAGGGCATGACCGAGGAGGAAAGCCGCCCGCTCATCCAATTCCTCCAGGCGCATTGCACCCGGCCCGAGTTCACCGCCCGCCTGCGCTGGGAAACCGGCACGGTGACGATCTGGGACAACCGCTGCTGCCAGCATTTCGCGATCAACGACTACCACGGCCAGCGCCGCGTGATGTGGCGCCTGCCGGTGGGCGCCGAGGCGGTGACATAGACTTCAGCTCCACCCCGGCGAAGGCCGGGGCTATGGCGAATGGGTCCCGGCCCGCGTCGGAATGGCGCTCACCAACCTGCTTTTACCTCTTCAGCAGCGCATCCATCACCCGCCCGCCTCGGCCGCATTCCGCTGCGGCCCATAAGAGCTAACCCATACAAATGATGCAGACGCGGCCGCCGGGGTAAACGGCGACGGCCGGCGGATATTCGTCTCCGCCGCCTCGCCGGCTACTTGCCAGGCGCCGCCGCTGGCTCGGTCAGGCGGCGCGACAGCAGGATCTCGTTGCCCGCGGCATAGAGGAAGCAAGGGCCGTCCTTGCCCTTGCGCTCCGGGTCGTTGTTGCAGTTGCGCAGCGCCGCTTCCTCGGCGGCGCGCTGGCTCGCCGCGCCGTTGACCGTGTAAAAACGGCCGCCGGTCGGGTGAAAGGCGGCGGCCTTGGAACCCGGCGCCGACCGGTAGCCGACGATGTCGGGCCGGCCGCGGATATCCGGCTCGATGCCCGGTATCTGTGCGGGATCGAAATCGCCGCTGTAGTGCACGCGCGGCATGTCGTGCAACGCCCACTTCCCTCCCGGCGGAACCGGCGAGACCGTGTCGTCGGTCGCGATCAGGACGCAGGGCGCGCCGTAGAAGATCTGACAATCCTCCAGCGCCGAGCTCGCGGCGTCGTCGGCCGTCGCGCGCTTCGCAGAGCGCCACAATCCCGGCGGTTGGACGGATGCCGCCTGCGCCTTATGACCGGAAGCGGCCTCGTAGGCGCTCACCACCTTCTTGCTCTCCGCGTCGCCGAGCCCCGGCAAGGCCATGCCGAGGCTTGCCGTCAGCCCCTCGGCGAGCGGTGGCGCCGCCGGCTCAGGGGGCAAGGAGGCGAGCGAAACGGGAGCGGCAGAAGCAGGACCTGGAGCAGGAACTGGAGAAGGGGCAGGAACAGGAACTGGAGAAGGAGCAGGTGGGCTGGGTGCGGCCGATGCGCTCGCCACCGCCGCCGGAGCGGGAGCCTTCGTTTCGGCGGGTGCGCTCGCGACCGCTTTGGTCTCGTCCACCGGCGGTGTCGCGGCTTCGGTCGGTGATGTGCTCGGAACGAACCACACCGCGCCGGTCGCGACCAGCGCCAGGACCAGCGCGCCCGCCAGCGCGTACGGAAGCGGGAAGCGTTTCGCCTTTGCCGCCCCGCCCTCGTTCATCGTCCACGCGATCGGATCGAAGACGACCCTGAAGGCGCCGATCGGATCTGCGACGTTCTTCAAATCGAGGTCGCCGCGGTCTTCGTATTCGATGGTGAACTTGCCGCGCACGGCGTCCCTGATCGCGCGCGAAATGCAGATACTGCCCGGCGCGGCAAACGTCTGCAGGCGCACCGCGACATTGACGGTGTCGCCGAACACGTTGCCGGGAACGGTGATGACGTCGCCCGCGCTGATCCCGATGCGAAGCCGCATCTGGCGATCCTGCACGGTGCCGGCGCCAGCGGCGGCGATGCCCGATTGTATCTCGATCGCGGCGCGGACCGCATCGACCGCACTGTCGAAAATGCCGATAAAGCCGTTGCCGGTCCACTTGACGATCGACCCGTGGTTGCGCGTCGCGCTGGGGCCGATGATCGAGGAATTCAGATCCTTCAGACGATAGAACGTGTCGTCCTCGTCCTCCTCCATCAGCCGGGTATAGGCGACGATGTCCGCCGCCAGGACCGCCAGCAGACGGCGGCGTTCCGATCCGTTCTGTGCGTCTTTGGACTGCATGACCAGGCACCCACGCAAATCGAAGCCGGGAGCCTACAGGCGCCGCCTTTAGCAAACGGTTAATGACGACGCGCCTAAGTTGCCCCGGTCTAGCCAATGCCGAGGGGTGAGTGGCCCGCAATGACGTTTATGGTGACGAGAGACGTCTTCGCCGCGCCGACGCCGACGCCGCGATCGCGCCTGCGGGTTCTTGCCGTCAAGGGCCTCGAAAAGCTCGGCATGCACCATGTGCTGTTTATTGCGTTCACGCTTATCGCGGCGTTTCCGGTCTTCACCTTGGCGTCGTGGGTGCAGAACCATGCGGTGAGACAGGAGATGGAATCGGCGGTCGACGAGCATCTTCTGGTCGCACGCAACCTGACGGCCGCCTTCTCGCGCTATGACTATGATTTGAAGGCGGGGTTCCGGCTGGCGATCAGCACCTTCTATTCCGGCGAGCAGGCCGAGGGCCTGAAGGATTTGCTGGTTTCGCTCGAGTTTCACCACATCAGCATCGTCAACGGCAAAACTGGCGAGGTGGAGCGCTACATTCCGGGGCTCGCCGACGCCAGCTCGCCGCATGTGGTCTTGAAGCCGGAAACCCTCGCCGAGTTCCGCGGCCTCCTCAAGGGCGATGACATCGAGGTCACCGATCTGCGCCGCGACTCCGCCGGCAACCCGGCGTTCTTCCTGTTGAAGGCGCTGCCGGACGGCCGCATCGCCTATGGCGTGATCGGCACGCAGTACCTGATCAAGCTGCAGAAGGCGATTGCCTTCGGCGCGCGCGGGTATGCCGTAGTGCTCGACCGCAAGGGGGCGGTCGTCGCGCATCCGAAGCAGAAATGGATCGACGGCGAGTTCGACTTGTCGAAATCGCCGCCGGTGCAAGCCATCATCGCCGGCAAGACCGGGGTGATGCAGTTCTTTTCGCCGTCCGACAAGGCGGACATGATCACCGCCTATACCTCGGTGCCGGAAACCGGCTGGGGCATCATGGTGCCGCAGCCGATGGAAGAGCTCTACGCCAAGGCGAACGAAGTGCGCACCGCGGCGCTGGCGATCTCGTTCCTCGGCCTGCTCGCGGCAGGGGTGGTGAGCTGGCTGCTCGCCAAGTACATCGCCCGCCCGCTGCAATCGGTCGGCGTCGCCGCCGGGGCGATCGCGCACGGCGACACGGCGGTGCGCGCGCCCAATTTCTCGCCGTTCGTGCCGCGCGAGTTGCACGAGCTGTCGGGCTCGTTCAACCACATGGTCGACGAACTGAGCCGCGCCAATGTCGAGCTCGCCGACACCGCGACCCGGGCCGAGGCCGCCAACCGCGCCAAATCCGAGTTCCTCGCCAATATGAGCCACGAGCTGCGCACGCCGCTCAACGCCATCCTCGGCTTTTCGGAGGTGATGCGCGACGGGGTGTTCGGGCCCTTGGCCAATTCGCGCTACCAGGGCTATGCCGAGGACATCAACTCGTCGGCGGCGCATCTGATCAAGGTGATCTCCGACATCCTCGACCTGTCGAAGGCGGAGGCCGGGGCGATTTCGGTCGAACTCGGCCCGGTCAAGATAGCGGAAATCTTCGAGCTGACGGTGCGGCTGGTCGAGCAGCGCGCGCGCGCGGGCAAGGTGGCGATCGAGGCCGAGATCGACCGCCGCCTCGTCGAACACGCCATCGCGACCGACGGCGGCAAGCTGACCCAGATCCTGCTCAACCTGGTCTCCAACTCGGTCAAGTTCACCAAGCCGGGCGGCCACATCCAGCTCGCCGCCGAGCTCGGCCCGGACGCGGTGGCGTTCACCGTCATGGACGACGGCATCGGCATCGCCAAGGACGACATCGCCACCGTGCTCACCCCGTTCGGCCAGGTCGCCAGCGCCTATACCGCGCGCGAGGGGTTTGGCCTGGGGCTGCCGCTCAGCAAAAAGCTCGCCGAGCGGCTCGGCGGCTGGCTCTCGATCGAGAGCCAGCCCGGGGTCGGCACCATCGTGCATGTCTGGCTGCCGCTCGCCGCCGCCGCCGGCGACGAACGGGCGCTGGCCGAGCAATACGTCGGCTTCACCTGAGGCCGGCCACCGGATCATCCTGCCCGCGCCGCGTTGACCAGTGGGAGACAACAACGAGCGGCAGGAAGCCATGTCCGAGATCGACAAGACCCGGGTCGTCGAGGTGCTCAACCGGATCCTCGAATCCGAGCTCGCCGGCGTCATCCGCTACACCCATTATTCGTTCCTCGTCTACGGCTACAACCGCATCCCGATCGTCTCGTGGCTGCGCGAGCAGGCGGCGGAATCGCAGACCCACGCGCAGCTGGCGGGCGAGATGATCACCCAGCTCGGCGCCTATCCCTCGCTCGGCATCGGCCGGCTGCTCGACAGCCACCAGACCGATGTCGGCAAGATCCTCGTCGAGTCGATGGAGCACGAGGCGGCGGCGCTGCAGCTCTATCGGGATTTGCTGGCGGCGGCCGAGGGCCGCTCGGTGATGCTCGAGGAATACGCACGGCAGATGATTTACGCCGAGGAACTGCACGCCGGCGAAGTCGACAAGATGCTGCGCAAGCCCGGCGAGGTCGGCGCCACCGGGCTCGGGCCGAAATCGCTGTAGCCCGCCCTCGATCCGGGCGCTAGGCCTGCATCGGCGCGGGAGGCGGCTCGAGCGGCGGCGGCGGGATCGGGCGCGGCGGCTCCTCGACCGGCGGCGGCCGGTCGGG
>Ga0209483_1000794_pt1 | contig 25814 bp, 31 predicted proteins | sample NGEPerA_FD_184508 | JGI IMG/M metagenome (GOLD analysis project Ga0209483, IMG submission 184508) | Arctic peat soil microbial communities from the Barrow Environmental Observatory site, Barrow, Alaska, USA - NGEE PermafrostL2-A... | ecosystem: Environmental > Terrestrial > Soil > Wetlands >... | reverse complement strand
TTCGGCAGGCTCAAGGACTGGCGACGCGTTCATACCCGCTACGACCGATGCGCTCACACATTCATGTCCGCAATCTGCATCGCCGCCATCGTCATCTTCTGGCTATAATCAATGAGTCCTGACCCTAGCTTTCGTCCGCATGGCAGGCCAACAACTTTTGGCATTGGCATCGCACGCGGCGGCGGTTACTAACACGGGCATTTTGGTGTCGGGAGTTTTTCCATGCGTATAGCGGCAATGGCGGCGGGCGCGGTCGGCGGATATTTCGGCGCCCGCATGGCGGCGGCCGGCCACGACGTGTTCTTCATCGCGCGCGGCGCCCATCTCGAGGCCATGCGCAAGGACGGACTGCGCGTCGAAAGCGTCAACGGCGACCTGCATTTGCCCAAGCCGAACGTCACCGACGATCCGAAGAGCGTCGGCCCGGTCGACATCGTCCTGTTTGCGGTCAAGCTCTGGGACACCGAAAAGGCCGCCGAGCAGGCCCGCCCGCTGATCGGCCCCAACACCCGCATCATCACGTTTCAGAACGGCGTCGACAGCTACGAGCGCGTCGCCCCGATCGTGGGCGCCGCGCACGCCATCCCGGGCGTGACTTACGTCGTCACCGTGATCGAGCGCCCCGGCGTCATCAAACAGGCGAGCCAATTCCAGTCGATCATCTGCGGCACCCATGACGGGCGCCCGGACGCGCCGCTGAAGGCCTTCGTCGATGCGGCGAAAGCCGCCGGCATCAACATCGCGCAATCCGACAATATCGAGCGCGACCGCTGGCACAAATTCATCTTCCTGTCGGCGACCTCCGGCGCCACCGCCGTCACCCGTCTGACCATGGGCCCGATCCTGGCCGATGCCGACATGCGCGCGCTGTTCCGCGGCATCATGGCGGAGACGCTCGCGGTCGGCCGCGCCAAGGGCGTCGCGCTTGATCCTAACTTCGTCGATGAGCGGCTGGCCTTTGCCGACAAGAACGTGCCGGCCAGCATGAAGGCCTCGATGGCCAACGATCTCGATCGCGGCAACAGGCTGGAACTGGATTGGCTGGCGGGAATGGTGTCGCGGCTCGGCAAGGAATTCAAAGTGCCGACGCCGGTCAACGATACCGTCTACGCCGCGCTCAAGCCGTACCGGATGGGCGCGAAAAAATAGCACACACCTGACCGGCCGGCTGCAACCGCAGGGCGTGATCCGTCTGTGCGTGGCACAACCCGTCCCCGGCGCGGCCAAGAGCGCAACCCCGCCAAAACAAGCCATTTTAGACCAATTCACAGGCCCGGCCTGCTCCTTGGCGGGGCCAGGAAAATGCCGGATGGCCTCCCCAACAGGGATAGAAATACGGCCGGCATTAGATTAAAGGTATGTGACGGAATTCACGAAGCCGCACGCGGTTAGTCAATAAGAAACGTCGCTTAAGACTGTTCGACCCTGGGAGGATGGGCTTTTGTTCGCCACGCTTGTGAAAAAGCGGGATTTTTACGCCGGTGGTCTGATGACCTTGTTCGGCGCCGCGGTCACGCTCGATTCCATGACCTATACGCTGGGCACGCTCACCCATATGGGTCCGGGCATGTTTCCGCTGATGCTTGGTTGCACACTCACTTTTGTCGGCGTGCTGATCCTGGCCACCGCGGTGGTTTCCCCGCTCACCGACAACGAAAACATTCTGCCGCGGAAGCGGGAATGGCGCGGCTGGGGCTGCATCCTGGCCGGACCGATCCTGTTTATTATCCTGGGCGAATATTTCGGCCTGGTGCTGGCGACGTTTGCCTGCGTATTCGTGCCCGCGCTCGGTGACCGCACCGCGACGCTGAAGGGCTCCTTCTACCTCGCGTCCGGCGTCACGTTTTTCGGCGTGCTCCTGTTCGTCTACGTCTTGAAGATTCCCTTCCCCATGTTCCGATTGGGCCACTGATGTTTGAAACCGCGCTGACGGATCTCTGGTACGGCTTCGGCGTCGCTCTCGAGCCCCACAACATCATGTGGTGCTTCATCGGCGTGTTCGCCGGCAACATGGTCGGCGTGCTGCCGGGCATGGGTGCGCTCGCGACCATATCGATCCTGCTGCCGCTCACCTTCGGCATCAAACCGGTCGGCGCCATCCTGATGCTGGCGGGCGTTTTCTACGGTTCGCAATATGGCGGCGCGATCTGCTCGATCCTGCTCAATTTGCCGTGCCATCCACCGCACGCGGTCACCTGTCTCGATGGCTTCCCGCTGACGAAAAAAGGTCGCGGCGGCGCCGCGCTCGGCATCACCGTCATCTCGTCCTTCGTCGGCGCCTCGTGGGGCATCACCGAGATGATCTTCCTGGCGCCCATCCTGGTGACGGTGGCGCTCAAATTCGGCCCGGCGGAGATATGTTCGCTGATGCTGCTCGGCCTGCTGGCCGGCTCGACGCTGGCGCGCGGTTCGCCGCTCAAGGGCGTCGCCATGACCGTGCTCGGGCTACTGATCGGCATTGTCGGCAGCGACATCGAAACCGGGACGCCGCGATTTACGTTCGGCATTCCCAATTTGTTCGACGGCGTCGAAATCGTGGCGCTGGCGCTCGGCCTGTTCGGCATCGCCGAGTTCATGAAGAGCGTCAATCAGCTCTCCGAGGTCGACACCAAATACACCAACGTGAAGTTCAAGGATTTGAGGCCGACGCGCGAGGAATTCCGGCGCGCGGTCCCGGCGATGTTCCGCGGCACCATCATCGGCAGCCTGTGCGCGTTGATCCCCGGCACCGGGCCCACCATTGCCTCGTTCATTTCCTATGCCACCGAAAAGAAGATTTCCAAGACACCCGAACTGTTCGGCACCGGCATGATCGAAGGCGTCGCCTGTCCGGAAGCCTCGACGCATTCATCGGTGCAGGGCGACTTCATCCCGACCATGAGCCTCGGCATTCCGGGCGACGCCGTGATGGCGCTGATCCTCGGCGCGCTGATGATTCAGGGCATCGTGCCCGGTCCGCAGCTCATCAGCGAGCATCCGGATATCTTCTGGGGCCTGATCGCGAGCTTCTGGATCGGCAACATCATCCTGGTGGTACTCAACGTCCCGATGATCGGACTGTGGGTGAAGCTGCTGACGATCCCGTACAAGTTCCTCTACCCGAGCGCGATGTTCTTCGTGGCGATCGGCGTCTACAGCACCAACAACGACATGTTCCAGGTCGGCGAAACCGTGCTGATCGGCCTGATCGGTTATTTGCTGCTGTTGCTCGATTTCCACCCGGCTCCGGTGCTGCTCGGATTCGTGCTGGGTCCGCGGTTCGAAGAGAACTTCCGCCGCGCCATGCTGATTTCGCGCGGCGACATCCTGGTGTTCGTCAAGCATCCGATCAGCGCCGTGTTTATCGGCCTGTGCGTGCTGCTGATCGTCATGCAGATTTATGTGCGCCTGCGCGCGCCCAAGGCGCTGCCGACCGAGATGGTCCTGCCCACCGATCGCAAGGTCCCTGAAGCCGCCGAGTGAGCGAGCTCTCGCGGCTAGCCGATTAAGAGCGGTCTCAGAAAGCCGTAGGCGAACAGCAACGCCAACAGCGCGATGAACACCGTGGATACATGCATGCCGATCCGGTCGGCCCAGTCCTGCGCGTTTTTATCCATGATTTGGTCCCAAACCGCGATGCGATGCGTTTAAAAATGGTCGCGCCGCGAATGGCGCGGCCATAAGTTTAAGTTGGGTCAATTGCCACTCGCTCCAGAGGGGAGCAGAGTGGCAGCCGCAACAGTGGCGCGGCTTTCCCGGCAGGCGCCTTCGCAATTATTGTTGATTCAGATTAATGAACGAGATTACGTTACCTGTTGGTTTGAGCCATGGCCGCGACCTCACGCAATGCGTTGGACCAACATCCGTTCGTGGCGCGGCTGCGGCAGCTTATCGATCTCAAGCCCGCCGATCTCAAGGGCCTGGACGACATCATCGACGACGAACTGGTGATCCGCAGACGGCGCGATCTGATCGCCGACGGCTACGAATACCGCAAGCTCTGCTTCGTGAAGGACGGCTTCGCCGTGCGTTACAAGCTGCTGCGCAACGGCAAACGCCAGATCCTCAACGTCATCATGCCCGGCGACGTCATCGGCCTGCCCGCAAGCTTTTACGAGCGCGCGGGCTATGCCGTCAGCGCCATCACCGATCTGCGCATGAACGTCTGCTCGCTCGATGCTTATGTCCAGCTTTGCTACCGGCATCCGCAATACGCTCTGGCCTTGACCTGGATCACCGTGCAGGAAGCGGCCACCTATGCCGAGCATGTCATCGACGTCGGCCGCCGCACGCCGGTCGAAGGTCTGTCGCATTTTCTGCTCGAACTGCACGCCCGCCTCAAGGCGGTCAGCCGCGCCGAGAAGGCGCGCTTTACGCTGCCGTTCTCGCAAGAAGTCATCGCCGACGTCCTCGGCCTGAGCGTTCCCCATCTCAACCGCATGATGCAGCGGCTGCGCAAGGAAAAGCTGATCGCCGACAGCGACCGCGTGATCGAATTTCTCGATACCGATGCGATGCAAACGCTGGCGCATTACCAACCCCAGGCGCTGATTCCGATTCCGCGGTCGGACTAGGATTTGCGGGTGGCGCGCGGCAGCGTGACCGCGATCACGCCGGCGCCGGCGGCGGCCAGCACGGCGGCGGTGATCATGCCCGCGCGATAGCCAAAAGGATATGACGCCAGCCCGGCCGCCAGCGCGACGCCGACCAATTGCGCAATCCGGCTCATGTCATTGTTGATGCCGGAGGCGAGACCCTCGTCGGCGTCCTTGACGCTCGACATCACCGAGGCGGTAAGCGGGGCCACCAAGACCGCAAAGGAAATGCCGAGCAGCGCCATCGGTCCCAGCACGCCGGCGGTCAGACCGGCCTCCTTGCCCAGCGCAAGCCAAAGAAAGGCCAGCGCCGCGCCAAGCGGGCCGATGATGAGCATCATCCGCGCGCCGATCTTGTCCGCCACCCCACCGAACAGCCGCGACAACAGGCCGATGCCGAGCGTGAGCGGCAGGAACGCGAGACCGGCTTGTATCGGCGTCAAACCGCGGCGGTCGATCAGATCGAACGAGATCAGAAAAAACATAATGGCGAGCCCGCCATAGATCAAAAGCGTCGCGCCATTGAGTCCGACGAAGGCGCGGTTGACGAGCAGCCGCGGCGGCGTCATCGGATGCGCGCTGGCGCGCTCCCAAAATGCGTAACAAGCCAAAGCGGCGACGCCGAACACCGCCATGATGATAGGCGAGATGCCGGCGGCCCCGGTTTTATCCGGCCCGATCTGGCTCAACGCCCAGGCGATCAGGCCGAGCGCCACCGCCAGGATTGCCGCGCCGGTGAGATCAAACGGGCGCGGTTCACGAGCGTCCGGCGGCGCGTAACGCACCAGCAGCACAATAACGGCCAGCGCCAGCGGCGGGTTGATCGCGAACACCCATGGCCAGCCGAACGCTTCGGTCAGCCAGCCGCCCAGCACCGGCCCCCCTGCCGTGGTGAGCGCGGATGCCGCCGCCCAAACGCCGATGGCGGCGTTGCGTTGGTCTTTCGGGTAGGCCGCGCCAATAAGCGCCAGGCTCACCGGCGTCAGGATCGCCGCCGAGACGCCTTGCAATACGCGCAGCGCAATCAACCACTCGATCGACGGCGCCACCACGCAGGCGGCCGATGCGAGACCAAAACCGAGGCACCCGGCGCCGAGCATGCTCGCCTTGCCGTAAACATCGGCGAGTGCGCCGCCGATCAGCGTTAACGCGGCCAGCGCCAGCACATAGCCGTTGAGCACCCATTGCACCGAGGCAAGGTCGGCCCCGAACGAGGCGCGCAGCTTGGGCAGCGCCACGGTCAACGCCGAACCGTCGATGAAGGCCATGGACGACGCCAGCACGCAGGCGATCAGCACCATGCGCCGGCGCTGCGGCGTGACCTCGCGCCGTTGTGCGCGCGGACAAGGCTGCGCGGCGATGATGCTGCTGTCGCAGGGCTGCACGAATGGCTGCGCCATGGCATCCATCCTTCGCACTTTTTGGCGTCACAGGCTAGGATTCCGCATCCGACGAATCAGGGGAGTGGGCGATGCGGCGCATGCTCGACGAGGCGATCTACCACGCCACGCTGCCGATCCGGCTGTTCGGCCGCTCGCGCGCGTTCCGCATTGCATTCGGCGGCGCCTGCATCGCCGCAGCATTCTTTGCCGCCACGCTCTGGGCGCTCGACCGCTATTTGCCCGAAGACACCGGGATCGAGACCGCGCTCACCATCATGAATCCGCCGCCACCGCTGCAAGCCGTCACGCGTTCGTCTTACGTGATAGCGCCGGTCGCGATCGCGCTCAGCACCATCCGGAGCAAGCTGGACGCCGCCGCCCCGCGTGAACTCGCCGGCAAGAACGACAATGCGGTCAACAGCCTGCTGTCGAAGGCCGACATCGGCATCACGGTCGCGCGCGGCGCGCTTGTGATGAACGGAAAGCCGAACGATCTCGCGATCACCACACCGCTCAACGGCACCTTGCGCGTCACCGGGCAGATCGCGACGCAAGCCGGCAATATCACCAGTTCGATCACCGGCCTGCTGGACAAATCGATCAGCAAGGATGTCGGCAAGCTCACCAGCAAGGTGCTCGACCAGCGCGCCGAGGTGCGCGGCAATGTGGTGGTGCATGCCAGACCGGCGCTGACCGCCAATTGGCGGCTGGAGCCCAATCTCACCGCCGAGGTTGCGCTCGCCGACAGCGCGGTCACGCTTGCTGGCTTCAAGATCAACGTGTCGAGCGAGGCCAAGCCCTTGATCGACCGCGAGGTCAATGCGCAGATCGCCAATCTGCAAAACCGGCTGCGCAACGATCCGTTCATCGAGCGCGCCGTCCGCGAGCAATGGACCAAGATGTGCCGCTCGATCCCGCTCGGCGGCGACAAGACCGGCCTGCCCCGCCTGTGGCTGGAGTTGCGCCCGATCCGCGCCGCCGCCGCGCAGCCGCAGATCGACGCGCGCAATGTCACGCTCACCATCGGCGTGCAGGCCGACACCCGCATCACGCCGCAACAGAGCAAGCCGGACTGCCCGTTCCCGGCCACGCTCGAACTGGTGCCGCCGATGGACAACGGCAAGCTCTCGGTCGGCGTACCGATCGACGTGCCGTTCAGCGAGCTCAACCCATTGCTGGAGGCGCAGCTCAAGGGTCATCGCTATCCGGAAGACGGCAGCGCGCCGGTCGAGATCGAGGTGCGCAGCGCGCATGTCGCCGCCGCCGGCGACCGGCTACTGATCGCGCTCAAAGTGAAGGCGCGCGAGAAGAAAAGCTGGTTCGGCTTCGGCGCCGAGGCGACCGTGCGGATCTGGGGCAAGCCGGCGCTCGATGCCGAGGCGCAAATCCTGCGCCTGACCGATTTATCGGTGGCAGTCGAATCGGAAACGGCGCTGCTCGGCGCTGCCGCGCGCGCCGGCATGCCCTATCTGCAGCAGGCGCTGGCCGACAACGCGGTGATCGATCTCAAGCCGTTCGCCGCCGACGCTCTCGCCAAGATCGGCGGCGCGCTGGCCGAGTTCCAGCAGAACAAAGACGGCGTGCAGGTCGAGGCCGCGGTGCGCGATTTGCGCCTCACCGGCATCGAATTCGATTCCCACACGCTGCGCGTGATCGCCGAGGCGAGCGGTACCGCCAAGGTGGCGGTGACCGAATTGCCGCGCTGACCGCCGCAGCCATGCACCGCCCGCATTGACAGCCCCGGCCCCGCGCCTAGATTAGCGGGGTTCCGAGGGGTGCCCCGAAAGGGGCTGAGAAAAACCCTTAGAACCTGATCCGGGTCATGCCGGCGAAGGGACAGGACATTCATCCATGCAGAAATCGCAGGCCATTGCGCGGTTGAGCGGCCCGGTATTGTGCGCGGTCGGCCTTGGCATGCTGACCAACGGGGCAACCTATCGCGTGATGGCCGGACAGTTCCTGGCGACCTATCCGTTCATCTATTTTTCCGGAATTCTGATCCTGGTCTCCGGGCTGTTCATTCTCAACAACCATAACGTCTGGACGTCGGACTGGCGCAGCGTGGTCACTGTGCTCGGCTGGCTGATGTGCATCGGCGGCGTGTTCCGGATTCTCGCGCCGCAGCTCGTGGTGTTTCTCGGCACGGCCGTTCTCGCCCATAGCGGATTCTTCGTCGGCGCTGGCATCGTTCTGCTCGCGCTCGGCGGCTTTCTCACATTCAAAGGCTACGCGGTCTGAAGCCGCGTTGGCGCATCGGAGTCGAAACCATGAACAAGTCCATCACCCCGGCCGATCTGGTCACCCCGAACGTCACGACCGGTTCGCTGCCGTCGTCGCGCAAGATCTACGCCCGGCCCGATGCCGCGCCCGAGCTGCGCGTGCCGCTGCGCGAGATCATCCTGGAGGCAACCGCCAACGAACCGGACCTTCCGGTCTACGACACCACCGGCGTCTATTCCGATCCGGATGTCACCATCGATGTCGAGAAGGGCCTCGACCGCACCCGCATCGAATGGGTCAAGGAACGCGGCGGCGTGGAAGAGTATCAGGGCCGTCCCATTCAGCCGGTCGATAACGGCAATGCCACCGGCAAATATCTGGCCCGCAATTTTCCCAATACGCCGAAGCCGTGGCGCGCGCTCGATGACAAGCCGGGCACACAATATGAATTCGCCAAAGCCGGCATCATCACCAAGGAAATGATCTATATCGCCGAGCGCGAGAATCTCGGCCGCAAGAAACAATTGGAGCGCGCCGAAGCGGCATTGGCCGACGGCGAGCAGTTCGGCGGCGCGGTGCCGGCGTTCGTGACGCCGGAATTCGTGCGCTCGGAAGTGGCGCGCGGACGCGCCATCATCCCGTCCAACATCAACCACGCCGAACTCGAACCGATGATCATCGGTCGCAACTTCCTGACCAAGATTAACGCCAATATCGGCAACTCCGCCGTCACCTCCTCGGTCGAGGAGGAAATCGAGAAGATGGTGTGGGCGATCCGCTGGGGCGCCGACACCGTGATGGACCTCTCGACCGGGCGCAACATCCATAACACGCGCGAATGGATCCTGCGCAATTCGCCGGTGCCGATCGGCACGGTGCCGATCTATCAGGCGCTGGAGAAGGTCGACGGCGATCCGGTCAAGCTCGATTGGGAATGCTACAAAGACACGCTGATCGAGCAGTGTGAGCAAGGGGTGGACTATTTCACCATCCACGCCGGCGTGCGGCTCGCTTATGTCCCGTTAACGGCCAACCGCGTCACCGGCATCGTGTCGCGCGGCGGCTCGATCATGGCGAAGTGGTGCCTGTCGCGGCACAAGGAGTCGTTCCTGTACGAGCGATTCGACGAGATCTGCGACATCATGTGCAAATACGATGTGTCGTTCTCGCTCGGCGACGGCCTGCGCCCGGGATCGATCGCCGACGCCAATGACCGCGCGCAATTTGCCGAACTGGAAACCCTCGGCGAACTCACCCAGATCGCCTGGAAAAAAGGCTGCCAGGTCATGATCGAAGGCCCCGGCCACGTACCGATGCACAAGATCAAGATCAACATGGACAAGCAGCTGAAAGAATGCGGCGAAGCGCCGTTTTACACGCTCGGGCCGCTCACCACCGACATCGCGCCCGGCTACGACCACATCACCTCGGCGATCGGCGCCGCCATGATCGGCTGGTTCGGCTGCGCCATGCTTTGCTACGTGACGCCAAAGGAGCATCTCGGCCTGCCCGACCGCGACGACGTCAAGGACGGCGTGATCGCCTACAAGATCGCCGCGCACGCGGCGGACCTCGCCAAGGGCCACCCGGCGGCGCAACTGCGCGACGACGCGTTGAGCCGCGCGCGCTTCGACTTCCGCTGGCAGGACCAGTTCAACCTGGGGCTCGATCCCGAAACCGCGCGTGAATACCACGACGAGACGCTACCCAAGGAGGCGCACAAGGTGGCGCATTTCTGCTCGATGTGCGGGCCGAAATTCTGCTCGATGAAGATCACGCAGGATGTGCGCGATTACGCCGCGGGGCTCAACGAGAAGCAGGCCGGCATGGATCAGATGTCTGAGAAGTTCAACGCCATGGGCCAGCAGGTGTATGTCGACGCGGAGAAGGTGAAGGCGAGCAACAAGGTTTTCTGACAATGAACCGGTGGCGCCGCCTCCGTTTGGCAGCCGTCCTTGTCCCGGCCGTATGTCTGGCGCTGCCGCTCGCCGCGCAGGCCGACGACTACCCGTCCCGCCCCATCAAGCTCCTGGTCGGCGCCTCGCCGGGCGGCACCACCGACACCATGGCGCGCACGATCGCGGTCCCGCTCTCGAAATCGCTAGGCCAGCCTGTGCTGGTCGAAAACAAGCCGGGCGCGGGCGGCAACATCGCGGCCGCCACCGTCGCGAAATCGTCGCCGGACGGCTACACGCTGCTGGTCAGCTTCACCAGCCACACCATCAACGCGACGCTCTATCCGAATTTGCCGTTCGATCCGGTCGCCGATTTCACCGCGATCAGCAAGATCGCTAATGTGCCGAGCCTGCTGGTCGGTAATCCCAAGCTGCCGGCGCAGGATCTCAACGCGCTGATCGCGCTCGCCAAGGCCAAGCCCGATACCTTGACCATCGCGATCGGCGGCATTGGCTCATCGCTGCATCTTGCCGGCGAGCAACTCAAGATGATGACGGGCATCCGCATTCTCGACGTGCCCTACAAGGGAACGGCGCCGGCGCTCACCGACGTGCTCGGCGGCCAGGTCGACATGATGTTCATCAGCCTCGTGACCGGAACGGCGCAGGTGCGCGCCGGCAAGCTGCGCGCCTATGGCGTGACCAGCGCGGCGCGGCAGGCGTCGTTTCCCGATCTGCCCGCCATCGGCGAGGTTGTGAAAGGCTTTGAATCGACGGCGTGGTTCGGCGTGTTCGGCCCCGCAAAACTGCCGCCGGACATCACCAACAAGCTTAACGCGGCCATCGTCGCCGCGCTCAACGATCCGGCGATGCGTAAGCAACTCGAGACCGAAGGCGCCACCCCCGCCGCCGGCAGCGCCGCCGACTTCGCCGCCTTCGTGCGCGACGACGTCAAGCATTGGGCGCCGATTGTGAAGCAGTCCGGCGCCAAGATGGAGTGAGGCGTTGTGACCGCACGCTTGAACCTTTTGCCGGGCGCGAACGACTAACGTGGCAACGTGGGGGGTATGACCATGAAACCGTTTTCCATTCTCACTTTCGGCGCCGCCGTTCTTTTCACACCGTTCGTCACTCATCCTGCCTCTGCCCAAACGCCACCAGCCGTCGAGAAAATGAACGCCTACGTCGGCTTTCTCAACCGGCTCTCGGCCCGCAGCTACGATTCACGCGCGCGCTATTTCAGCTGGGCCGGCAAGGACGGCCCGACCGGCCGCGAGCGCATCATTTACGGCACCTACACCATCTACGACACGTCTGGCTGCGTGAAGGACGTCGAGGAGGCCAACGGCCTCGAGCCGCACGACGCCGCGCTCGAAGCCGCCGCCACGGCTTACGCCAAGGCCGTCGCCAGGCTAGAGCCGCTGCTCAAGGAGGCCGACGACTATTACACGCAGCAGAACTACAAGGACGACAAGATGGCCAAGGGCCGCGCCTTGCATCCCCTTCTGGTCGCCGCGTGGAATGACTTCGAGAGCGCCGACAAGACGCTGCGCAGCAACGTCGAAGCCATCAACGACAGACGCGCGCTGGAGAAGCTCGCCGCCATCGAGCAAAGCGAAGGCAAGCAGGCGCGCTATCATGTCGAGGCGCTGATGATCCAGGCCAAGCGCGTGATCCGCGTGGAGGACGGAGCCAAACCCGACGTCGCCAAGATCACCGCGGCGCTCAACGACTTTGAGGCCGCCGTCAGAGGCGCCGAAGGGTTTTCCGGCGCGGGCGGCGGCGCCAAAAACGACGCGAAGATCGGCTCGATGTTCATCAGCAACGCCAAGGAGTTCCTGACCACGGCCAAGCAGCTGATGCGCCGCATCCGCGATCATGTGCCGTACAGTTCCGGCGACAAGATGATGCTCGGCAACCAAGGCACCGGCTGGATGGTCGAGGGCTCGCCGCCGCGGCTGATGCGCGACTACAATCAGCTGGTCGACGCCTATAATCGCGGGGCGAGGATTTAGTTGGCGGGGCGAAGGCGGAAAAAGATGAAGGAGAGGACTAAGGAAGACGGCCTACCCGGGGCCGCAAAGAATACGGGTGGCGGAGCGTTGGCTGTTACGCGACGCGCATGATGTCGTCGGCGGCGCGGCGCAGCTGCTTGGCGCGGGCGCGCGTTGCAACCTCCTGCCGCTCGAGATCTTCCGCGATCTCGGTCGAGAGGCCGAACAGGCCCGCCAGTTTGGCGCTGATGAAGTCCCGCTCCTGCGCAACGATGTCCTGCGCGACCGTGCCTTCGTGCTGGCGCGACAGGATACCGGCCGCGATTTTCTGCGCGATGGCGAGAACCGCGCACAGCGCCACGATCTTGGTGTTGTCGGCTTCCTCGCTGGTCGGCCGCTCCGCCATCGCCTTGAAGTCTCGCGGCGAAATCGACACGAACACGTCGAGCTCATCCTTGAGGTCGAGCGCATCTTGCGCGGTGAGCTTTGGCGCGGTGGCGTAAGCGTCGACCTTGCCGGCGAGACGGACCGAGGCGCGCCGCAAATCGAACAGCATGTTGCGCGTGGTGATGCAGGCGGCGGTATCGTGTTCGGTGCGGTGCAGCAGGTCGAGCGCGGCCTGCACGGATTGCGCGCGCACCTGCAGGTAAACCGGCCGCGCCGCGTACATGGCGACGAGCAGCGCCAGGGTGGCGGCGGCGAAAGTCTCCTTCTCCTGCCAGACCTGATAGGCGCTGCGCAAGTGCGCCTGGTCGATCAGCGCCGTCACCAGCCAGGTGGCGAAGACAATCACGATCGCGAAGAACGGCAAAACCAGCAGTGGAAGGCGGGCCATTTCATGCGGCGGGGACAATAGCTTATCGCCGCGTTGGCGGTCGATAGCGTCGGCACCGGATTAAAGGTTATTGTCACAGCAACCCGGGGAGCAAGCATCATGGGCAATTTGCTGCAAAACCACATCGCCGCGGTGACCGGCTCAGGCTCCGGCATCGGCCGCGCCATTGCGCAGGGCTATGCGCGCGAGGGCGCGCAGGTCGTGGTGCTGGACATCAATGGCGAGGCGGCGGCCGAGACCGCCAAGCAGATCAAGGACGAAGGCTTCAAGGCGGTGGCCTTCACGCTCGACGTCACCAGGCGCGAGGATTGTTTTGCGATGGCAAAGAAGGTCGCCGCTGACGTCGGGGCGATTTCGATCCTGGTCAACAATGCCGGCATCACGCGGCGCAACGCGGTCAGCGCCGACGCCGACACCGTCGCCAAGGACTGGCACGACATCCTCGGCATCAATCTCAATGGCGTGTTCAACGTCACGCAGGCCTTCCTGCCGCAGTTGCGCGCCAGCAAGGGCCGCATCGTCAACATGGGCTCGGTGCAGTCCTTCGTGCACTTGCGCACGCCGACCTCGACCGCCTACACCACGTCAAAACACGGCGTGCTCGGCTTCACCAAGGCGCTCGCCGCCGAGCTCGGCAGAGACGGCGTGCGCGTCAACGCCATCGGCCCCGGCTTCATCGAGACACCGCTCAATGCGGCGACGCGCACCAATCATCCGGAGTTCGTCAAGGTGTTCATGGATCACACCCCGCTCGGCCGCGCCGGCACGCCGGACGACATCGTCGGCCCGGCGATTTTCCTCGCCTCCGACCTGTCGGCTTACGTCACCGGCACCATCGTGATGGCGGACGGCGGCTATAGGACGATATGAGGAAACCGCTCATCCCGGGGCAAGCGGGAATGAGCGGAAGATTTGGCCGCTACCGCATCGACAGCGCGAGCCCGCTCAGGTCGGCGCTGACGATCAGGCCGGCCTGCCGCCCGCCCAGTGTCAGCACTGCGCCATTCTGGTTGGTCAGCACCACGCCCTGCGCGCCACGCCCAACCGCGGCGCCAAGGCCGGCCTGGCCGTAAACGCCGGCGACGTCCGACGGACGGCGGATATTGCTGACGGTGCCGTGAAAGTGGGTCTCGGAGGCGCCGAAAGTAAAGCCGTAGCTCAGGCCGCCGATCGACAGCGGATATTGCCGGCCATGAAAGGTCAGCACGCCGCTGCCGCCCGAGCCGCCGATCACGAAGCCGGCCTTGTAGATTTTGAGGCTGATGCTGCCCTCGTCGGCATGGGCCGCGACTGAGGTGCCGGCGATAGCCGCCAGCGCAACAAGACCCGCGCGCAAGAGGTGAGACATTCGCATGATGGATTTCCCTGAAAGGCCGGACGCCCCCGGCGGTTGTTCGCAGGGTAACAATACGCCGGACGGAACAAAGTTCCATGACCGCGCTGGACGCCAGGAATCGGGTGCCTGAACCGGGTGGGTTGGCGCCGCCCGGCCCGCCATTTGCGCTCAATAGCCATTGGAGGACACCATGAAGTTCCGCATTCGCGGACTCGAGGCCGGGCAATTCTCGCATTTGTTCGCTCTTTCGGACGCCGAACTGGCCGCGCACGGCGCCTTGCGCAAGGCCGCCGACGGCCCCCACCCCTGCCGCACCAGCCTCACCGATGCGACGCCGGGCGATGAAGTCATCCTGGTCAATTATGAGCATCACGCCGTCGCCTCGCCCTACCGCATGCGCTTTGCGATCTACGTGCGAAAAGGCGAGGACACCTTCGACGCCGTCGGCCGCGTGCCCGATCAGTTGCGCCGGCGCACACTCGCGGTGCGCGGCTTCGACGGCAAGGGCATGATCACCGGCTGCGAATTGGTCGAAGGCATTTGGCTGGAAGACGCGATCGAACGGCAGTTCGCCGACGCAAGCACGCGCTATCTGCACATCCATTTCGCCGCAGCCGGCTGCTACGCGGCGCGGGTGGAGCGGGCGTGAGGCCTCACACCGATCAAACAGCGTCACCACCGCACGATCTGAGCACGTCTCGTCAACTGACCGGTATACAGGTCGACGGCGGGCGGGGTGCGAACGGCACATTGAATTCCGAACTCATGCCGGCGCGCGCCGTAGCCGTCGTGCAACGCACGTAACATGAAATCGGCGATGGCGTTGAAATTGGGCGGATCGGCCACACTCATATCGGTTTTGAAATTTCCTTTGCTGTCGTCCATCGAAGCCGAGTTTTGCCAAAGCGGTGATCGCGTTTGACGACTGGTGAAATGTGCGCGGTTGGCCCTTTTTGGCGTAATAGAAACCGGACGAGGCCTCGCAATAAACTCCAGTCTGATGATCGTGAAAGATACATTGCACATAGCCGTGCGGATGGCCCGGCACGGTCACGGCGATGAAGCGGTCGCGATCGATCGCCGGGTTGCCGGTCGCATAAACCTTTTCAAGCCGGTGCACGACCTCGCAACGATAAGCCGCAAGCAGATCATGGAAGCTGTCACGTGATTGCGCAAAACCTTGGGCCGGCACGATGGCAAACGCCAGAGCCGCTCCGAGACCTAAGTTTCGTGCCCAGCCTTCCACGCCGCGCCCTCACCTCTTGAACAACCCCATGATCTCCGCCTTCGCCAGCGTGTTGAAATGCAAATTGAAGCCGACCACCGCCGGCGAGGTGTCGGCGGTCACGTCGAGCTTTTCTTTGCCGACCGCGAACACGGTGAACAGATAGCGGTGGGGGTGGTCGCCTTCCGGCGGGCACGGGCCGAGATAGCCGCTGTCGCCCAGCTCGGTGCGCGTCATCAGCGCGCCCCCCGGCATCGTGCCGCCCTTGCTGCCCGCGCCCGCGGCGAGCTCGGTCACATTGGCCGGAATGTTCACCACCACCCAATGCCAGAAGCCGGAGCCGGTCGGCGCATCCGGATCGAACAGCGTCACGGCGAAGCTTTTGGTCCCCGCCGGCGCGCCCGACCATTTGAGATGCGGCGATTTGTTGCCGCCGGCGCAGCCGAAGCCGAAATTCTCCGACAGAGTATGGTCCTTGCCGAGATAATCGCCGTCCTTGAAACTGTTGCTGCTGACCGTGAATGCCATGTAACCTCTCCTTTAACCCTCAAACTCACAAAACCTATTCCGGTTCGGACAAATCGCAATGGCCTCCTTGCCGATCAACCTGTTCGACGCCACGGTGTATTTTTGCCTGGCGATTGCCGTGATGGCGGGCTTTCGCTCCGGCCTGCTGCGCAGCATGGCAACGATTTTCGGCTATCTGGCGGCGATGGCGCTGGCGGTGGCGATGACGCCGCGGCTGGCGCAATTTCTCATCGACGGGTTTCACATGCCGCCAGGGCAAACTTGGGCGGTCTATGTCGGGATCTTTCTGGGCGCTGGCATCGTGCTCGGCGCGCTGCTGCGGCTGGCCATCAGCGAGCTGGTCGGGGCTGACGTGAGCGCGCCGGACCGTGTCGCCGGCGCCATGCTCGGCGCCGTCCGCGTCGCTTTGCTGGCGGTGCTGATCGTGATCGTTTTCGACCGCATCATTCCGGCCGGCCGTGAGCCGGCCTTCCTGAAGGGCTCGCAATTGCGCCCAATTTTATCGGCCGCCGGACAGCAGGGTTTGAAATCTCTGCCGCCCGACGTCGAAGCCTATATCGATCACCTCAAGCACGAGCGTGGGCTGTAAGCGGTCCGCGCGTTACGTGATGCTGATATTGAGTTCTTTCACCAGCTTCTCGTATTTCACCGAGTCCGCCTTGGCGAGCTTGTCGAGCCGCTCGGGCGTGCCGCCAACCGATTCCAGCGAGCCCTTCACGAAGTTTTCCTGCAGGCCTTTGTCGTTCAGAGCCTTGCCGATCGCGTCGTTGAGCGACGCAACGATTTCGGGCGGCGTCCCCTTCGGCGCGAAGGCGGCATACCAAGCCTCCAGTACCAGGCCCTTATAGCCGGATTCCTCCAGCGTCGGGACTTCCGTCAGCGTCGGCGCGCGCTTGGCGGAAGTTTGCGCCAGGAATTTGAGATTGCCGGCCTTCCAATGCGGGATCATCGAGGTTGGCCCGAGGAACGCCGACTTCACATGCCCGGCCAACAGATCGGTCACCGCCTGGCCGGCGCCGCGATACGGCACGTGTTCGAGCTTGATACCGGCTTCCTTGGCGAACCAGAGCCCCACCACATGCTGGTTCGAGCCGACGCCCGAACTGGCGAATCCGACACCCGGATTTTTCTTGGCATAGGCGACAAATTCCGCCACCGAGCTGACGCCGAGCGAGGGATGTGCGGCAAAAATCTGCGGCTGGGTGGCTATCAGGATTACCGGTGCAAGCACATTGGTGTAGTCGTAGCTGAGTTTGAGAATGTGCGGCGCGCTCGCGGCGTTGTCGTTGGTAATCAGGATGGTGTAGCCGTCTGGATCGCTCTTCATCGCCACGTCCATGCCGAGCGTACCGCCCGCGCCGGTGCGGTTTTCGACATAGAATTGCTGGTTATAAGTCTGCGACAGTACCTGCGCGCATTGCCGCGCCACGAAATCGATGGCTCCGCCGGCCGCCAGCGGCACGATGAGGCGCACCGGTCGGTCCGGCCATTTGGCCTGCGCGATTGCCGGCGCCGTCAAGTTCGGCAGCACGCCGCCCGCGAGCGCCAGGCTGCCCGCCGCCTTGATGAAATTCCGCCGTCCGATGATGGTCACAGAATCCTCCCTGCGATTATTTTATGTTTTGTAGCCCTTGGGGCCATTATTGCACACGTTTACCAGGATGGCACCGGGGTCCCGCAACCATCCGGGGCGTGATACGTTAAAGATCACGCAGTAACCCCGCGAGGCAACATATGTCGCAAGTCACCTACGAGATCATCCAGCACGATGGCGGCTGGGCCTACAAGGTCGATGGCGTATTTTCAGAGGCCTTCCCGAGCCACGCCGCCGCGCTGGCGGCGGCCAAAGCCGCAGCCGTCGAGCAGACTGTTCCCGGCCATACCGAGGAGATCCAGTACGAGGACGAGAAGGGCCGCTGGCACACCGAGACTGCGTCCGGCAGCGACCGCCCGCACACCGCGATCAAGGATAAGGGCTGAAGCACCAGCTCCGCTATTCCGAGACTTTCGCCGGAACCTTCGCCTTCTTGACCGCTTTCTTTTTTACCGGCTGCGGCGGGGCAGCAGCTGCGGCAGCGGCTTCTTCGGCGTCGCGCGCCAGACGCAGTGCGCGCAGCCGCGCGGTCTTAGTCCGCATGGCGGTCGCCGAATTTTCATAATCGAGCATCGCGCGCTTGCCGTCCTCGGCTTGCCGCAGCTTTCTGAACTGGCTGTTGGCAGCGGTCTTATTTGCGTTGTCGGCCAATGCAATCTCCATTGGTGAAGTAGTCAAAAAACACAAAAACAGGCCGCGCGCGCTGTCTCAAACCCAGCGCACGGAGCCTATTTGCCGGCGGCTTTTCTCAAGGCGGCGTTGATGCGTTCTTGCCAGGCCGCCCCATCCAGCTGAAAGTGATCTAAGACATCGCGGTCGATACGCAAAGACACGAGTTCCTTCACACCCGGCAGCGACGGCGCCTGCGGCATCGGCTCCGCGGGCTTGGTAGTTGCCGCTTTAAAGGCCATTTCGGCCATTTGCCGCGAATCGGTGGTGCGCCGGGTCATCGCCCTTATTCTAGCACGCCTGTAGCACGCTTGCCGGTCGGCGGGCAGACATTCCGGCCTATTGCACGCATGGCGAGTAATAGGCACAATTCAGGTTGTAGGGGGTGTTATGGCGTCAGTTCGCGTGATGGCGCGGGGACTTACGGCGGGCGCGGCGGTCTTGCTGCTGGCCGATTGCGGCATGCGCGATCCTTTCGTCAATATCAATCCCTACGACACGACACCCTCCGGCGACTGGCGCATCGAGAAACAAGTCGACCGCATCACCGGCGCCCCGATATCGAACGCATTCCTGACGCCGCGCCAGGCATCCAATAGCGCCGCCGTGATTGCGCCGCCGGCGCACATGTAGCTCGCCTGCTTCAAACAGCAACCATCCGTTCTCATTGCCTTTGGCTTCAAAATCGGCTCCACCCGGAACGCCGAACTCGGCTATCGCTTCGGCGACAAGCCCGGCCCTGAACCGACGGTGCGGATCGTCGACGGCTACCAGCACGCGTTCATCAGTGAGCCCGACGAAGTGGCGCGCTTCGTCAACGAGATGGCGACCGCCGATATGCTTTACGTGCGCATCCGCTTGCTCAATTCCGGCCGCACCAGCGCCGAATTCCATGTCGCCCAGGCGCCGGCGGCCTATGCCGGCTGCCCGCTCAACGCGGCTGCCCACACAAGTGCCTCGGCCAGCGCAAAAAGTCCCAACGACGACGATTGGCGGCCAGCATTACTGCCACAGATTGTCGGAGGCCCATTTGGCTTCCGGGATTTCCGCGCCGATCTTGTAGTTGAACGCCACCACCGACATGTGATCGGAGTTCGCGGTGCAGGTGAAAGCGAGCGCATACCATTTACCGCGGCTGCGGAAGGCGGCGCCCCTAGCCTCGATGGTGTCGTTGACGACCACCGGCTCGGCGGTGGCATTGGCCACTGCGCGGTCGGGCCGGAATTCGCCGCTGTCCTTGCGGATGCGCGCCATCGCGGTGAAGTCGCAGAGCTGCTCGAGCCGCTCGGCCGGCGCCAGCATCTGCAACGAGCGATCGAGCCTGTTGTCGGCGGCAACGGCCTGTGCGGCGGCCAGTGTGAGCACACCGACCGCCAATCCGAACGCCCGCATGCAAGAATTTCCCGCGTGAACTTTGCACCTATTAACGCTGCCGCGGCCGCGCAAGGCAACGCCCGGCGCAGGCTTGTCCCACGCTAAATGCCGCGAGCTTTAGGTGTATTTCGGGTCGCGATCCAACAGCTCGATCGAAATGCCCTGCGGTCCGCGCAGGAAGCAGATCTTGATGCCCGGCCGTGGCGAATACGGCTCCTTGGTGAACTCGACACCTTTCTTCTTGAGATCGGCGGCGATGACGTCGATATCGCTAACCGCCAGCCCGAAATGATCGAGCCCTTGATAGGGCGTGGTGGGTGGAGAATTGACGCCGTCGCCGGGCTCGACCTGGGCAGTGAAGATATTGGCGCCGCCGAGTTTGATGTCGATGCGCGGCTTGCCGGCCTGCGTGGTGCGCATGATTTGCGCGCCGAACATCCGCGCGAACCATTGCGCGGTGGCTTCCGGATCGGGGGTGCGCAGATGAATGTGATCCCAGGTAATATTCGCCATGACGTTGCTCCCGTTGTGTTTGTTGGCGCAATTTAGGCCATAGGAGCGGCCCATGCGCAACGGGGTATGTCCGGCGCTTTAAGGCGTTCGCGATGTCGCCGCGGTTGTCAAAACGACCGGCTGCGCGCCGCGGCTCATTTGAAGTGCGACGGCAAACAGCGGCAGGACGAACAAGGGACCGAAGCTAAGGCCGGTCATATGCGCTAGCGCCGCCGCCACCAGCGGCAACGCCAACCACAGCCCGCAGGAAATCTGCAGCGCGCGTTCGGACGCCTGCGTTTCGGCCGGCTGCTGCCACAACCACGCCACCACGATCGCGCCGAACACCAAATCGTAGTCCTGAAGATACGGTGTCGCGAGACAAGTGCCGAGCAGCAGCACCGCGTTGCGGACACCGGCGCGCGGCTCGCGCAACCAGACCCAGCCCACCGCCGCGCAGGTGAGCAAGGCAGAGATCGCCTGCACGACGTAGGCAGCCTCAACTGATAGGCCCAGCCGCCGCGTCGCGACGAACACCGAGACGAAACGGTGCCAGACGCCGCCACCGTCTTCCAGAATCGCCTGCCGCAGCGCCGCGAGATTGCGCAGATACGCGGCCCACACATCCGTGCCGAACAAAGCTGCGCTCGCCGCCAGCAGCGCGCCGGTGACAAGGACCGCGGCCGCGATGGCCCGCCACTGCCGTCCGGCGAGCAGCGCGACCGGTACCAGCAAAGCGAGATGTGGCTTATAGATCATCGTGCCGAACAGGGCGCCGGCGATATAAGGCTGCCGCTCCAGCAGGCTCAGCCCGCCGCCGAGCAAGGCCGCCGTCCAGCAGCCGTTCTGCCCGCCGACCGCGTTGATCAACACTACCGGCGCCGACAGCGCGAGCAGCAGCACGCTACGCCCCGGCATCGCCAGCCGCAGCGCGCGATAGAATGCGTACCAGCTCGCCGACAACCACACGAACAAGGCCGGCACGTAGGGCATGAGCGCGAACGGCGCGCTCAGCAGCAGCATCACCGGCGGATAACTATAGTGATAGCCGTCGAGCGGCGAGCCCACGATGGTCTGCTGGAATGCGTGAAACGCGTTGAGATCATAGACCTCGGCGGCGCGGCCGTGCAGCGCCAGATATCCGCCGGACCAGTAATTGACCCAGTCGTCGCCGAATGGCCGGCCATCGGCATTGAGCAAATGATTGTGCGTCTGATGCAGCAGATCGAAAAAATAGCCGAACAGCGCGGCCGCGACGAAGCTGCGCGCCACGGTGATGACGAGGTTCGGGACGGCCGGTGCCCGCATGAGGCCCATGAAACGGCGGAGCGGTTACAATTAAGTTAAGTCGGCGCCCTGCTACCGGTTCGCGCTTGCCGAATCCCCCGCCAAAGCCCGGTCTTTGCCACCGTTCAAAAAGCCTGCCCGTAGGGAGACGCCTCATGAAATCCGCCATCTACGCGCCGCATTTGCCGCCGTTGCCTTCGCCGGCAACACCGCTTTCGCCGTCACCACCGACGACGTCAAATGGATCAATCAGTGCGTCAACGACAACAAGGGCGGCGCGACGCAAGAAGTGGTGCTGAAATATTGACCTGCATGAACGAGAAGATGGACAACAACGAAAGCCAGTCGATCACCCAGTGGGAGAAAACCCACGCGACCGAACGCAAGGCCTGCGACAAGGAAGCCGGCTGGAAGTAGCGCAACCTCCTTATCCCCGTTGGCGTTGAGAAACGTCTCCTGCCGAAGGCGCTAGAATCCCAGCGAAGCGTTCGTTGAAGGCGGGGCTTGGGCCCCCTGCTCTCGCGCTTTTCTTTCCGCATTGCGGCGAAAGGAAAAGCTGGATGACCCAAAAGCTGGATGACCCAATTATGACAGCGCGCGCCCCTACCACGTTGTGCACAACTGTGCGCAAAGCGCGCGCATTTTGCTTCAAGCGCGCGACATTTTTGCTTACATGAGATGTGGCAGGGGCAGAGATGGCGCGTAAGACAATTCAAGCGGCGGGCGGCATCGTGGTGCGTGGCGGCGCCCGCCCGCGCATCGCCGTGGTCCAGCGCAGCAAGGACGACCGCTGGGTGCTGCCGCGCGGCAAGCTCGAACGCCACGAAAATCCGGCGCGCGGCGCCCGCCGCGAGGCGGTCGAGGAAACCGGCCATCGCGTCAAGGTGCATGAGTTTCTCGGCGCCATCACCTATCGTGCGCGCGGCCGGCCGAAGGTCGTGCAGTTCTGGCGCATGAAGGCGGCGGCGCGGCCGAGCCGCGAGGTCATGAAGGATATTTCGGCGGTCGAGTGGCTGCCACTCGCGGCGGCGGTGCGGCGGCTGAGCTATCCGCTCGAGCGATTGTTCCTGCACCACGTCGGCCGCCGCATTTTCAAGCAAAGCCGCAAGCCGGCGCGGCGTAAGGCCACACGGCGCCGCAAGACCGCAAGCCGCAAGCGCAAACATTAGCGACGCCGCGCGTCTTTTTTTCGCCCAGAGTCTTGCCAAAATTTAATGCGCACAGAGCACCCGCGCGGGCAATTCCGAACGCGCCATTCACCGCGCATTCACGCGAAATGCCGGAACCTCAGACTTGAGAAAAACGTTATCGTTGTGAGCAAATGCAAGCGAAAGAGGAGTACGCCATGAAAACAATGTATAAGACCCTGACAGCAATCGCAGTGGCCGCGACCCTTGCCGTCGCGACTGCGGCATCACCGCAGCCGGCCGAAGCGCGCGGCGGACGAATTGCCGCCGGCATCATCGGGGGCCTGGCCGCGGGCGCCATTCTCGGCGGCATCGCCGCCAACGGTCCCTATGGCTATTACGGTCCGGCATATTACGGCCCCGGCCCCTATTACGGCCCGGGCTGCTATTGGACCCACCAGCGTGTCTGGGACGGTTACGGCTGGCGCCCGCAGCGCGTGCGGGTTTGCGGCTAGAAGGCCCGCCAAAACTGGATGAAAATCGACAAAAAGCTCGGAATCGGAAATTCCGGGCTTTTTAAAGGGGTTTGAACCTTATAGATCAAATTTCCGACATATTAAGCCTGCCTCTTTTATAGGAGCCGGGACAGGCTTTAAGTTTGTCAGCGGCCGGCCCCGGCCGGCCTCGACCCTGGAGGGAAACCGTATGAAGAAGACCTTGTTTGCTCTTGCGGCCGCAGCGACTCTCGCGCTCGGCACGATGACTGCTCCGCAACCGGCGCAAGCCCGTTGCTTCGGTTGCGCTGTCGGCCTCGGCGTGCTCGGCGGCGTGATCGTCGGCTCGGCAATCGCCAATTCCTATGGCCCGCGTTACGCCCCGGCGCCTGGCTATGTCGTGTATGACGGCTATGGCGAACCCTACCCGGTTGCTTGCCCCGGCGGCTACTGGGCGCGTCGCCCGGTCGCGTTCGACGCCTACGGCAATCCGGTGCGCTGGAGCCGCGCTCGCTTCATCTGCCCGTAAGCCTGACTTAGGCGACACGATTTCTTAAGTTGCAATTGCCGCGGTTCCCTCGGGGGCCGCGGCATTGTGGTCTTTAATTCCCACTTTTCGGGATCATGCGCTAACGCCGCATGTGGTCGAGCACCGCCGCGGTCGGCCAGCAATCGACCTTCAAGCCGTTTTTCTTCTGATAGGCGCCGAGCGCCGCGCGCGTCAGCATGCCGGCTTTGCCGTCGAGCTTGTCCTTATAGAGTCCAAGCGCGGTCAGCCGCTGCTGCATCGATTCGACATCTTTGGTCTTGAGTTGCGCGTTCTTGCTCCACGGCGTCTGGAACGGCCGCCCGCCTGCGATACGGTCGCTCAGATGGCCGACGAACAGCACGTAGAGATCCGAGTAATTGTAATCCTTCAGCACGTAATAGTTTTTCGGCGTCAGAAAGGCGGGCCCATAGGTGCCCTCCGGTAAGAGCAGTGAAGCCTCGGTCGCCAGTTCCACGTCGGTCGGCGAGCGCCCGTAAGCCGGCACGTAACCGCGCCTGAGCCATTCGGCGACCGGCATGGTGACGCTCGGCTCCGCAATGGTGCAATCGACCACCGCCGGCGGGCGCACTTCGATCGCCCATGGCTTGCCCGCCTGCCAGCCCTTGCCGGCGAGCTGCTTGGCGGCCGAGGCCAGCGCGTCCAACACCGAATGCCAGATGTCGGCTTTGCCGTCGCCGTCGAAATCGACGGCGTATTTATAGTATTCCGACGGCAGGAACTGGGTGAGCCCCATGGCCCCGCCCCAGGACGAACGCAGATCGGCGCGCGGCACGCCGTCCTGCAGCATTTTCAGCGCATGCAGGAATTCGTTGCGGAAAAACTCCTTGCGCCTGCCGACATAGGCCTGCGTCGCCAGCACGCGCAGCGCGTCGTACGGCTGCTTCTCGGTGCCGTAGTCGGTCTCGCGCGCCCAGATCGCCAGCACGACATTGCCGGGCACGCCGAATTCCTTATCGATGCGCACCAGCGTGTCGCGGTATTGCATGGCGAGTTTCTTACCCTGCGCGGCGAGACGATCGAAGGTCGGCTCGCGCAGATATTGCGCCGGCGTCTCCACGAATTCCGGCTGCTGCGGCGGCGGCTCGATGCGGCCGGGGATGACGAGATCGGGCAGCGAGGGATCGGGCTCGAGGCCGCGAATGGCAACGTCGAACGTGGTGCGGGAGACGCCGAGTTCCCGGGCGTCAGGCCAGCTCGATTGCAGAAATTGCGCGAATTGCGCGTCGGCGGCGTGCGCCGCGCCGCCGCATGCGAAACAGATAATAATTGCGAGCGCGTATTTCATATTCGTCATGTCCGGCTTTATGCCGACCATCCACGCCTTTCGAATCATGGGCAGCGTAAAGGCGTGGATGGCCGGGACAAGCCCGGCCATGACGGAAAGGGGCGCTACGAATGCCATCATAGCACGCGCAGCCTGGGGCTTGGAGCGCGAGGTCTTGGCGCGCGAGCATTTGGCGCGGGCACGATCGGCGGCGATTGCGGCGCCGGTTTACGTAGGCCGGCGGCATTAATCGCACGGTGTGACCGAGCGCCTTGAGCTCGCGTGACCAATGGTGCGATGAGGCACAGGCCTCGATGCCGACCAGGCACGCCGGCAGCTTCTGGAAGAACGCCAGGACATAGCGGCGTTTCAACTGCCGGCGCACAATTACATTGCCTTGCGCATCAACGCCGTGAACCTGGAATACCGACTTGGCGATATCAAGACCGATAGTCGTGACCGTTTGCATGCTGGGCTCCTCTGAATAATGGGGGCCTTAACAGCACCCACATTCATGGCACTCACGTGCCGGTGGAGGAGCCGTCCACAGCATCAAGAACGGATATCAGGCGAATTGTCGCTTATGTATTAGCGCTTAATTGACACAACCAGGCGATGGAGCATCGAACAGGCTAATATCTAGACGTGTATCGCGTAAGCTCTTGCCACATATAAACATTAACGAATTGGTACGGGCGGATGTCGGTTCAAACCGAACGATCGAGTTTTCGGAATTTGGTTGTGGTCGCTGCTGGCGTTCTTGGGGCCGCAACGCTTGCACTCAGCCTGACTGTTTGGTGGCTGCGCACTGATGCGATCGACGATGCGTCCAAGAACGCCGCCAAGCTAGGGTCAGGACTCATTGATTATAGCCAGAAGATGACGATGGCGGCGATGCAGATTGCGGACATGAATGTGTGAGCGCATCGGTCGTAGCGGGTATGAACGCGTCGCCAGTCCTTGAGCCTGCCGAA
>Ga0209483_1000792_pt1 | contig 25848 bp, 24 predicted proteins | sample NGEPerA_FD_184508 | JGI IMG/M metagenome (GOLD analysis project Ga0209483, IMG submission 184508) | Arctic peat soil microbial communities from the Barrow Environmental Observatory site, Barrow, Alaska, USA - NGEE PermafrostL2-A... | ecosystem: Environmental > Terrestrial > Soil > Wetlands >... | reverse complement strand
CTCCTGGGCGACCCGCACGAGCTTGCCGACGGCGTCCAGCTGACCGTGTTCCGGGTCGCCCAGGAGGCTCTGACGAACACCCTCAAGCACGCCGATCGTCCCACCCGCGCACATCTTGCGTTGAGCTGCCGTCCGGGTCAGGTCGAGCTGGAGGTCACAGACACGGGCGACGGGCGAGCCGTGGCGGCCTCGGGCGGACGCGGGCTGCACGGCATGCGCGAGCGTGCCGCGACCTATGGAGGCAAGCTCGACGTTGGCCCCAGACCGCAGGGCGGCTGGCGCGTGCACCTGCAACTGAACCCCGACGCCGAGGGCGCGCTGCCGTGAGCACAAGCCTGCTGCTGGCCGACGACCAGGAGCTGATGCGGATGGCGTTTCGGATGGTGATCGACACCCAACCCGACATGTCGATCCTCGGAGAGGCCTGTAACGGCCACGAGGCCGTTGCGGCCTCCGAGCGGCTGGCGCCGGACGTAGTGCTGATGGACGTGCGCATGCCCGAGATGGACGGAGTGCAAGCCACGCGGCTGATCGTCGAGTCCAATAACAGCGCCCGGATCATCATTCTCACCACCTTCGACCTGGACGAGTACGTCTACGCGGCGCTGCGAGCCGGAGCGAGTGGCTTCCTGCTGAAGGACACCCCGCCGGCCGACCTGCTCTCGGGCATCCGCGCGGTCGCCAGCGGAGACGCCGTCGTGGCGCCGAGCGTCACCCGCCGGCTGCTATCCACCTACGCCCATCGTCTACCCGTCTCCGGCCGCCCCGATCACGGCCAGCAGGAGCGCCTGGAGCGGCTGACCGCACGCGAGCACGAGGTGCTCCTGCAGGTAGCGGCGAGCCTCTCAAACGCCGAGATCGCCGAACGCCTCGTGCTCTCCGAGGCCACCGTGAAGTCCCACGTCGGACGCGTCCTGTCAAAGCTCGGGCTGCGCGACCGCGTGCAGATCGTCGTCTTCGCCTACGAGACCGGCCTGATCACGCCCTCACACAGCTGACTCGAGGTAAGCGACAGGCTCGCCGTCCATCCTGGGCCATGCGGAGGACTCGACGCTGAAGTGCGCTTCCCGGCCTCGGCTGCGGAGGGCCTACCCTGAGAGGGTCCGTGTCGCGACGTGGGCGGCGGCGGCGCGTGAGCTGACGCCAAGCTGTCTGTAGATGTTCTCCAAGTGGTGGCGGACTGTGTGCTCGCTGATGTTGAGGGCGCGGGCAATGCCGGCGTTGGTTTCGCCCTGCCAGAGGAGATGGAGCACCTCGGCCTGGCGGACGGTGAGGCCGAGCCCGCGAAGCGCTTGGGGCCGACTCTCCGCAGGCAGGCGAATCGCGATCACGTCGTGGCTCCCCGGCGTGCCGCGCAAGTAGTGCGCGTGCAGTTCGCTCTCCGGGAGGTGGAGTCCTAGCGGCGCAGGGCCGCCCGGCCCTCCGCGGCGTTGCAGGCGAGCCCAGCTGCGCAGCGTATCGATCGTCGAGCGATCCGCAGAGAGCGCGAGCAAGAGGCGCTCAGCACGATCGTGGGCGGGCTGCAACAGGCCACTCTCCTTGACCAGGAAGACGGCGAATTGACCCGGCGCCTCGCCGTCTGAGGCTCGCAGGATCGCGTCGAGTCGCGCTCGGTCGTGGAGATTGCGGTGGGCCGGGATCACGATCGCTCTGGCGCCTTGAAGCAGCGCCAGCTCGCGCTCGTCGAAGTCCCGTCCCGCTCTGCTGAGCGTGATCCCAATCATCTGTCCGTAGGTGGGCACCGTAAAGGCGAGTTGGTACTCGGTGTCGATGTGTCGGTAGACCAGGTCGTACAGATCCAGGGCATGGAGCTCGCGGCGGCTGATGAAGTCCGATAGTCGCAGCGTCCCGGTCTCGCCTGTGCGGGCGCAGTGCGCAGCCAGTGGGTTCTGAAGCACGAACTCGGCAAACGCCTCGAGCATCCCGCCGCTGACGTTCAGTGTCTCCGCGGGGTCGGCGACGACGAAGACTTCCCCGGGGTCCGCGCCGATCTCGTTGTAGGAGGCGAGGTCGCAGTCCACCAACTGTCGTAGGTGCGCCAGTACGCCGGTGCGGAAGCTTGGCAGGTCCTCCAGTGCCCACAGCCCCAGGGCAGCGTGGGCAAGTAGGTCCTCATCTGAACGACGCGTTCCGCGCATATCTCGCAAAAGATAGGCAAAACATCCCATACGCACAGCGCACATAGGCCATAGCCTTGGCCATCACAGACATCCGACCCTCTGGAGAACATGCAATGAAGCGACTTACCCTGCTCCTCGCTATGACCGCGAGCGCCCTACTGACTGCCGGCAGCACGATCGCCGTGGGTTCCGCGGCAGCGAGCTCGACGCTGCCCACGCTCACGATCGCGATCACCAAGTCTTCGATCGCGGTCACGGGCGCCGCGCAGTCAGGCGCGGTCAACGTCGTCTCGACCGCCACGGGCGTCAAGGAAGCAAGCGCCATCCTGTTCCTCATGAAGCCAGGCGTGACCGTCGCGGAAGTAGAAACAGCGCTGAAGAACGGTGCCGGGAAGGACCCGAACAAGGCGAGCAAGTACGGCTCGATCGTGTTCGACGCCGAAGCGAATCCCGGTCAGACGAGCGAAGCGCAGACGAACCTCGCGCCCGGGCAGTATCTCGCTCTCGGCGGGGCGGGAGAAGGCGGGCCGAAGCTGAAAGCGGCCTTCACGGTGACCGCTTCCGCATCCCCCGCTACGCTGCCGACGCCCCAGGCCACCGTCCGCTCGATCGAGTTCGCCTTCAGAGGACCCACCGTTTTACACGACGGGGAAATCGTGCGCTTTGAAAATGAAGGCTTCCTCGTGCACATGGACGTAGTGTTTCCCGTGAAGAGCAAGAGCGCCGCCAAGCAGGTCGTAAAGCACCTGCTGGCAGGAAAGGAAAAGGGGCTGGAAAAGTTCGCTGCCGGAGCGCCGTTTGAGTTTGCGGGGCCGATATCGACCGGCGCCTACCAGCAGGAGACGATCACCGCGAAGCCGGGCTGGTACGTGCAGGCCTGCTTCATGGATACCCAGGACGGACGTCAACACGTCCAGCTCGGCATGGAGCGGATCATCAAGATCGTCAAGTAGCCAGGCCAGCGAGCGTCGCGTGCAGCGATGGGCCGGGCGGGTGGCTTCAACCCCCGCTCGGCCACTTGATCCTCGGCTGGAGCCGCTACAACCTCAGGATGCCGACGAGCGCTCCGGCACGCCGACTGCAAATCCGAGCGCCACGGGGAACAGTGGTCCTCCCGGCTTATCCGCCGCGTGAGGCGCCACGCGCGGCACGTCGAATCGAGAGCGCCAGCAGCCCCACCACCGCGAGCGGCATGACCCACCAGGCCGAGATACCCACGGCAGCGAGAAGCGCGGTCAACGCGAGCGCCAGCGCCACGCCGATCGCGGTGCGCCAGTCATCGCCGACGATGAAGTCCCACACCGCGAACCCGAATGTCCGCGCCCGTGTCATGTGCCCACCGCCGTCCGATCGCTTGTGTCGGTGGGCGTGCTCTGGGGCTGTTCGACAAGCGCTGGGTGCGCGCTGCGGCTCAGCGCCTTGGCCATCGCGACCGCAACCAAGAGCACGCCCGGGACGATCGCCAACAGAGCCCCGTCTCCGCCGGGCCAGCTCGCGCCGGCGCCCTCGGCGCCCCAGAACATGCCGAACGAGCTGAGCATGACACCGACCGCGAACTTCATCGTATTCTCCGGCACCCTCGCCAGCGGCGCTCTCACCGCGACACCCGCGGCGATGACGACGAGCACGGCGAGTCCGGCAGCTGCGGCGGCCAGGGCGACATGGTGTTGGTTGGCGCCGAAGGTGAGCACGATGAACGCGACCTCGATGCCCTCGAGGAGCACTCCCTTGAAGGCGATTGTGAAGGCATAACCGTCAAATCCGGAACGCCTCGTGGTGGCTGCGCTTGCCGCCTGCGTCTCCTCGTTAAACGTCTGTAGCTCGTCGTGCTTGGCCTTCAGGCCGGCGGCGCGCAGAATTGCCTTGCGCAGCCATTGCAGGCCGAAGATCAACAGCAGGCCGCCCACGAGCACCCTCAGAACACCGATCGGCAGCGACGTGAGCGCCGGACCGAGTGCCGCCACGATCACGACGAGCGCGAGTACCGCTGCACCGACGCCACCCATCGCCGATGACCAACTACGGGTCGACCCAACCGCCAGCACGATCGTCAACGCCTCCACGGCCTCCACCGCACAGGCCAGAAACACCGACAGGGCAAGTCCTATCTCGGCACCGCTCATGCTCCGATTGTCCCGTATTCCAGGCCGACCGCAAAAGTGGAAGCCCAACATCGAGCTCAGAGCACACCTAGTTATTGGGATGGGCGCTCGGGGCGAATGTCCCGCCAGCGCAGGCCCTCCGCGAGCAGCGCGGGGATGCCGAGACCGAGGGCGGTCAACACCTCGACTGCCTGCAGGATGATGCCATAGGCGAGACCGGGTCCTGCGCCGACGCCGTAGGCGGCGAGCACAACCAGGCAGGCGGCCTGGAATACGCCGACGTTGGACGGCGTCGCCGGGAGAACCGCGCTGACGTTGACGGCGAGCAGGATCGCGGCGGCCGTCACCAGGCCCGCGTGAGACTGCAAACCCAACGCGAGCACGACCATGTAACAGGCCAGCCACTGCAGTGCCCACGCGAGCAGCTGGTAGGTGACGGCGGTGAGCCCGTAGCGCGGGCGCGCGAACACGACAAGCCCGCGCCGCGCCAGCTCGAGCAGCCGCGCAGTCGCATTCGCGGTACGCACGACACGCATCGAGCGCGAGCGTCTCCCCAACCTCAGCAGGCGCGGGCCGGCGAGCACGAGCGCGCAGATCGCCAGTGGGACGGCGAGCGCGGCCGCGACACCCGCCAAGTCTCCGTGGAGCAGCGGGACGCCGGTGAAGGCGATCCCCGCGAGGATCGCGAGCGCCAGCAGGTTGATCAGCGTCTGCGAGAACACCGTGCCCGCGAGGACCGGGACCAACCGACTGGCGGGGCCGTCGAGCCTGCGTGTCAGCACCAGCACGCGTGAGGGCTCACCGATGCGCCCGGGAAACAGAGCCGAGGCCATCACCCCGATCATCGTCGCCCGTGCTACCGGCGCCCAGCCGATCGGCGTGTCTGGAAGCGCCGCGCACAGCGTCTCGTGCCAGGAGGCGGAGCGCAACAGCAACGATAGGGCCATCAGCACGAGCGCCAGCGCCACCCAGCCCGGCGTCGCGGTGAGCAGGGCATGACCGATGCGACTCCATTCCAGGCGCGAGAGTGCGAACACGACCAGCCCCGCGAACAGGATCGCCGCGAAGGCGATGCCTGCTCGGCGCGGGGTCACGCTGCAGGGCTGGCGACGGGGCGGGCTTCTGTAAACGTCATCGCAGGCGAGGCGGGGGTGTGGCCGATCAGGTCGAGGATCGCAGTGCTCGCGCACGCCCGGTCGTGGTGGTATGGCGCGAGCTTCTGGGTGCAGTCGAGTGTCTGACGCAGCTCTCGTGTGAGCTCATGGGAGTTCTTGGCGTGTCTGATCAGCCCGTGGTGCACCATCGCTTGCGTGTTGTGGCGTACATGGCCGCGTGCGAACCCGTACGCGATCACGGGACAGCCTTGGGCTGCGGCCTCCAGGCAGGTCATCCCGCCGGTTGAGTGCACGAGCACGTTGGCCGCGCCGAGCAGGTCGGCCATCGCGTGGGTGTACCCCAGCACGCGAACTCGGGAGTGCGAGGAGTAGTGGCTGCTCAGCCGGCGGGTCGCGGGCTCGTTCTCTCCACAAACCACGATCACCTGCAGAAGATCCACGCCAAGCGCTCCTTCGATCGCTCCTCGGAGATCGCCGATGCCCCAGCCACCACCGGAGACGACGACGAGCGGGAGCTCGGAGTCCAGGCCCAGCGCACTGCGCGCGGCACACCGTTCTCGTCTGGCCCAGTGGGCAACGCTCAGTGGAGGTCTGGCTGCCCTCGCGGGCGCTCCACCGGTGATCGCGGCGATCTCTGTGAGGGACTCGGGATAGCTCGCCAGATGGAGGTCGGCGCCGGAGTGCGCCCAGAAATGCAGGCTGGCGAGATCGGTGACGAGCGCACACACAGGGACGTGCAGCTGGCCGCGTTGGCGCATGACACCCAACGGCGCTGTTATTCCGGGGTATGTGGAAACCACCACATCGGGCTGCTCAGCGTCGATCAGCGAACCCAGACGGAAGCGAGCGGCACTGTAGAGCACTCTCAGCGCGAGCTGACGCCCCAGCCTGCAGCGCACGGCGATGAAGTATGAAAAGGAATAAGCAGCCGGCCAGTGCGTGAGTTGCCAGCGGGTGAAGCGCTCGAGGAAGACACGCAGTGGACCTCGAGATGCCCCGAGACCATTGCGTACGGTCACCCGCACATCAGGCGCGATGCGAAGCAGCTCGTCACGCAGACCCTCCGCGGCGCTTTGGTGACCACGACCAACACCGGCAGCAAGGATCAGCACGCTTATGGAGCTATGGCCGGATGCTCGTTGTCCTCCACCGGGAGCAAGTGGCACAGCAGGAACCTTATCCAATATCTCCTAACCGCTCCAGCATTTCGATCGCGTAATAAGAGGATTCTCACCACCCGGTTTTGCTCACCCGCTACGCCGACTTGTGGATCCGACGCCATGCCACCAGCGCCATGGCGAGCACCAACAGCGTGCCAAGGAGGAGCACGCCGGCCAAGCCCACGTCGGCGGCGATGTCGGTGATCGACGGTCCGAGCAGATAGGCGCCCACACCGAAGGCGAGCGCCCATATCAGGGCCGAGACCGCGTTGGCGGGCAGGAAGCGCGACCAGCGCATGTCGTGGATCCCGGCGATCCACGAGGGCGTGAACAGCACCGCCACCGGGCCGTAGCGCTCATAGAAACGATCGCCCCGTGCGATCAGCGCCAGGCGCAGCTGAAGCAGCGGCCCGGGTGCCGTGAGCAGGCTCCGGCCGCCCTTCACACCAAGGAGCCATCCCGCGGCCCCGCCTGCGGTGGCCCCGGCCCAGGCGACGGCCACCACCGAGCTCAGGTCGAGATGGCCGTGCGCGGCCGAGATGCCCGCTGCGACGAGGGCGGCCTCGCCGGGGCCCGGAAGCGCCACCCAGCTTGCCCCCGCCGCCAGGAACACGCCGATGTAGTCGATCCCCGGGCCGTGGGGGTGATGGTGCAGGAGAGTCACGGCAGCCAGCGTCGACAGCGGCAGTCCCAGGAGGCGCACCCCGTCATGGTGACGGTCCGCTTCTCGCGATGCGGAGCTGTCTCATACACAGGGACGTCGGCGACGTTGGTCGGCGGCGTAGCCCGCGCGCTCAGCTACGGCTCCCAGCGCGGGTAGTGCTTGCGCGCCCACTCGCGATCGACCTCGCCGGTCAGCATTCCGCGCAGCGCGTGGCGTGTCGCGCGGTTGACGAGCGCCATATAGAGATGACCGGCGACCAGGACGAGCACGCCGGCCGAGGCGAGATGCCAGGCATACATCACGTCGTGAAAAGTCCCGCGACGCCCGACGACGAGGCCGCTGATGAGCAGGCTGAAGAACGCAAGCGCGGTGAGCCAGTGGACGGCTCGCTCGGACAAGGTGAAGCGCCGAACCATGCTATTAGGCTAGCCGCTGCCGCGGCTGAAGACAGCGAAGAAGTCGCGGTCGTCGGGTTCGAGGTAGCGGGTTGTTTCCCGGGTCATATCGGGCAGTAGCTTCGAGGGTTCGCTTGCGCCGGGAGCGCCGTAGAAGTTGAAGGTGACCCATTCGGAGTTGATGTCGAGCTCCATCGCCCGTAGCGCCCCGGCGCGCTGGAGGATCAGGGCGAGGCTTTCTGCTGTCTGGTTGTCGGCGGCTGCGTAGAGGAGGTCGCCGCGTGCGTCCACGCCGATACCGGAGCGCCAGACCCGGACCGCGTTTCCGAGCGTGGCGCCCCATAGCGAGCCATCGCTGAGGTTTGGGTTGAGTTGGCCATTCTCCAAGATCAGCGGCAGGTTCTGACGCGCGAAGAGGACCGATGGTCCCGGCTGTGGCGGGCCTGTCCATTCGCGGACGTCGACGCTGCCATCGCGGAAGCCGACGAGCGTCGCCATTCCGTCATGTAGTGGCGCATATACCTGTCCGAGTGCCGCGAATCCTCCGCCGGAGTCCTCGAGCTTGAAGCCGCTGTTGAAGGTTGCGAGCAGTCCTCCCCGCAACTGCGCGGGGACCTCCATTGGTCCTCGAAAGGCCCCGGCCGGCGGCTCGTAGCGACCCGGGTAGAGCTGCAGTGAGGTGCGTGAGCGGTCAATCCAGGCGACACCCGCGACCATCTTGGGATAGTTGGGGTCTGGGCGGAACGTCGTCACGAGTACGGGCGGCGCACGATTGACCAGTGGTCCCGTCCGTCGCCACTGTCCCTCTCCGGGTAGCGGGGGGTTGATGATCGGCGTGATCGGCGGCGGCGCGTAGAGGGATTCCGATCCGCCGTTCTGGAGACCGAGCTTGGGCAGGGACTTCAGCGGCGGCCCTCCCTTCGCGGGAGCGTTGACGGAGTAGTAGACGCGCTCGATATCGGATACGAGCCACGCGCCGCCATTGTCTCGCAGCCACTCGATCGACCGGACACCGAAGCCGACATTCGAGGGTGCGAGCATCGCGCTCGTGTAGGAGACCAGGTTGACTCCCACAAAGAGGAAGAAGGCGAGCGCCACAGTCCGCCGGACGGCCAGCCTTCGCCGGCTGGGCCGGCTGGGCCGGCTGCGCCGGCGAACAGGGCCGGGTCGGGGTCGCGGTCGCGGCACGGCGCTCGGTCTTGCCGTACCTCGCGGCAAGACACGACCGCCGGCTTCGTAAGCGGCGATCCGGGCCTCATAGCGGGCGATGCTCCCGCGATCGACCGGGTCGATGTGCAATGCACGCGCCAATACCTGGTGTCTATTCGTCCTCAGCCAGGACGGCCCTCCATGCAGGCAGCGGTTAAGCAGTCACTATGAGCAGATTCTCATTTTATCGCCTGCACTTGTGGCGGTAAGAGTGTTCTCACTGCCACCTTATGTGATGCTTACGCTGACCAGCGAGATTTGCGCCATGGTGAAGCTGACGGCGAGGGTCGCGATCTTGCTGGCGGCCGTGATGGTGGCTGCCGGTTGTGGCAGCCAGTCAAACGCCGCGCCGTCTAAGAGTGGCCACCCGTCGAGGAGTGCAGCGCTGCGGCCCGTGTCGAGCGCGCCGGTTGTAACGGAACCTGGCCAGCCGGGACCCGTCTGGAAGCCGGTTGCGAGCATCGGTGCTCAGCCCGCCGCTTGGATCGCTCTGCGCTCCGGTGTGACGCTGCTGCGTTTTGACCAGCGGCTGGTGCACCTGGCTCTGCACGCGGGATCGGGCGAACCTGGAGGTCAGGGCTGGGCCTATGGGGATCACATCGGCGCGAGCGAGATTCACCGGGTGCTGGCCGCCTTCAACGGTGGCTTCAAGCTGAGCTATGGTCCCGTCGGGTTCCTGGCGGACGGTCGCGCCGCTGTTCCACTCACGGCGGGATTGGGCTCGATCGTGACCTACCAGAACGGCACGACGGACATCGGTGCATGGCAGGAAGGCGTCCCAGCCAGCGGGCTCGGCGTCGCCTCGGTGCTGCAGAACCTGCACCTGCTGGTGGACCGCGGTGTCGCCTCCCCCACGATCCATAACTGCATCGAGGGCTGCTGGGGCGGAACGCTGGGAGGTGGGCCCTACGTGGCCCGCTCGGCGCTGGGGATCACCGGTGAAGGTCAGCTCGTGTGGGCCGCCGGCGAGAGCCTGTCGCCGGCCATGATCGCGCAGGCGTTGGTCGATGTGGGTGTCGTGCGCGCGGTCGAGCTCGACATCAACCCGGAGTGGATCGCCGGATATCTCTACGTACATCATGGAGCTGGGCCGACCGGTGTGCCGGTAGTGCCCGGCCAGCAGGGAATCCCAGGCCGGCTGCTCACGCCCTACAACCGCGACTTCTTCACGATCCTCGCCAACTGACACATGAGCGAAATCGCCGTAGCGCAGGAGCTTCCACGATGCCATAAACGGATGGCCCGTCGGTCCGCTCACCCGTGGGCGCTCGCGCTGGCGGTGGCGCTCCCGCTGACGGCGGTCTATCTGATCGTCTCACCGCCGGCGGGCGACCTGGCGGCGGCCACCTATCGCAGCGCCCTGTTCGGGCGGGTGGGCTTCACCACTTGGGACACCGGCTGGTATGCGGCACATGGCCACTGGCTGCCGGGCTACTCGTTGCTCTCGCCGGCATTGGGTTGGCTGCTTGGCGTGCATCTGCTGCTCGTTGTGTCGGCGATCGCGGCCTGTGTGCTGTTCGGGATGATCGCGCGAGAAGTGTTCGACGGGACCGCGGCGCGTATTGCCGCGATCTCGTTCGCGGTCGGCTTCTGTGTAGAGCTGCTCTCCGGGCGCGTGCCCTATGACCTGGGTTTCGCGGTTGGGCTCGGAGCTGTGCTCGCGCTGATACGCGGAGCCGCGCCACTCGCACTGGCCCTCGCCGTGGTTACAAGCGTCGCGAGCCCGGTGGCGGGGGCCTTCCTGGCGCTCGCCGGGCTTGCCTATGCGGTAGTGGACGCGCGTCGTGGCCTGGCGGTCGTGGCGGCTACCTTGACACCGATCGTCGTACTGAGCATTGCATTTCCAGAAGGGGGCTATGAGCCATTTGCTCCATTGGTCTTCTGGATGAGCCTCGCCGGGGTGTTGTTGATCGCGCTGCTGCTTCCCCAGGGACCGCTGAGTGCTCGCGGACGACGAATCGTGCGCGCCGGAGCCGCCCTGTACGCGCTCGCGCTGATCGGCTCGTTTGTGATCGCCACACCTGTCGGCGGCAATGCCGCACGGCTGGGGCCGACGCTCGCGGCGCCGCTGCTCGCGGGGGTGTTGTGGGAGCACCGGCGCGCGGCGCTGCTGGCGCTGGCGCCGCTGTTGGTGTACTGGCAGCTGATCACGCCGATCGAAGACGTCGCGGCAAGCGCGGGAAACCCATCGGCGAGCGCCTCCTACTATGCGCCGCTGCTCTCAGAGCTGCGGCGACTGCGTCACGGGACGCCGACGATCGTGGAGGTGCCGATCACAGAATCGCACTGGGAAGCGGCGTACCTGGCCGGGCATGACGGAATCTCGCTGGCGCGCGGCTGGGACCGCCAGCTGGACACGCTCTACGGGGCGATCTTCTATCGCCCGACGCTGAGCCCGTCCGCCTATCGCGCGTGGTTGGTGGAAAACAGGGTCTTCTATGTGGCGCTGCCCGATACTCCGCTGGACAGCGCGGGGCGCTTGGAGGGGAAGCTGGTGGCCGGCGGACTACCGTATTTGCATGAGCTATGGCACTCGGCTCACTGGCGCCTGTTCGCCGTCGACTCCACCCCGTAGATGACCGATTCCGTCTCAGCCGCAAGCTCGCTCGAGGAGCCGGTCAGCGGGGCTGCCGGCGCTGCCGGCTGAGCCGCTCGTCACATAACGCCAAGAGCGCGATGCGTGACGAAAGACGAACGCTTGTGTGCCCGCTTCCGGTGTGCGTACGCATACCACGGCGAGGCTGGAGTTTGACCGTGAGACGTACACGCCGTGTACCTCGGAGGCGCTGCCGTCGTTGGCGGTGAACGACGCCATGATCGCCGAGCGCTCGGACTTGGTCGCCGGCCGGGCGGACGAGCCGGCTGCGAACGCGGCTGTAGCTGCTGTCACGGCCAGCGCCATGACAGCAGGCGCAACGAGAGAAAGTGAGCGAAATGTCACGCTATAGACCCTAACGGCAGCGGAAGGCCGTGACCGCGGATGAGCAAAATCTCATCAGGTCACGCTCGGCGCGATCGCCATCGCTCGAGCAGGATCGAGACGCTGCAGATGGCGAGTACCAGGAGCGCCGCGACGGCGACGATCGCCACGCCCGGCGCGAGCAGGAGCGCTGCTGCCGCGATCAGCAGCCCGAGACCGACGTCTACACGAAAGAGGTAACGGCGTCTGTTCGCTTGGCGGCGGCGGGCGTGCAGGTGGGACATGTCCTTCAGTGGCTCGGTGGCGCTCACTGTTTCAGGCGGCGGAAGAGGGGGCGGGGAAGCATGCGCACGGCGAGCATCAGCCAGCGTAGAGCGGACGGCGCCCACACGGTGTGAGCGCGGTGGTCAAGTCCGTTCACGACGTCGAGCGCGAGCGCCTGCGGTGTGGTGGACAGAGGCGCGGGTGACAGGCCTCGTGTCATGCGGGTGTGCACGAAGCCAGGGCGCACCACCAGGACCCGCACGCCCTGATCGTGCAACGCGTCGCCGAGACCCTGCGCGAGGGCGTCCAGACCGGCCTTGGACGCTCCGTAGAGCACGTTGGCGGCCCGGGCGCGCTCGCCAGCCACCGAGGAGAGCACGACGAGTGTCCCCGCGCCCTGCACGCGCAAGCGCCGCGCGCTTCCGATCAGCAGCGAGCCGGCTCCCACCATGTTGACCTGGAGCACCTCGAGGGCGCCGGAGGCATCGTCGGGCAGACCACCGCGCTCGCCGAGCACACCCACGGCGAGGATCACGATGTCGGCGCCCCCGAGCTCGTCGAATGCCTCGCCGAGGACCTGCTCGTGACGCTCGAGGTCCAGGGCGTCGAGCTCGAATGTCAGTGTCCGTTCACAGCCGGCGCTGGAGAGCTCCTCGGCCGCGCGGGCCAGCGCGTCGGGATCCCGTCCCACGAGCGCTACCTCGCGGGGAGCCCGTCCCTGCAGCTCGCGTACGATCGCGAGGGCGATCTCCGAGGTGCCTCCCAGCACCAGGACACGCCTGCCGCCCGAGCCGGCGCTCACGGCGCGGCCTCGCACAGTCCCAGACGCCGTGCGAGATCCGAGCGGAGAACCCTCTCCGGATCCACCCTGGAACGCAGGGCGTCAAATGGATCGAGCTCCGGGTACATGGCGAGCATCGTCTCACGTCGCATCCGGGCGTCCTTCGTCAGGTACACGCGGCCGCCACATCCGGCGACGACCTCATCCAGCGCGTCCAGTGTTGCCCGCAGCCCCGGGGCGCCGGCCGGTAGGTCGGCCGCCAGCGTCCAGCCTTCGAGCGGGAACGAGAGCGGACCGCCGAACGCGGGGCCGAAGCGCTTGAACACGGCGAGATACACGGGCAGCCGGCGCGTGCGCATCAGCTCGAAGCAGCGTTCGAGTGCGGCCTCTTGACCGGAGGGGATCACGAACTGGTACTGGATCAGACCAGCTGGGCCATACAGCCGGTTCCACTCCCCGAGGGCGTCGAGGGGAAAGAAGTACGGCGCCATCGCCAGCGGGCGCCCGCGCTCCCGCCGTGGTGTGGCGCGCCAGCGAAGCGCGTTGAACGCGCGCATGCTCGCCGGGCGCATCAGGGCGGCGGGAAAGCCGCGCGGAACCTCGAACGCCGGTCTCCGCGAGAGCGCTCCGGGATACTCGCCGCGCGCCGCGCGCCGCCTCCGGGCAGGCGGAGTGGCTACATCGGCCGCAAGCGGGTCGGCGCGGCTGACGATCGCGCGTCCCATCTTCGACCCGTCCGCGAGCAGGTCGAGCCAAGCCACCGAGTAGCGGTGTCGCTCCTCGCCGCTCATCAGCTCGAGCGTCTGCTCCAGGCCGTCGGTGCGATCCACATCGGCCGCCACCCACGGGGTGCAGAGCGGCTCCGCGCGGAGCGTCGCCTCCACCACGACACCCGTGAGACCCATCCCTCCGAGCGTCGCGTAGAACAGCTCGGGGTCGGTCTCGGGCGAGACCTCCGTGAGGCCGCCGGCGGGCGTGCAGAGGGAGATCGCCGCCACATGCCTGGCCAGGCCACCGTCGCGGTGGTGATTCTTGCCGTGGACGTCGCTCGCGATCGCGCCCGCGAGCGTCACGTGCCGGGTTCCCGGCACGACGGGCAGCGTGAGCCCGTGGGCAGAGAGCCCAGCCATCAGCTTGGCGATCGTCACGCCGGCCTGCGCGGTTACCAGCCCGCGCTCGCCGTCGATCGAGACGATCCGGTCCAGACCGGTCATGTCCAGCACATCGCCGCCATCGTTCTGAGCGGCATCGCCATAGCTGCGCCCGGCGCCTCTGGCAATCACGCCCGCGCCCGGCCGCACGTGCGACGCGAGCGCTTCGACGACGTCCTCGACCCCGCGTGGCTCCAGTACCCGGCAGCGGCTCCGCGTCGTCCGCCCCCACCCGCACAGCGAGCGCTCAACGGCCACGAGCGGCGAGCGTGCCGTCAGCTCAGCGACCGACATAGACACCACCGAGGAAGAGGAAGGCCCAGGCGACGCTCAAGGCCAGTAGCGTTCGGTCGCGCAGGATCACCTCCTCCGGCGCCTGGCCGGCGCCGGCGCCGATCAGGCTCGCATAGCGACCCAGCCACAGCACCAGCGGAGCTATCGACAGCCCGTACCAGACGACATGGGACGGTCGTGTGAACGCCCACCCGGTGTAGGCGCCTACGGCCACGATGGCCGCCACCAGGAGCGTCAGACGCAGATGCCCGAGCGAGTAGCGCCGCAGAGTCGCCCGCACGGGATCGGACCCCGCGTGCTCGCGAAGCTCGGCATACCGCTTCCCGACAACCAGATAGATGGCACAGGATGCCGTCACGATGACAAACCAGCGAGACAGGTAGATGTCCGTCGCCACACCTCCCGCAATCGCGCGCAGTACAAAACCGGCGGCGATCGCCAGGATGTCGAGGACGACCACGCGCCGCAACCACAGCGAATAGCTCATCGTCAAAGCGAGATAGCCGCAGGCGACCGCGCCCAGGCCGGGTGTGATCGCGGTCGCGGAAGCGATGCCCACGAATGCCAGCACCGCCGCGACCCGCAGAGCCGCCCCGGGCGAGAGCTCGCCGGCAGCCACCGGTCGCGAGCGCTTGCGTGGATGCAGACGGTCCTGCTCACGATCGCGCACGTCGTTGAGGAGATAGGTCGCGCTCGAGAGCAGGCACAGCACGAGAAACGCCCCCGCGACCTGCGCCGCGACCCCTGGCTGGTCGATCACGCCCGCGGCGCACGGCGCCGCCAGCACGAGCAGGTTCTTGCTCCACTGCTGCGGACGGCACGCCCGCAGCAGCACACGGGCCGAGGGCCGGGTGGCGGGCCGCAGCTGGGTCGGCGCCTGCACATGTGTGTGCAGATCACTGGGGCTGAACTCGGGATCACCGGGGCTGAACTCGGCTCGAGTCTCCTCGACGCTTGCTATCGCTTGAAGTGAATTAATGTGAGCTCTCCGATCGAGGAACGCGATTGGCGTAAAGATGTGGCTGCACTGCCCCCCAATACGGTTCCACATGACTACTGCATCTCCGGCTCAATTTCACCTTCAAGAGGTGAGACTTTTCTTAGTGAGAGTGCTCTAATTTGACGGGCGATCAATGTGCGGTTGGACCCCTGGGCACTTAGAGTCTGGGAATGGAGTCCGGTACGGCCACCCGTCACACTCTTGCTCCTCAGGAGCACCGTCCGCCCGGGCGTTCTGGAGGAGGAGCTCTGCGACGGATGCGACGGATCGCGCTCGCCGCCGCGCTGATCGCGCTCCTCCCCGCCGCATACTCCTATCTGCACACGATCGTCGAACCGTCCAACTCGAGTCTCGGCGTTCGCTCGGTGGAGTGGCTGCGCGAACATGGGGCGGCCGGGCTCGTGTCGCAGATCGAGTCGACCTACTACTCGTTGACAGCGCCCAGCAAGGGTGGCGCCACGCTGCGGGCGCTGCCCCAGGTCGGCTACGGAGCCGCCGCTGCGGCGCGGGCGCAACGACTGCAGGCGCAGCGTCTGGCCGCCGCGAGCTACCGCCCCCCGCGGGTCGCTCCCCTGATCCATCCGGCGCTGGGAGGCGAGGGCGTCTGGCGCGCCACCCGTCCCGGGCTGGGGACGAGCGCCCCGCTGCTGATCACCACGCTGCGCAATCAGCCCGAATACCCGCGCGTGGTGGCCGGCTTGGCGTGGATCGACACCAAGCGCACGACGGTGACCCTCAACCCCGGGCGCCAGGAGCCATCGGTGTCGATCCCGCGCGGCTCGATGGACGTGCCCCAAGCACGCCGGGGCAAGCTGCTGGCGACGTTCAACAGCGGCTTCAAACTCTCAGACTCGCACGGCGGGTTTGTCCTGAACGGCCACACCTACGCCACGATGCAAGACGGGCAGGCCACGATCGTGGGCTACAGCGACGGCCGTGTGGATGTGATCGACTGGCAGTACGGTCCGCGCGCACCCAGCTCGGTCTCGTTCGCCCGCCAAAATCTCCCGCTGCTCGTCAACCAAGGACGGCCCAGCCCCAATCTCGAAAGCAGCGAATGGGGCGCGACGGTCGGCAACGCGGTCCTGGTGTGGCGCTCGGGCGTCGGCGTTGACCGCCACGGCAACCTGATCTACGCCGCCGGCGAAGATCAGAGTGTGGGCAGCCTGGCCGACACGCTCGCCCATGCCGGCGCCGTTCGTGCGATGGAGCTCGACATCAACTCCTACTGGGTGAGCTTCATCACCTACGGCGCTCCCGGCGCGAGCGCGCCCGTGAACCTGCTCTCCGGCATGGAACGCCCCGCGACCCGGTATCTCACGCCAGACGATCGGGACTTCTTCGCTGTCTACTCCCGCTAGCGCAGCCTCTGCCGATGGGCAGGTGGCGCCGAGCTTTGACGGCTTGCGCCCCCTCACCGCCAGGCACTCACGCGGGGTGCGCGGGGAGGTCGTCGCCTGCGGGTTCGGGCTGGGTCTGCTCACGCTGCTGATGTGCGCCGTGCACATCCGCCACGGGGGCTTCTACTACGACGACTGGAGCGTGCTCGCGCTCGATCGTTTCCCGCCGCCGGGCGGTCTGCTGCATGGCCTCTGGCTCGACTACGGCCAGCGACCCGGGCAGGTTCTCTACTACGCTGCGCTCGACAAGGCCTTCGGGCTGCGGGCTGCGCCCCGGCTCGCGCTCGCCGCCGCGATGGCCCTGATCGAGGCGACGTGCCTCTACGCGCTGCTGCGACACCTCGGTCTCGCCGTGCGCCATGCCGTCGCGATCGCGGCACTGTCGCTCACATTCCCGTTCAGCGACAGCGTCTGGCTATGGGGCATCCTCTCGCTCACGAGCCTCGCGATCGCCGCCTCGCTGCTCGGCGTGATCCTCGCCCTGCGCGCGTTCGAAAGCTCAGACCTCCGCGCGCGTGTAGCCCCGGCAGTTGGCTGGGTTGCCTTGAAAGTTGACACCGGCCACGCCGGAAAGCATCGCTCGAGCGATGTAGTCGACTGCCCACAGCGCCGAGGCGAACGTGTTGCTGACGCCGGGTTGCCCACCGCAGGAGACGCTGTTTGTCTCGTCGAGGCGAAATGCGGTCGCGCTGGCACGCGACAGGGACAGATAGCGGCGCAAGGAGGCGTCCTGCGCCCGGCGGATCTGCGCGCTGAGCAGCCGGGCAATCGTCGGTGCGGGCACCTGGCGACAGCCGAGCGGATAGTGGTGCCCCGTGAGCAGGGCCGGCCTCTGTGCGGTCGCCTCGGCAGCTCCCCAGCGCTTGAATGCCGCCGAGCCCGAAACACCGGGGCCCGCCAGCGGGATCCCCGGCGCGACACGGGCGATCGCTCGCCGGTAGCTGCTCACCTCGGCGTTGTACCGGGCGGGGGTCCACGGAGCGGTCCTGAGGTTGTGCCGCGCGTATGAATCCGGCTCGTTGCCGATCTCGATGCCGGCCAGCCACCCCCCGAGCGCCATCTTCGCGGCGGCCGCCTCGCGTGCCGCCGCGCGCGGGTCATAGTGAGCGAGGCCGATCGTGAGCAGAATCTGCCAGCCGCTCTCGCTTGCGAGCTTGCGCAGGTGGCGAAGGTCGCCGGCCTTTAGAGCGAAGGACGCCCAAGCCGGCCGTGGCGTGGCCACGTCGGTCCAGGCGACTCGCGTGTCGGCCGATGCGCCGCCGAAGCGAAGCACGCCTGCTCCCAGCGAGCGCAGCAGGGTCGCAAAGTCCCCGCTGCCGGCGTAGCGGGCGATCTGGGGCAGACTTGCCAGCTCGAACGAGAGTCCGAGAAACTCTCGCGGGACCCGCGCCCCGGGATGACGTACGTCGATCGAGACCGATACCTGGACCGACGCAGATTGGCCCTTTGGGCGGCCTTCAAACAGGTGGAGTGCCAGAACGACGGCGATCGCCAAGCCGATCGCCACACCCACGGTGCCGATGCGGGCACGAGCCGGACGCGGTGCTCCAGACGACGCGCTCGTTGCGGCGGTCACTAGGCGCGCCCGCCGGCGGAACGCGCCCTTCTGGAGCGTCGATTATTCGTGGCACGATGTCTCACTGTGCCGTCCCGATCTACGCGACGGTCAACAGCCAGATAGTCAGCGGCTCGCCCGTGAAGCTCGTCTCCTTGAACGAGCGCACAACGTACCTGTGCGCCCCGATCTGCGTGCACCCGGACAGCGGCAGCGACAGCTTCGCGGCGACTGGAAGCGAGGTGCGCACGTGCCCGCGGGCGCCGCGCACCACCACGTCGGCGGCGTCCAGTTTGTCTCGCCTGGGTTCGATGCGCTATCGCACCGTGGAGTGCGCCAAGCGGCGAACAGGATTGCTGAGAGCTGACAATCACTTAATTGGCAGATTCGCGCCCACGCCTAACGGACCTTGAAAGACCTGGTGAGAATCACCTTAGGACGTACGGGTGGTGCTGGAATCTCGCGGCTTGACCGGGTGAAAATCTTCTCAGGGTTCGGCGAGCAGCGACGCCGCTCCGGGGACGCTGCCGAGCGATACGAGTCGTGCCAGCGCCCCGGCCCTGTGCTTGAGATAACCGCCGAAGAACGCGATTGTCACTCGCTCGACGATCCCGAGCTGTGGCTGCTGATTGGAGTACGGCGGGAGGTGTTCGGCCCCGAGCAGGCTGAGCAGATACTTCGGTCGCGGTGCGATGTCGAAGAACGCGTTCGTGGCGCTCGGCGGGTTGATGGTATCGGCCGTCCCCTGCGTGGCCAGCAGCGGCGGACTGCCGGCGGGAAATGTGAATCCGCCGATGCCCGGGATCTCCGCGCCCGACAGGATCACCGCGGCGCTGACCCGCGGGTCGCGGTAGGTCGGATCGTAGGCCACTGCCAGGGCTGTGTCGCCGCCGTCGGATTGGCCTGTGACGGCTACCTGCGAGGGATCGATGAGTCCGTAGAACGGGCCCGCCTTGGTCCTGGTGGCCGCCAGCATTTCTGAGATGACGAAGCTCATGTCGGCTGGCTGATTGGTCAGGTCCGACTCGTCCGGCCCGCCGGGAGCGTCGGCGTTCTCCAGCGGGAACACCGGCGCCGCGACGACATATCCGGCTCGTGCCCAGCTCTGCAGCAGCCGCGCGTAAAGGGCTGGGGTGACGGCAAAGCCATGCCCGAAGATGACCAGGGGGAATGGCCCGTCAGCACGCGCCGCGGGGGCGCTCGGCCGATCGGTGCCACTGGGGGAGCCGAGCGCCGGGTAGCGGACGTAGGTGAGCAGCGGTCGTGCCTCGGACGTCCCATTCGGGAGCTCGATCGTGCGGCTGGCGTCGACGAGATGCAGTACCCGTAGTCCAACCGCGAATGAAGACGGCGGAGGCTTAGCGCCCGGGCTGCTCTTCACGCTCGTGCTCCGACCGGGAGCAGTGCCGGCCTCGCCGTGCCGCTGCGGCGCCGGGCCGCCGGTCGTCATGACGACGCTCAAGGCGACGGCCGCAGCTACGAGCGCGACGGCCGCGAAGGCGAACAGACGCTGGCGTCTGATGGCCCGCCTGCGCCTGGCCCGGTCGTGCTCCGCAGCCCTTCGGCGGGCTGCTCGTTCGCTATGCACGCCATAAACCCTACCCAAGACCTCCTGACCGCTCCCAGCATTTCCTGTCGTGCGATGAGAGCATTCTCACCGCACGTTTAGTTGGTGCGTAGGCCGGTAGGCATCAATCTGCTGATGGGAAGAGACACCCGGCATGTGTATGCCCGTCGGCGGCTTGGTGTGCTGAGCGCTGTCGTGGTGCTCCTCGTCGCGGGCGTGTATGTCAGCGTGAGCGTTGGTCAGCCGGACCCGCCGCGTGCACATGCGGTGAGCGTAAAAGCAAAAAGGATGCGCTTGGCGGCAACCTACGCACATGCCACGCCGCGGCTGGTGGTGAGCGAGCCGGGGCAGCCCACGACGAGCTGGAAGGTCGTGGCGCAGGTTCACGGGCAGCCCGCCGCGTGGATCGCCCAGCGCTCCGGTGTGACCCTGATGCGCTTTGACCAGCGCCTCGTTCACCTCACGCTGCATGCCGGGTCGAGCGACGGCGGCGTGAGTGGTTGGACCTACGGTGACGAGATCACCCCGCGCGAGATCCATCTCCTCGTCGCTGCGTTCAACGGCGGTTTCAAGCTCACCTACCGCGACGTCGGGTTCTCCTCGGGCGGTCATGTTGCGGTGCCGCTCAAGGCGGGACTGGCGTCGATCGTTACCTACACCGATGGCACGACGGATATCGGGGCTTGGCGCGCGGGCGTGCCAAGTGCAAGCAAGCCCGTTTTTTCGGTCCTGCAGAACCAGCTGCTGCTCGTCGATCGCGGCGTCGCGGCGGCGAGCGTCTCGAACTGCCTGATCACCTGTTGGGGTGAAACGATCGGCTCCAACACATTCGTTGCTCGCTCCGGGCTCGGAATCAACGCGAGCGGCCAGCTCGTGTGGGCCGCCGGAGAGCACCTCTCACCAGCGGGCCTCGCCGCCGCGCTGATCGAGGGTGGCGCCGTGCGCGCGATCGAGCTCGACATCAACCCCGACTGGGTCGCGGGCTACCTCTACGTTCATCACCCCAGCGGACCGTCCCCCGTGCCGGTCGTGTCGGGCCAGCTCGGAATTGCCGGCGAGTTGCTCGAACCCTACAGCCGCGACTTCCTGGCGATCGTCGCGAACTAGTATTGTCATGCATCCGACGAAGATGAGAAACCTCTATCCAAATACATAACGTGAACTTAGCTGGCCTGAAGAGAATTGACGGATCTTCACGACTTCCAAGGACTGGGATGCGCGCGTCGGCGAGGCTGAGCTGGTCGCACGCGGCGCTGGGTTTTGCGACCTGCGCGACCGCATAATTGAGCTGGCAGAGCCCCAGGCGGAGCACACGATCGTTGACGTGGGCTCTGGCACGGGTCTTCTGTCCTTGGCTCTGGCCAAAAGAGCCGCTCGTGTGTGGGCGATCGATAGCTCGCCCGCGATGTGTGACTATCTACGCGTCAAGGCAACCAGCGCAGATCTCCACAACGTCGAAACCGTGCCGGCCTCCGCCGTCAGCCTTCCGCTTGTTGACGGGATCGCCGATCTCGTGGTCTCCAACTACTGCCTGCACGAGCTGCGTCGCGCCGACAAGTATCGAGCTCTCGCCGAGGCCAGGCGTGTCCTGAAGCCGGGCGGACGCCTCGTAATAGGCGACATGATGTTCTCGCTGAACCCAAGCCAGACCCGTGACCGTCGCGTTGTGATCGTCAAGTTGCGCAAGATCGCACGCCGAGGACTCCCTGGCATCTGGCGGTTGCTGAAGAACGCCGCCCGGCTCCTCACTGGACGCTGGGAGCATCCTGCCAACGCCGCCTGGTGGCACGAGGCGTTGACGAGATCCGGCTTTCATCATGTCAGGGTCGAAATGCTGGCTCACGAGGGCGGCATCGCAATCGGGGAGACACCTGCTAACCAGTCGTGAAGCGCCGCAGGCCGGGCTGGCCGCGCACGGGGGTGCTGTGGGCGTAGGCCCAGATCTGGTTGTTCGGGCAGTGGCGCCCGCTGTGGCAGGGGTGTGACGCGACGAAGTAGAACCGCACACGGCGCCCAGCCACCTGAGCCTGCAGGCTCTTGGTCCGTGTGAGCGATCCGTCCACGCTGTTGAGGACGAGCACCGGAAGGTCGTCGCGTGAGATGAGTCCGATGATGTCGTTGATGTTGGCGGCAGCGACCTCGAAATGGGTCCCGTCGCGGTGGGCGCGCAGATAGCGGCTCAGCGCCGGTGTGCTGAAGTCGCTCAGCAGCGAGTCCGTGCGGGCGCGGCGGATCAGGTAGGCGTCCTTGCTCAGTGAGGCTGTCAACAGGCCGAACCCGACGCATACCAGGACGATGCGAAGTACCACGACTCGGCGGCGTCTCGTGCTTCCCGAGCTGTGGCGAGCGTCCAGAGCGTGGCGCCAGAGCACGCTCAGCGAGCACCCGAACACGGCACAGACGGCCGGTGCGAACGCCTCCAGGTAGCGGGCCTGTAGACGTTCCATCGCGCTGAAGGCGAGCAGCCCCGTGAGGAACCAGATCGCAATCCCCACGGCGAGCCGTCCCGAGGGGCCGCGGAGGACCATTCGCAGGTGCTCAGAGCCCCGCGCGAGCAGCGTGGCGAGCGCCAAGAGCGCGAGCAGCGACGTGGCGAGCAGCGCGACTCCGATCAATGTCCAGTACTGCATCGGGCCAGCGCTCAACAGGCGCAGCGGGCCGGCGCCGCCCGCGGCCGTTCCGCTCGCGCCATGACCGGACAGGCGCGCCAGGCCGTCGTATACAAGCGTGACGTGCCAGATGCTCCCGTTGGCCGACCCGATCGGAAATGGTCGCCGGCTGGTCGGTGTCAGCGCCGCGATCGCAGTCCACGACAGCGCCACCGCGAGAAACGTCACGCTGGTGGCCAGCGCGACGCGCACGCGGGTCCCGGGCGCGGCCGCCCACAGCCACAGCAACGCCAGCGCGGGGAGCGCGATCAGCATCTCGGCGAGCTTGACGTTGAAGGCCACGCCCATCACCGCGGCCGACAGCAGCGACCAGCGCATGCGCCCGCTCTCCAGGGCGCGCCACGACAGCCACAGCGCGGCGACCTCCAGGGCCGCGAGCACCGAGTCCATCGTGTCGCTGCGCGCGGTCAGCACCGACACCGGCAGCACCGCGAGCGCGAGCGAGCCCGCCAGCGCCGCCGCGAAGCCGAACGGGCGTCGCAAGGCGCCAAACAGCAATCCGCAGGCGGCCACACCACCCAGCGCCTCGGGTAGGTGCAGTCCGACCAGGTCGAACCCCAGCACGCGGGTGGCAGCCACCTGCAACCACAGGTCGACCGGTGGCTTGTCGATCGAGACGGTCCCGCTGGGCTCGAGCGCACCGAAGAAGAAGTTGTGCCAGGAGTTGCCCATACTGCGCACGGCCGCGTCGTAGAAGACGTTGCCCGTCACATCCTGAATCTTCCACAGACGCAGCGCGGTAGCGAGAACGAGTATCAGGCTCAGCGTCAGCCATACCGTCCAACGTGCGCGTGTGGGAGTCTCTGCTGACCTGATCGCCAGGTCCGTGCCCGTGGTCACGCCTGCGCGATTCGGGCTGAGATCATGCGGCCAGCTTCAGGCGCGTATCTAAATCGTGGATGAGCTTGCGATGAGAAACCGCTTAGTAAGTCACGCTCTCATCCTGAGAGATATCTCACCAGCGTCTTAGCTGGGATTTTGTTTCTGACGGCAATAATGACTGCATGATCACACCGCCTTCATCTAACGCAAGAGATGCCGGGCTGCGCAGGCTCGTGCTCGCCAAGCGCTGGCTGCTCGCCTGCAGCGTGACTTTGACGGGAGTGCTCACAGCGGTCGCGGCCAACGCCTTTCCGGGCAAGACAATCAAGTCCTCCGGCGCCCGAGCGGCCAACGCGGGGCATTCGAGCAAGATCCCTACGCCTCAGCACACCCAAAGCTCGTCCAGTGCGCTGAAACCCCCAGCGCAAGCGCCGCAATCCACGACAACCCAGGAATCCGCGCCGGCTCACGAATCGACCCCAGCTCCAGAATCTGCGCCGGCCCACGAATCGACCCCTGCTCCGGAATCTGCGCCGTCCCAGGAATCCGCGCCGGCTAAAGAATCAGCGCCAGCCCAGGAAGCGCCGGCTGAATCCAGTGAACCCGCCCCCCAGCCGGCGCCAGAAGCACCAGTGGTCTCGGGTGGGTCCTGAGGAGCGCTGAGTGATGACACCCGTGCTGGGCACCGTCGGTCCGAGTGTCTACTGGTACCTGACGCGTTCCACCGGCGTGGTGTCGCTGGTGCTGCTGACCGTGACGGTTGTCCTCGGCGTGGTTGACGTGAGTCGCTGGAGTACCCCGGGCTGGCCGCGCTTTGTGTTGGACTCTCTGCATCGCAATGTCTCGATGCTGGTCCTGGTGTTTCTCGGCCTGCACATCATCACCGCGGCGCTTGACAGCTTCGCGCCGATTTCCCTGCTCGATGCGGTGCTGCCGTTCATCGGAAGCTACCGGCCGTTCTGGCTGGGGCTCGGAGCGGTCGCTTTCGATCTGCTAGTCGCGATCGCCATCACCAGCCTCGCACGCCAGCGCCTGGGGCATCGCGCTTGGCGGATCACGCACTGGCTGGCATACGCGTGCTGGCCAATCGCTCTCCTGCACGGCCTCGGCACCGGCAGCGACGTCAAGAGCGCATGGTCGCTGATACTCACCGCGATCTGCGTGATCGCGGTGGCGATCGCGGTATGCGCGCGAACGCTCCCCGGCTGGCCTGAGCACCGCCGCGTGCGCGGCGGTGCGCTGGCGCTCACGGCGATCGCCCCGATCGCCCTGATCCTTTGGCTGCCGGGCGGCCCGCTCGGGCACGGCTGGGCACGCCGCTCGGGCACGCCGGTAACGCTGCTCGCCTCCAGCTCTCCCAGCTCCTCCTCGCCGGTCACGGGGACCGCGAGCGTGAAGACGAGCAATCCAAGTTCACAGTCGAGCACGCTGAATGGCCCTTTTCAGGTGAGCCTCTCGGGTAGCATCAAACAGGGTTCCGGGCCGGGTCCGGGCTTGGTGGCCGTCAAGATCGCGACCAGCTTCAGTGGGCCGCCCGCGGGGCGGCTCGATATCGAGATCGACGGTCGACCGGTGGGCGAAGGTGGCGTTTCGCTTGGCAGCAGTCACGTGACGCTTCGCAGCACCTCCACGGCCACGGTTTATCGCGGTCGGATCGTCGCTTTGAACGGCAGCCGCTTGGTCGCAAGCGTGCGCAGCAGCGAAGGACACGACCTCTCGCTCCAGGTAAACCTGGCGGTCAACACCGGCGCGGGCACCGTCAGCGGGACGCTCGCCGCTGCTCCCACCACGAGCGAAGGTGGCGAATGAGCACCCAACAGATACAGGCTGTTCGCCTGCCGCGTCTGCTCAACGGCATCCCGGATCAAGGCCAGATGAGTCTGCGCGAGCACCTGGAGATCCACGGCGAGCTCCCCGCCGGCCACGGTAGACGGCACAAGCGACGAGATGGGGCTGGGCTGCTCGAGAGTATCGACCGGGCGGGCCTATGCGGTCGCGGGGGCGCCGCGTTCCCTACCGCGCACAAGATGCGCGCGGTAACCAAAGAACGACGCCGAGCGATCGTCGTCGCCAACGGGGCCGAGGGCGAGCCCGCAAGCCTCAAGGACAAGCTGCTGCTGGAGGCGCTGCCCCACCTCGTGCTGGATGGCGGATCGCTCGCGGTCGCGGCGGTGGGCGCGAGCGAGCTCATCGTCTGCATCCCACGGTCTGCGAAGACCGCACGCGACAGCCTCACTCAAGCCCTGAGGGAACGTGAGAGAGAGCGATATGACTCTGTGCCGGTGCGCGTGGAACTCGTGCCGGACCGTTACCTCGCGGGACAGGAGTCGGCGCTTGTCAGTCACCTCAACCGTGGTCCCGGCGTACCGACTCTGACACCCCCGATGCCTTTCGAACGCGGCGTCCAGAAACGCCCGACGCTGATCAACAATGTCGAGACGCTCGCGCATATCGCGCTGATAGCCCGCTATGGGTCTGAGTGGTTTCGTGAGCTGGGCACCCCCGGCCAGCCAGGCTCGACGCTCCTGACGATCTCAGGCGCAATCGAATATCCAGGTGTCTATGAGATCGAGCACGGCGCGCCGCTGGGAGACCTGATCGAGGCCGCCGGAGGCGCGACGAGCGAGATCAAGGCGCTGCTGCTCTGCGGAAAGGGAGAG